>Ga0209083_1000340_pt1 | contig 71794 bp, 57 predicted proteins | sample AM7aDNAmetaG_FD_184132 | JGI IMG/M metagenome (GOLD analysis project Ga0209083, IMG submission 184132) | Freshwater microbial communities from Finland to study Microbial Dark Matter (Phase II) - AM7a DNA metaG (SPAdes) (version 3) | ecosystem: Environmental > Aquatic > Freshwater > Lake ... | reverse complement strand
CTTCCTTCACCTGCGGATTGTCACGGATAACATCATTCACCTCCACCCCGTATGCCTTGGAGATCATATACAGTGTTTGCCCGTGCTTAACTGTGTGAATGTAATACTCTTTTCCATCGCTCTTTTCCACCACCGAAGAACGCATCTGCTTCAGGATCTCCTGGGTTGTTTGCGCATCAGCCTCCCTGCAGGAAACCTGGCTGAAAAAAATAATTAGAATAAAAAACGGCAGGTATCTCATCCGGATATGTTAAAATTATCGATCCAAAATTTCAAATTTCACAATTTCGCTACCTTACTACCTCGCTACCTCGCATTTCACCATTTCGCTTCCTCGCTAAATGTCCAAACCATGGCGTAAACCTACTCCCACTCAATGGTAGCCGGTGGTTTGGAACTGATATCATAAACCACCCGATTCACCCCTTTTACCTTGTTGATGATATCGTTGCTCACTTTGGCAAGGAAATCGTATGGCAGATGGGCCCAGTCGGCTGTCATGCCATCGGTGGAGGTAACAGCCCGGAGCGCCACCACATTCTCGTAGGTGCGTTCATCGCCCATTACCCCTACTGCCTGCACCGGGAGCAGAACCGCAAAAGCCTGCCAGACATCATGATACAGGTTGTGCGAACGAAGTCCAGAAATGAAAATATCATCGACGTCCTGGAGGAGCCTTACTTTTTCACGGTCAATATCACTGAGTATCCTTACGGCCAGGCCCGGACCGGGGAACGGGTGGCGGTCGAGAAATTCGGGTTCGAGACCCAGCGTTCTTCCTACCCTGCGCACTTCATCCTTGAACAGACTGCTGAGCGGTTCAACAATCTTCAGTTTCATGAAATCGGGCAACCCGCCAACATTATGATGCGATTTAATGGTGGCTGAAGGCCCCTTTACCGAATGCGACTCAATCACGTCGGGATAGATCGTGCCCTGAGCAAGCCATTTGATATCCTGTATTTTATGTGCTTCGGCATCAAACACCTCGATGAAGGTCCTGCCGATGATTTTTCGTTTTTTCTCGGGATCGGTTACCCCCTTCAGGGCATCCAGGAAGAGATCTCCCGCATCGACGCCGGTTACGTTCAGATCAAGTTTCTTATACCGTTCCAGGACTTTCTCAAACTCATTTTTCCGGAGGAGACCGTTGTCGACAAAAATGCAATAGAGGTTCTTTCCGATGGCCCTGTTCAGCAACATAGCCGCTACCGAAGAATCGACGCCCCCTGAGAGCCCCAGCACGACCCGGTCGTTTCCCAGTTTGTTCTTCAGGTCTGCAACGGTGGTCTCCACAAATGATTCGGGCGTCCATGACTGCTTGCAGCCGCAGATATTCACGACGAAGTTCTTCAGTAATTTCTGGCCTTCGGTGGTATGATATACTTCAGGATGGAACTGGATGCCGTAAGTTTCTTCGCCTTCAATATGGTAACCGGCATATTTTACGTCCGGCGTACTCGCGATGGTGCTGAAATCGCCGGGAACACTGAGGATGGTATCGGCATGCGACATCCATACCTGCGTGCCCGTGGTCATCCCCGCCAGCAGGCCGCTGTTGTCGTCGAGGTAGGTAAGGTTCGCCCTGCCGTACTCCCTGATCTTCGAAGGAGCCACGGCGCCTCCCGACGATTGTGCCAGGTACTGCGCTCCATAGCACACGCCGAGCAGCGGAATATGTCCGCGGAAATTCCCCAGGTCAGGCATAGGAGCGTTCGCATCCCTGACTGAAAAAGGGCTGCCCGAAAGGATCACGCCCTTGCAGTTATCGCCCGGTGCCGGGTATTTGTTAAAAGGGTGTATTTCACAGTAAACATTCAATTCCCTTACCCTTCTTGCTATAAGCTGGGTATACTGGGAACCGAAATCCAGGATCAGAATGGTTTCTTGCATCTTACAAAGATAAAAAATAATTATCTGATTAGTGCAGCTTCGTAATGGGCAGAATTTCCTGCACCATCGGTAACCCTGAGGACGAACATGTTTTTCCCCGGCTTCATCATTTCGTCAAAAGTGTAGGTCAGCAGACGGTTTTTCTCATCGTAATCCATCAGGATCCATTTGCCATTGAGGGTTCCCCGGTAGGTTTTGATCCCCGACAGGTTATCGTTCAGCTTCACCATGATGGAGGATTGCTTTTTCACTTTTTTGTTCGGGAAGATGTTGATCGGCCGGATGACAGGCGGTTCGGTGTCGACGGTTACCGTGTAGTTGCCAAAGTCGCGGATTTTGGCCGTCACCCAGCCGTTTTCCCAGGTTCCTCCCTTGCTGCTGAATCCGTTGGCAGCGCTTACCGACACAATTACCGCTTTACTCACAAGGTTCTTCGGGATGTTATCCGCCTTGATCACCAGGGTGCAGAACGTATGCAGCGGTGTGTTTTCATTGTGAAGATGGTGCACGCCTGCATAGGAGCCCCTGACGGGAGGTGTTACGGCATATTCGAACGACAGGTCGTCATAGATGGCGTCCTTTGGGATATCCAGTTTCAGGTCAGGCTGTTCGAAATGATTGTCGGTTTTGTACGACATAAACCTGGCGTCATTACCGGCAGGTTTTACATGCAGGGCCTGGCTGGCAGGCGGCCTGCTCACAACTACGAAATCCAGTGTGGATATCTTACCAAAGGCATCCCTGACAACGTATGCTATTTTGTGGGATTTTGAATCATTGAAGTTCACGATACCGCGGTTTTTCACCTCCGAATATACACTCAGCTTGTTGTTGGGCGCCACATACGAGCGCTGGATCTTCCGGCCGCTTTTCAGAAAATCGGGGTAATCCATCAGGCTGTTGACGTAACGCGTTTCGGCAAATGCAAACCGGTCGATGTTCTGGGAAAAGATGCTGACCCCGTCAACGGTCAGCGAGATGTTGTGAACGCCGGTTTTCATCCCGCCCAGGGCGATGGCAAACGTTTCGATGCCAAAAAATACGTTTCCCGACACACTGACGCTGTCGACCAGTTTCAGCCTGTAATGGTCCCCGTTGCGGGCCAGGGGCAGGAGCAGCGGGCTGTGCAGATGGTTCACCGTGGCATTTTCGTCGAAGGGATAAATTTTCAGCCAGTTGATATCAGGTGCAAGCCCGCTTGGGTTCATAAACCCAAAATCAAGCGGGTCGATGATCTCCTGAGTTTTCGCATCCCTGATCTCGAAGTGCAGATGGGGACCTCCCGAGGCGCCCGAATTGCCAGAATATGCAACAAGGTCGCCTCTTTTGACCTTAAGCACGCCGGGAGGCACTTCCACATCAAAGGCAAATGACTCCAATTTGTACTGCTGCGCCTTCACCCAGCCGGCGATGGCGCCTGCATACCCCCTCAGGTGTCCGTAAAGTGAGGTGTAGCCGTTCGGGTAGGTGATGTACAACGCCTTGCCAAAGCCACCGGGAGAAACGTTGATTCGGGAAACATAGCCGTCGGAAATCGCATATACCGGCTTTCCCTGCACGCCTTCGGTACGGATATCGATGCCCGAATGAAAATGATTTTTCCTGATCTCGCCGAATGAACCGGCAAGGATGACCGGGAAATTGATCGGGGATCTGAAATAGTTCTTCGGATACTGATGCTGGGCATTCACCGGGAACAGCGGCAAAAGAACCAGCAAAAAAGGGAGAACAAACCGGGTTTTCATAACGGGCATTTAACCGGCTTCCTTCCTGATTGCAGGGAGAGGCCGGTGTGGGTTAACGTACCGGTAAAAAAGAATACTTTTTGGAATAGGTCATCATCTGGGTGGCAAAGTCATCCGGATACTCGATCTTCACATCGGTGATGGTATTCCCTTCCTTGACCAGGGTGTAAACTGGGTTGATAAACCCTGCGTAAGGGGCGATGTTCAGTTTGGCGTAGCGCTGGAGCACCTCCTTGTGAAGTTCCGGATCTATTTGAACAGCATAGATTTCAACCAGGTTTTTGGCTGCCTTGTAGTCCCCTTCGGAAGTGATCTGCTGGATGATTTTCAGCAATTCCCCAAATTCAGCCCGGAGACCGTCATAATCATTGATCCTGAAAAAGGTCTTGCCCTCGCGGGTCACCTTTTCGATGATCTTCCGGTCCATTCCCTTTTCATATACCCAGCGGGCTATCAGCGCACGGTCGCGCATGTGTGCTTCCTCAATGGTTTTCCCGGGATGGATGCGCACCAGCTGGGTCATCAACCCGTTGCGGATGTAGCTGTCGTACTCGGCTTTGGCAACCTCGTCGTCAGGAACCAGTCCGAATTTCACCAGGGCCTGGTCTTTAATATAATAGAGGGCGAAAAGGTCGGCCCGGGCCTCTTCAATGGTCGAATGGTAATTTTTAAGGGAATCGGCCGTCACCCCGCGTTTCAGCTGCCCTGAACCGTGCCCCAGGCACTCATGCAGGTCGGTGGTAAGGTTCCCGGCAAGATGACCGCTCTTCCTCGACCGTTCAACCTCTTCCTTTGACCATGCAAACTCTTCGAGGAAACCATTGCCCGCGGCAGCCTGGTCGTATGCATAGGTGATATTGTCCATGGTTACCGACTTGGATCCGTAATCCTTCCTGATCCAGTTGGCATTTGGAAGGTTAATGCCAATCGGGGTGGTAGGATCGCTCTCCCCGCCAAGCTGTGCCACAATGATGACCTTGGCAGTCACACCTTTGACCTTTTTCTTTTTAAATTCAGGCGCTACAGGTGAATTATCCTCGAAGAACTGTGCATTTTTACTGAGAATTTCGGTCCGCCTGGTCGCCTCCACATCCTTGAAGTTGACGATCGACTCCCATGAGCCCTTCATGGCCATCGGATCACCGTATACTTCGATGAAGCCATTGACAAAATCAACCAGCGAATTGAGATCCTTTACCCAGGCAATGTTATATTCATCCCATGTAGTGAGGTTTCCTGAACGGTAATAGGCGATAAGTTTTTCTATGACCAGGTGCTGCTCGGGCGTCTCTGCCACTGCCTGAGCCTTCTCAAGCCAAAAAACAACCTGGGATAAGGCCGGGGAATAAAGTCCTCCGATTTTATAGGTTTTTTCGACAATCTTACCACTTTCCCTGACCAGTTTTGAGTTCAGTCCAAAGGCGATCATCGTATCCTGTTTATTCTTTCTGGCCTCCTTTTTCATGTTGGCATAAAAGTCTTCAGCATCCTTCTGGGTGAGCCCTTCATAGAAATTTGACGCCGAATTCAGCACGAGGTCGCTTTTTGGATCAAGGCTGACACGTTTAGGTGCAACGTCGGGACTGAAGATCAACGGGGTGAGTTCGGCCAGGAACTGGTCTGTTGTCTGCCCCGGGGCAAGTGGCAAAGATGCCTTTTTGGTTTTGGTGATAAGCACTGAAAAATATTCTTTCGAAAATTCCGGCAGGAATTTGTCGGTTGAATAATGGTGATGAATGCCATTACAGAACCAGACCCGTTTCAGGTAGACCACGAATTTTGCAAACTCTGCGCTTTTCCTGTCGCCCTTGTAGTCCTGATAAATGGCTTCCAGCGTTTTCCGGATAAGCAGGTTGGATTTGAAATTTTGGTCATAGGCAATATCGCGTCCGCTCAGGGCAGCCTGGCTGAGATAATAGATCAGCTCCTTTTGCTTCAGTGAGAGGGTTTCAAAGCCGGGAACCTGGTAACGCAGGATTTTTGCGTCGGCGAACTGTTCTGTCAGGTATTTGAATTTTTCGGTCGATTTATTGTCGGGCGCTTTCTCCGGCTTGCCGAATGAGAGAGCAGCAAAAGCTGTTAACATAATAAGAAGGGTTCTTGTTGTTTTCATAAGGATCATCATAATTCTAAATGGCAACATTAATAATTTCAGTGCCTTCAAACACAGGCACTACACTGGTCTGGTCGAGGGTAAAGGAATACGGAATGACATCATCGAGGTTTAGTTTTTTAAGCCGGTGGCGATGGGCTGCCTTTTCGATGTAGCCCAGGAGATCGGGTTTTGCAACCTGCCAGAGATCGAGTGCGGCAGCGGCCGAATCGCAGTGGATCTCAAACCCGCCATGGTCGAGCAGGTTCCTGGTAAGTGCGCCGGCAAAGAGGCTGTCTTCCAGGCAGAATTTATTTTTCCAGCCTGAACAAAGAATCACGACATCTTCATCTTCCGCGGCAAGCCAAGCGGTGAGTGCATTCAGGTTGATAAAGGCCCCCATGGCAATTTTCCCGGCATTTTTTGCGATATCCAGCGCCCTGGTACCATTGGTAGTGCAGTAAACCAGCGTTTTTCCGCCAACCGCCTCGTGGGAAAAGTTAAAGGCGGAATTTCCGAAATCGGCAAAATCAAGTTTTTTCCCATCCTGCTCGGATGCAACGAGAAATCCTTTTTTTTTCATCTCTTCGGCCTCGGTCAGCGTGGCAACAGGAATAATGTTCTTCACGCCATTTTCAAACGCAGCACATATCGAAGTGGTTGCGCGCAGGATATCGACCAGCACGACAACGTAGTTTCCCTTCGTAACGATCTCGGGGAAGAGCTTTGGCGTAAAACAAACTTCAATGGTATGCATGCCTGCGTTCGTGTTTGCCATCGCGGTCAATAAAAAATAATCTCACATTTTGGATGCATCATTTTCAGCTTGTCGACCCGTTTCTGCGAAACCTTTGTGTTAAACATCTTAACTGATTCGAGTTTACTCATACCATCCAGCACATCAACATTGCCGACGCGGGTGTTATAAAACTCCACAACTTTAAGGTTTACAAGTTTCTGGAGGTATTTGAGATTCTTGATCTGGGTGCCACTGAATTTCAACACTTCAAGGTGCATCATGTTCTGAAGGGCTTCAATATCTTCGACCTGCGTGTTGGAGAAATCAAGTTCTGTCAGGTTTGGCAATCCGGTGACCGGGGTAAGGTCGTTTACCGGGTTTTTCGAAAATCTGAGGACTTTCAGTTGTGGCATGCGCGCCACCGGGTCGAGCTTGCTTACCGATGTTCCTGAAAACTGCAAGGTAGTCATCCGTGACAGATGCTGTAATGGTGCGAGATCGGATACCTGGAAATTTTCAGCGATATCAATCTGCACCAGACCCGAAATTTGCTGAAGCTGGATCTTATCAGGGGTTCCTTTCAGGTTCACCTGCTGCAGCATAACTTCCTTCCATGCCGGACTCAGGTTTTTCCACCATTCTGAATTGTCGAATGTTTGGAAGACCAGAACACAGTCGGGGTTTTTGGCAAGGAACTTATCCGCTTCGCCGGCATTCACCTTTGTATTGTCGGCAAACACGAAACGAAGTTTTTTTAATCCGTACAACGGGCTCAGATCGGCCACCGATGAATTGTCAAGGTTAAAGGTTTCAAGATTTTCAAGGCCCGCCAGGGGATGCAGATCGGCAATTTTCGTGTTCGAAGCGTTGATGGCCTGCAATTCACTCAGTTCCGACAGAGGCGCCAGCGAAGAGATCCCTGTGCTCTGGCACTGCAGGTTCCTCAGCAGGATCAGCTTGCCAAGGGGATCCAGCGAAGTTACGGTCATTCTCCCGGTAATATTGACACTGTCGATCAGTATCAGCCGGTGAAGTTGCTCGGTGGTTGGCTTGTCATCAAATTTCAGGTAAAAATGAAAGAGGTTCTGCCATTCGGAAGTCATGCCTTTCCACCAGGCTGCCAATTCCTTTGATGCGTAAACAAGCGATGTTTCAGGATGTTTCTTCAAAAATCCAAGCGCCTCTTTCTGGTTGACCCTGGAGTTATTGCAATAAACCCGCTGCAGTTTTGCCAGGTTGTCGAGGGGTGCCAGGCTGCCGATCCCCGTACTGTCGCTCAGCAGGATCCGGAGGTTGGACATGCCGGCAAGCACATCGATGTTCTCAACCCCGGTTGAACTGATATTCAGCATCTCGAGGTTTACAAGGGGTGCGATGGGTGCGATATCGCGGATTTTTGTATGGCTCATACGAAGGTCCGATATGGCAGTCAGATCACTGATCGCCTCCAATGAACTTACCTGCGTTCCGCTGATGTCGAGGTTGTTGAGCGATTGGAAAGAAGGCAGCACCGACAGGTCGCTCACGGGGGTCCCCTTCATGCGCAGCTGGCTGATGTGCAGGCAGTAACGCAATGCATCCAGTTTGTCGACGCGGGTATTTGAAATATCCAGGGTTTCAAGTTTGTTCAGGTTCCTCAGTGGCAACAGGTCTGAAACCGCAGTGCCCGAAATATTGACATTCTTCAGGTTCGACAGTTTATTGAGGGGTTCCAGGCTGACAACAGACTTACTCCCGGACAGGTCAACAGCCCCGGAATGGACGATCTGCCCGAGAAATTTATAGAACTCCGAGCCCATGATTGGGGTGCGGCGCCCTCCGACCATGGCCACCGAATCGTTAAAGCTGTCGACCTGGTCCATGGGCATGGTGCCTTCCAGCTTCATATCTTTCGAGAGAATCACTTTCCATTCGTGTGATAACGCGTTCCACCAGTTCCGCAGATCATCCTTCTCATTCATCTTGGTCGAATACACACTTACGACCTTCATTTGCTGTTTCACCGAATCGAAGTTCATCTCGATGTACCGTACTTTGTTTGAACGAACCGAATCGCCGTTCAGGCTAAGCCCGCGCAGGGTGCGGTTGGCCGTTACACGGAAATAGGTAAGCCCGTCCTGGCCGGCCTCCACGCTGATGTCCTGGACGGCGTAACTGAATTTCGCGCTTTTAAAAAAGAAACTGACGTCGCTCAGGTAGGCAGGCATATCCTTGTAGAGTGGAACCAGCCGGTTCTCATCCAGGTCATCCTCTATCTGTACCTTTTCGCTCCAGCACCATTTCAGGTAGCTCTGAGAAAGGATGGTCTGTTTTTCGTTCACCGCATTCCTGGGATCGGCGAGGAAATTCAGCGAGCTTTCGAAGAATTTTACCAGGGGGATGACTTGCAGTTTAAAGGTGTCGATTTTGTTCACGGCCATCATGCCGGCCTTCGATACAATGGGATCGGGTTTAGTGGCCGTGGCTGTTTTTTTGGCAGGGGCGGCAGCGGTTTTTTTCGGTGGTGTTTTCGCGGCAGCCGTGTGCTTTTTCACAGTGACTGCCTTCTTCTGAGCCGCAGCAGGGATAGTGCCGACACAAACTGCCAGCATAACCAGCAATAAAATCTTCCTCATACGGGTTTAATTAATGTGTGTGTAATGCCGCAGCAATTCTTTTTTTTCCTTATCGTTCACGCGCAGCATATTGGATATCAGCCAGCCTGAATTTGCATCATTCCTGTTAAAGTAGGAGATTTCAAAGTACCAGTTAGGCACCTGGAATACATGGAATTTGATGTTGTTGACAGAAACAAAGCTCAGGTTCCCGGTTTTCATCTCCATCACAAACAAACCCGTCATGTCGGGTTGGTACTCGCGCTCAAAATAGTAGTCGAGGTTCTCAGGTTCCTTGAAAGCCTTATGGAGGTTCATAAAATCAAGTTCATGGCTCATCGGGTGGATGAAATATTTCAGGTTCGTTGTGTCGTTCAGGTGCGTGAACCACGAATTGAACGTGTCGAACCATACGTTCGAGATGACCCATTTATATCCCTTAAGCTGTTTTTCAATTTTCAGGTACAGGATGATGTTCACCTTCTCCTTTTTGTACATGAAGCTCGATGTAACTTCGGCGAACCATCCTTTGGAATAAAAATCAAGAAGCGCCGGAACTTTCTTGTTCAGCGCTTCATCGATGAAAACGAATTTTGCATCGGCCGTAAGAGCCGGGTTTGAATTATCGAAAAGGATATTCAGGTACTTTTTACGTAACTTCACATCCCGGTACCCGGCATCTCCCGGGTTATACCGTTTGCCTTTAACATCTTCCTCCCCGTTGAAGCGAAGGAAAAACTGGTTCACCTGCTTGGTTTGGGCGTAAAACACTGATTCATCGCCGGTAAGCGAACCAATCGATCCCTGTGCGAAACAGGTAACCGGCAACAATAAAATAAACATCCATGCGAGTTTTCTCATAGAGCAGTTTAAACAATTAAAAATTAAAAAATCACATCCAGTAATTTTTAATTTTTAATTCGTAATTATTTACTGGTTTCTTTTACGCGGATATCGCCAAGCATGACATCCCAGAAGTTAATGAGCCTGCCGCCGATCTGGGTTTCCTTGCGCTTTACATAAACAGTAATATCCTTCTTTGTGGTGTCTTCATAAACCAGACCCTTTTCCTTGCTGAATCCCTGGAACCGCTGGTAAACGGTTATGACGCCTACATAAGTGCCGTCAGGCTGGCGGACGAGGTCGCTCACATACTGGATCTTGTACCAGTCGATGGTGACTTTGTCGTAATTCAGCTGCATCAGGCGGTCAAAATATTCGCGGACCTTGTAATAGTTCACATCCTGTTTGCCCAGTGAGGAGACGCCGATCTCGGTGTTTTCCATGAACAGTTCTGTTGCCCGTTCAATAACGCGCTGCGCATCGGACCAGGGCGTGGTTTTATCCCCTATGATGCTGATGTATTTACTGAGATCACGGACTTTTTCGAGCGCCAGGCTGTCGATGGCCTGCTTGCGCTGCGGGGAGAGATTATCCTGGGCGGTAACCCTGCCTGCCATGGCAAACAGGGAAACCATTATCATCAATGCAAATTGCTTTCTCATACAGGTTTTTATTTAATTAAGTCAAGTTCCTTGATCTTTCCGCTGGCATCAGTCTGGATGTCATCAATCTTGTTTTTACTTGCTTTCGTATCCCTGAGGAAATTCAGGTAGCGTTTAATGGTTGTAGGCTTGTCAAAATCAACATCCTTTCCTTCGCGGCTGATGATGATGAGAACGGGAACGTCATCACCCTGGAATAATGACAGCGTTTTCTGGATGGTTTTATCGGCCTGGGCAAGGTTCCCCGACTTTGCATCGCTTGCAATGGAGAAGAAGGCATCTTCCAGCTGACCTTTGAGCGGGCGATTGGCAGTCCCTCCTCCTGATGAACGCATGTCATGGATCTTTTTTTCGACCTGTTTGATCAGGTCATCAATCTGACTGTCCTTCAGATTCTGCGCTTTTATTGCCATCAGGTCCTTCGCCAGCTCATCAGCCGATTTGTTGTCCTTGTTCAGCAACATATCGTACAAAGCGGCGCGGGCCTCATCAATTTTCTGTGCACGCACCTTCTCCTGTTCGGCAAATGCCGCTTTCAGCCGCTGCTGTGCATCTTCGATCATGGTATTCAGTACGGGATCGTTGTAATTTTTCGCGATGATCCCTTTTACAATCCGCTGCTGCTCCTCAAGTGACAGCGTTGAAGTCCCGTTGATGATAGGTTCAAGCTGTCTTTTGGCGCTCTCGATCGCTGCCTTACGGTCTTTTTTCGATAGTTTTCCCTTCGGAGTGCAGCTGTCTGTTCCAACAACCACTACCGCCATCAGCAGGATTAAAAATAGGTGCTGCCAACGAATTGACTTTATTTTACTTGTTATTTCTGACATCTCTATTCTGTTTTGGTTAAAAAAAATTCCTCAAATAATCATATTTAAATTTTCTGTCCACCTGTCCATCTGTCCACTTGTCCACCTGTTTACCCCTTATAAAACGGAAACTTCACCACCTTTGCCCGCAACACTTTTTCCCGGATCTTAATATGGATTTCACTTCCTTCTTTAGATAGCGCAGCTGGCACATAGCCCATGCCCACCGGGATTTTAACCGAAGGCCCCATGGTTCCGGAGGTAACTTCCCCGATCTTGTTGCCCTGGGCATCGGTGATCTCATACTCGTGGCGCGGGATTCCCTTGTCGACCATTTCGAAACCTACCAGCCTGTGCGCGGTTCCTTCCTGCTTCTGTTTCAGCAGGGCGGGTTTGTTGATAAAATCCTTATCGTCGGTAAATTTCGTGATCCATCCAAGTCCTGCTTCAATGGGAGAAGTAGTGTCGTTGATATCATTGCCATAGAGGCAGTAGCCCATTTCGAGGCGAAGGGTGTCGCGGGCGGCGAGTCCGATCGGCTTGATGCCGAACTCTTTGCCGGCTTCAAAAACAGCATCCCATATTTTTGGTGCGTCTTCATTGGCCATGTATATTTCGCAGCCGCCCGACCCGGTATACCCGGTTGTTGCAAAAATAACATTGGGAACCCCGGCAAACGTGAGCTTTTTGAAGGTGTAATATTCCATATCGGTCACCGTGGTATCGGTCAGTTTCTGCATGGCTTTCAATGCCATGGGACCTTGTACGGCAAGCTGTGCAATTTCATCTGAAGCGTTGTAAAGCGTGGCACCCATCTTGTTATGCAGGTTGCACCACTCCCAATCCTTATCGATGTTGGAAGCATTAACAACCAGAAGGTAGGTAACATCGTCCACTTTGTAAACCAGCAGGTCATCGACGATACCACCTGTTTCATTCGGGAAACATGAGTACTGCACTTTGCCCGGAACCAGCTTCGAAGCATCGTTCGAGGTGACCCATTGGATAAAAGCCAGTGCGTTGGGGCCTTTCACCCAGAATTCGCCCATGTGGGAAACATCAAAAACACCGACACCTTTACGAACAGTTTCATGTTCGGCAATAACGCCTTCATACTGGAGCGGCATGTAGTAGCCTGCAAAAGGTACCATTTTGGCGCCCAATGCTTCGTGAAATTTTGTAAATGCAGTGTTTTTCATGGGTTTTTATATTTTTTTGAGTTTGGTCGGGGATAAAAGCGCCGGAAGTACGGCAACCACATTGTAAACGTGACAAAAGTAGGAAAAATTGTAGGCTGAATCGCCGAATGTTCATATTTTACGGCAATTGTTCATATGTTAAGGTGAATAATCTGTATTTTTGGAGCATGATATTAACCCGGGAAAATACGCCGCGGTGGCTCATCTTTTTGATTGATCTGGCGATTGCCCTTTCAGCCGTCATCCTTGCATATCTGCTGCGGTTCAACTTTGCCATTCCTGCATCAGAATTAAAGCCGCTTCCGCAGATTTTGCTCTACATGATGCTGATCCGTTCGGTCAGTTTCATCGTTGCGCGGTCATATGCCGGGATTATCCGTTACACAAGCACTGGCGACGCCCTTAGGGTTTTTGGCACCGTACTGGCTGGTAGCATCGCCTTTGCCCTCACCAACCTGGTGACATTTTTCCTGATCGGCCATTTCTTCTTCATCCCGTTCTCGGTCATTATCATCGACTTTCTTGCCACATCGTTCGGAATGATCTCCTTTCGCCTGGTTGTCAAACTGGTCTTTCTCGAATTCCTGCACACCGACCGTGAAAAGGTGAATGTATTGATCTATGGCGCCGGAGAAGCAGGGATTACAGCCAAACGAACCCTCGACCGCGACGCCGGTACAAATTACAAAGTGCTTGCATTTATCGACGACAGCACCAACAAACAGGGAAAAAAACTTGAAGGAGTCGACATTCTCGGCCCCGACAAACTTGACAACCTGCTCGGGTCAAACACCATCTCACAGATCATCCTGGCAATCATGCACATCGACCCGTTTAAAAAGCAGGAGCTGGTCGACAAATGCCTTGCCTACAACACGAAGATACTCACCGTGCCACCCATGATCAGGTGGATCAACGGGGAGCTGAGTTTCAACCAGATAAAAAACATCAACATTGAAGAACTGCTCGAACGCGAGGAGATCAAACTTGATGTAGCGCGCATTGCGCAGGAGATCAGCGGGAAAACAATTCTGGTGAGTGGCGCGGCCGGTTCAATCGGCAGTGAGATTGTGCGGCAGATCGCCCGGTATGGCCCGCGGCAAATGGTGCTGGTCGACCAGGCCGAAACGCCGCTTCATTACCTCGAACTCGAAACGCTGGCAGCCAACCCGGATTCGCGGGCAGAATTTATCCTCTGCGACATCTGCAACGAGCCGCGGATGCAGAAAATATTCGATGCCTTCAAACCCGACGTGGTTTATCACGCTGCAGCCTACAAGCATGTGCCCATGATGGAGAGCAACCCGGCTGAGGCTGTGCTGACCAACATCAGGGGAACCCGCATCATGGCCGACCTGTCGGTAGCGAGCGGCGTAAAAAAGTTTATCATGATCTCCACCGATAAGGCGGTCAACCCCACCAACGTCATGGGCGCGTCAAAGCGTGTTGCTGAGATGTACACCCAGGCCCTGAATTCAGAAAAAGGCACCCGGTTTATCACCACCCGTTTTGGGAATGTCCTGGGGTCCAATGGTTCCGTAATTCCCTTGTTCCGCAACCAGATTGAAAAAGGCGGTCCCATCACCATCACGCATCCCGAAGTGACGCGCTTTTTCATGACCATCCCCGAAGCCTGCCAGCTGGTTCTCGAAGCCGGCGCGTATGGCCAGGGAGGTGAGATTTTTATCTTCGACATGGGAAAATCCGTAAAAATCCTCGATTTAGCAAAAAAGATGATCCAGCTTTCGGGACTGATTCTCGACAAAGACATCCAGATCAAATACATTGGGTTGAGACCCGGGGAAAAATTGTACGAGGAGTTGCTGAATGTCGAAGAAAACACCATCACTACCCACCACCCGCTGATCCTGGCTGCCAAGGTGCGCCCCTGCGAAGCGGAAGCCGTAAGGAGCGACATTGATGAACTCACGGCCATGGTCGCCCTAAGCAACAATTTCGACATCATCCGTAAGATGAAGCAGATGGTGCCGGAGTATAAGAGCATGAATTCGGTGTATGAGAAACTGGATACGTAGGACGAAGGACGTAAGACGAAGGACGTGGGACGTGGGGCGAAGGAGGAAGGACGAAGGACGAGGGACGTAGGACGTGGGACGTGGGACGTGAGAGGAGCCTGTTCGTAATTTTTAATTTTTAATTTTTAATTTTTATTTCCTTGTTAATTACTATCCTCGGTCCTACGGCAACCGGTAAAACTGCCCTTGCAGCGCGTCTTGCCTATGAATGCAGCGGTGAGGTGATCAGCGCTGATTCCCGCCAGGTATACCGGGGTATGGATATCGGCACCGGGAAAGATCTTGGCGAGTATGTCATCAACGGGATCCGGGTTCCGTACCATCTCATCGACATCGCCGATCCGGGTTATGAATACAACATCTTTGAATATCAGCGGGATTTTCTGAAGGCATACCAGGATATCGTTTCCCGGAACCGGCTACCGGTTCTTTGCGGGGGCTCAGGCATGTATCTCGAAGCCGTGCTCAAGGGATACCGGCTGGCTGCGGCTGCCGGCGATGATACCCTGCTGGCCGCACTGGAGAAAAAACCCTTTGATGAACTTGTCAGGATGCTTAAATCCTATAAAACGCTACACAACACCACCGACGTGGATGACCGTTCCAGGCTTATTAAAGCCATCCTGGTTGCCAATGCTGCATTGCAACCCGGACTCACCGATATTCACAGGCCTGGCCCAGAAAAAACTGGTACAGATTCCGGATTCCCCAAAATTGAATCCCTGGTGATCGGGGTGAGTTATCCGCGCGAACTGCAAATGGTCCGTATCGCGGAACGGCTCGAATACCGTCTTGAACATGGCATGATTGCCGAAGTTGAAACCCTGCTGAAATCGGGGATAACTGCAGAACGCCTGATGAAATACGGGCTGGAATACCGGTTCGTAACCCTTTTCCTCACCGGCAAAATATCACGGGCCGACCTCTTTTTTGAATTGAACATCGCCATCCGCCAGTTCGCCAAACGACAAATGACCTGGTTCAGGCGCATGGAACGCCAGGGTATTAAAATCCACTGGATCGACGGGCAGTTGCCAGCCGAAACAAAACTCGGGAAGATCAGGGCCATTGCCTCAGGCGTTATTTGAAGGGAATATTTTTCTACATTTGTATCAGCCATCCTTTCTGCTATAATCATGTTGATTCAACATCGATTGCCCGGTATCATAGGTTTCCCGATTTTCAGGCTTCTATTTGTTCTGGGTATCATCCTGGTGTTTTCCCCGGTAAGGACACATGGGCAAACCGGTATCGATATTCAGACTTTTCCAGATCCGACCTGCCTGGGCAATTCAGTCACCCTAACGGCTATTGTAACCAGTACCGATTATGGTTCAGATAGTTACACCTTCCAGGTAATTCCTTACGCACCGCTTGATACAACCATCGGTTCGCCGATCGACCCCCTGCTTATCCATTGCTCCTCAACAAACGGGGGAACAGACGATTGCTGGGGGGGACCGGTCACCATCGGGTTTAACTTCTGCTTTTTCAGCCAGATGTACACGAAAATCTTTGTCGGGTCAAATGGCTGGATCGGCTTTCGTTCACCCGGGACCAACAACTGGAACACCTACGTTGCGCGCTTCATCCCCGACAATGCTGCAGATTCTGCATCTCCGAAAGACTGTATTTTCGCTCCCTGGCAGGACTGGCTTCCCACCCTGAACGCCATCAATAACGTTTTCTATTATACAACGGGTACAGCTCCCAACCGGGAACTGGTCGTGTACTGGAAAAACTGCCCGATGTTCAGCTGCACCACCACCAAAGGAACATTCCAGATCGTACTGAAGGAACAGGGGGGAGTCATCGAAAACCATCTCCTTGTCAAACCCTCCTGCGCCTGGCAGGGAAACAAGGCAACCCAGGGCGTGCAAAATGACAAGGGAACGATCGCGTTTACGGCCACAGTGGGTGGCACCAACAGGAACAACACCAGCTGGACGGCGAACCAGGAAAGCATGCGGTTTGTCCCCGTGGGCGTTTCATGGCACAGTAGTTCCTCAACAGGACCGGTCATAGGTTACGGAGATACGGTTACCTTCAGCCCAACTGTACCAACCTGGGTTTACGCTGTGATAAATACCTGCCTCGGGGTGGTTCATTATGATTCGGTGCTGGTGCATGTTGTACCAACGCTGACGGGCCCCGTATCTGTTTGTCAGGGTACGGCATGGACTTATCATACCGAACCGGGCATGACAAACTACAACTGGAGTGTTTCAGCAGGCGGAGCCATCACAGGCGGGGGGGCAGGTACCGACAGTACAATCACCATCACGTGGAACGGAACAGGGAACCAGACTGTCGGTGTGTTGTTCACAAACCCTGTGGTTGGCTGCACGGCAACGATCTATAAAATCCTTGATGTGTTTGTGAAGACCGCCCCCTTACCGGTCCTCGCCGGAAGCCAATACCTGTGTCTTAATACCCCTGGTCATGTTTACACAACCCAGTCCGGGAAATCCGGCTACATATGGACCGTAACCGGAGGTACGGTTTCCGCTGGTGGCGGAACTGCCGATGCAACATGCACCATCACCTGGACTGCAACCGGAACCCAATCGGTAAGCGTCCTGTACACCGACCCGGGAACCCAGTGTACTGCCCTTGCACCAACGGTATTGAATGTGACGGTAAACCCCCTGCCGGCACCATCGTTTTTAGCCGGTGCAACGGTTGCCTGCCAGGGAATACCCGAAAACGTCTATTCAACCCAAACCGGTCAAACCAATTATGTATGGAACATCAGCGGCGGCACCATCACCGGGGGAGGAGGGTCTTCCAGTTCATCCGCTACGGTAACCTGGACCACTGCCGGCACACAAACAGCAAACATCAACTACAGTGACCCTCTGACGAATTGCACCGCACCGGCACCAACATCATTAAATGTTACCGTGAATCCATTCCCAACCCCGTCCTTCCTTTCAGGTGAGACCCAGGTTTGTGCAGGAGTACCGGGCAAATTGTATTCAACGCAACCGGGAAAATCAGGCTATACGTGGACCATCACCGGCGGCTCGGTCACCAGCGGGGGGGGGCCAGGAGATGCCACCATGACCGTGACGTGGACAACGCCGGGCCTGCAATCGGCCAGTGTTTCATACTCCGACCCGGTTACCCTCTGCCCTGCCCTTGCACCCGCGGTTTTGAATGTTTATGTTAATCCTCTTCCTGCACCATCGTTCATTTTGGGTGAAACGCAGGTCTGTACAGGCATTCCGGGTAAGATATACACGACGCAGCCCGGCAGGATCAATTACGCATGGACCGTGACCGGCGGCACCATCACCGGCGGTGGCGGGACTGCCAATTCCACCGCAACCGTGACATGGACTACCGTGGGGACACAATCAATCAGCGTTAATTACACCGACCCGGCGACACTTTGTACAGCCCAGGCGGCGACAGTGTTACCAGTCACTGTCAACCCGCTCCCCACGCCCTCCTTCATTTCCGGACCTGTACTGGCTTGTGCAGGAAATCCCGGGCAGGTTTATACTACCCAGGGTGGCATGACCGGCTATATATGGAACATCACAGGGGGAAGCATCACTGGTGGCGGGGGAACCGGCAGTTCAACAGCCACGGTTACCTGGACCAGTCCGGGAGCACAAACCATCAGCGTCAACTATTCATTTCCGGCAACACAATGCACTGCAGCCGCTCCCATTGTATTGCCAGTGCAGGTAGTACCTTTACCGGTTGCCTCAGTTACAGGCCCCTCCATCATCTGCCTTAACACGCCCCAGGGAAGTTACCTTACCCAGGGTTCAATGAACGGGTATTCATGGACCATTACTCCTCCGGCTTCTGGGACCATCCTGTCGGGAGGCACGACCAACAACGTTCTCATCCAGTGGCTCCTCCCTGGCACACATACTGTAAAAGCGAGTTATTCTGATGCAAATGGTTGTACCGTCGCAACCCCAGCTCAGCAAACCGTGATCGTGACCGCGATTCCCAATTCCGCGATCAGCACACCCCCGGGGGTGGTATGTTCCACAAGGGCCTATTCTTATCAAACCCCGCCGGATGTTGCCTGTACTTTCACATGGTCGGTCATCCCGGGCAGCAGTGGCAATATTACTTCGGGCCAGGGTACAAATTCCATCAACATCAACTGGCTGACCGAAGGGAATGCCACACTCCATGTTATAGGTTCAAACAACAGTTACCCGTGTACTTCCGCCTCATCCATGGCGGTGGATGTGAAACCAACGCCTGTCCCTTCCTTTGTACCTTGTTTTGACACAAAGACCACCCTCAATTCCAAAAAGATAACGCTGCGCGGAGCATCGCCGTTTATACCAGGACAAGGAATTTTCAGCGGACCGGGAGTTACCAGCCCGTCGCCCGGAGTTTACGAGTTCAACCCGTTTGCTGCAGGCCCGGGGAACAACCCGATCACCTATACGTTCACCAACAATTATGGCTGTTCTGCTGCAGCAGCCTCCATCAGCATCCAGGTTCAAATGGTCAGTTTCACATGCGGCAATACGCTGACCGACGTTCGCGACGGCAAAACTTACCCAACTTCCCTGTTTAACGGGCAGTGCTGGATGACCCGGAACCTTGACTACGGTTCTCCGGTCCCAGGTCTGAATCCCGCACCGCAGACCGATAACTGCCTGGCCGAAAAATACTGCCAGACTTCCGATGCCACCTGTTCAGCCTATGGTGGATTTTACCAGTGGGACGAGATCATGCAATACGCAAACACACCCGGAATAAAAGGCTTGTGCCCTCCGGAATGGCATATCCCCAGTGAAGCAGAATGGCAGGCGTTGATCGATAATGTCATGCCGGGCGTCACGGCCCCGGATGCCAACGGGCTTGCGGGTTCGAGACTAAAGGATATAGTGGCGGCAGGAGGTTTTCACGGGCTGCTTGCAGGCCTTTATTACCTTGACAACACCTGGGCCTTTACGTCCCTTCCGCTTACGGGCACGATGTTCTGGACCTCAACCTCCAGTGGTGCCGACAAAGCCATAGCAAGGGGACTTGATGTCTTTAATCCCAGCATTTCATGGTATCCCAACTCCCGGGGAAACGCATACCCGGTAAGATGCGTGAAGGATTGATCAGTCAGTTTTCGGCTCCTGCTGCGAGAGGCAGTGAAACGACCCCAGCCCCCAGATGATTTCGACCGAATCGATGCCGATGATGTTGCGATCGGGGAAACACTCTTCAAGAATCCGCATCGCCCGGTCATCTTCCTTGCACCGGAAGTTCGGAACAATCACCGATTTGTTTGCAATATAGAAATTGGCGTAGGAAGCCGGCAGCCGCTGGCCGTCGTAGATCACGGGCTTCGGCATGGGGAGTTCGGCAACGTTCATCTGCTTGCCGTTTCTGAGCCGGAAGGATTTCAACTTTCGCAGGTTTTCATCAAGTATTTTGTGGTTCCCGTCCGACTTCCGGGGCTCCACCATCGTGACCACGCCATCTTCACTGAAAAACCGGGTGATATCATCGATATGACCATTGGTATCGTCGCCTTCAATCCCTTCGTCGAGCCATAATATTTGCTCCACACCATAAAAATTGCCCAGGTATTCTTCGATCTCATGCTGAAATAGTCCCGGGTTACGGTTTTCATGGAGAAGGCATTGGGCGGTTGTCAGCAGGGTCCCCTTGCCATTGAATTCCACAGCCCCTCCCTCCATCACAATGCCAGGGAAAAAGGCGGGAATATCGAGGTATTTTGCAATCAGCGCCGGTATCTTGTCATCCAGGTCATGATCATATTTGTTGCCCCAGGCATTGTATTGCCAGCCGACGATCACCTTTGGAAGCGCTGCCCCGGGACGCACGAGAAATGCCGGGCCGTGATCACGGCACCATGCGTCGTTGGTTGGATGGATCAGCAGTTTGATCCTTGAAAGATCGACATCAATTTTTCGCAGTTCCGCCGTGACCTTGTCGCGCAGGGCCTCATCACGAACATTGATGCAAACCTCCTCCCCTTTCGACAACTCCCTGATGAACTGGTTATAAAACGGGAAAATATTTGACAGTGTGCCGGGCCACGAGTATGAGTCGTCGTGCGGATAACTCAGCCAGGTTGCCCGGTGCTCAGACCATTCTGCCGGAAAACTGTAGCCTTCTGCTTTGGGTGTGGGTTGGGGAAAGTGGATCATATGTGGGTGGTGTTGGATGAATGGGTGAATGGGTGAACGGGAGGCTGGTGGACAGGTGGTCAGGTGGTCAGGTGGTCAGGTGGACTGGTGGTCAGGTGGACTGGTGGATGATTAAGTTTACCATTTTACCATTTTACCATTTCGCTACCTCGCTACCTCTCTTCCTTATCAATATATCTGTTGAGTATGGGTGCATAGCTGTCAATTCTCCTGTCACGCAAAAATGGCCAGTGAATCCGGGTCTCGCCGATTTTATCAAGATCCAGCTCATGAACGTGCACATCTTCCAGATCATGCGATGCCTGGTATAGAATTTCACCAAACGGGGCGGCAATAAACGAGCCTCCCCAGAACTTCAAGTCGCCCTCCGTGCCTGTACGGTTCACTGAAACCACGAAAACACCGTTTGCCACGGCATGCGCACGCTGGATTGTCTGCCATGCCTGGTACTGCTGCTGGTTAAGTGCTTCGGGCTGTGCCGACGCCCAACCGATGGCCGTCGGGTAAAAAACAACCTGTGCACCCATCAGGCTGGTGATGCGTGCCGCTTCAGGGTACCATTGATCCCAACAGATCAGGGTGCCGATCCGGCCGTATTTTGTATCAAAAACCTTATAGCCTCCATCCCCGGGGGTAAAGTAGAACTTCTCGTAAAACCCGGGGTCATCGGGAATGTGGTGCTTACGGTAGGTACCGGCCAGTGTGCCGTCGGCATCGATCACGGCAACCGTATTGTGGTAAACCCCCTCGGCCCGTTTTTCAAAAAGGGAGGCGATGATGACCACGTCAAGCTCCCGGGCAAGTTCACGAAACCTGTCAGTAACCGGCCCCGGGATTGCATCGGCCAGTTTAAAGTTATCGTAATTTTCTTCCCAGCAGAAATAGGTGGTAGAAAACAGCTCCTGAAGGCAAATGACCTGCGCACCTAACCCGGCAGCTTCGCGGATCTTTTCAATGCTCTTCGCCACGTTTCCCTGCTTATCGTCACTGCAGGCCACCTGGATGATGCCAACATGTATTGAATTTGGACCCATTATCATGATTTGTTATTCAGGAAGAACTTCTTGGTAAACACCTTGTTGTTGTGCAGGATTTCCAGCAGGTAGACCCCTTTTTTCAATGTCTCGTAAGGAATGATGCTACGACCCTTATCAATCAACCCCTGGTTCACCGAAAAAACACACTGGCCAGTCATGTTGACAAGCCGGATGTGCACGGGCTGCGCCCTCGGAAAATCGAAGAAGACCATCAATCGCGAGGTTTCACGGTCGTTGTAAACCTGTATCCCGGCTGCAGGGTCATTTTCCTTAAAACCCGTCGTATAATCCAGGAAGAGGTTGTCGACATACAACACCGTTCCCGGGGTCATCACCGTCTGGGCTGTTGACAAGGCGATGATGTTCATGGTATCGGGTGTATCGGTGCTGATGTAATCGATCCATGCCGAGAAGGGCGTCCAGTCGGGAACAGTATCTTTCGTTGAAAAACTTCCATACGCAATGGTATCTTTCACAGCGCCGGTGGTTTTGGTCAGCCCGATCCCGATGGCACAGCTGTCGCCCCCTTTGGGAGAGAATTTATAATAACCTTTCAGGTGGGTTGGCAGGTCGACACATGGCACACCGCCACTGAGCGTATAGGTTCCGGAGGTAATATTTACGGTGAGGGTACCGCATGTCATAAAACCGGGAACATCGGTGGGAGGCAGGGTAATGTGCTTTGTTTCGAGTTTCGCCGAATAACTCCCGGATCCCTGGTGATCGGTACTTTTGCTGACAACCGTCACACCGAAAAAGGGAATGGACATAAGTTCCTGGTTTGGTGTGTCCCAGCCGGTGGGATCAGAATAATTGCTGTAGTTTGTCCAGTTCTCAAAGCTGGGGTTCGGGATAACTGTCTGGGCGGCCATCCTGGTCAGTCCCACGATAACAAACAACAATGAAATGAGTATCAATCTTCTCATAATAAATATTTTAGAGTCATGAATAATATCCGGTTTCCGGCCTGGCCGTGTTCGCCCTTGATAACAGTGGATACAGCGAGACGAAAAAGGCTGACAATTATTTGCCGGGCCACGCTATTGTGATGTAAAATTAAGACATTTCAGCATATCTTTGAAAAAATTATCCCGATGAAATCCTGCCTGTTCGGTTTGAACCAGCCGACTTTGTTGTTTATACTGGTTTTATTTCCCCTGCTGCTCTCTGCCCGCTCATTCACCCAGGTATCTTCAGCCGATTCCTGCAAAATCAAACTCGATAAAAAAACCGAAAAGATCTATCAGCAGGGTATTGACCTTTTCAGGCAAAAAAACTACAACCTGGCAGGACAGATGATGAGGAAAGTGGTTGCAGAGGAACCCGGGTGCGTCGATGCCTTTTTTGTTTTGGGGATGATCAATGTTAAAAAGCAGGATAATAACTTCAGGGAGGCGGAAAAGAATTTCCGCAAGGTGGTTGAGCTTTGCCCTTTCTATGATGTTTATACATACTATTACCTGGGAGAGATCTATTATGGCTGGGAAAACTTCGATTCAGCCGCCCGGAACCTGGAAATATTCCTGAAGGATGTTGATAAAATCAAAAAGGATGAAGATTACAACCGGGCTGTCGAATTGCAGAAATACGCCAGGTTTTATCTGGATATAACCAGGAACCCGGTTCCCTTTCAGCCCAGAGTGGTTGAAGGTGTTTCCACCCCCGAAGATGAGTACCTGCCAATCTTGTCGCCCGACAACCAGATGGCGCTTTTTACCCGTGAGCGGAAGATTGCAGCCGGCAGGAACAGCCTGGTCAAGGAAACACGCACCCAGGAGAAATTCATGTTCAGCCTGCGGCAGCCGGATGGAAAATTCGGCGAAAGCGAAGAGATGCCGGAGCCTTTCAACATCAACAACAATGAAGGCGGCGCGACGCTGACCGCCGACAACAACACCCTTTATTATACGGTATGCAAGTTCGACAACGATAAGAAATATCTTAATTGCGACATTTACTACTCCGAAAATGTGGGCGGCACATGGAGTCCGATCCGCAGTGTAAGCAGTAAAATCAATCTTCCAGGTTCCTGGGAGTCGCAGCCTTCAGTGTCGGCCGACGGGCAAACGCTCTATTTCGTGAGCGACCGTACCGGCGGATACGGTGGATATGACATCTACCGTTCAATCAGGAACGTATCCGGTGAATGGGGCACCCCGATCAACCTTGGCCCTTCGATCAATTCAAAAGGGAATGAGAAATCGCCATTCATCCATCCTGATGGAAAAACCCTCTATTTCTCCTCCGACGGATGGCCAGGATTAGGCGGTTATGACATTTTTTATTCAAAAATAAATGACCGTGGCACCTGGTCAAAACCAACCAACATAGGATTTCCGATAAATTCAACGGAGGATGAGATTGGATTTTTTGTCAGCACCAATGGCACCCTGGGATTCTTTGCTTCCAACAAGTTCAAGGGAAATGGTGGCTGGGACCTTTATTCGTTCGATCTATATGATGCAGCACGCCCCGAAAAAGTGCTCTTCATCAAGGGAAATGTAAAAACAGAGTCGTCGGAAGAACCCACCAAGGCACGCATTGAATTAAAGAACCTTGAAACCAAGCAGGTTTCTCAGATCCCCATGGATTCAATAACCGGCAACTATGTGGCTGTGGCACCTTTCAACAGCGACTACATCATGACTGTAAAAAAAGCCGACCATGTATATGAATCAAAATATATTGCGAAAACCGATACCATATTCAAAGTGCCGGCCAAGGTTGACATTGAGATGAAACCCATCGAACTCAACAAATCATACCGTATCAATGATATTTATTTCCCGTTCAATTCCTTCGATCTTTCGGATGAATCGAAAGTTGTACTCGATCAGTTGATGGATTTTCTCAATGAGAATAAAACCATCTGCATCCAGATCCAGGGCCACACCGACAATATCGGAAATGATGCCGGCAACCTGAAGTTATCGGAAAACCGGGCAAGGTCTGTCTACAACTACCTCGTCGAGAAAGGGATAACCGAAACACGTCTCACTTACAAGGGCTTTGGCAAATCGATGCCCGTAACAGATAACGACTCTGATACAGGGCGAGCCAAAAACCGCCGGACGGTTTTCGTGATCACGCACAAATAAGCACTCCCTTACATTTCCTTCATCAGGTTCGCCATCTCGATGGCTGCCAGTGCAGCGTCGAACCCTTTGTTTCCACCTTTGGTACCGGCACGTTCGATGGCCTGTTCCAGGTTTTCGGTGGTCAATACGCCAAAAATGACCGGCAAACCGGTTTCCAGTCCCACGTGGGCCACCCCCTTTGAAACCTCGGAGGCAACGTAATCGAAGTGCGGGGTTGCGCCACGGATCACGGCACCCAGGCAGATCACGGCATCATATCTTTTACCGGCAGCCATTTTTTTGGCCAGCAACGGTATTTCAAATGATCCCGGCGACCAGATCACATCAATATTTTCTTCATCGGCCCCATGGCGTCTGAGCCCGTCAAGGCATCCGGCAAGGAGTTTTCCGCTGATAAATTCATTGAAACGGGCAATAACAATCCCGAATTTCAGCCCCTTGGCATCAAGTTTTCCTTCAATCGTCTTCATAATCAATCTGGTTTATATTCAATGAAACGTATTTTTCTTTTCCTCCATGATCACGCTGTAAAAGGCGGGGAGCGGAACAGTTCTCCCGGTTATTTGCCGGAAACGGGGTTATGCTCTTTGACCTCATCGTCGGAAAAGGTCAGCAAATGGCCAAGCTTCTCCTTCTTTGTCTTCATATAGCGGATATTCCGCGAGTTGCATGTTGTCTGGATCGGGATGCGTTCGATGAGTTCAAGTCCGAAACCTTCGATTCCTGAAATTTTCTGGGGATTATTGGTGAGCAGTCTCAACTTTTTTATTCCAAGGTCGACCAGTATCTCAGCTCCCGTACCATAATCCCGCAAATCGGCGTCAAAGCCAAGCGCATTGTTCGCCTCCACGGTATCCATTCCTTTGTCCTGCAATGAATAAGCCCGCATCTTGTTATCCAGTCCGATTCCCCGTCCCTCCTGCCGCATGTACAGGAGCACACCCCGTCCTTCGGCGGCAATTTTCTTCATGGCATACTCCAGCTGATCGCCGCAGTCGCACCGCATCGATCCGAACACATCGCCGGTCAGGCACTCCGAATGAACACGAACCAAAACGGGGTTTCCGTCGGCAATATCACCCTTGACAAGGGCCAGGTGGTTTTCCTTGCTGATCTTGCTCACATAGCTGTAGGCTTTAAACTCTCCGTACTTGGTGGGCATATCAACCACGGCCGCCCGTTCGACCAGGGTTTCCGATTTGCGGCGGTAGTCGATCAGCGAAACGATGGTGATGATCTTCAGGTTGTGTTTTTCAACATAATCCATCAACTCGGGTACGCGGGCCATGGAGCCGTCGTCGTTCATGATCTCGCAGATCACACCGGCAGGATATAACCCGGCCAGTTTGGCCAGGTCGACCGATGCTTCCGTGTGACCAGCTCTTATCAATACGCCGCCTTCCTTGTATTCAATGGGAAAGATATGACCCGGCCGGGTGAAATCCCTGGCCTTGGTCTGGTTGTCGATAACCCTTTTTACGGTCAGCGCACGCTCCTGTGCGGAAATCCCCGTAGAACATTCTATTGCATCGATCGAGACTGTGAAGGCAGTTCGCCGTGGATCGGTGTTTTTAACGACCATGCGCTCGATGTTCAGCTCTTCAAGACGTTCCCTGATGATTGGCATGCAAATCAGTCCTCCGCCATGCTTGGCCATGAAATTGATGATGGAAGGCGTCACCTTTTCAGCGGCTACCACCAGGTCACCTTCATTTTCACGATCTTCGTCGTCGACCACAACAATCATTTTCCCTTTTCGGATGTCTTCAAGCGCCTCTTCAACCGTGTTGAATTTGTAGTTTGTCATAAGAAATTATTTTTTGCCAGGAAATCCATGTCGATTTTTGAGCCATGGTCACCTGAAGATGTTAATTTTTCAATGTATTTAGCGATCAGGTCGCATTCAATGTTGAGCAGGTCTCCCGGCTTTTTATTCATCAGGGTGGTCACACCCTGGGTATGCGGGATAAGCGAAACCCCAAACGACTGCCGGTCGACGGATGCCACTGTCAGGCTGATGCCATCCAGTGCCACCGACCCTTTTTCAACGATGTACCTGAGCAGTCCGGGATCAGCCAGGATGTTGAACCATACGGCATTATCCTCAGCCCACTTCTGCCCGATTTTACCGGTGCCGTCGATATGGCCGCTCACGAGGTGGCCGCCCAGCCGGTCGGCCAGCCGTAATGCCCGTTCAAGATTAACCGTGCTGCCAGGCATCAGGGTTGCAAAGTTTGTCCGGCGAAGGGTTTCAGGCATCACATCCAGCGTAAAATAATCATTTCCAAAAGAGGTCACCGTGAGGCAAACCCCGTTTGTATTGATGCTGTCGCCCACTTTCACATCTTCCAGTATCCTATGCACGGCAACTGTAACCTGCGATGAGTTAGCTCCGTGCCGCACCGCCCTGATGGTTCCTATTTCTTCAATAATCCCCGTGAACATATGTAGAATCCATTAAAAAGAAGTTTCCAAATCAAATCTGAAATCCGAAATCTGATTTTTATTTTGCAACCCAAGCTTCCACCATAATATCCTCCCCTGCCTTCGTCGTTTTTAAATTAACCAGGTTCAACGCATCATCCATGCAGGCAATTCCAATGCCACCAACAGAGGTCGGCGCGGTGGTACCGCCAAGGATTTTGGGTGCAATAAAGGTGATCACCTTGTCGACAAGCCTTTCCTGCAACAGAGAAAACGCAAGGGTGCTCCCCCCCTCAACCATGACACTGTCGACGTCCATGGCGCCAAGCGAATGCATAACGAACCCGAGGTCCACCCTCCCGTTTTTCAACGGGCAGATCAGCACCTGTGCCCCCATCCGCTCAATGGTTTTCATTTTTTCTTTATCCGCCAGACAGGTTGTGGCTATGATGACCAGTTGCGGATCGTTTTTCAGCCCCGCTGCATCAAGCGGGATACGGCCATGCGTATCGGCGATGACCTTCAGCGGATTTTTCCAGGATCCCTTCAGCCTGATGTTCAGCAGGGGATCGTCAAAAAGCACAGTATCAACGCCGATCATCACAGCCATCCATTGCTGGCGCATATGGTGGACCATCTTCCGCGATTTTTCGCCTGTAATCCACCGAGAGGCGTTGGTTACGGTGGCAATTTTCCCGTCGAGGGTCATGGCCGATTTCAGCACAACGAATGGCAACCCGGTCACGATGAACTTATTGAATGCTTCGTTCATCATGACGACCTCCTCTTCAAGCACCCCTGTTTCTCCGGTGATCCCATGCGACTTTAAATAACTGATTCCATTTCCATGTACGAGCGGGTTCGGATCGGTGGTCCCAATGACCACCCTTGCAATTCCCTTTTCCGCGATCAGGTTGCAGCAGGGAGGTGTTTTCCCCTCATGGGAACATGGTTCAAGGGTAACGTATAATGTTGAACCAACTACCGGTTCATTTGCTGAATTAATTGCGTTAACTTCCGCATGGGCTCCCCCGAAAAATTCATGAAACCCCTCCCCGATGATCCGTCCATCCTTCACAAGAACAGCCCCGACCATGGGATTAGGATTCACCCATCCCGCACCCCGCTTCGCCAAGCTCATCGCCCGCTTCATATATTTCACGTCAACCGTCATCCTTTATCAATAAAATTCCACATCTCCATCCCGCCTCTCAACTCCCCATTGTTTGCATTGATTGCATTCCTGCAATCCTGCATTCAAAAAAAAAGCCCCGTCACGCAATCGCAACAGGGCATAATCCTATTTAACTTGATAGAAGGTCAGATTAAATACGATTCTTCTTTCATCCAGACTTTACTGTCGGTGCCGTAATTTCAACGGCTCATTTCCCGTAAACGGGAGTCGCGGACTATACCGCCGGTCGGGAATTGCACCCTGCCCTGAAGAACCAGATTCTATGTATATGAACTGCTCTAATGATTCGTTCTGATTGCAAAGGTACAAAAATAAATACACTGTTAATCTGTTAACAGTGTATTTATTTTATACGGTTGTTATTGAACGACCATTTTTTCAGTTACCACTTTATTGCCGGTCTTCAATTGAACAAAATAGATTCCCCTGGCATAACCTGAGATATCCATTGTTTTGAGAACCGGGGCTGATGTTGCTTCCAAAACATCCGATGACAGTATTTTCCCGTCGATCGAGGTGACAGAAAGGACACATGAACCTGTGTTGATCCCGCTGACGACAAAAGAAACTGTTCCGTGAGCCGGGTTGGGCTGGATCATCAGGGCCGGAGCGTTGGTTTTATCGGCGATACCCGTGCAAACATCAAATATGACATGTTTCGTACTCGTTACATCCTTCGTACACGGAGGTGTTGGTGTGCCGGTAAAATGCAGATTTACGGATCCGGCCAGTTTATCGGCCAGGGTTGGCAGGTAGGATGTGTTGAACGTGGTCGGGTTAACAAATGTTCCTGTGCCTGAGGAAGTCCAGCTGATAGAATTTACATTGATGGCAGTTCCGCTGACCGGGAACGCAGTGACATACCAGCAAACCGTGGTATCAACGCCTGCAGATACAACGGGCTGCGGCATAACGTCGACAAGCACTGTATCAATACGGGTATTATTACCATCGCTGACGTTTACAATATATTGGGTAGGAACGGCAGGCGCTACTTTCGGGGTTTGCTGAGTCGAGGTAAAACCGGCCGGGACCGAAGTCCAGGAATAGGTATAATTACCAGGGGCGCCACAGTTTGCCAAAACATTCAACTGGGCTGAGTCGCCGGCACACACTTGTGAAGGGGATGCAAAGGCGGATGCTGCAAAGAAGGAAAATGAGGCAATACGGGTTTTCCAGTTGGTACCAGAAGTGGAAGTGTAATATTCTGTAGTATACCAGAACTTCCTTAATTGGGAAGGATCGGCGCTCATGGCACTATAATCGCCCCAGCGGCTGCTGCTGCCCGCTGCAGTTTGTGCACCGCCGCCATTAACAATACCTTTTTCAGCGATGGTCATAAGTCCGAGCGAGTCACACACCATTCTGCCGGTATAGCGGATGGAGGGATACATGCTGGCGCTTGAAATCGAGTAACCTAGTGCCATATTCCCGAGGGAATCCATGGCAATGCTTCCCATCCAGCGCGAGTTGCCATCAGAAGGGGCGTAGGTCGATTGCTGGTAGATGCTCCATGGTGCTGTGTCAGAATTCCGCAGTTCATACCAGCGACAGCCGGCAACGCCTGATCCGGCGTTGACTACATGGTTCAACACCATGGCATTATACCCGTTAAACGTTCTGTACTGAACACGGTACATGAGACGGTCGGTGATGGCGGGTACCTTGGCTGAAGTTCCTTTCTGGGGTATACCTCCTGCGAGGGATGAGTTAAACGGTGCAACAGGGAGGCCCAGGTTACTACCGTAAGTTGAGTTTGTCGGGGTGACCCAGTCAGTTTTAAACTCATTGATGCCGAGGTGCTGTGAACCGCTGGTACGGATATACACAAAGTACTCAGGCGTTCCTGCCGGGGGGAATGGTCCGTCGCAATCGGCCGGGATGGCTGTAAAAGCTTCGTTTGATGAGGGGAGTGTGAATGAAACCCTCGCGGCAGTGGGGCTTCCGGCAAGCATCGCCGTGCGGTCATACGCATCGGCACCTGTTCCTGAGTAGGAAGAGCCACCAGCAAACCGGTTGCTGCTCATGTAATAACCGTCGGGCCATATCCCGAATTTGGGATAGTCGGGCATGGCAGTAAAGGAATATTGGTAACGGTACCACGATCCCGTAGGATCGTTGGTTTGCGAAATGGCGATCATCTGAAAGTTACCGGCGCTGGGCAGGGAGAACTGGGTAAAGAGCCACCGGTCGGCGATTTCATCATACAAAATCACGGCATCACCGTCGTTCGAGTTGTTCGGCATGCCGTTCCACACGGTACTGCTGGCGAACGGGCCGACAAGTTTAACACCTGCCTTGCTGTAAATCGCGTAAGAGCAGTTGACTACCTGGAAGTAGTAGTTCTTACCAACATCACCATCGGTATCCGGGGGAATGTATCCCTGAACGTTGTTTACCCCATCAAAATTCTGGATAGTGGTATCGGTGGTTACTTTGCCAAAATAATCCTGCACAACAGGGTGCTGGAAATCAGGGATTCCTTTATATTGGTTGGGATCTTCTTTGAAAATATTGAATTTGTTTTTCACGATTCCATCCTTCCACGAATTGTCAGCTTTGGGAGGGGTTTGTTTGATCATATCCCTGAGCGGCGGAGAGATGTCGAAATAGACAGGATAAGCCACTTCAGGTTTCAGCGGCTGATTCTGTGCAAAGGAAAAGTTCATGCCTATAACAAGCAGCAGGAACAAAAGGTAATACTTTTTCATGGGGGTTGATTTTGGTTAAGGTTCAGCTTGCAAAGTTATTGAAAAGTTGTCTATATTTGACCATTCCAAAAATAGAAATCGTACTTTTTATCAATAAAATAAGAATAATATGAACATCATAATTACCGGGGCAAGCAAGGGTATCGGCAACGAACTCGTAAAGGTGCTTGCCAGGCATAAACAAAATCAGATTGTGGCCATCTCGCGCAATGGCAAAGCGCTTAAAGAACTGGTTGCCGAATGTGTGCACCTCTATCCCGAAGCAAAGATAACACCCTATGAATTTGACCTGAACCAGTTCGAGTTTTATCCCTTTATCGTGCAACGTCTGGAAACGTTCATCCATAAATGCGACATCCTGGTCAACAATGCCGGCAAACTTGTCAATAAACCATTTAACAAATTTGATATTACCAATTTCGACGACACCTTCAACGTAAACATCAAAGGTCCGTTTTTCCTGATCCAGGCACTGTTGCCCATGATGAACAAGGGGGCGCATATTGTTAACATCGGCAGCATCGGGGGCGTACAGGGCAGCAAAAAATTCCCGGGACTGACCGCATACAGTGCCAGCAAAGGGGCGCTGGCGATCCTGACCGAAGCTTTGGCAGAAGAGCTGGCAGAACAGGAGATCAAAGTAAACTGCCTGGCGCTCGGCGCGGTGCAGACTGAAATGTTCGCAAAGGCTTTCCCCGGCGCAAAAGCGTTGCAAAACCCGGCCCAGATTGCCCACTTCATTGCCGATTTCTGCATCAGCGGTTCGAAATACTTCAATGGAAAGGTGGTGCCGGTGTCGATGTCAACGCCTTAAGAGGAGGGGCTGATGTGATAATGTGCTGATGTGATAATGTGCTGATGGGATGATGTGTTGATGAGATGATTTGATGATTTGATGATGTGATGATTTGATGAAGTGATGATTTGAATATATTAACTCCGTCATTTCATGAATCTTACGTCCTTCGTCCCACGTCCTTCGTCCCACGTCCTTCGTCCCACGTCCTTCGTCCCACGTCCTTCGTCCCACGTCCTTCGTCCCATGTCCTTCGTCCCTCGTCCTTCGCCCTTCGTCCTTCGTCTTAGAGATAATCTTCCACGTTCCTGGCGAAAGGAGCAATAGCCCGGTTGTAAATCCCGTGCATGTAGGCGATGGCCATACCGTAGTTGGTTACGGGGATGCCGGCGTCGATGGCGGGCTTTAACCGGTTTTGCAGTTGCCTGCGGGTAATCATGCAACCGCCGCACTGGATCACCATGGCATAATCGGTAATTGGGTGTGGAATTGAATTCAACCCGGCCACGATTTCAAATTCCAGTTTTTTCCCCGAGAAATTGTTCAGCCAGCGAGGTATTTTCACCCTGCCAATATCATCGCACGACACGTGATGGGTGCATGATTCGAGGATGAGCACGCGGTCGCCGTCGCGCAGCTCCGACAAATGCGGCGTTCCTTTCATGTAACTTTCGAAATCGCCCTTCTGCCTGGCCAGCACGATGCTGAAACTGGTGAGCGGGATATCCTTCGGAACGGCTGCATCGGCTTTAGGAAACACCTGGCTGTCGGTGATCACCAGCACTGGCTTCGGGCTCATTTTCCGCAGGAAGACATCCACTTCCCGCTCCTTGCACACAATCGCAATGCCATCATGATCCAGCACATCGCGGATCACCTGCACTTGCGGAAGGATCATCCGGCCCTCCGGCGCTTCAATGTCGATGGGAGTGATCAGCAACACGACATCCCCGTAGGATATGAGATCACCGACCAGGGTTTGCTTCCGGAAGGCCGTTTCCGGGATGGTTTGCCTCACCACGTTGATTACCTCTTCGATATTTCGGGGATGCAGTGCGCTGAAGTCAACCACAGGAACGCCATATTTGTCGCGGATTACTGTTGACAGTTCAGGGTTGATCGCCTCTTCATCCGATTTATTATGAATGATGAGGTACGGCAGGTCACTGGCCTTAAAATCCTTTACAAGGCTTTTTTCCGGATCGTCAAATTCATTATGTGCTATCAACAGAATGGCCATGTCGATGATTTTCAGCACATCCCTCGTTTTCCCCACCCGTTTCATCCCGAGTTCGCCGGAATCATCGATCCCGGCGGTGTCGATCATAACCACCGGCCCGATCCCGCCGATCTCAATCGATTTTTTAACCGGGTCGGTTGTGGTGCCGGCAACATCGGAGACAATGGCAATATCCTGCCCGGTAAGTGCATTGATCAGGGAACTCTTGCCGTTGTTCCTCCGTCCGAAGATGCCGATGTGAGGCTTTGTGTCGCGAGATTTAGTCATTTAAAAAATAATATGAATATCGAATATTGAACAACGAATTTTGAAGGCTGAATTTTGAAGATTGAAACCAACCCCAAATTTAAAACTAAAATTTCAGAACCTCAATGGGACACTTCGGGAACCTCAGTGTCCCACGTCCTACGTCCCACGTCCTACGTCCCACGTCCTACGTCCTTCGGACCTGAATAAACTCCACCGGCGCACCGTTTTCCTCAATGAAAGCAACGATGTTCCCTTCCGACGGACTGTTGGGCTCAATGATCACCTTTTTCCCCCTGATAGCTTCATAAATGTCATCTACCTCAAAGGCGACATGCGGGACGGTCTTTACGATTTCGGGAAGATTGCAGCCATCTTCGTACCGCATCCATTCGATGCCATATTCGCTCTCCTCGTAGCCACAATGCCATACTTTGTACTCTGCGAGATATTTCTCCCCTTTAACCGGGGTTTTTGTAGGAATTCCGAGGTGGTGATATTTGTAATTTGTCATTTGAAATTTTTAAAGACCTGATGAACCAGGAAGGAACAACCCAGGTTGTGCCATGGCAAATTTACAAAAAAGCATCAGTTTTCCATCTCCGCGAATGACTGGCCGGAAGGACAGTGGATTGAAAAATTAATCGGGTTTTACGCTCCGCTCCAGTTCCCGCAGGTTTTCGAGTTTTTTCTTCTGCAGGAAGCTGTGGATGTCGCCAAGGTGTTCTTTAACCCGTTTGTTGCCGAATTCAAACACTTTGTTCACCAGGCCATCGAGGAAATCACGGTCGTGCGACACAAGGATCATGGTGCCGTCGTAATCCTGCAGAGCGCTTTTCAGGATATCCTTCGTTTTCAGGTCAAGATGATTGGTAGGCTCATCGAGGATCAGCAGGTTGACCGGCTCAAGTAGCAGTTTGATCATGGCCAGGCGCGTGCGTTCACCGCCCGAGAGCACCTTCACTTTATTCGAAGAGATATCCCCTCCGAACATAAAGGCGCCGAGGATGTCACGGATCTTTGCCCTGATATCGCCCTTCGCCGCGTCGTCAACAGTCTGGAAAACGGTGATCTCCTCGTCGAGCAGGGATGCCTGGTTCTGGGCAAAGTAACCTATCATGATGTTGTGGCCGAGGGTCAGCGTGCCTTCGTAGCCCTTTTCCCCCATGATGGCGCGCACCATGGTTGATTTCCCTTCGCCGTTTTTCCCGACAAAGGCAACCCGTTCACCCCGCTCAATGCTGAGCGAAACATCCGAAAAGACTGTGTGGTCGCCATACGATTTGGACAGGCCGCCAAGGATCAGCGGGTAACTTCCCGAGCGGGGCGATGGCGGAAATTTCAGCCGCAGGGCTGAGGTATCCTCCTCGTCGATCTCAACAAGTTCAAGCTTTTCCAGCATTTTTACCCGCGACTGAACCTGCAGGGTTTTACTGTAGGTTCCTTTGAACCGATCAATGAACTCCTGGGTTTCGGCGATCATCTTCTGCTGCTCGTCAAACTTCTTTTGCTGTTGCTGGCGCCGTTCAATCCGGAGTTGCTGGTATGCGGTGTAGTTTACCTTGTAGTCGTATATGCGTCCCATCGTCACCTCGATGGTGCGGGTGGTGATGTTGTCGACGAAGGCGCGGTCGTGCGAGATCACGATTACTGCCTTGGCGCTGTTGATGAGGAAATCCTCCAGCCATTGAACCGATTCGATATCCATGTGGTTGGTGGGTTCATCCAGCAGGATCAGGTCGGGATCCTGCAACAGTATCTTGGCCAGTTCGATGCGCATGCGCCAGCCACCGCTGAATTCGCCGGTAGGCCTCGTGAAATCGGCACGCGTAAAACCAAGTCCGATCAGTATCTTCTCAATCTCCGCATCGTAGTTGATATCGGCAATGGAATAAAATTTCTCGCTGAGTACCGATACTTCTTCAATGATCCCGTAATACTCCTCCGACTCGTAATCGGTGCGGGTGGAGAGCTGATGGTTGAGTTCTTCAATCCGGCTTTTCATGCCGAACACCGATGCAAAGGCCTGGGAAGCCTCCTCAAACACTGTTCTGGAATCAACGGTCAGGAGGTGCTGCGGCAGGTAGGCGATCACCGCGCCTTTGGGCGCTGAAACCCTTCCGGAAGTCGGGATTCGTTCGCCAGCAAGGATCTTCAGCAAGGTTGATTTTCCGGCGCCATTCTTGCCCATAAGAGCAATCCTGTCCTTTTCGTTGATGGCAAACGAAATATTTTTAAAAAGTGTGGTGCCCCCGAACTCGACGGTAAGCCCTTCTGCTGCTATCATAGTGCGTGGTTGGGGTTTATATGGGAATCAGGCGATTACCTGGTGGCGGTTTTTTTGAATTTCGAATATTGAACAACGAAATTTGAATATTGAAGTTAGTGTTTTGAGACTTTAATCGTAACATGAATTACCGATTCCTCCTAACTAACCATTTAATTCTTAATTCATAATTTTTCATTTTTAATTCTTAATTTTTAATTAGTACAACCTGTTGCGCTGCTCCCTGATCCTGTCGTCGGTTACATAGTCGTCATATTCCATCCGCTTGTCGATCATGCCCTTCGGGGAGATTTCGATGATGCGGTTGCACACGGTCTGGATGAAGGCGTGGTCATGCGACGACATGAGGATGTTGCCCTTGAATTTCATAAGGGTGTTGTTGAACGCCTGGATCGATTCAAGGTCGAGGTGGTTGGTGGGAGTGTCGAGCATCATCACATTGGCGTTTCGGATCATCATACGTGCGATCATGCACCGTACTTTTTCTCCGCCCGACAGCACGTTGGCCTTCTTAAATATTTCTTCGCCGGAGAAAAGCATTTTCCCCAGGAATCCCCGAAGGTAATTTTCGGTGGTGTCGCTCGAGAACTGGCCCAGCCAGTCCATCAGATTGAGTTCAGTCTGGAATAGCTTTTCGTATTCGAGCGGCAGGTAAACCTTGGTAATGGTCTGCCCCCATTCATAGGTCCCTGAATCGGGTGTGTCATGTCCCTTGATGATCTCGAAGAGCGCGGTCATGGCGCGCGTGTCGCGCGAAAGGAAGATCACCTTGTCTTCCTTCTGCATGGTGAAACTGATATTTTTAAATAGCAAAGTGCCGTCATCCGCTGTTTTGGCAAGGTCCTTCACCTCCAGGATGGTGTTTCCCGGTTCGCGGTCGGGGGTGAAGATGATGCCTGGATATTTGCGTGTGGAAGCCTTGATCTCCTCGATGTTGAGTTTTTCGATCATCTTCTTGCGGCTGGTGGTCTGCTTCGACTTCGAAGCATTGGCACTGAAACGGGCGATAAATTCCTGGAGTTCCTTTTTCCGGTCCTCCGCCTTTTTATTCTGCGTCATCTGCTGACGGAGCGCCAGCTGGCTCGATTCGTACCAGAAGCTGTAATTACCGGGAAACTGCTGCACACGGCCAAAATCGATGTCGACGATGTGGGTGCAGATAGAGTCGAGAAAATGGCGGTCGTGGGAAACGACCAACACGGTATTGTCAAAATTGGCCAGGTATCCTTCGAGCCAGTTCACGGTTTCAAGGTCAAGGTCATTGGTGGGCTCGTCGAGCAGAAGGTTATCCGGCTTGCCGAAAAGGGCCTGGGCCAGGAGCACCTTCACCTTGTCGCGCCCGTTGAGGTCGCTCATCTGCTTGCCATGCAGGTCTTCCTTGATCCCCAGTCCGCTCAGAAGGCTGGCCGCGTTGCTTTCGGCATTCCACCCGTCGATGGCGGCAAACTGCTCCTCCAGCTCCGAGGCCCTGTTGCCGTCGGCTTCCGAAAAATCGGGTTTCGCATAAAGGGAATCCTTTTCGTTCATGATCTCCCAAAGCCGTGCATGGCCCATGAGCACCGTGGTAAGCACCGAAAATGCATCAAATTCGGCGTGGTTCTGCTTAAGCACCGACAACCGTTCGCCCGGGCCGAAGGTGACCGAACCGGTGGTATTGTCCATCTCCCCGTAAAGCATTTTCAGGAAAGTGGATTTGCCGGCGCCGTTGGCCCCGATGATCCCGTAGCAGTTGCCGGGGGTGAACACCATGTTGACATCCTGGAACAGGATACGCTTGCCAAACTGGATGCCCAGGTTTGAGACTGTAATCATTTAATTTAATGTTTGTTATGTTTGATAAAAAGTTGACCTGAAAAAGGGTGCAAAGGTACACCTTTTATTGCTTGGAAAATCAATTTTGCCAATTAATGCAAACAATGCAGACAATGCAGACAATGCAGACAATGCAGACAATGCAGACAATGCAGACAATGCAGACAATGCAGAAAAATCGAACAGGTTTAGAGGGAGAGCAGATTTTAACGAGCAGGCAAATCACTGTAAAGAAAATTGCGTTATTTTTGTCATACAGGGTGGTCTGCGTGATCAGGCTGCTTTAACCCAAAAAACTATATGGAGCCTCGATTCGAAACAATAGTTCCAAAAAAACTTGTTGGAAAACGCCTCCGGATGAGCGTGCAGGAAAACAGGAGCTTTGAACTCTGGCACAGTTTCATGACCCGCAGGAAAGAGATAACAAACAGCGTGACGACGGATCTGATATCCATGCAGGTCTACGATCACCTTTCCGATTTTGATCATTACAACCCCGACCTGGAGTTTGAAAAATGGGCTGCAACGGAAGTGGCCGGCTTTGACTCCGTGCCCCAGGGAATGGAGTGCTATACGCTGGAAGGGGGACTGTACGCAGTTTTCAATTACAGGGGTACCCCGGAAACTTTCCCGGCTATGTTGCAGCACATCTTCGGCACCTGGCTGCCGGGCTCAGGGTATGCACTTGATCACCGGGAACATTTTGAAATACTTGGCGACAAATACAAACGGGATGACCCGGCGTCGGAAGAGGAGGTGTGGATACCTGTGCGAAAAAAAACTTGACAATTAACGATAATTGGGTCTCAGATGAAAAAAAACAAGCTTATGAACAGAATATGCATTTTGCTTTGTTTGCTGGCCCTGGTTTCATGCAGCACCCACCAGGACAGGAAACCAGGAGAACCCAAAGACGGCAGGGAACTGGTAACAGCTTTTGATAAGCCTGACGGGAAGTCCTTCGCCGTTGCGGATGTTCAACCGGCCGACTCCATGTTAATAACCGATACTGCCGGGAAAATCTTCGAGAACAAGATTGGCAGGAAAATCCTCTACTTCCCCGAAGAATATAAAAATTACGGGCTGGTGAATTGCCCGAACAACGGGCTGGTTCAGACCATCCAGGAGTGCTATGACAACCACCGGCCGCTGATCCTCACCCCGGATGTGATCTGGCTGGCCATCTGCCAGGGCGTGTCGGTCCATATCAATGAGAAATATGATTCCCTGAAAAATGTGATCTTCCTCGGCAGCAAACCCGACCGCATCGTGGTGAGGAACGACAGCCTCGAATACAGTGCGGTTCACTGGAAAGAGCTGATCGCCTCCTTTTCGGGCAAGACAAAAGAATACACAAAACAGGATTATTATAACTTCTTCGTCTCCCAATTTTCGACAACAACCGCCATCAACCAGACTGCTTACCAGGTCACCCTGCTCGAAAGCTACAAAAAGGGATTTGAATACGTGGCTGAAACGGGTTGCGGAATTCCCTCCATCACCCTCACCGGGAAAAAGGAGGACTGGCAAACGATCATGGTCAAACTTGACAAACTCAATGACCTTGGGCTTGCATCCTGGGCCCAAAACCTGAAACCGGTCATTGCCGAGTTTATCAATGTGTTTGACGGGAAAGTTAATGCGGAATTCTGGCAGTCGATCTATAAAAATGATGAAGAGTACAACGCCTTTTACATCTCCGGATGGATCATCAAATTCTTTCCCTACATCAAAGTGCTTGAATCGAACGGCGTTTACGACAGCAAAGTTGAGCAAACCCGGTTTGGTGAGATCTTCCGGCCCAATGAGTTTCTCGACGGCAGCAGGTACCTGCTTTCGACCCTGTCGACCGACAATTTCCCGCCGGGGATGGCAAAAATCGATGTAACCTGGAATAACTATTTTAAGAAGGTCACCAGGGAGATGGAGGTCTATGCCGGTTTTTTTGCGATCAAACAATACCCCGACAAATCGCTGGAACCCCTCATATCCTGGGCTGTTTGTGAAAAATCAGCCAGAACGCCAGCTGCAGGGGCCGATGTAATTAAAAAGCTGAACCTGAAGCACACGCCCGATTACTGGTCCCCGCACCTGTGCAGGAGCGTTACCGATTCTGCGATGTATGACATCAAACGGTTTAAAACCCAGACGGAAGGCATGGCGGTTATCAGGGCTATGCTGCTGGATTCCCTTGCCCGTTCGCCCCTGTTCCGGCAACGAAACTTCTCATCCGACACCCTTGAATTCGTCATCTTCTCCAATGGAGCAGCCGGGGAGTTCAGTCTCAAAGGCCCCGGCAGCGACAAAACCGTAGCGGGTTACCTGGGTAACCTAATATCGGGATTGCCTGAAAAATGGTTCCCCGCGCTGGCTCACCCCGACGATGTCATGGACCTGCTCGATTTCCCGGCAGAGCAAAACAAAATCAAGATCAGGGCCAACAGCGTGGTGAAGATCAGGCTATATGACACAAGGCCCACCGGCCACTGAGGTTCCCGAATCGGACACTGAGGTTCCCGAAGTGACCGACACGATAAAAACCGGACACTTCGGGAGCCTCAGTGTCCGGGAGCGACTTGCGGGTTGTTGCATTTTTTTATACTTTTGGCTGGCGGCGACTGTCCGGGAAGTACTCCGCAAAAGCAATCAATATCCGGATGAACTAAAAAAACCCGTATGAAGACGAAATTAAAGAAAAACGAATCAGTTGTCATGGTGATAAGACCCCACTGGCTGATATTGGTCCTTCCTGTTACACTGACAATTGCCGCGATCGCAGCCGGGGTGTGGATTGGAAGTTACGGACTGCTGCTCCCGCTTATCCCCTTGTTTTACCTTGCTTATACGGCAGCACAGCGGAACAACAACATCTGGGTGGTCACCAACCTGCGGGTGATCGATGAATTCGGTTTTCTTTCCCAGAATTCCAAGGAGAGCCCGCTTGACAAGATCAACAACGTGACCTATAAGCAAACTATCTGGGGCCGGATTTTCGGCTACGGCGACGTGCAGATCCAAACGGCGGCTGAAATCGGTTCGACGGTTTATCACCGGGTGGAACGGCCAAAAGAGTTAAAGGACACGATCACCCGGATGCAGGAGGAATACAAGGAAAGCCAGATCCGGAGCCAGGCCAGGGAACTGGCCCATGCGATGGCGGAGAACCAGAAGGGCCACCATCGCGCCGATGTGGCTACAGAACTGGAGCGGTTGTTTGAATTAAAACAAAAGGGTATCCTGACCGAAGAAGAATTCGCCGCCAGGAAAAAGAAGATGCTTGATATCTGACATGTTCAATAATGCAAATCTTACACAAGATGACAAAAGCAATACCCCTGTTCTTGCTCCTGATCTGGACTTCCCTGATCTGCCCGGCACAAAGCACCTCCGATTCAATCGTGATGAAACAACGGCTTGGCAAAGTATTTTTGCAGCACAATAAGGTTTTGCCGGCCAGTGAACTACACGCCATCCTGAGCACCAGCAGTGATGGCACCAAAGAGGTTGAGCAGGCCAAAGCCAACCTGGCTCCCCTCTATATCTTTTCATTTGCCGGCGGGTTCCTCATCGGTTGGCCCATCGGCACGGCCATTGGCAGGGGAAAACCCAACTGGGCCCTGGCAGCGGGTGGGGTGGGCCTGGTTTTGTGCGCCATCCCCTTCCAGGCCGGTTATAACAAGCACATCCTGAAGGCCATCACGATTTACAACAAAAACCTGAAAAAGATCGGGTTGCAGAAAACCATCCTGGAAGTCGGCTGGTCAAAAACCGGGATCGGGGTCGAGGTCAGGTTTTAACGTCTTCCGGGGATAAATTTAGAGCGGCTGCCTCCATGAGAAGGCAGCCGCTTTTATTTACACTTCCTCTAAATTTTTATTGCTTCTTCACCATGTAAATAGTTTGGTGGTTGACTATAGATTCGCCGAAGTTTGTAGTTAAGGCAAGGTGGAGAAAACCACCTCAGTGCCGTACACTGTTCCTGCACTGTTGATGGCATAAGCCCTGACATAATAAGTTGTATTTGGCGTCAACCCCGAGAGATAACTTGTGAAACTTCCGGTACCGCTGCCATCAACGCTGTAGTTTCCAGCCATTGTAGGAGTTGGTAAAGTACTCCAGCAAACACCCCTTGCCGTTACAGTCGCCCCGCCATCGGCAATCACATTCCCGCCTGTGGTGGCCGTGGTTTGAGCAATATTGGTCGCCGGGGTGGTCGTAACGGTCGCGACCGTCAGAGAAATTGAATTATTGATGCAGCGTAAGGTGAAACCGAGTGTCTTATAGTCTTCGTATATATTGCTGGGCCCATTGCTAAAGTAAAGGTAATATGCCCGAGATGAGTTGTTCTGTGTACTACTCCAGTAGTAACCTAATATGCCACGGCCGGAGAGCGAACCATCGCTGTTCGACAATTTGCCTGCGGCATGAAGTTTCAACATGGAGTTCCAGGGACCGGTCCAATTAGTCCAGCCTCCGGCTGCATATACATTGGTCCATTCGGTTTTGGTGGGGATACGCCAGCCGCTGCAAAATAAAAGGGAGCAGGGGTCCTGGGCGGCAACCCAATCGGAATTCTCGGTTATATTGCTAATCCATACAGTCGACGGTATCCGGGTTGTACCGGTATGTTTGTATCCCAGCATCTTGTCAAACTGCCAGTACCACCCGGCAGAGGCTTCGGAAGTATCGCTCACGGCGTTTGCCTGATGATCGGAGCCAAGGTTGCTGGTTATCCAGCATTTTGAAGGTTCGCCGGGAACACTGGAGACAGTGCCGTAGGTTACTGTTTTTGTAACAGGTGACACGTCTCCCTCCACGTGGTTAAAGGTGAATGGAGCGTTGCATGTAAAGGTGAGCGTCAGCGTCTGAAAAATGAAATCGTTTCCATATGAGGTACAACCGCTGTTTGTAGCGTAGGCGCGAACGTGGTACAAGGTCCCACACGTCAATCCGGTAAGATAGCTCACGAATGCGCCTGTTCCGCTGCCATCCATGGTATGGCTGTCTGCAATCGTCGGGGGTTGCGAAGCACTCCAGCATACGCCCCTGGCAGTTACATTAGCGCCCCCATCATAAAAAACCATACCACCGCTTGTTGCCGTTGTTTGAGAGACGCTGGTCACCGGGGCTGTTGTCACACCCGGGCAAGCCAGCGTTGTAAATGTCAGCTCGTTTCCATATGTGGTATCCGCACAGTTTGTAGCATAGGCACGAACATGGTACAAAGTACCACCCGTCAGTCCTGCCAGGTTGCTCACAAAACCACCTGGCCCACTGCCATCCGTGGTATGGCTGTCGGCGATTGTAGGAGCTGGCATAGTACTCCAGCACACCCCCCTTGAGGTTACAGGTGCCCCCCCGTTAGGAGTTACATTCCCCCCGCTTGTTGCCGTGGTTTGTGTAATATTTGTCAACGGGGAAGTTGTTACTGTCAAGACAACAGACAACGTCGTCATCCTGAAGTTATAAGCCGTGTTTGTGGAAGGACTGTCATATTTCGTGTTATCCTTATATCCACAGGCGTGTGCAATATACTTCAGGTTATCGTGCAGGTAAAAAACAAACACCGCGTTATTCAGTCTTTCCAGCCTGCCTTTATCAACATTTTGACTGTTATCAAGATATTCAATCGAATTGACACCATTGCGATTTCCGGCGCTGATCATTCTTATTGACCGGTTATTCCTGTCATCAAAAGCTGCCAGATGCAAAACCTGAGTACCCGGGGCCGAGACAATAAACGAAAGCATGCCTTTGTCAAAATCGTTTCGAAAATCTGCCAGTTTTGTCCCTGTCATATCAAATAAAACCAGGTTTAAGCGGCCGCCATATTTCCTGAAAATGTTAACGATCGCAGAACCCTCGAAAGGATTTGGATAATTCTGCATCAGGATGAATTCTTGTGCAGTGTTACCTTGTATTTGTTCAATGCCAGTCGGCCAGAGGGCAATAATTGACAGGACGGAGTCAGGCCAAGAAAGCAACGTGTCGCAGCCCCTGGTCAGGTTTTTCACGCGAACACTGTCCCACGCGACATGATGCTGGCTGATCGAATCTTTTGCCATAAATGTCAGCGTGACCGGGGTTTGGCTATTAACGCAGAAAACGCCGGAAAAGAACAAAAACAACAGACAGAACTTTTTCATACTGAATATTTTTGAAATTGTTTACTGGATTGTCATTCTTTAAAACCGATTGATTATAACCTGTCCATTCATTATTTCATGGCCCGCTTTAACTCCGGCATCGTGTTTGGCACCGCCATAATCTCCTTGGTTTGACTATCAAGCAGGATCATCACCGGGGTGGCCAGCACGAAGTAATCACCGGCCACCTTGCTGCGAACCCCTTCACCGGCATGAAGGTGCTTCCAATCCCGGAGCTCTTTTATCTTTTCTTTGTAAGCGTTGATCTCGGTCTCCGTTTCATCAAGGCTTACCGCGATCACGGCGATCTCCCGCTTTATTTCCGGTTGCTGCTGCCATGGATAAAGCGTCTTAACCAATTCCTCACAATGGCTGCATCCCGCCGACCAAAACAAAACCAGCACGTATTTACACGGAGTTTTAAAAGCGCTCAGTTCAAACAAATTGCCTTCAACATCTTTTAAAGCAATATCCGGGGCAATGCTCCCTGCTATCAGGGTTTTCATCCCTTTCAGCCTCCGGGCGATTTCCTGCCTTTTTGAAGTGAGGCAGTCAGGGTCATTCATATAGGGTTCCAAAATCTTCATTCCTGCCGTAATGCCATTGGTTTCATAACCCCGGTAAAAATAATCGACCATCCAGCCATACACCAGCGGGTTACCCTGCCTGGCTTTTTCAATTGCATTCCGGCCCGCCAGTGGAAACATCGAATCCCGCAAGGCAGGGGTCGTTGAAAGCTGGCCATAAAGGTTGACGTAACTGTCCATCCATTTGTTCAAATCGGAGGTCTTGATGATCAGCGGGTTTTTAAAGTCCATCCCGTCAAAATAGTGACTGATCAGGTTGTTGACCCTGTCAATTTCACTGCCTTTCCACACGATTTGAGGAACATACTGAAAAGGATAAAGATTGCTGACAAACAGTGCCTTGTCCTGGTTGCTCCTGGCTGATAACCATTGGTTGTAAGCTTGTCGTCGCAGTTCATATTCCTGGATGCCCTGCTGGTATAATGCTGATCCCGTGTCGTCATAATTCATCAGGAAAGTTTGCAAGACGCCCAGTTTTTCCTTTTTTCTGTTGTTTTCTTTGGAAAACCGCACAAATGCCGCGTTTTCCCTTTCATCTCTCTGAAACCAGGTGCTGTCCGGATTATTGCAATAAACAGGGCTAACCCAAAGCTCCATGTCCTGGTCATTGATAAAAAGATATTTTTCAGAAGGATAAGGTGTGGATGTCTCCTTTTCCCTGTAATCAAATCTCAGGACAAATTCACCCGGCAGCTTTTCTCCGGGGATGTTCAGAGAGGCTGTCTCTCCCTTTTTAACCCCGGCAAGTTCAATGATTGGTTTAAAAGTTCTTGAATCCGAAAGAGTCAACAGGGTTATCTTGCTTTCATATACACCCCGAAGATGAATGATCATGGTTCTGCCTGGCTTCTGAGCATCCGCATCAACCACCATGATCAGCGACAGGATCATGACAGGCAGGAATCGGAGTGCACAGGTATATTGTCCGATTCGTCCAGATTTATCGTTCTTCAATTTCATCATTTCCGTTAGGTTGATCTGTTTCCTGCAACGTAAAGTTAAAGACATTTCCATTCGTTGGCACTGAGCGTCAGTTTATTTTTTTCGTATTGATCGCAACCTGCATTCATAACCCGTATGTTTCCGATTATTCAACAGGTAAAAAGCTGCCTGCAAATAGTGTTATGGAATCATATTGTCTATTTAAAAAATATTTTGCTCAATTGTATTTAATCAGGAAATTTTGTTATAATTTTACTCAACGAGCATAAATAATGAATTCAGTTTGTTAACTATAAAGATTTTAGCTAAACTTTTGAATAATACATCACAAGTGAATATCCTTGCAAATATTACCCAATCAGAGATACAGAACCCGCTAAAAACCAATCTCATGAAAACGGTTTTTATAATTTTCGCCTTTCTCCCAATCCTTTCATTTGGCGAATACGGAGATCATACGAAAGGCACTGTCACAAAGTATCTGCACCCGGGTGCCGCGACTCTGGATACGCAATCCAGGAAAGTCCTTATGCATTACATGCTCTGGTATGGCGATTCCCTGTCCACCGGGAATGAATACCTGCGCCACTGGAATGATGGTTACTGTTATACCCCGCTAATCGGGAGATACAGCTCAAAAAGCTGGTCGCTGCTTAATTATCACGTACTGCTGGCAAATTCATGCGGAATCGACGGCCTGGTTGCCAATGTGCTCGACGCGTATGATTCGGTCTGTTTTAAGAGGCTGATGAACGCCATGAGAAACATGAGGAACCTTGACACCACTCACTTTAAATTCTCGTTCGCCATATGCTATGATAATCAGCGATACACGTCGACGGATACGCTGAAACTCCAGCGGGACCTGATCTATTTAAGAGACTCGGTATTCCCGCTTTATAAAAACTACCAGCGGGTAAACGACACGCCGGCCGTGTTCGTATACAACTATCCCGGTCACCTCACGGCAAAGCAATTCAAATCAGCGTTGACCAACGTTTTCCCGGGACCGAGGCCTAAACTTTGCTGGAATGAATCCCAACAGGAGGTGGTGGGATATGTCGATATTTGTTATCCCTGGGCTCAGCCATATGCCCAAAACTGGGATACCCTGCATGGTCTGGAATGGGGTAAAAAATATCTCCTCGATTTTTTCTGGCGGATAAACAACATTTTTCCCCAGAATAGCCTCGTATTAGGATGTTCGGGAGTTTGGCCGGGATTTAACGACACCTGCAACACGTCATGGGGCAGTAACAGGTGGATGGACCGGCGCATTGGCGTTGTTTATGATTCCACATGGATAATGTCGGAAAATTACAACTCCGGTACGTTACCATTAAAATGGGTTTATATAGAGACATACAATGACAATAATGAAGGTACCGAGTTGGATCCGAGTATTCAATACGGAAATGTGTATCTCGATTCTACCATATTAAAAATTAACCGTTTTAAGGGTACTGCAATAACGCTGAACCCCAACCGGTACAGCGCTGCAAAAACGCTGTTCGATGCCGGAAGCCTGATAGAACGTCATCAGCGGGACTCTTTAACCTGTTATCCTTGTTATGAAAACGCTGTCAGGGCATTTTTAATCAATGATTTTCAAGGGGCTGTGACATGGGCGAATAAGATTAACACTAACCAGTGTGGTTGCGGCAGCAGTGCTATTGCTCTGCAGGATATCTCTAACGCGCTCGCGGTATACCCGAACCCGGCGACCATACGGATCACGGTAAAGCTGAATGGACGTGAATTAACCGGAATTTTTCAGCTGTCACTGATCAACGGCGACGGGACAACCATTCGGCAGATGAACCTGAACAAAAGCGCTCAGCTCGATGAATTCCAGATCGATATACATGGATTGCCGGCCGGGGAATATTATATCCGGGTTGCAAATGAAAAAAATACCGGCATCCAGAAAGTAATTATAAACTGACCGGTCGCGGGCGGCGATTGTTGTGACGGGTTCGCCCAATGGTTGCTTATGATCTCATTGGGGAATTGGGATATCAATGATCAGACGAGCAAAGTTTCGGGTCCCGGTTTTTTCCATCATGTTCCGTTTATGGTTTTTCACGGTATACAGGCTCACAAAAAGCTTGTCGGCGATCATCTTGTTGGACGACATATGATCCAGCAGGTTCCTGATGATCAGTGTAACGGCATCCGAATTACCGGGTTCAAGCCCAGTGACCAGGTTGCCTTCCTGCATGGTTTCTTCATGAACAAAAATGATAGTCTTACCCGCAGCGACTATACAGTTGCAAAAGGTTTTAGCAGAAGGAAAAGGAAATTACCCAATGTTTACAAGCCAAGCCATGAATTCATCGCGCAAAAGGAACTTGTTTCTCATCTTTAATCCAATTAAGTAGTTCATATAAAATAGGTTGCATTGATTTTTGCCAAAGAGAAAAAAGTTACGACCGACCTTTCTTTGTGTTCTCGAGGCTGTCCATCAGTTGCAGGTGCGTTAATGAGGAAATCAGCAGCATTTCCTCCTTGAGATTTTCGATATTGACCCGCTCAATGAAATTGCTTTTAAGTACCAATCCGCTCACTTTTTTATACAATTTTGCATTCATTTCAGGACCATTATACTTTTTCAGTTCTCTTGAAATTTCCTGGAAGGTCGCAAGTTTGGCAAGGTTTCCCAGCATTATTTGCTGCAGGGAAGTATCATGATCCAACGTAATTTTCTTCAACTTCCCAACAGATAATGGTACCAGGGTTTTATTATCTGCCTTTTTAGTCAACGTCATTTTCACATCGCCATTTTTCATTTCGACGTGTACCTTGCCATTGTCTATTTTTAAGGCAGCAACCTGATTCAATGTCACTTGCCCCCCCTCCACATGAACAGTCACTTTGTTTAGCAGTTCTTTAACCCATTTATCCAGAAAGATTCTTTCATTTTTCAAATAGAGTAACCGTTTAATGAAACTGATAGGATAATATATTTCTTCATAATGTCTGTCCTGTGTAATAATACGAAAGTGGAACCTTTTATACAAATCCGGGTACGGATGAACATAGCTGACATCGGTATCTTTTTTATTTCCAATCAGATAAGACTTCCCAACAGTCAAACCCGCAGTTGATTTTCCTGGAACAGCTTTTTCTTTTGATGTTTTATCGGAATTTTTGTTGGTTTTTCCTGCTGGTGCTTCATAAATAATTTCATCCTCCATATAATCATGCAGGAACTCTTTATAGGCAACAAGCGCGCTTTTCCAATTTTGAATATACTTCAGTGATTTATTTAGTTTCTTCTCGATTTTGTCTTTTGATAACTCGTCAATCGCATCATCGATAATTTCTTCCACCCGTTCTGAGTTGCCGTTTTGTACTTCAAAATCAAGAACTGCCAATAAATTTGATTTTTTATTACTTCCTTCCTGATAAATCTCCAATGATCTGTCGGCGGCCGCAATATAGATACAGTAGGATTTGGTTGTAGCTTCAGGATAACCCTGCGTGGTCACGAACCATTTCCCGAATTCCGTGTGTAATAAAATTTCCTTCTTCATAATAATTTAGCTTTAATTAGTTCATAAATAGTTGATTGTATTGATTTTTTGCCAACTTGGATATTGCGTTGCCGGATATATGCGGACAAAAGAGCAATTCAATGCAAATTTCACCAATCGGTCCGGAAGAAAAGGTATTTTTTTCATTTTGTTCATTTTATATCAATATATCCACTTTGTTCATGGAATATAAGCGATTGTACCAAAATATTTTAATTACGCCTGACCCAGTACGTAAACAGTTGATATTCCCGTGTGATATTTTTATCAAAAGTCGAAAACCTGCTATTCAAACTTGTTTTGAAACTCATCTGTCAACAGGAATCTGTTGTCTTCAATTGAAACTATGTTAGCTAACAGTAACACTGGAATACGGTATTTCAGGGTCAGCATTTTCAGGTTGCAGGCAATCTCCCTTTCTTCAATGGGTCGCGGATAAGTCCTGATTTCTTTAGAGAGGAAGATGTGGTTGAGATCGTCGATGAGTACGACAGCGTCGGTCGGGGAATCACATTTAGTATCGCAGTAAGTGACATAAACAAATCATTGAATTAGAAAATTTCATCGCAGAAATTCCTGCTAGAAACAGGTTTTTATGCAACAAGCACCTCCAGCAACCTCACCATGCTCAGCGTATCCATCCTGCAATATTCCAGCAGGTTCTCCCGCTTCAACCGAACCGATTCCGGATCCTCGTTCCAACAGAGGCTTTCATAAGTCATACTGGCCGTGCCACCCTCCTGTATCCCGAGGTCGTCATAGGAAAGGTCGTGGATCAGTGCCGGGAGAACGGCCTTCAGTGAATAGGATCCATACATGTCGGGGTCATATAAATGCTTCCGGCGAAAAGGGACCATCAGGTCAGCCACCCGTTCAAACAAAGGTTTGATGCGGTCGGCATACGCGGGGAAATCACGGGCAATCTCCCTGAGCCGCCAGATTTCAAAAGTCTTATTCCAGACGATGATGCATCCGCAATCACCTAACTGTGACAACAGCGACCGGATGAGGGCTGGCCGCATTGGGATCCCATTTCCACATCAGGCATGGAGCCTGCCTTCAGCATCTCTTGTAGCGCGATCAATTCCGGCGTGGTGCCTCCCTGCATCGGCAGGATTATTTCCGTCATGGGTGCAATCGTGAAACGGCGCGGAATATCAAGTTCCCCGCGTCGTACGTAATGGTTGTTGAGATGCACGAGCGACATCCTTACAAGCGGCAATCCCGACCGGGTAATCACATAATAATGGAAAGCCACATCGGTTACCTGGTAATCCTTCACCTTCGTGGAGGCCTTTACTTCGTAGGCAGCCCAGCCATCAGGTTCCTTCACCAGGATATCGATATAACACAGGGTCTCCCCGTCACTGAATGCGGCCTCGTAAAGCACCTTCTCCCCTCTCGCGATCAGTTCTTCGGTATAGGCAATCGCTTCCCGCACCTGCGCATGATCGCCACGGCTGGCATCCACGCCCCCGGGAAAAAGCTGCTGCGCCAGGTATCCGACATCGTGGCCTGTGTCGAAGATCTGTTGCTGAGCCTCGCTGGTATCATCCCGTTCATCGGGCTGGTTAAAATTCAGCCAGAGCGCTTTGGGACATTTTATGCCCCGGATAAAGGAGGATTTTGAAATTAGCCGGGCTTCCATGTTCAGGTTATTTTAAAATAGTCATTGAGTTTTCCATCATAATCGTTGTATATGATCTGCTTTGAATCTGCAGGAAGCAGAACAAAAAATTTGCCGGAGACGGCCTGTGAAAAATCTGCGACCATGTCTCTTTTCATTGTCCGCTCCAGCTCCCTCAGGTCGGCGGCAAGTTCAAAATCTTTGCGGTCGATAGCCGATTTCATTTTTCCGCGAAGATACAACACCCGTTCACGGAACATTTTCCCCCTCTCCGAAAGCGCGGCATATTCAGGAGACTCCGGGTCGAACCGGGGCGTAACGATATTGTATCCAAGGGTTACAATTTCAGTAAACAACTGCCTGATCCTTGTCTTTCTGGCCTCCCCGTTTAGGGGGTCATCCATTTCACAAAGCAGGTTGAGTTCGGTAAGCTGTGACGCAATCGGGTTCATCTTTTATCTGTTAACAAAACAAAAATAAACCCACACTACGCCAAACTGTGACGTTGTCGATTATAATTTTGGGGAAAATGAAGAAATTCCATCAAACCGGGCCCAATATCTAGCCCGAAATAATTGTCATTTCTAAAATCAATTTCACAGCTATGCTATGACCAGCAATGATTTCCATAAAAACAGCCACTTTTTCCCGAAAACACGACCCTCACCCTTTTTAGCTGAAGGTCAGAACATCCATAATAAATGACTAAAAAACTGTATTACTGATATTAACATTTGCCAATTATCTTGTAGGCACATTTGTAGGCACAATAATAAAAAAGGGTCTCAGAAATTCTGAAACCCTTGATTTTACTGGAGCGGTAAATGGGGATCGAACCCACGACCCTCAGCTTGGGAAAATGAGTAAATCACAATTTGTAACAATATAATAATAACCTAAACAATGCTTTAAATTGATATACTGACAGTTAATAAATTTATAATGTTGTACGATATTGTAAAAGATTGATAAATGTTGTATATTTGAGGGCAAATTAAGGGGCATATTTTACAATGGAATCAAAGGCATTACTGACACTTGACCGCAGGTCACAACGAAAAGATCTTACCTATCCAATCTGCCTGGCATTATATCACAAAGGTAGTAAAAGTTACATTAACCTTCGGGAGTATGTACTTGATGACTTTTGGGATCAGGCAAACGGCAAGGTTCTTAAAGGAGCTGAGGTATTCCCGACTCTCTCATGGGTGAATAATAAAATCTCCGGTAAAAAAATTGATGCGAACAGGATTATTAAATCTCTGGAAGAAACCGGACAGTTGTCAATATTGACGCATGGCCAGTTAAAGGATAGAATAGAAAACAAATCTTCACAAGCTTCATTTTCTAAATACCTGAATGATCTTATCTCGGAATATAAGAAAAACGGCAATGACGGCCAGGTATTTATTCACAATGGAGTAAAAGCATTTTTGATTAAATATGCGGATGGTGACAGGGATTACAAGTTTGACGAGATCAATTTTAAGATGCTTCGAAGTATCGAAGGTAAGTTTAAACCCAGGATACCAGGAAATAAAAACGGATTGGCTGTTCAATTCCGTGCCATCAGATCGATATGGAATAAAGCTATCAAAGAGGGGATCGTAAAACCAGACGGGTACCCGTTTAAGGATTACAGAATAAAATCGTCAAAAACCCATAAATCAGCGATCAGGCAGGAAGATTTAAAAAAAATCAGGGAGCTGTCATTACCCTTAAATACTCATGCCTGGCATTGCCGGAATATGTTTTTCTTCTCATTTTATACCATGGGGATGAACTTTTCAGATATTTCGCAGCTCCGGGTAAAGCACATTCGTGACGGGAGGGTCACCTACCTTCGTTCAAAAACAAAGAAGCCTATTTCAATAAAACTAACCGACAATATTAACGAGATTTTAAACCTTTATCTGGACGAAAAGGGACCGAATGCGTATATTTTCCCGGTAGTCACCGATACTCTCAAAGCCAATGACCAGATTAAAGCGTATCGTAGTGTTGCAAACCATGCGCTGAAAAGGTGGGCAAAACGATTAACCATCGACAAATCGTTGTCGTTTAACACTGCCCGGCACTCCTGGGCTACAATCGGGAAATTCATGAATATCCCCATTGCCGTCATATCTGAAGGGCTTGGACATGCCGATATCAGCACAACACAGATTTATCTGGATTCCTTTGAAACGGATGTGATGGATAACGCAAATGCTATGATAACCTTTTAATTTGGCTTATGCCGTAATAGCATTGGAGTTCATTGTACCTATCGTGTCAAAATAAAACCGATGAAAAAACGGGAAAAAACCAAAGACAAATTTCTGCTTGAAGCGATGAAAGAAGGTGGGAAAACGAAGAAAGTGCCGGAAGAACGAATATTAAGAAAACTCAAAATCAAAACAAACCCTTGTGAGAAGTTGTGTATTTCTCCTGAGTCCCCGCAGGAATGAAACTTATAAAACGTTGACATCCTAATGAGATCTACAATTATAACTTTATTTAATCTAGCAACTCATATAAAATTTCTTCAAGAAATAATTTTATTATCCATCTTTAATAGAAATCATCTTGATGAAATAACATATTCAGGCTATTATAGTAAATTTCAGTTTTCGAAAGCCCTTGGAGGAATTGCCGAAAATCTTTTGATACTATCATGCTTGTCTTTCCTTTGATGAATTTGATCAAGAATTAAGTCCCTCAAAGTTCAGTAAGTATTCAGAAAGAATTCTTAAATTAAAAAAAACTGTGAAGCCTGCAGTCCGAAAGATAAAAAGTTGGAAAGGGCTAAAGAATCTTAGAAATAATATTATTGCACATAATCGGCGGATTAATGGTCTTTCAATTTTTGAATCTACTGATGTTATTCATTATAATGTCCCCTCATCAGATGAAGAATATATTCTTTTAGCAGATCTAATATTTTTGATTGCAGAAAATATCGAACCAATTTTTCCTGAAATAATTCAAACTATTGATCAAGATATAAAGGTTAACCAATATATGAAACTAAAGTCAGATAAAAATGATTGCTTCAGAGAGCATCAAGAAATAAAAAAAGAAATTGAAAAAGTAAAATCTACAACGAGTTTTCAACCGCCACAAATCTTAGGTTAGTTAGGTTCCTAAATGATTTACCTTTCGGCAGTTGCAAGCCAAACGTTAATCTCAACTTTAAATCAAACGAATGAACCTAATTCCAAGATATAATATTAAAGAAAATTACAATCATCATCCTCATGTTGTAATTTTAGGAGCAGGTGCAAGTTTAGCAGCATTTCCTGATGGAGACAAAAATGGTCGAAAATTGCCATTGATGAATGACATTGTTAGGACAATTAGTTTAAATGAGGAATTGAATGCATTGGGAATTACTGCCGAAATAATTGATTTTGAAACGACATTTGATGATTTGAATACAAAATATCAAGGAAATGCTCACTTTGAAAAAATTAAGTCGAAAATATACCAATACTTTCGTGAATTAGAAATTCCCGACAAGTTGACTCTTTATGACAAATTAATTTTATCATTAAGGGAAAACGATCTGATTGCGACTTTTAATTGGGATCCTCTTCTATGTCAGGCATTTCAAAGAAATCGACATATTAAAAGACTTCCTAAAATAGCATTTTTACATGGAAATGTATTTGTTGGGATGTGTAATGAGCATAAATCGACTGGATTTATCAACTGTACTTGTTCAAAATGTGAGAATAAATTTGAAAAAGTCGACTTGCTTTATCCCGTCACAAATAAGAATTATACACAAAATGAATTTATAAAAGGAGAATGGGAATTATTACAAACCAATCTTGAAGTTGCATATTTAATTACAATTTTCGGGTATAGTGCGCCTAAAACAGACATTGCCGCCCGGGAATTAATGTTCAATGTTTGGAAAAAAAATAAAACAAGAGATTTGGGAGAAATTGAAATAATTGATATTGCTCAGAAATCATCTATTCAAGCAAACTGGGCAGTTTTTTTTATAAGGGAACATTATTGGATAACAAGTTCTTTTGAACAATCATATTTAAGCTTGTATCCAAGAAGGTCATGTGAGGCATTTGCATCATCTTCATTATATAATGATCCTTGGGGAGACATTGAGAGCTTCGTAGGAAATTCATTATCAGAATATCATAAATGGATAAACAGGATAATTCAGAGCGAAGAATTACACGATATTGACAATGCAAATCCTCTCTCAAGATGGTAATTAAAACGGATTATAACGCACCTGTTGCCGCAATGGATGTAATTCAAGGCTGCCAACCTTCACTTTATCAGAAGACCCATGTTGACAGAAAACCAGCGCAGGTAACTCATGATCTAAGAAGAAAATAAATTGGCAACAGGATTAACATTTTTTATTTTTGATGTATCTTTGCATAAAGTTGGATTTCATCTTATTTGCGGCTAATCCCCGTTGAGTGTTAATCATGCTTGCAAAGTTCAGAATTTGCTTACACTTTAGGGAATTGCACCCCGAGTCAAGGAGTAAATTTTGAACTTTTTTTTTATATTGATCAGGATCAGGACCAATTGAGCCCCAGTTGGAGAATACGCATGCCTGGCATTCTAAGATTATGTTTTTATTTTCGTTTTTTATAATGTTTTAGACACGCCGATATAGCTACAACACTGGTTTACCTGGATTCGTTTGAAACGGAACTAATGGGGAAGTCAGACCAAATGACAACTTTATAAATCAACCAAGCTTGGGAAAAGTTTAGTTTATCAGTTGTTTACCTCGACAAAGGAACTAACTTTCTGGATATTAGTGTTCGGGTGAGGTCCGGGTTTGAGTGGGTGTGGGTTTTCATCCGCATGATCCGGAGGTGTTTTTCAATAGATGAAGGTGATTTGTGCAATTTTTCTGCAATCTCTTTGATCGACAAACCAAAAGACATCTCTTTGCCCACCTCAAGGTCTTCCCAGGTCAACGATGCCGTCTCGAATGAGTGAATAACCGGGTTAAGCATGTCTTTCACGTCAGAAGGTAATAAAACAGAACCATTTGATACCTGGAGAATGGAAGTAATAATGGTTTCGTTATCGATACATTTGTTAAGAAAGGCATTAACCCTTAATCCGAACATTTTGTATTTCCACCAGGTTGAATCCTCTGCTGAATAGATAACAACGGGCATATCCGGCCATGCAGCCCGAAGTAATTGCAGGTTTGAAACAGGCGAATCCGTGTTAATAAACAGATCGAGCAGAATCACCTGAACATCAAGAGAAGGCATTTTAAACAAGGCATCGGTAGCATTCAGGGAGGAACCCACCAACCTGACACGATCTTCCGGTTCAGAAAACTGAAACGAAATTCCTTCGATCATTGCAGGGTGATCGTCGATCATGAATACATTGACCATTGACTGTTGTTTATAAAAAACCAAAGTTAATGAACTTTCTGAAACAAAAAATGTCAAAAATCATTATTTTGTTTGGGTCGTATAAGGGAAGTCGAATTTCTAAAGAATCACAATTATAATCTAGTAACAATATGTCACTTTACATAATGTTTTTTAATATAACCAAGGTTGTGAACAGGTTTCCATAACCCCTCATATTTGAATACACCCTATAGATTGCAAATCTGCGCCAGCAGAGTGAAGGTCAAATGCCTCTTTGTTTTATAATTTTTATTAAAAAGCATTGTTTCATACAATCAAATACAAACTCTATAATAGATGATCCTTGAAAATTATTAACAAATTGACTGTTAATATCTTATGTTCTTTGAAATAGTAATTTGTGTTCGGTTTTTGACTAAATTTGATCAAAACCCTGCAAATCATGTTAAAAAAATTACCGAAACAGCCTAATTGGAGATGTTCAAAACTGTCCTGGTAAGTTTTATCAATCAGGACATGAACTTTGTCTGCTCGCAAAAAAGATTGATTGGCAAAGCATTGAGAATGAGTCCGCTCCATTGTATGGTAGTGTGGGAAGACCATCGATACCGATCAGAACCATTGTTGGTCTTTTGTTATTCAAGCAAATGTCAACCTCGGAGATGAAACGGTTGTTGAACGGTATCTTGAAAATCCATACTGGCAGCACTTTTGCGGTGAGATTTACTTTCAGTACAGGCTGCCTTTTGATCCCAGCGATTTTGTTCATTTCCTCCATCGTATCGGAACTGATGGAATGAAGATGATCTTCAAATACAGCATAGATCTGTTTGGTGAGCAGGTTATCAAGAAGGAATTCAGAGAGGTTCGTGTTGACACGCCTGTGCAGGAAAAGAACATCACCTTTCCAACAGACCGGAAGTTGTATGAAAAGTCTATTGAATACTGCAAAAGAATCGCTAAGGCAGAGGGAATAAAGCTCAAACGAACCTACACTCGTGAAATAAAGAACCTGAAGTACCAGATGCGATTCGCCAGGAAGCCGAAGAACTTTAATAAGTTAGACTGATCTTCTACAGTTGTTAATAACTCACAAAGTTAACAGTTTTGATATTCAGTTTGTTATGATTTAAAAAGCAGATATTTTATTCTAAAGTGGTGCCATTAACAAAATTTATATAGTTATTAACATGTTGAGCAACAGACATTATATGTTGTATATTAGGGGTGTCCTAAATATATTCATTATGTTTGTGCGCATAAAGAAATCCGGTGTCAATGAGTACATTCAGATCGTTCAGAACTTTCGTGAGGGCGGCAAAACGAAACAACGTGTAATAGGCACACTTGGAAGAATTGATGAGATTGCAGGCAGCAAAGATATTGATGTGCTAATTTCCAAGCTTTCCAGATATTCCAATGAAGTGCTGATGGTCATTACCGGACAGAGTAATATCGATGCGCATAGCGTTTCCATCGGACCAGCCATGGTGTTTGAACGTATATGGAATGAACTGGGAATGCCTGGTATCATTCACAAGATGACTGGGAGCCGTAAATTTGCCTTTGATGTGGAACGGGCCATTTTTCTTACCGTCATGCATCGGTTGTTTGCAAGTGGCAGTGATCGCTCGTGTGAAAAATGGAAGGAAGATTACCATATTGAAAAAACCGACACCGTTGCCCTGCACCAGCTTTACCGCGCCATGGGCTTTTTGGGAGAAGAGATCGAAGATCAGAAAGATAAAACGCCATTTTCGCCAAGATGTAATAAAGATATCATCGAAGAAAGGTTGTTTGACAGGCGGGCTGATTTGTTCAGTGGCCTGGATCTTGTTTTCTTCGACACCACCTCGATCTACTTCGAAGGGCTTGGTGGCGATGAACTGGGCTGTTTGGGTCATAGCAAGGATCATCGTCCGGATTTAAACCAAATGGTTGTAGGGGCTATCCTTGATGGCAATGGCGATCCCATATGCTGTGAGCTCTGGCCTGGCAACACATCGGATGTGAAAACCCTGTTGCCCATCACCGACCGCATTAAAAACCGTTTTGGAGTAAGCAAGTTTTGTGTGGTAGCCGACCGGGGAATGATCAGTGATGAAACTATTGAAGGTCTTGAGAAACGCAAGATATCGTACATCCTGGGCGTAAGAATGCGCAACCAGAAGCTGGTCAGGGAAGAAGTACTGTCACGTGCAGGAAGGTTCGAAGAGGTAAGAACAGAAGGAGAAGCAGTCAATGACCCCCACCCGCTGAAAGTAAAAGAGGTAATGGCCCATGGCAGCCGGTACATTGTATGTTTCAATGAACGGCAGGCCCGTAAAGATGCAGCCGACAGACTGGCCATCATCGAATCGCTGGAAGAGAAGATTGCCAACAGTCCAAAATCGCTTGTTGGAAACAAAGGATACGGCAAATATTTAAAAATAACCCGGGGTACCTTTAGAATTGATAAGAAGAAGGTGGACGACGACCGGCGTTTTGATGGCAAGTGGGTACTGGAAACCAATACCGATCTTCCTTCCGCTGAAGTTGCATTAAAATACAAAGAACTTTGGCAGGTTGAACGTAAGCCTTCGGCCACGAGCATCTTTTACGGATGACGGCGCAACATTATTTTTGCCCTGGCAGAAGTGTGAGCAGTTGATTGGCAGGGAAGTCGGGGATGACTGACAGGGTTTTGGTGAGATAAGCGAAGGGTTCCACCCCGTGGAGTTTGCAGGTAGCCAGTACGGAATAGATCACGGCTGCTTGCTGTGCCGCTTCATGAGATCCGGCAAACAGATAATTTTTTCTTCCAAGGGCCACGGGCCGGATGCTGTTTTCGATAAGATTGTTGTCGATGTGGAAGCGACCGTCGTCGATATAACGGACCAGGCGCGGCCAGAGATTCAGGGTGTAGGCCATGGCAACACCGATGGCGCTCTTTGGGGGAACCAGGATGATTTGTTCCCGCAGCCAGATTTCCATCCTATCGAGAATGGGTTTTGATCTTTCCTGACGCAGTGCTTGGATGGCGTCAGGTTCCATGTTTACTTCCCGGATTTCACGTTCGATGTCGTACAAAGCCTGGAACATTTTCAGGGCATCTCCCGCCAGGGTGGGATTGTTTTCCTGGGCATGCTCGAACTTGCGCCTGGCATGTGCCATACAGGCCAACAGGGTGATTTTGGGGTGTTTTTCAAAATGATCGTAAGCACTGTAACCGTCGGTTTGAAGATATCCGCCGAACTCTTTGAGCATCTCATCGGGACCCTCCATGCCCCGGGATTTCCGGTAATCGAACAGCACCAGTTTGTTGACGGGATCATAATAGACCCAATGGTATCCATTATGTGTCGATCCCGGTTTATCCTGGGTAAGCACTGCAATGGGCGTTTCATCTGCCATCAGGTACCATCCGGCCAGCATTTTTGTTTTCAGGGCATCGTAAAGTGGATGCAACAGGTTACAACCGGCGTTAAACCAGCCATTGATGGTCGATTCCGCGATTTCCAGCTGCTGGCGTTTGAAGATCTGAACCTGGCGGAAGAACGGCAGATGATCCACGAACTTGCTTACTAACAGGTGAGCGATCATGCTGGGTCCGGCGTTTCCTTTGGGAATGGGCAGTGTGGGCAGCGGGGCAATCACGATGTTGGTTTCTTCATCATTCTGCTCCACAATATACTTCGGGCGCACAATGCGACGAACATAGGCGCTGGCTGGTTTATATTCCAGGACTTCCGTAACGGCTTCGCCGATTTTCTTTGCATCGGCAGGGATATCGGCAGGTTCGATCACCTCTTCACGGCGCTCCAGGTGTGAGGGCAGTTCCAGGCGCAAGGGCTGTTTCTTCTCCCGCTGCGGCTTGTTGCGGGTATAGGTGATCTCCTCTGTGGCCTTTTCTTGATTATTTCGGACAAACAGTGCCACTCATTCCGGAGTAAACCGTGCCAGTGATTCCGGTGCAAACCATGCCAGTGATTTCGGAGTAAAGTGAGCTAGTTTTTCAAAGGACAACAGGGGTGATAAAAGTACTATTTTTTTTCAATTGATTTTCTTCTGAGTGATTCTCCTTTTAGTTCAAAACGATGGGCAGAACCTGACAATCTGTCCATAATTGCATCGGCCAGAGTTGGTTCATTTATGTATTGATGCCATTTGCTAACCGGAAGTTGGGATGTTATGATCGTAGAACGTTTGCCATACCGATCCTCCAGGAGTTGCAGCAGAGTAATTCTCACCTGGCTGTCTAGCGGAGTAAGCCCAAAATCATCGATAATAATAAGTGGGATTTTTTCGATCTGGTTTAGTAGTTTTATATAGGATCCTTCGAGTTTTGCGAGTGCGAGTTTTTCTGCAAACCGGTTCATGCCCAGATACAGGGTTTTGTAACCAAGGGTGATCGCCTGCCGGCCGAAGGCGCAGGCGAGATAACTTTTTCCACAACCGGTCGAGCCTGTAATGAGGATGTTTTCTGCCCGCTGAATAAAGTTACAGTCAGCCAATGCAAGTAGTTGATTTCGTGTGATGTTGCGTTCGACAGAACACTGGATTTGTTCGATTACCGCATCATACCGGAGATTACTGAGTTTAAGGTACATTTGTGTTCGCTGGTGTGTCCGGCTTTGCTGCTCGGCATCAACAAGCAATGCCATTAGTTCGTGTGCCGTGGGGAGTTCGTGGGATGGCAGTGTCAGGGTGGTCCCGTAGGCCTGCGCCATCCCGTGCAATTTCAACTGGTTTAGTTGTTCCAAAGTTTGATCTGTGTTAATCATGGGTTTATGGTTTTAGTGGATAACTGGGTTTATTGATATGATTCAGGGCCCCTGATGTTTTCATGGTCAGGGATAGTGATAAAAAGACCTGTTTGCGTTGGGACTTTGTCAAGATTACGTTCGAGTATGTTTTTAATGCCCATATAGGTTACTTTATATCCTGTGAGGGCACGCAGGCAGGCTGCTTCCAGACGATCACTGCCGTATTTTTCACCCAGGCGTAACACACCCAGGCAGGAGTTATAGGTTTGTTCGATAAAGATTTTCTGTTCAAGTATCTTGCCGATTGCATTTGCAGTACTCTCACCCACCTGAGTGGCTTTTTCAATAAAGTAATCACGGTTATAGCCCTTGACCCGGGCGTAATGGTTTTGACTCGGCGGCATGTGTTCCGGTAGGGTGGTATGGTCGTTCCTGGTATAATTGCGCCGATAACAGGCAACACGAACAGTGTCAAGGTAGATCTCAACATGGTCCGTATCATAAATAATTTGTACCGTTTTCCCGATATACTGGTATGGAACACTGTAATGGTGCCAGTCCTCTCCGAGTGTGATGTGGTAGTTTCGCTGAACCTTGGCCTCAACCTTATTTTTCGGCACAAAAGTTCCGGCAGGTAATGGCAGCAACAAGACTTTTTCATGAAGCATGAAGCGGTCACGACGACTGTAATCGCAGCGCTGGAGGTTACGATTGTTGAACTTGTCCAGCTCCTCCCACAAAGCCTCATTCATTTGATCAAGACTATGAAAGACCTTGTTGCGCAATGGAGCGTAGATCCGGTTATAAACAGCATTCACATGGCTTTCTACCGAAGCTTTATCCCGTGGTTTCCTCACCCGGGCAGCCATCATTGTAGTTTCATAAAACAGCGACCATTGCTGGGCGAGTTCTTCGAAAGCAGGCTCATACCGGTTCGCCTTTTTTACGACTTGTTTCATGTTATCGGTCTTTGCTGACTGGGGAACGCCGCCTATGAAACATAAAGCATTATTCAATGCTTTAAGAAGTCTCTGCTGATTGGCCGATAACATGGCCTCGATGTAAGTGAACCCTGAAAAGGGAAGCACACAGACAAGTACAGGGCACCAGATGATCTCGCCGGTTTGATAATCAGTAAGCGCGATTTTATCTCCCGCAAAATCAAACATCATACTGGCAGCAGGTTCATGATCAAAAATCATAACCGCTTTACGGGTCTCAAGAAAACGACTCAGATGTTCGCAAAACTGAGTATAACCGTATCCATCACAAACCATCTGCCTGTATTCTTCCCATAAGATCATCCGGGTGGTATGGGGCTTTTTAAGCTCATCACACAAGCCTGGTATCCGCTGCTGAAAATCAGCAAATTTTTGGTCTAATTCAACAGAAGGAGGTTCATCATAAACCAGCGACGATAGTTCTTCGTCATTTAGCTTTAAAAGCTCTTCTGTGCTTTTATTTAACCTCAGGATAAGCTTCACATATTCATTCACGGTATTGCGTGACCTGTGAACTTCCAGGGCAATATCACGGTTGGATTTGCCTTGGGATTTTAATTGCAGAATGCGTCTGACTTGCAACATGGCGATTGGCTTGTTTGACATCGTAGAAAGGTTTTTCCTTTATACGAGCCCATGTTGCCTTTGTTCTACTGGCTCACTTTATGCCGGAATGTCAGTCTAGTTGTTCAGACAGAAAACCAAAATTCAACACTTTTTCCGGTTTTTCTCAACAGAAAAAAGTGGCATGGTTTGCTCCGAAATGAGTGGCACGGTTTACTCCGAAATCACTGGCATGGTTTGCACCGGAATCACTGGCACGGTTTACTCCGGAATGAGTGGCATGGTATGGTCCGAAATAGTCATTTTCTTGCGGTTGTTCTGCCGGAAGGTCGAACAATGTGGCCTGATCCGGGTTTTGGGTTACAAAACGCTCGCTTTTTGCCCCGTAGATCAGGCGTTTCAGTTCGGTAAGCTGGTGCTTCAGCCAGGCATTTTCAGACCTGAGAGCTTCAAATTCTTCCTTCGATATGGTGACCAGTTCCGTGCTTGACATGAGTCAAATTTACCACGGAAAAGCCTTGATAAATAACACATTCAGCGATATTTATCAATATCATTTTGTTGTAAAAAACGACGTCTTTTTTTTGCATATTTCATTGAAATACCAGTGACCATCATGGTCAATTCTCCGTAGCCGATCTGATAGGACAGGCTATGAAAAGATGCGCCGGGAAGTTCAAAAGTGCCTCGTTCAAGACGCTTATAGAACAGCACAAAACCGCCCGGTTCCCATTTCAGCAATTTCATCCGGTTTCGGGGCTTGTTGATGAAGATGAACACATCGCCGCTCATGGGGTTTTGTCCCAAGCGTTCTGTCACAAGTCCGCACAGACCGTCAAAACTTCTGCGTATATCGGTAGGTTCCCGGTAAAGGTAGTACCGGGCTGCGCCAAGGGAAAACATCGTGCCTAAATGCTGATCAGCATTTTTAGATATCCGGCAGGCACCTGTGCTGGCAGTATCAGTTCAACCCCGTTGGGATAACGGATGCTGATGCCCGATGAAGCCAAACCGTTGAGTTGGATGAATCCCGGGTTGGCACGTTCGGCTTTACTGAGCTTATAGATCCAATATCGCAATTTTACCGCGGGGATGTTCTGAATACGTGCGAATTCTGTCTGGCTAAGGCCACTTTGACGCCATTGCTCAACCAGGGTGAGCATCATCGTACGTTTGTCCTGAAGTGTCATGGTGTTTTTTGGCCGCAAGTTGGTCATGATCGTTCAACTGGGCAAGATGCTCGTGGCCGAAGGCTTACGGTTGAACTGGTGTTCCGCGATGTAAAAAGCATCCTCACCACCCGGCCCATTTTCCATAAGATGGATGAAACCATCCGTGGCCATGTTTTTTGCAGCTTCCTGGCACTGGTGCTCAGAAAAGAATTGACAAACGGCTGGAATTACAAGGCATGGATTACGAATGGTACGATATTAAACAAGATTTAACCGGATTAAGAGAAGTAACACTGGAAGAAGATCTGTCAAAGCTTGCAGTCAGAACAGCCTGCCGTGGTATATGTGCCGATGTGTTTAAGGCAGTGGGTGTTGCAATACCACCTACAATACGATCCATAGCGTAATGATTAGAAGGTCGGTAAGAATTGTTCATATAATAGTTTTGGCATATGTGGTGCCAACAAGTTTATTATGACCGTTATTGATTTGTTTATGAATAGGTTGCAAAATGCAACTGTCGAAGATCAGTTAGATCACCTACAGCACAAGCTTCACAAGATTGCAGCCAAAATACACAACGATTTGGTTGAACAACTCAAACTACCGGATCACAACTATTACGACACCTTCTCTGTTCTTTATCGGGTTCTGGCTCAGGAGCATGAAGACAAAAACAAGATTTACAGCATACACGAACTCAAACAGTTGGTTCTATAAATAACAAGCCCAACCATTTGGCCGGGCTTGCTGTCTAAATTGTTATAAACTACTGACAATTTATTTGTTACAAATACAAAAGAAGTATCCGGTTCTTATCGTTACAAACCACGGACAGCTTACTCCTCGTTGCATACAAGGAGTATCCGGAGCATTCCCGGAAATCTATTCAATTTTTTTTAAATATTTACTATTCATCCATCCAATATTTAATATTTTATTCGCTAAATGTGGATGAATGGTAATATCATACCAATTGTGATAATTTTCTTTTATATATTTTTTGTTGTTTACCATTACAACAAACCACCATTTACAATTATAGCTATCAGTTTTTTCATATAAAGCATAACCAATAGACTCTTTAGGATATTTTGCAATCTCGTTACCATTGTTATCGAAACCAAAATAATCTGTGGTGGTATCATTTTCAGCTGTCAATCTAAGTGATGCGTACTGCAATTCAATGTTAAAAGGAATGAATAAATTAAACAAAATTGGTATTTGTGTTTTTTTTACTATACATAAGCTAAGAGATTTGTTGAAAATAATTGTTTCATGTTGATCCTCTAAATTAAATATATCCACCAAATAAACTACACTTGGATCATAAGGTTCATATTTCATATATAATGAAATAGGTACTTTAGGTATAATACAATCAATTTTAACTATTTCGCTATTTGTTTCAAATATTAATTTATAATCTGTTCCATTATTTAACCAATAAAATGTTTTTTTACCTTCACCATCAATAGCATTACCAGTATAAAGTATATCAATTTTCCCATCAAAATTAAAATCAACAAAATGAAAATGATCAAGAATTTTTGATGGCATTTTGGAATTGTTTAAATATTTTAAAGATGAATGTTTTAATGAATATATTTTTTTAACTTTAATAGAATCGGTTAAATTAATTTCCCATTGTTTCCAATTTATTTTCTCTTGAATAAGGAGAAATTCATTTTGACCATAAAGTATTAATGAGAACAGCGAGCATAGAGCAAGCATTATCTTCTTTTTCATATTTTAAAATTAAGTAGTTGATTAAGCACTTTCATACCAGTAAGGAAAAACAGCGGCTATGATAACTCTTTCGAATAGATCAGCGAAGTTTCTCCTATTCAGTTTGTAAGCAAATTCGTTTAGATAGTTTTGTAAGTAATCCGAGCTCATTTTATGATAGACACCAAGAAAAGTTCTTTTAGCGTTGCTGATCGCAATGTGAGCCCATTTAAGCGTGGTTTTCGTAGTATTTTTTGATGATTTTTCGGTAATATGCATATCGACAAACTTATGGATATCCTGATAATTATTACCCTGGTCAGTGAATACAACACTGTCAGATGTGACACTGTTTTGAAAAAGAGTATTAATCGATTCTGATTTTTGAGTATCTAAAGCTATCAGTTTGAAATATCTACAATGCTTAGATTCGATTCCTGTGTTGATGTCCACAAGTGGCGTTGATTCTACCATTACACCAACATTTTCAAGTCGTTGGCTGCCTTTGCCCCTTTTTAACCGTTGGTGCTCCTTTTCTGGAGTTGCTATCTTAAAGAACCCCTCATCGAACTCGATCATGCCTGTCAGTGAATATAGATCGTCCCTCTTACCCATTAAGGTTCTGATCCGATGCATCAGGGACCATACCGTTTTATATCTTTTATACCCCAGCTGGCGCTGCATCTCACATGCTGAAATCCCCTTTTTTGTAGCAGTCATAAACAAAATCGCCAGGTACCAGACCCTGAATGATAAATGTGAATGTTCCATCACAGTCCCACTTCTTAACGTAGTACGAAAATGACAGACCTTACACTCAAATTGCCCTTTACAAGCCAGCCAGAAATGGCTGGTACCACCACACTTCTTGCAAGTCAGGCCTCGCTGGAGCCGCATATTCTTGTAATGCTCTCTGCATGCAGTTTCATCGGGAAACCGCTGAGTAAAATACAATGTATTCATGTCTTTTTTCATGCAAAGTAACATCAAGAGTACGCCAAACTATGGCGTGGTGTACGAAAGTGACTAATCAAATTAAGTAGTTATAACATTTTACAAATAGTAATTTACTACAACATTATTTTTTCTTTTCATCTTCCTTCTTCTTTTCTGTTTTTTTCTTTTTTTCTTCTTCTTGTTTTTTCTTTTTTTCTTGTTCCTTTACTCGTTCTTTTTTCCAGTCACCTTTCTTATACTTACCGTCAGGAGTTTCGTTTTTAGGTCTATAAAATTTAGCGTTGCGATCTTCGAAAAATTTCTTTTTATAAGATTCTTTTAAACCCGTCGCGGTTGTTTTACCATTATATCTATAACGAGTATGATGTGAAACATTTAATTTTGATTCATCATTGTTATATCCAGCAAATAATGCCACGTGTCCATCCATTGATATAAAATCACCCGGTTCTATTTTATTGTAATCCGTAATTTCTTCAAAATTATTTTGCGCATCAGCAAAATAATCTGCTAATCCATCGCTGTTTAAACTAAGTAATTCATCACCTGTCATTCCATCTAAATACATGACTCTACAAATATGTTCAGAACAATCCATAGAATCCATCCCATTAGCATCCCATGAAGTTCTATTTGAACCGCTTTGCCGTGCATAAGGTATTCCGTAAAAGTCACTTGAAGCCAACAATCTATCGCCAGGTCCTAAACCATTAACATCAATATACCTTATAGGACTATTTGCAGCGTAACAATAAGGAGATTGGAATGAAAATTTTTCCGCAAGCCTATCAATTGTGTGAAAGCGAATGATTGTTGGGTCATAAAACCTCGCCCCATAATCATACCATTGCAACCCATAATCCGCCTGCAACTCCTTCCCGTTGTACAAATGGTTGTTCGTAAGATCAACCCCTGAACTATAACAAAGTGCTTCCAGTTGCATCCCGAAAGGATAGTAATGCTGGTATTCGGCCACCTGAGCCAGGCCTGGGTCCGCTTTGGCATAGGTGGCCCTGGTATTGCCCAGGTGATCTTTCATAAAATATTCGAACCGGTACGAATCGTAATCTGGGACCATCCGTCCTTCACTGGTGAGGATATATTGCAAAGTCCCGTTCAGATTATATACAAAGTTACCTGCATAGATCAGGGAACTCTCAGGCAGGGCATCGCCGTCCTTCACTATTTTAGCCACTTTATTGCCAACCCCGTCATAAATGTAGTCGATTTTCTCTCCGTTGCCGAAATCAATTTCTTCGGGTTTATTGAGGTAGCTGTATAGAATAGGTGTATTAATCCCTTTGTCAACTGATTTGATCATATTCCCGTTTTGATCATACCAAAAGCCCTGTGTCGCGGATGCCCCTCCGGGATAGTCAATAACATTGGGAACGTCCCCGGAGGGATCAGTGATATAACTGATTTGATTGCCGTTATTGAGGTAGGTATAGCTTAAAAGGTCAATCTCTGTATCACCGGCACCATAGCGATGAAGTGTTTTTAAATTCCCGTTTTCATCATAGGTAAGCTCTTTTTCATCAAATGACCCGTCGTGTGAATAACCGCCGTTGCTGCCTTGGTAATATTCGCCTTTTGTCAACCGGTTCAGGTCATCATATCCATAAACATAGGCGCTTTTCATCTGATCCCGGTTCGTTGCCCAATTCACAGAAGAGATATTCCCATTATACTGAATAGGGTTTGCCGAACCATTCATAGCATCGTTGTAATGCAATTCCATCGCAAAGATATCATTTTCAGCGGCAGTATTTGCAGGATTGTTGATCGCCGTGAGCCATCCCCGAATGTTGTAAAAATAATCGGTTTTTTGTATAAATGGCTGATAACTTTCGCCGGAGGCTTCGGAATGGATTTGTTTTGTCGCCAGTTGCCCGACCGGATTGTAATGCATGGAGGCCATCATCACCTTTGGCTGACCTGGCAAATCTTCCAGCGTATGTTCCAATGTTCGACCTATTTGATCATAAACATACTTTTCAAGGTATTGTATGGTATCGGCAAAAGCTTTATGCCAGGTCTTCTGAATTTCGAGTCTCCCGCCAAATGTATATTTATTTGTTACCACATCGCGCCCGTCGGTGCATGGGTTATCGGCCACGGTCTGAATTATCCGGTATTGGTTATCGTAGTAGGTTACACTTATAATCCAATCCTTTAGCGTAGATCCCCCATTCATAACTTTTACCTTTGTCCCGGTAACCTTGTTTTTTGGAGCAATGACTTCCGACGCTAATACAATCCCATTGGTATTGTCAAAATTGTAATTATTGTTTGAAAAAAGATAGTCGTCATAGTAGTTGATACTCAATACATCATAGGTACAGCCTGCATTGCAAAGCGCCGTAAAAACATTTCTCGTGTAACCATGTTCTGTATTGTTAAAATTGCCATTAATGCTGTCATTTATATTGGTTACGGCGGTATTATAATGGTTCTGCATCTGAACCTGGGAAAGTGGTGAAGAGTGCACAAAAATGCCACTCATGACAGGTCGGTTGAATGGATCGTAACAAGTTAATATCCATTGTTTGGCATCCTCATCCCGCATTTTTCCGTCCTGGCTCATAACCAGTCTGTCGCGTTTATCATAAATCATCAGTACGGAGTCAGCTCCGGGCAACTTTTTACTCACCATCCGATGTCGGTCATCATAACGGTAATAGTAACACAGATTGGGATTATTCACTCCTCCTGCTGCTGCTTTAGGTGGAACCACGCACCGCAATAGTTCAAAATCATCGTAAATGTAAAAGGTTTGATACCAGGTATTTTCAAACTGGCTTTCCTTTTGCACTACCTTCCCATTTTTATCTTTATATTCTTTCGTTACCGACCGGTTTGATCCCTTGTTCTCGTTTTTGGTAACAGTAACAAATAACTGACCTGCGCCATAGGTAATCGGGGTAAACAAGTTGCCGGTAATTTTCCAGCCAGGAACAGCAGCTTCATTGGTTAAATAATCCATCTCCTCAACATGCTCCTGGTCAGGTGAATTGGGTTTAAAAGTCCAATCAGCCCCGGGCTCCGATTGTTTCAGTACCCTGTTGAACGGAGAATTTTCGTAAAAAGGTTGGGAAAACCCGTAATTTTTATTGACTTGTGTGAAATTGCTACCAATGAAATTTTTCTGATTTACGGAATAGTTTGGGTCAAATTGCCCGTTCTGTCCATTCAGAGATTCATATGGAAGAAAAGCAGAATCAGGCCTGCCCCCAAAGTCGTAACAATAGGGTTTGATCATATCATAATGCCCTGGACTTGCCATAACCGACACATCCTGTAACTGGCGGCCAAGACCATCAAAATAGGTTATATCGGTTGTTACCGTGCTGCAATTATTGGTATTGCCAGGTACGTAACCGCTTATTTCCGGAGTTCTTGTGATAATGTAATTCATGTTTGAAGGAGAAACAACCTGGGCTCCCGGATCAGGGGGAGGATTATAAGCGGTCCCGTTTCCTGCAAAATTCGGGTCAATGTAAGCATGATACTCCAGTCCCTCTTTAGCCTCGAACCCGGGTTTGTGAATGATCTCCTGTCTTGCCACAATGGTAGCTTTGCCAATCATCTTGTGCGACATTTCGATGATATAGGGATATTGGGCTTCAGTGGGGATTCCTGTAACCAGAAAAAATCCGGTCACAAACAAACAAAAGAAAATTTGTAAACCGATTCTTTTTTTTGCCCTGTTTACAGTCAGATAAGTTAGCATATAAAAGATGTCTAATTTGCATAATGATAATCGTACTTCTTCAAAATATTATAATCGCCATCTCTGATATAAATCAGTCTGCCAAATGTGTCATATTCATAATAGGTAGTAATTCCGGCACTATCTGTGGAAGAACTTATGCCAACAAGGGGTTTATAGGTGTATGTGGTAACCATTGCTTGTAACAACAAAGGTTGGCTTCGCAGAATATCATTGAACTTTTTCCATTTAAGTCGTTGCGTTGAAGAAGTCAGATCGCCGATTTCAGTAGATGAAAGAAGATTCTCTAGGTTTGTAGTCGAAAGATTTACAGCAGTATTCAGGTCGCTAAAACTAACATTTTTTCCTTCGATTACTTGTTTGGTTTTCCCATAACCCCATATATAGGAAGAATGAACATCATCCTCTTTAGAAAATTCAAGTGGGTTTCCATTGATACTATCAATACCATAAAATCGTGACCGTGGTTCAGTTGCATTGCTATAAATAGAACATGCAATAAACTCAGGTTGAACAATATTATTACCCCAGTCTTTATAATTTATCTCTGTTGTGGAAATCTTCAGCCAATTTTGATTCTGAGATTTTATAAATTCTTCTTCCTTGATTGTTTCAGCAATACGATATTGGTTAAGTAATTTATTCTTACATGGAAACTGTTGAAGATCATCAGGATAATACATATTTGTTCGTAAAGAATCGCCGTTACTCATTGCTGATTCAGTACGGGTTAGCTGAAGATGGTGAATATTGTCGAAAAAATATTTTGTAGTGGTTGATACAGGATTCAACCCGTTTTCATCATACTGTTTGACAGTTGAAGTTTTTTCATATTTCCAAAAAGAGATATTCTTATATTTTGTGATATCAAGATTGTCAATTATTGGTGAACCCCAAATTATAATATCATACTTCTTTCGTACCGCATAACCTACGACTTCATTGTAATAACTCGCCGTGTCATTAATGTAATTGTTAATTGCTTCCTTTAAAATTACTTTGTCCCCATTATTATCCAATTTAAATACAGTGCTTTTACTTTCCAGGCCAGTCTTCCAACCAAAATTTGTCCAAGGCGTTTCCAATATTTCATTGCCTTGTAAAACTTCTCCACGATAATCCAAATTACCCATAAATTCATGGAATTCTCCTCCACTTTCAAAATTATCACCACCATAACTTACCGTGACATTATTATAATATATATTATTATTGTTTGTATTAAACAATGGACATAGACTTGAGGCACTTAAAACCTGTAAATAAACAGGATATTCTGTATAATAAAATGGTGGACATATATCTTGAACCATAGTATGATTTACATAGAGTCCCTTCTCCCCTGGAACACCTGATGATTCTTCCGGAGAATTAATTTTATTATAATAATATCTTGTAATCTCATCTGTGTTTTTAAAAAGATTGTGGTTTACTGTCCTTTTTAACCTTTGGCCTCCGGTTTCAATATTTGTGTTAGTATCATGTGGTGGCACATCCATATATATAACATTTGCCGATGCATCCATACAACTATATTTCGGTGTTAGTATAAACGTGTAATATTTGCCAACCTCAAGGTTAGCATAACATGGATTATTGATGCCATTCAGCTGAAAAAGATTATCTGGCCTTGGTATATAATTATTCAGCAATGGAATTAACAGAGGTACATTTAAGTTTGTTGCATTATCTTTAATAGTGAACTCTGCGGTTGCACGACCAGGGGGAATGGAAGAACAATGCTCCCCCCCAGGTTTGTAAATTTCTTCTACATTCACAGAAATCTGAATGAGTTGGTTTGCAACACTTTCAATGATTGTAGAATCTGCATATTCTCCTCCCCAACCTTCGTCACTTGATTCAACATTTAGTCCAACCATTGCGTTATGTCCTGGAAAATGTTTCAACCCAAAATATTCGTTTGCTTCGTAATATATTTCTGAATAGCCTTTGGTAGGGTAGGTTATTTTTGGTTCTTTATCACTTTGAGTGGGTAACATAATGAGGATTGATTTTAGAAAAATCGAGTTTCCCGGTGAGCAAATAAATAATTGCTTTGATGGTATCATATCGTCGATAACCTCGG
>Ga0209083_1000338_pt1 | contig 71980 bp, 59 predicted proteins | sample AM7aDNAmetaG_FD_184132 | JGI IMG/M metagenome (GOLD analysis project Ga0209083, IMG submission 184132) | Freshwater microbial communities from Finland to study Microbial Dark Matter (Phase II) - AM7a DNA metaG (SPAdes) (version 3) | ecosystem: Environmental > Aquatic > Freshwater > Lake ... | reverse complement strand
TATTTACAGCGTTTTCATCTTAAAAATATCTCTAATAAAGGATATTAAGTTAACGCTTCAAGTTAACTGAATGTCTTGCCCTTTCATGCAAGTTATCAAGTAACTCTTTGATGTTGAAAACGCTGTAATTCAAGTGCCGGTAATAATCTTGCTCGTCACGCGGGCAGTAATCCCAATAATTCCACCAAACGGGAAGCCCACATGTTGTTGCCCGCCTGATGAAATAGACTTGTTCCCGATGAAATATCAATTAAAATCAGCCGCATAGATCGCTATTTTTCAAAAGTTCTTGGGGGAAAGTATTCGATAGTATTAGGATTTTGCCTATCTATCTGATTTATATAAAAAAACAACGGGAACAAGTCTAATGTGCAGAACGACCATGCAATTCATTAATAATAGAAGGCATGTCCTTCCCGTGTCGGCTTTTTGCCAATAGGTGGTAATGGTTATCGAGAATGACCCAGTGTTGCAAATCCCAACCGTAGTTGGAAAACACTCGCCTCATGCAAAGCTTCAACTCATGCTTTAGCGCATCTATTTGTAATAAGTGTTGCCGATTGTAAATCGCTCCGGTGATGAAATAGGCCGTATCGTCCAAGAATAGATGGGCAGGGGTATGGGAATGGTGTCGGAGCATGGCTTGGGTTCATAGGTTGTAATTGCAGCAAGGCAGGCCTTGCACTCCAAAATTGCGGGGATTCGCAAGGCAGGCCTTGCATTCCAAAATCGCGGGGATTCGCAAGGCAGGCCTTGCACTCCAATCTAGTTTTTCACCAGCCACCGATTGACGGCTTCCAAATCTTCCCGTATCAACACCCCTGTGGCTTGTTTGAGTGTGAGGCTGTTGGTGATGTAATCGTAACGGGTTTTGGCGTAGTCCCGCTTGACTTGGTAGAGGTTTCTTTGTTGTAACAACACATCAATCATGGTGCGGGTTCCCACCTCGAAGCCGCCCAAGGTCGCATCCAGCGCACTTTGTGCCGAGGCCACGGCGGATTTCAGCGCTGCAACTTGGTTGATGCTAGTGACGATGCCACGGTAGGCGGTCTTCACTTGGTTGATCGTATTCCGGCGTTGGGCATCCAAATTGTCTTGCGCCGCCATGAATTGCTCGCGGGCCTGGCGCACTTTTGAATTGACCAAGCCGCCTTGGAAAAGGGGTACGTTGACCTGCACCCCGATGGTTTCATATTCAGACCGGGTGCCTGATCGGCGGTTGGTGTCATTGAACCCAGCCTGTCCCACTAGGTCCAGGGTGGGCAGGTGTCCGGCGAATTGTATTTCAATCGCCTTCTTTGCTTGTTCGGCTTGGTTTTGCGCCGCGATGATAGCCAAATTGTTTTCCTGGGCACGCTGGTTCCATGCTTCCATGTCGGCTGGTTGCGGGGTGTTCAGCGGTATTTCAGCCGCGAGGCCGGCCACATTGCCGTCGAATTGACCAACGATGACGCGCATTGCTTCGCGGGCGTTTTCCAGATCGTTTTCGGCTTTGATCTCGCTGGCCCTAGCTTGGTCCAAGCCGGCCCTAGCCGCATCGACATCGGTGATGGCAATCAAGCCGACATCAAAGCGACCCTTGGCCTGTTCCCATTGTTGTTCGATGGACTGCCTCTCCATGTGCGCAAATTCCAGCGAATCCTGTGCGTATAGAATATTGTAATAGGCGGTGGCAGTGCGCGTTATTAGATTCTGCTGGGCGGCTTCGTATTCGGCCTCGGCTTGGGCAACTTGATTGTCAGCCCGGCTTAATTGCACCCAAAGCTCATGGTGGTAAAGTGGTTGAGTCAGGTTCAGGTTGACGAAATTGTCCCAGTAGTCGAGGATTACTCCGCTTTGACCGGGGATGAAGCTGGTTTTCGAATCGAGATGATTCCTGCGAAGTATCCCATTGACTGCGATGGTGGGCAACAGTCCGGCGATGCTTTGTGGTTTGTTTTCCAGCGCGGCGTTGCGGTTAGCTTCTGCCTGATGGATAAGCGGGTCCCTTTCCAGCGCCTGTTCATAGGTGGTTAAAATATCCTGTCCCTGGGTTTCTTGCGCCGCTAAGGCAAGTATTATAAATAATAGGAATAGCTGAATCATGTTTCTAATCAGGTTTCATTTGGGGTACTGGACGCTCACCCGTTCAAAGCCAATGTGTTTGCGCAACCGGTTGAGCAGTTCTTCTCTAGGATGGACCCGCCAATTTTCTCCAAGATGCAATAGTGATTCCGCCCCCTTCCCCCTGTAGGCTATGAAAACGGGGCAAGCCCCCCCCTTAAAAGGTTTTAACAGTTCTGCCAGGTCGTCTGCCAAGGCGGTTTGCGCGAGTCCTCCGTCGGTAGGGGAGGGTGACCATTCAACCAACAGGTGTTTGGCGAAATGGGCGCGGGCTTGTTCAATGGTATAAAGTTTTTCGGCGCTAAGCCTCATCTGTCCAGCAAAGTCGTCCATGCCTAGGCCACCCTCGACCACCAGTAGGGTGTCTTTGGCAATGCAATCGCGAAATTTCTCGTAGACTTCGGAAAACGCCGCCACTTCCAGCCTTCCAGTGCGGTCGTCCAAGGTTACAAAGCCCATTCGTTTGCCGTTTTTATTCTGTTTGGTACGCATTTCCACCACCAGTCCGGCGACGACGGCGTGGGTTTCGTTGCCACGACGATAACCGCCACCAAAACTGTCGCTGTCTACACTGAGATTGCCCAAACGCGCAGTGATGAAATTCGCCAGTTCATGCTCAAACTGGGTGATGGGGTGGCCGGTGAGATATAGCCCCAATGTGCTTTTCTCGTGGGACAATCGTAGGTCATCCGGCCAATCCTCGACGGGTTCGCGGAACATTGATGCCTCGTCCCTGGTCATGGGTTCGTCAGGCAAGCCGAACAAATCGTCTTGGCCCGCGATGGTCATGGCATTATGCTGCTCCGCCGCCTTTAACGCATCGGCCAAGTCCGCCATGTGCTGGGCGCGATTGGTGTTGAATCGGTCTAGTGCGCCAGCGCGTATTAACGCTTCCAAGACTCTGCGGTTGGCTTTGCGTAGGTCGATGCGTTTGCACAAGTCGAACAAGTCTTTGAACGGTCCGCTTGCAGTTCGCTCGGCGATAAGGTCGTTGATGGCATTTTCACCCACACCCTTGATGGCACCCAAGCCGTATACAATCTCCCCTCCCTCGCGCACGGTGAAGTGAAACTCGGAGTGATTGATATCGGGCGGGGCAATGGCTAGTTTCATATCCCGGCATTCTTCAATCAACACGACTACCTTGTCGGTGTTGTCCATGTCCGCAGAAAGCACCGCCGCCATGAACTCTGAAGGGTAATGCGCCTTTAGCCATGCGGTCTGGTAGGAAACCAAGGCGTAGGCGGCGGAGTGCGATTTGTTGAAACCGTACTCGGCAAATTTCTCCATTAAATCAAATATATGCGTGGCGGTTACTTGTTCCACGCCCAGCCCGGTCGAGCCGTTGACGAAAATTTCGCGTTGTTTAGCCATTTCCGCCGGTTTTTTCTTGCCCATGGCACGACGCAACAGGTCCGCCCCCCCCAACGTATAGCCGGCCAAGACTTGGGCGATCTGCATCACCTGCTCTTGATAGACGATGACGCCATAGGTGGGTTTCAATATACCCTCCAGACTGGCATGGGGATAGTCCACCTTGGCCTTGCCGTGCTTGCGGTTGACAAAATCGTCCACCATGCCGGACTGCAAAGGTCCAGGGCGGAATAAGGCGACAAGCGCGATGATGTCCTCGAAGCAATCGGGCAACAAGCGTCCGATCAGTTCCTTCATGCCGCGCGATTCAAGTTGGAACACTGCCGTGGTGGCTTTGCGCTTCAGCAATCTATAAGTGTCAGGATCGTTGCGCGGAATTAGGGCGATATCCACCGGCGGTTCGCCATTGGCCTTGCGCCTTCGATTGATGGTTGCCAATGCCCAGTCGATGATGGTCAGGGTCCGCAAGCCCAGGAAGTCAAACTTGACCAGGCCCACAGCCTCGACATCATCCTTGTCGAATTGGGTGACCACGTTGGCACCGCCCTGTTCGCAATAAAGGGGGGCAAAGTCGATCAGTTTGGAAGGGGCAATGACCACGCCGCCAGCATGTTTACCGGCGTTGCGGGTGATGCCTTCGAGCATGCGCCCTAAGTCGATGAGTGCCTTCACCTCTTCGTCAGCCTGATAAAGCGTGTGCAGGTCTTCGCTGTCTTTAAGGGCTTTTTCCAGGGTTATCCCCAATTCGAACGGGATTAATTTGGCAATTCTGTCAACAAAAGGGTAAGGATGGCCCAAGACCCTGCCCACGTCGCGCACTACTGCTTTCGCAGCCATGCTGCCATAGGTGATGATTTGCGACACACGGTCCCGGCCATAGCGTTCTGCGACATAGTCAATGACTTCATCGCGCCGTTCCATGCAAAAGTCGATGTCGAAGTCGGGCATGGAAACCCGTTCAGGATTGAGGAAGCGCTCGAACAACAGTTCAAATTCAATCGGGTCAAGATCGGTGATCTTTAATGCGTAGGCTACAATCGACCCGGCACCCGAACCTCGGCCCGGACCTACCGGGATGCCATTTTTCTTGGCCCATTGGATGAAGTCGGCCACAATCAGAAAGTAGCCGGGGAAGCGCATTTGGTTGATGACACCGATTTCCACTTCCAGCCTTTCCAAGTAAGGCTGCCGTCTTTCCGAGGAGGCATCGGGAATCAAATCGGCCAAGCGCTGGGCCAAACCCTTGCGTGATTCCTCGGCAAAATAGTCTTCGACGGTCATTTGTTCCGGGACCGGGAAATCGGGTAGGAAGTTTTGGCCCAAGGATAACTCTAGCGAGCAGCGTTTGGCGATTTCGACGGTATTTTCCAATGCCTCGGGCAGGTCGGCAAACAATTCGGCCATTTCTTCCGGGCTACGCAGATATTGCCGGTCACTATAATCGCGGGGGCGGCGCGGGTCGTCCAAAACCCTGCCTTGGTTGATGCAGACTCGTGCTTCGTGGGCATAGAAGTCGTCGGGAAAGACAAATCTGACATCATTGGTGGCAACGGGCGGGGCGTTGAACTCGACGGCCAAGTCCACCGCTGCGGCTATGTGTTCCTCTTCCCTTGGGCGGTCAGTCCTTTGCAGTTCCAAATAAAATCGCTGGTCGAAAATTTTCAACCAATGCTCCAGTCCGCGGCGGGCATCATCGGCATTGCCCGCCAGTATGGCCCGGCCAATGCTGCCTTCGCGCCCCCCTGACAGGGCAATGAGCCCTTGATGGGAAGTCTCCAACCAGTCGGCCATCAGCATGGGAATGCCTTGGCGCTGGTTTAGCAAGTATCCGCGTGAGATCAATTCGGTAAGGGCATGATAACCCTCTTGGTTTTGCACCAACAGGGTCAACCGATGGGGGCTGGCCGGCTCCGCTTCGTTGTGGACCCAAACGTCGGAACCGATGATCGGCTTAATGCCTTCGGCCATCGCTGCCTTATAAAACTTTACCAAGGCAAACAGGTTGGATTGGTCAGTGACCGCCACGGCGGGCATGCCCAGCTTGGCGACTTGTTTGACTAATGGTTTGATGCGAACCAAGCCGTCCACCAAAGAATATTCGGTGTGCAGGCGAAGGTGGACAAATTGCGATGTCATCGTAGGCTTTTGCGGAATGGGGTCACTGCGGATTTAGGGCAAGAACGGTGAGGGGTGGTTTATGCTGTCTAGTTTACCACTCTAGGCGGGTTTTTTTTCAGTGGTCTGGGGTGTTTCAGCAATTCTCACAAGGCTAGAACGCCGTCATTCCGGCCGGGATGACCACTGCCATTAAGTTTAGCCGTCATTCCGGCATGGACCGCCGGAATCCAGATTGCAGGGATGCCAACAATTCATGCCATCCTTGGAGCCTAGGTTCCGGCGATACCTGCCGGAACGACGAGCTTTTTCTTAACTTAATGACAATGACGGTCTCCGTGGAAACGCCTCCCGTAACGATCCGCATCGCATACCGCCGGAGCATGGGATGGAGAACATAGTTTGGATTTTCTAGTCAATGCAAAGGTGCGTGAATGATAGAACTTCATTAACATTTGATTTTGATAGGAAAGCATCCACTGACACAGCAATGACCACTCGCAAGGTTTCTGATACAGTCTATATCATGAACTTTTACCGTTTCAACGGTGTGAATTGATATTCAAATACATGACTAAACCGCTATGACAACGAACGAAAAACGCCCTTCTGGACTCGATCAGCCTTTGACCGTTGGCAATGCGCTTAAACATGACAGGCTTGGTCGGAATGGCTTCGCCCGACAGGCGGCAAATGCACTAAGACAAGTAACACAGGAAGCCGGCTTTGCCATCTCGATTGAAGGTGCTTGGGGCAGCGGTAAAACTTCCGTGCTTGCCATGATCGAGGAATTGTTGAAAAGCGGGGACGGACCTTCACCAATCGTAAGCGTTCACCCCCCCCTGGGAGCGTGGGCGTCTCGCCCGCTGAAATGGAGGCCAAGATGGCCGCGCTGCCGGGAAAAAGCGGGGGGGGGTGAACGCTTACACCTGATTAGGAAGATGTTTCAGCTAAACCCAAAACGTCGTCGTTCCGGCATGGATCGCCGGAACCTAGGCTCCATGGACGGCGCGGGCTTTGGGGCATCCCTGCAATCTGGATTCCGGCGATCCATGCCGGAATGACGGAATAGCTGAAGCATCTTCCTAATCAGGTGGTGTTATGCTCCAGATTGCAGGGATGGTTCGGTGTTGTAGGGACGACCGGCCGGTCGCCCCTACATGGCAGACACTTGCTTAACGCTAGGCTAATCCGCCGTCCACTGCACCAAACCAAAATAAGAAGTGGCAAGCACAAGGACTCCGAAGACGATACGATACCAGGCAAAAACGGTGAAATCGTGGTGGACGATATAGCGCAATAATCCGCGCACCGCGATGAAGGCACTGACAAAGGCGGCCAGGAAACCCACGGAGATCATGCCATAGTCACCTGCCGAGAGAATTTCCCGGTGTTTGTAAAGATCGTAGGCGGTGGCCGCGAACAAGGTGGGAATGGCGAGGAAAAATGAAAACTCTGTCGCCGCCTTGCGCGACAGGCCAAAAAACAGGCCACCGATGATAGTTGCCCCGGAACGGGAAGTGCCGGGTATGAGTGCGAAGCATTGAGCCAAGCCTAGTTTTAAGGCATCCAACCAAGTCAAATCGTCCACCTCGTGGATGCGGATAGTATGCTTGCGGCGTTCCGCCCAGAGGATGACGAAGGCACCGATGATGAACGCCAACGCCACCGACACGGGATTGAATAAATGGGCTTTTAATGCTTTGCCAAACAACAGTCCCAAGACCGCCAAAGGAATGAAGGCTACACCCAAATTCACAGCGAAACGCCGCGCTGATTTTTCCTTGGGCAGTCCGCGCAACACAGCGAAGATTTTCGCACGATACTCCCAGCATACCGCTAAGATGGCCCCCGACTGGATGACAACCTCGAACAGCTTGCCTTTTTCGCTGTCAAACCCGAGCAGGCCTCCGACAACTATCAGGTGGCCTGTGCTGGAAACAGGAAGGAATTCGGTCAGTCCTTCGACAATGCCGAGGATGAAGGCGTGGAACAGAACAATGTAATCCATATAGATTTCCGAAAAGTGCATATTATTACCTGATATTACGCAACTGTGTAGATCGTAGCCCGGATGGGGTAGGGGCGACCGGCCGGTCGCCCCTACTCATCCGGGTTTTTGGTCGCGTTCCCTCGGATTTTGCCCGCCAGGCGGCTCCACCCGGTTTAACGATGGCGTTGTTATTGCCTATCCAGTAGAATGTCTATGCTTTTGACCCGTCAGCCATTCTCACAAGGCGTAAGCTCTAGGGCTTGTCACACCAATCAGTTCGCCGCACATGCATGTAGGAGATGGCTTTAGCCGCCGAAAATCGCGGCCTTGATCATCCTTCAGCCCAATGGGTGGGTTTGTGGAGTGCGGCGACTCGTCGCCGCATGGTTCGGAAAGCGGCGACGAGTCGCCGCACTCCACAACGGGTGGGCTGAGCGATGACCAAGGCCCAAAATCGCGGCCTAAAGACCTCTCCTACGAGTACTTTGAGGCTATTTTTCACAACTGATAGGTGATGAGGGCAGTAGGTTGCCATGAAAGTACGGCATCCAAGTAGGGTACGCTGTGCGTACCATTGTAAGCCCTTGAAGGTACGCACAGCGTACCCTACTTGTTATGGCTTTCATCTTCGGAGGTGCAAACCAATTTGCATCAATGTTGGGCAAGGGCCGCCCATTCATTGAATTGTAATAGAATAGTAATAAAATTAACGGTCGATTTTTAATTTGCGACTAATTGGTAGCGATTTGTCCCCCACTAAATTCCAGCAAACTATTAAACTAGTTGGAGTTTGACCGTATGCGAAGGGTTCATGTAAAGCCTTCGGAAGAGGAGCTTTATGCGCATTTTTTTATTGCTTTTCCTGATCTGCCCCATGATGCTGGTCAGTTCGGCGCGGGCCGAGGTGGCCGAACCGGCACCGCGTGCGGACGATCAATTCGATGTAATGAACTGGCTCACTGACCAGGGACTTCATAACATCAAAGAAGAAGCTTGGAATGCCTATGGACAATTTACTTATATCGTCAGTGCAAAAAGTGCTTTTTCTGCCCCATACACTAACCTGAATGGCAGCACCAATTCGTTATTGCCGTCTGCGGAACGGAGCTATACCGGCTCTGCCACGCTCTATCTAGGGGCTAGGCTTTGGCACGGGGCAGAAGCCTATGTTGTGCCTGAACTGATTGCGGAAGAGGCGTTGTCGGACCTAAAGGGATTGGGCGGGGTGATACAAAATTTTGAGTTGCAAAAATCGGGTGCCAAAGACCCGCGCGTTTATTTATCCAGGGCTTACGTTAGGCAGATTTTTGGTTTTGGGGGTAAGCCCGTTCACTTTGAGTCTGACCCGATGCAATTGGGTGGAACTGTGGATAGTCGGCGACTGGTGATAACAGCGGGTAATTTCAGTATTTTGGATTTTTTTGACAAGAATACATTTTCCGGTGACTTGCGCAAACAATTTAACAATATGGCGTTTTTGACGTATGCCGCGTATGATTTCGCCGCCGATGCGAGAGGGTACACCATCGGGCTGGTTGCCGAATATTATCACGACGATTGGGCTGTGCGGGCAGGTCACATACTTCCCCCTGCCGATCCCAACCAACTGCCGCTCTCCTTCAAGCCATTCACTTTTTTCGGCGATCAAGTTGAGTTGGAGCATAAGCATACGTTATTTGACCAGCCCGGCGTGGTGCGGGTGCTAGGGTATAGAAACCGTGAGAATATGGGCCGTTTTGACGATGCCCTCAATGCCTATCAGGCCAATAATAATCTGAATGCCACGAACTGCCTTAGTTTTAATTATGGTTCCAATAATTCCACCGCCCCCGACCTGTGTTGGGTGCGCAAGCCAAATTTAAAAATGGGCATAGGCATCAATATGGAGCAACAATTATCGGATGATATCGGCGTGTTTTTTAGGGGCATGTACTCGGATGGCAATACGGAAGTTTATTCTTATACCTCGACTGACCGCTCAATTTCCTTGGGTGCGCTGATGAAGGGCTCTCGCTGGGGACGGGGTCGGGATTCTGTGGGGATTGGTTATGCGCAAGGATGGTTATCCAGATCGCATATTGCTTATCTCAATGCGGGTGGCATTGATGGCTTCATCGGGGATGGAAAAATAAATTACGCGCCTGAAATGGCAATAGACTTGTTTTACAGCTTCAATGTATTTACCTCCCTTTGGTTTACCGCCGATTACCAGCATATTGAAAACCCCGCTTTCAATGCTGATCGCGGCCCGGTCGATATCTATTCGGTCAAAGGACATTTTGAGTTTTGATGGTTTCTGTTACAGCATTTTCAACATCAAAGAGTTACTTTGTAGTGGGTATGATAGCACAGGTTATTCGGTTAACCTGAAGGTTTAACGGAATGTCTGTTTTAGGTATATTTTTAAGATGAAAATGCTGTATATAAATACAAACCGGGACTCCTTGTGATGTATTAGCATCTAGGCCGTCCAGTTTAGGAAGATGTTTCAGCAAAACCCGGAACGTCGTCGTTCCGGCATGCATCGCCGGAACCTAGGCTCCAGGACGGCGGGGTCTTGGGCATCCATGCAATCTGAATTCCGTCGGTCCATGCCGGAATAGCAGAAGAATCTTCCTAATCAGGTACATTTATGAAAAGGGTATGTAAGTGGGGAGAAATTATTATGTACAGCGTTTTCATCTTTAAAATATCCCTAATAAAGGATATTCAGATAACGCTTCAAGTTTACTGAATGTCTCGCCCTTTCATGCAAGTTATCAAGTAACTCTTTGATGTTGAAAACGCTGTAGCTGGAAGCTTGATTAAAACAATCCAGAATAAAGAATGACGATTATCAGAGTAATAAGCTTATGCTTGGCAATGCTATGTCTTACCGCAAATGCAATGGTTCCTATTATTAAGGATGCGACCATTACCGAGGAACAGACCATTGCCTTGTTCTATCAACGTAACCTTGGCCTAATCGCTGCGAGATTCAATGTGGACCAATCGCGTGCGGAGCAAATCATCGCATCGGCTATTCCCAATCCTGTGTTCAGCTTCTATGTGTCCGAACTCAGCAACCAGATGAGCAAGAATGCCGAATCCAAATTCCTGCCCGCGATCACGCCGATGATCCAACAATTGATCGAAACAGCCGGCAAACGCGGCTTGCGCATGGAAGGTGCCGAACTAGGCACGGAGGCTTCGGAGTTCGACTTGCAGGATGTCACGCGGATATTGACCAACGCTGTGCGCCACGCCTTTTATGGTTTGTTGTTGGCACAAAAAAACCTTGCTTTGGCCCAAGATAATCTTGACCGTTACCATCAAATCATGGATGCCAACACCTTGCGGCTTAAGGTGGGCGATATATCGGAAACTGATTTCACCCGCATTGAGGTGGAAAGTTTTAAAGCACAAGCCGATCTAGATCGGGCGCAAACGGCGTTGCAACAGGCGCGGACGGACTTGTTGCTGTTACTTGGCTGGCCCGAAAATAGTTTGAGACTCACCGCCGCTGATGTCTGGCCCGAGGCCAAACTGGCGGGAGGGGTTCCAGAGGAGGATCAATTGACCCGGAAGGCTTTGGAGAAACGGCCCGACTTGCAGGCCGCCAGGGTTCGCATCAACCAGACCGGTAAAAATTTGGAATTGGCCCGCCGTCTCGTCTATCCTGATATCACGGTGAGCGGGGCCTATGCTCGCGACCCAGGGAACCAATTCACCAATACCGGACAGCTTGGCATTAGCGTGCCGCTGCCGCTCTTTTACCACCAGGAGGGTGAAATCGCCAAGGCTAGTGTGGCAATGAACAATGCCGAACTTAATCTGCGACAGACCGATCAAGCGGTGCGCGCCGATGTCATCAAAGCGCTTTCAGCTTGGAAAAGTGCCGATTCCATCGTCAGGCGCTTTCAACAATCCGTGTTGGCGCGCATTGAAAAATTGCGCAGCGCACAGGAGTTCGCTTACCAAAAAGGAGCCGCAGGTCTTCTCGATTTGATTGACGCCGAGCGCAATTACAAGGCAATGATGCTTGATTATTACACGGCTTTGGCCAACCGCAGCAATGCTTGGGCGGATTTGGTGGCGGCCCTAGGAGAAGAAGTCAAATGATGTTCCCCCCCCGGCAATTCGTGCGTTTCGCTTTATGGCTGGCCTGTCTTTTCCTGTTGGCCTGCCAGCCCAAGTCGGAAGATAAAAAATCCACTGTCACCTCAATTCCAAAAGACGAGGTCGTGCTTAGCCCTAACTCGCCCAAGCGCGGATATATCAAAGAAGCCCTTGTTGGATTGAGCACCCTGCCACTAATGGACCCGGTAACGGCAACCGTCGCTTACGATGAAACCCGAACGGTTAGGGTTTCCTCGCCAATCAGTGGCCGTGTCACAGGTGACATTGCCCGCTTGGGTGCGAAGCTTAAAATAGGCGAAACCTTGGCGACTCTGGACAGCCCCGATTTGGGCCAGGCCCAATCCGACTTCATCCGCGCACAGGCAGACAAGAACTTGTCTGAACGCACTTTCAACCGCCAGAAGGAGCTTTTCGATCATGGCGTAGCTCCCCGCAAGGATTTCGACCAAGCCCAAGACGATTTGCAACGCGCCAGCGGTGAAGCCGAGAGGACACGCCTAAAGTTGGTCAACCTAGGGGTGAAAGGAAACAATGCGAACAATCGGTTTGCACTGCTAGCACCCATCGCAGGCGAAGTGACTGAAAGGAATATCAACCCCGGCATGGAGGTGCGTCCCGACCTATCCGACCCCTTGTTCGTGCTGTCCGACCTTAGCCGTTTGTGGGTATTGATGGATGTGTTCGAAAAAGACATCGGTCTGATTCGCGTGGGCCAGCAAGTTTTGGTCAGGGTGCAGGCTTATCCGGATCGGACGTTCCCTGCTACCGTTGAATACATTAGCCGGGTGGTGGATGAAAATACGCGCACGGTGAAAGTGCGATGCCAATTGCCCAACCCGGAAAAAAAACTATTGCCTTCCATGTATGCCTCGGTGGAGTTGCAGAGCGGCCCGAATGACCAAGGCATTGTCATTCCGTTAGGCTCGCTGTTTACCGAGGGTGAGTCTGACTGGGTGTTCGTTGCCATTGACAAGGACCATTACCTGAAAAGCCCGGTCAAGGTTGGTCTGCGCCTCAAAGACAAGGCGGTCATTGCCAGCGGATTGACGCGCGGCGAACGCCTAGTGGTGGATGGGGCTTTGTTGTTGCGCACCGAAGAGGATACCGAGCAGGATGGCGGCGGGGAGTCAAAGCCTTGATTCATCGAATCATTGCGTTCTGTTTACAGCAACGGCTGATGGTTATCGGCGCGGCGGTTTTTCTCGCCGCAGCGGGGGTCGTCTCTTTCGAACAACTGCCAGTCCAAGCTTTCCCCGATGTGCAAAACGTATTCGTCCAGGTGGTCACCCAGTTTCCGGGCCAAGCCCCGGAAGAGGTGGAAAAACTGGTCACCCTGCCGATTGAAAAGGAGATGAATGGCTTGCCACACCTCATTAACATGAGGTCGGTGTCGATTTTCGGCCTGTCTGTGGTCACGTTGACTTTCGACGACGACGCCGAGGACTATTTCTCCCGCCAACAGGTGCTGGAACGTTTGCGCGCTGTTAGCCTGCCGCCGGATACGGACCCTGTGCTGGGTCCGTTGTCCACCGGGGTGGGTGAAATTTACCGCTACCGAATCGTAGCGCCGGACATGGCTCTGGTGGATCAGCGGGCTTTGCAGGATTGGGTGGTCGAGCGTCGCTTGCGTTCCGTACAAGGCGTGGCTGATGTCGTGGCCTTCGGCGGCGGGGTCAAGCAGTACCAAGTGAAGATAGACCCTAATCGGCTGAAAAATTTCAAGCTGAGTTTGCAAGATGTTTATCAGGCGATTGCCGACAATAATGCCAACATCGGTGGCGGTTACATTGAACATGGCTATGAGGCGCTGGTGGTTCGGGGTGCGGGCTTGTTGAAGTCTGCTGAAGAAATTGGTGATATCGTGGTGTCCAGTCGCGACGGAACCCCTGTGTTTGTTAAAAATATCGCCGAAATAGGGGTAGGCCCGCAACCACGCAACGGTATTGTCGGGTATAACCAATTGGACGATGTGGTGGAAGGCGTGGTGTTGCTGGTGAAGGGGAGGGATGCCATTGAAGTTTTGGGTGGAGTCAAAGAAAAAATCAAGGATTTGAATTCCCATGGATTGCCACCAGGTGTCAAGATCGTACCCATCTATGACCGTACCGAACTGGTGCATCATACGGTTAGGACGGTCGAACACAATATGCTTGAGGGCGCGGGGCTGATTCTGTTGATTCTCGTGGTTTTCCTGCGTCGGATCTTAGCTTCCCTAGTGGTGATTCTCGTCATCCCGCTTTCGTTGCTGTTCGCCTTCATCCTCATTGACCTCAAGCATATCTCTGCCAATCTAATTTCCCTGGGCGCCATTGATTTTGGCATCATTGTCGATAGTGCCGTGGTACTGGTCGAAGCGATCATGGTGAAGGTGACTCTGGATATGGCGCAGCAGGCCAGTGTCCTGCATATGCGGCAATCAATGTTGATCACGGCGTCGGAAATGGGTCGTCCCATCTTGTTTTCCAAGGCGATAATCATTACCGCCTTTTTGCCCATCTTCACCTTCCAGCGGGTGGAGGCAAAAATATTCTCGCCAATGGCTTTCACGTTGAGCTTTGCATTGCTGGGTTCGCTTATTCTCAGTCTGACCTTGGTGCCGGTGTTGCTCAGTTACATGCTTGGTCCCCGGCTTGCAGAAACGCATAATCCACTGGTCCACTGGATGGAGAAAGCCTACAAGGGTGTGCTTGAGGCTGTGTTGAGGAACCCTAAAAAAATGTTTGCCGGGGCGTTTACCGCCTTGGCGCTTTCTCTGGGTGCGTCCCATTTCATCGGGACTGAGTTTATGCCCAAACTGGATGAGGGCAATATTTGGCTGACCATCACCTTGCCTACGCCGGTTTCTCTCACCAAGGCGAAGGAGCTGGAACGGGATATCCGTGCCAAGCTGGTCGAGTTCAGCGAAGCCAAGTCAGTTTTGACTCAACTGGGGCGGCCTGAGGACGGCACCGATCCGAAAGGCTTCAATAATCTTGAAGTGCTGATTGATCTCAAAGATAAAGGAACTTGGCATTATTTGAATAAGGATAAACTGGTAGAGGCGATGCAGGAAAAGCTCTCGGTATTTCCCGGTTTGCAGTTCAATTTTTCCCAAGTCATCCAAGACAATGTGGAGGAAGCCATATCCGGTGTCAAAGGCGAGATTGCAATCAAGATATTCGGCGACGATTTGAAAGTGTTGCAGGAAAAGGCCAACCAGGTCACTCATATCTTACGCTCCACACGCGGGGCCACCGACGTGGCCGCCGAACAGCAATCTGGTCTGGCCCAAGTGGTGATCGACATTGACCGCGCCCGGATTGCCCGCCATGGCATCAATGTGAAAGATGTGGAAGATGTCATCGAAATGGCGATTGGCGGCAAAACTGCCTCGCACATGTTGGAAGGAGAAAGGCGATTCGACATTAACATGCGTTTGAAAGAGGATGCTCGCGATTCCTTAGGTGTGATAGAAGACCTATTGGTGCTGGCCCCCGATGGTAGCCGCATTCCCCTAGCCCAACTGGCGGAAATCAAGGTGGACCAGGGGGCATCGCGAATCAGCCGCGAAGACAATATGCGGCGCATCGCCATTAAGTGCAATTTGATTGACCGTGACCAGGGCAGTTTTGTCGCCGAAGCGCAGGAAAAAGTGGCCCATCAAGTGGTATTGCAACCGGGTTACCGTATTTTCTGGAGCGGCCAGTTTGAAAACCAGCAGCGTGCCATGAAGCGACTGTATGTTATCGTTCCGATCAGTTTGGCATTGATCTTCGTGCTGTTATTTTGGGCCTTTCATTCCGTGAAGAACGCCACGCTGATTGTCATGAATGTTCCCTTCGCACTTATCGGCGGTTTGGTCGCCTTATTGGCAACCGGAATTAATCTGAGCGTCTCTGCCGCCGTAGGTTTTATTGCACTGTTCGGCATAGCCGTGCAGAATGGCGTCATATTGATTTCGCAAATCAACCAGTATCGCCGCGAAGGCCAATCCGTGCATGATGCCATCGTCCAAGGTTCGGTCAGCCGTTTGCGTCCTGTGGTGATGACCGCCTTGATGGCTATGCTGGGTCTGATTCCGGCGGCGGTGTCCACTAGTGTCGGTTCGGAAACCGCCAAGCCCTTTGCCGTGGTTATTATTGGAGGACTTATCAGTGCGACTCTGTTAACCTTAACCATGCTGCCTGCCCTGTATCGGAACTTTGAAGAGAACCCAGAAATTTAAGGTATGTTTTATGAAAGAAATCCGTGCGTACATCCAGCCTTTCATGTTGTCAAAATTGACCCAGGCATTACTTGAAATTCCACGCTTTCCGGGCATGAGCGTGTCGGATTGCGAAGGTTTTGGACGGGAAAAAGTGGCGGGCAACCAAGATTATACCCCATTTTTAGCTAAGACTCGCATCGAGATATTTGCCTCGGATGATATGGTGGAAGTGATTTTTGCCACAATCATGAAGCACGCCAGCACCCATCAGCATGGGGCGGGCAAGATTTATTTGATTGATGTGCTTGAAGGAGGCCGCATCACCACGGGCGAACGGGGGCCGGATGTGGCATGAACCCAGCAATTCTCATTTTCAACAAACCCTCCCTAATTAATCCTAAGCGCGACGGTTTGCAACCCCGTTTGCTCGTTCCCAAGCTCCCGCCCTCGCCGTTATACAGAAGTGCCGACAAGCTGGAAAACTCCGTCATATCGGCAGGGATGCCGATATCCAGGGCATGGACGGTAACCCGCCGGTCTCGCAAATGCTTGATTAAAGCTACTTTCCAGCCCATAGTTTCGTGTCCCTGGATATAAGGATGCCTGTTGCGCCCCCGCGTTGCCATCCTTGGACGCTGGATTTCGGCATCCATGCCGAAAAGACGGTCCTCCAACACTTGCGTATAACGATGAGAGCCGGAGCTTGGGAACCACCCAACTTGCCATGCAACCGCCCCCAGAAATCCCCCTAACCCACCCTTTTGCAAAGGGGGTATAATGCTGGCAGTTGGTGAGGGGCTGAAACTGCCCTTAACCTACTGATTCTGTATACACTATAATCTCACTTGCCCACAGCCCTTCCATGCCCAAACGTCTGATTCTCCTGTTCATTGCCTTGGTGCTGATTGTGCCGCTGGTCGGCGTTGGCTTTGTCATCGTACAAACCAAGCTAATCGAAGCAAGGGAATTCAGCAATCTGCAAGCCATTGCCAAGCTTAAGGCCGAGCAGATACAAAACTGGATGGATGAGCGGACTGGGGATTGCCAGACTCTCTATCTATCGAAGAGTTTGGCCCTGAGTATCCAGAAGTCCATTCAACATGCAAATGACAATGAATTGGACAAGACGATGGCGGATCGATTCAACGTCATGTACAAGGCCTATAGCTATCGCAGCATTTTGCTGTTCGATGGCGATGGGCGTTTTTTGAAATCCAGGGGTGAGGACACGGATTTGCCTGCCAATACGAGGGCTTTGCATATCCAAGCAATGACCGACAAGCAAATACTCCACAGCGACCTTTACCTTGATGAATCCAGCCATGCCCAGATGGACTGGGTGGTGCCGGTAATACCTCAAGATTCCAAAGGAAACATTCCGATTGCCACCATCGTATTGCGTATCGATCCCAATAAATTTATTTATCCGATGCTCCAGACTTGGCCGGTGGCGAGCACGACAGCCGAGAGTTTGTTAGTCAGGAAGGAAGGCGACTCGGTCCTCTATCTAAACGAATTACGCCACCTCAAAGGCGGTGCGCTGAGTTTGAGGCGACCTTTGAGCACCCCGACACCCGCCGCTGTTGCCGTTCAAACGAATCAGCCCGGAACGATGCGGGGCATTGATTATCGTGGCGTTGAGGTGTTGGCTGCCTATCGCCCGATCAGCGGATTAGGTTGGCATATTGTTGCCAAAGCCGATCGCGCTGAACTGTTGGCGCCCATGTGGCAGACGCTGCAGTGGATCATCGGGATCGCCTTTGCCGCCATCGTATCGGTCATGCTGGCACTCTGGAGGTTGTGGTTGCAACAGCAGCGCTTGCAGGAACTTAAGGTCCAGGCAGAAAAGGCCAGAGTGAGCCAACAGATTCAATCGATGGGCGACAACCTCCCGAATGGTTTCGTCTATCAATATGCAGTGGCACCCGACGGGCGGACGCGATTTAATTACATCAGCGCTGGCGTGGAAAAGCTCCGTGGGCTAACGCCCCGTCAGGTGATGGAAGACGGGAACTTGTTTTTTACTCACGTTGATGCGGAATCCCTGCAAGCCTATTTAGCAGAGAAGGCGAAAAGCGCCAAGGAACTTAGCGCCTATTCCGGGATGCTGCTGTTCAACCAGCCGAATGGCCAACAACAATGGCTACGGGTGCAATCCCAACCGCACAGGCTGCCCGATGGTGGCACTGTTTGGGATGGCATTGCCATTGACGTGACGGAGCGGTACCTAGCGGCGCAGAAGATTGAGGCGAGCGAAGAGCGTTCCCGATTGCTACTTGAATCCGCCAATTGCGGCATCTACGGGCTGGATACAAGCGGCAACACAACCTTCGTCAATCCGGCAGCGGCGAAGATGCTAGGCTATTCTACCAGGGAACTGCTGGGGAAGTCGATGCATGCCACGATTCACCACAGCCATGCTGACGGAACCCCCTACCCGAAGGAAGATTGCCCGATGTATGCCACCTTTGTTGACGGGCAGGTACGCCAAGTCGATACGGAAGTGCTTTGGCGCAAAGATGGAAGTTGCTTCCCGGCCGAATACTCCACGCATCCAATAGTCAGGGAAGGTCAATTGGTCGGTGCGGTGATTGTGTTTGTGGACATTACTGAACGCCGCGCAGCGGATGAGCGTTTGCGCCAGAGCGAAGAGCGTTTCCGCAAATTGTTCAATGAATCAAAGCAACCCGTGATTCTGCTCGAAGCTGGGCGTTTTGTCGATGCCAATCCGGCTACGCTGGAATTGCTAGGCTTTCACTCTCTGGAACAGTTGCAAGGCAAGACCCCAGACCAAATTTCACCAGAATATCAACCAGACGGCCAGTTATCGTCGGTCAAGGCAGCGGATATTATCCGCACTGCCTTTGAACAGGGAAGCCTTCGCTTCGAATGGGAGCATATTAAGCTCGGTGGGCAGCATTGCTTCGTTGACGTGATGCTCACGCCTATCAAATTTGGCGCAAGGGCGCATATCCATGTGTCGTTGACTGATATCACAGATAAAAAGCGTGCCGAAAAGGAACTTGAAAATTACCGGCTACATCTGGAAGCACTCGTTAAAACCCGGACGATAGAGCTTGAAAAGGCAAAGCTTGAGGCAGAGGCAGCCAACCAATCTAAAAGCACCTTTCTAGCCAATATGAGCCACGAGATACGCACCCCGATGAACGCCATCATCGGGTTTGCGCATCTATTGCGAAAGGAAATCAAGCAGACTAGCCATCAAGACAAACTCGACAAAATCGTCACATCGGGTAAATATCTGCTTGGCATCATCAATGACATTCTTGACTTGTCAAAAATCGAGGCCGAACGCTTGGCTTTGGAAGAAACCACTTTTCTAATCCCGGCTTCAATTGATCATGTCCACAGTATGATGACGGACCGTATCTACAGCAAGGGACTCAAGCTAATTGAAGAAATCGACCCGCGTTTGGGCAGTTTGCCTTTGCTTGGGGATCCATTGCGCCTGAACCAGATTCTGATAAATTACCTAGCTAACGCGGTCAAGTTTACGGAGCATGGCAGCATTACCCTGTGCGCCAAAGTCATATCCGAAGAAGAACGGGTGACGCTGCGATTCGAAGTGCGTGACACCGGGATTGGCATTAGTGAGGCCCACCAAGATAAATTGTTTGATGCCTTTGAACAGGCTGAAACCTCCACCACCCGCAAATATGGCGGCACTGGGCTGGGGCTAGCCATTTCCAAAAAACTTGCACACCTAATGGGAGGCGATGCCGGCGTTGTCAGTCAACTGGGACAGGGAAGCACTTTCTGGTTTACCGCGACATTCAAACTTGGCAATTCAGATGACTTGCGGGGGGAAGGTGCGGTTCCAATAGGGGTGCGAATTCGAAACGGGGCGCGGATTCTGCTGGTTGAAGATAATGAAATCAATCAGGAGGTGGCCCAGGAAATCCTGCAGAGCTTCGGTCTGATGGTCGATATTGCGAACCACGGTGGCGAGGCGCTGGAAAAAATACCGGGCGGCGGCTACGACTTGATCCTGATGGACATGCAGATGCCGGTCATGGACGGCCTTGAAGCAACGCGCAGAATCAGGCAACTGCCTGCTTGCCAATCCCTGCCCATCCTAGCCATGACGGCCAATGCCTTTGAGGAGGACCGCAGACGCTGCCAGGAGGCCGGGATGAATTGCTTTGTTTCCAAACCGGTCGAGCCTGAGCGGCTGTATGCCACGCTGGCGCGATGGATACCCGAGGAGGAGTCCGGTGGCAATGAACCTGCACAAGAGGCATCACGGCAACCCGATCAAATGCCCAAGGATGAAGCCTACCCCCAAACGGGGCATATCGACAGGGATGCCGGACTAAAGTTTTTCGGGGGCAAAGTTTCGAGTTATCGCCGGTTACTCGCCAAATTTGCCGAGACCCGCCGTGATGACGCGGCAAAGCTAAGGGTCTCGCTGGAAGGCGGTGACTTGCAATCGGCAGAGCGGCTTGCCCACTCCCTCAAAGGCATAGCAGCCACACTGGGCATTGGGGGTGTCCAGCATATCGCATTCGGACTTGAACAGAAAATCCACCAGGGTGCGGGTTATGCTGAATTAGCCAATGATATTGCAGGGCTAGACCAAGCCCTGAGTGCCGCATGTTACGAAATCGGATCGCTTATCCAGCAATTCTCATTTTGAGCCGAAGCCATGAAACACGCTCGTCATTCCGGCCGGGATGCCGGAATCCAGTCACAAGGATGTGGAACTACGGGCTACCGAGCAAGCTGAATCAAACACTTGTGTAATCTACAAGTTACCGTCCATGGCCTGGATTTCGGCATCCCTGCCGAAATGACGGCTTTTCCGGTTTGCCCTGACTTGTGTATTACGACGAGAGCGGGAGCTTGGGAACACAAGCGACAAAGAAGTTATTTTCGGCCATATCCTAAGCGATGCCGTTTAACCCGCGATTACAAAGGCAAGGATGAGTCCTGCGACGACGTTGCCAGCGATGCTTACTAAAAACTCACGGGTAAAAAAGGCCCCCGGACGCATTCTGAATACCTTTGGATTCTTATGTTTTTGCGTAATATCGACTTTCCCCTCCTTGAGTTTCAACGCGTTTGACCTGACCAATTCGATGACTTCCGCTTCAGTGTGGAATGCGGGGTGGTACTTCACAAGCAGGGTTCCGGTGATGACATTGGGTTCGGCATGGTAAATCCCCTTCGCGTTGGCATCACTCAATAGGCATTGCTTGAGCAATTCGGCAAAGGTATCCTTGTACTGGATGATTGGAACCTGCAAACGGATTCTATTGGGAACGCTATTGTGGAGGATGCGTATGGTGTCTTGGATTGTGTAGTTCATCAGTTATAGGAATTCCATCTTTTGTCTACAAAAAATGGTGCCCCGAACACGATTCGAACGTGTGACCTTCCCCTTAGGAGGGGGATGCTCTATCCAACTGAGCTACCGGGGCGGGATGAGGAAAAGGCAGGGCTTTATTGCTACCCTACCGGCGTAATTTTAGCACTGATAGGGCTTGCTTTTCCACAAGCGTTTGGCAAACACTCCCGACAGTTTATCAACACTATTTGACAGTTTGTAGTCGGCCAGAATTGTGGTTCGTCCGGCTTGGGCAATTTGACGCGATTGTTCAGGTTGGTCGATCAAAAATTCTATGGCTTTTGCAAGTCCTTCCACATCGGAGGGAGCGGTAAGGCAACCGTTTGCGCCATTTTGGATTAGTTCGGGGACACCCGTGATATGGGTGGTGATGCAGGGTACCTCCATCGCCATCGCCTCCATTAAAACAACGGGCAGCCCTTCGGCGAAACTAGGCAGCACAAAGGCATCTGCCCGTGTGTAGTATTCCAAAATGCGGTCTTGGTTGACCGCCCCGGCAAATTCGACCGAATTCGACAGGCCAAGGCGTAGGGTTTGTGACTCCAAGGAATCCCGGTCCGGTCCATTGCCGACAAAAGTGAGGCTTGCCTTGCGTCCGGCGGCAATCAGCAGGGCTAGGGCATCCAGCAGGATGTGTTGACCCTTGGCGGGTGTCAGCCTGCCTACGCAAAGCAACTCAAAAACTTCGCCAGCCGGACGTGCGTGCCTGGGTGTGAAACGATCCGTATCGACACCCAATCGGCATATTTCGTATTTATCCCACTGTGAGACCGGCGATAGTTTCATGATTTGACTACGGGCGTAGTGGCTGATGCAAATCACAAAATTCGCCGCTGCAAGTTTTTCAGCCAAACGATAACCCGGCGCATCGTAAAATTCGTCTGGCCCATGGACGGTGAAGGAAAAACCAACGTTAAAGATGCTTTTCGCCAATAGTCCGACCGTCGCGGCGGGGGTGGCGAAATGCACATGCAGATGGTGCAGATTCTCTCGTCGCATCCAGCAACCAAGCATCACCGCTTCGACAAAATAGGCGAGGTTCTTGGCAATCTTGCCCAAGTCTGTCCCGCCTAGCTTGAGCGCCTTGGCAAACCCGCGCCCTAGCCCCTTGGGCTGGGTAATTAGCGTTGTCAGCAAGGCTGATAAGGCTCCTCGCACCCCTTGGCGCTTTACATACCAAGTGTTTTTGGTTTCTTCACGCTCGAGCGCGGTGAGTTGGTCAACGGGCCGGTCCGGGGCATTGATGGACGCGGGAAGGATGCTAAAGCCGAGATGCCGCAGTTCCAGTATTTCACGCAAAATGAAAGTGTGCGAGATGGCGGGATATTGACTGATCAGATAGGCAATTTTGGGTCGATCGCTCATGGTTGCTCCTGGCATTGGCGATAAAGGGTGATGGCCGCGTCGATCTTAACCGGCCAGGCGTAGCGCTGTTCGACCCGCTGGCGACCGGCTAAGCCGCGTTGCCGCCATTGTCCCGGGTTATCGAAGACATCCGCCAAGGTTTTTGCTATTTCCCCTATGACCGGCTCGCGGCCTGTCGAAGGAATCAAGCGGCCAACCTCGTCGTCGATGATTTCCGCCGGGCCACCATAGGCCAAGGCAATGACCGGTCGGGCCGTTGCCATGGCCTCCAGCAAAACCCCGCCGCCGGATTCACGCACCGATGGCAGACAGAAAACATGGGCAAGTGCCATTTGTTTAGCCACTTCGACGAGCGGTAATGCACCCATGAAAACTACCTTCTCTTTGAGCGCCAAGGACTCGGCCAAAATTCGCAACGGACCCTCTTCAGAGCCGGTCCCTACGATGGTTAGGCGAAATGGGAATTGCAGCCTAGCCGATGCTTCCAGCAGCATGGGAACACCCTTAAATGGCAATAGCCTGCCTACAAATAGTATTTCCAAGGGTCTTTCTGGTGATGGCGATGCCGGCCAGTCGCATGGTTTAAATACATCCAGATCAACACCGTTTTCCAGCATGTCACTGCATTTTGGCCCGAATTCAGTTGGAATTCCCGCACGGGTCGCCAAGGTGGCGGTCAGGATTGTCCGGGCATTGCGGTATGAGCCGATTAGCCTGTCCACCCAGCGTCCTAGCTTGCGGATCGGGTAGACCCAGGCGGATTCTTCGCGCATGATCTCGGGATACTCGCTTGGCGAGCGTAGCCCGCCGTTCCAAGGCCCCAAAATCAGCGGGATGCCCAACTTATATAGCCGGGTGGCGGCCAGCGGCGATACAGGCGTGGGCTGGTGGACGATGTCCCACGCTGCGCCTTGTTTGCGAAGGCGGCGCAAGGTTCTAAGGGCAACCCAGTCATAGAGATAAAAATCCATTGAGGAAATTAAAAAAACCGGGTGCTCGCTGCGTGGAAATAGCCATGATGCCACGCGGTATAAAGGCCCGGCAAACCATTCGGTGTCAATATAGACGACTGCCGTGCCGGAAAGTGGAGCACCTGCTTTTTCCAGGGCAGGCCGGTTGCGGATGTGCGTCACCAAGGTGACCGGAAGCTTTTGGGCCAGGCGGGAATACCATTCCCAGCCGATTTGCGACACCGAGCCTAGTCCGGGTCCGCATTGGTAGGCGGATAATAGCACACGCGGGGAGTTCATGGCTGCACCCTCGGCAATCCAAGGCGTTGTAATAATGGTTGTGTATCTTCCAAGAATCGCTGTTGGCGGAAGTAGTCGCCCAACAGATCGAATGCATTCCTGGCAATGGTTTCGCGCTGTGCCGGATGATTCAAATAATGGTCCACCTTCTCGTCAAAATCGCTTAAATCCCATGCCAATGGAATATAGGTTTCATAGGGCAGGAACACTTCCGGGTAACAATCCAAGTGTGACATATCCGGTTTCAACAGCAGGCTACCGGTAAACATAGCTTCAAAATCGCGCCAGCAGACCTCGCCATAGCCGAAAGGGCTGAAGCAGAGCTTGGAATTGAACAATTCTTTGAAATATTCTTCACGGGAAACCCGTCCCCGACAAGTCACTTGGAGGCGGCTTTCAAGGCCGGTGACTTTGTCAAGAGCCTCTTGGCGCATTCTGGTATACCATTCAGTCCCCTTGACTGCGATTCGGGCATGCAAGTCTATGGACCGATTTTCCGCTTTCGGGAACGGGCACAGGAAATAGGGCAGCATATGGTCGGAAAATGCGAAATGGGTGCCAAGCAATAGCTTGTCGCGGAAACCGTTAGGGATTTGGAAGTGTGTCTCGGGGTAATTGAGATGGAAGCGCCGCGCGTAAAAGTCGGTAAGATTGGTGTCGCCTAAGGTCACCCGGTTATATTGGCTGAAATCGCGTAGCGCCTGTTTTTTCAAATAAACGTCCAAGTGTTCGTTAAGGGCTTCCGCATAACGCAGGTCGGTGGGGGCAAACCAATCGAAATAGCCCAACCGGGCTTCCGGCCAAGTCTCCCGGATTTTCCGTGCGAGTGTTTCCATGGATTGTGGGCTAAGGTCTAGCCAAGACTGAAAGCAAACCGCATCCACCTCGACGCGGTAAGGATGCCTGCCATCCTCGAACCGGCTGATTGGCAATTCGCGAAGTTCGACGTTGTAGCGGGTCGCCAACTCATCCCTGTGGAAAAAAAAGGGGAACCACTGGGTTTGGCAAATGGAATCACGTTCGCCGATGAACAATAAGCGTTTCTTGCCTTTATTTTTGGAAAATGGCCACAACAGGCCAGCCCGGTCCAATAGTGCGCGGTGGAGACGCCACCGCCAAATTGCCGTTTTCATATCAGAATCTCCCGCGAATGGTTGATTTTATGCCAAACTGTGAGGAAGTTTAGACTATTGCCCGACTTATCTCTATGCCAAGCTTAAAAACGATTAAACAACAAAAAGCCCTTAAGGTTTCAAAGAACGCCGCTACGCAAATGCTGGGGCGAATATTGTATCTTGCCACTAGGGTGGCGTTGCCGCCTTTCATTCTCCACTACATTTCGCTGGAGGAATACGGCATTTGGGCGACCTGTTGGATCATTATTGGCTATGTCGGGATGGGTGCGTTTGGCGTATCCAATGTCTATGTCCGCTATGTCGCCGAATACAATGCCACCAATCGTCATAAAGAAATCGGCCCGTTGTTGGGGGCAGGGCTGTCAATTACTATTATTTTTAGCGTGATTACCCTGCTAGGGCTTTGGTTCAGCCTTTCTTGGCTTTACGCTGCTTTCAAGATTCCGCCGCACCTTCAACAGACTGCAGCAATACTGATTCTAGGTACGGTCGCAACCATGTTATTGGATATGACTTTTGGCGCATTTGCCTATGTCCTGCAAGGGTTGCAAAAAATCACCCAGCAAACAGTCGTATGGATAGCCAGCTATCTTTTAGAAACGCTGATGATGGTCGTGATGATGATGCAAGGTTGGGGGGTGACCAGTTTGCTATTGGCTTTCGTGGTTCGTTACCTGCTGGCAACTTTGATTTATGTGGTCCTATGTTACCGTGCCATTCCCGGCCTGAAAATTCAGCTTCGCGGGGTGCGGTGGGAAACCTTCCAACTGTTTTTCCGCTATGGCGGCATGATGCAAATATCGGGTTTGCTGAGCGTGTTTCTTTACTCTTGCGAAAGGCTGGTGGCCGGTACTCTGACCGGCGTGTCCGCCGTGGTGCTGCTAGACATAGGCCAGAAATTTCCAATGATGAGCACACAGGTCTTTTCCTCGGCGACCAACAGCTTGTTGACTGCGTTGACACATTATCATAGCTTGAACCAGAAAGACGAAATAATCCGGCTTTATTTACGCGCTTCGCGTTACCTTAACCTGTTGAATGGCTGCGCACTGGGCTTCATGGCACCGTTTGCCGTGCCCATTCTCAACGCCTGGGTAGGCGACAACCCCGCCTATCATGAGGCCGGCCTTATCTTTGTGTGCGCTGCGGGTGGATACCATCTCCACGCATTAACCGGCCCGGCTTCGACCTATTTTCAAGGCATCACTCGTCCGGGTAGTGCGATATGGGGTTACTTGGTTCCGCAAATGTTTTTGCTAGGAACCGGCTTGGAGGGTGCCTATTCCTTACTCGGGCACACGATTCTCGCCGTGGTGGCGGCTGCGACAGGCGCCAGAATACTGAGCAGTGGGCTTTTCCTGCTTTATACCAACAGCCAATTGGGTGTGGGGCAATGGCGGTGGATTCGGCAGGCGTTGCTGCCAGGGCTTGCCCCCTATGGCGTGGGTTATGGCCTTGCCGTTGCCAGCCAAGGGTTTTTGCACCAGCTAGGAACTGGCCGGCTTGTCTTGATTCCGGCCTTGGCCGCGTTGCTTGTCGTTTATGCCATTGTGTTGTTTATAGTTTTTTATATTGTATTTTGCCAGCCAGACGAGCGGCAGACGATTAAGCGGTTGCTGGGGCGGGTTATTCAGCGTAGGCAAAGGGTATCCTAAGTGATATCCAATAAAGAACATCCCATCCAAAGGCCAAGCTGGGGCTTGGCGCTCCTGGAAGGAACGCCAAGCCCCAGCTTGGCAAGGTGATTTGCGGAGGCATTGTTCGTGATTTTCGTGGACAATTCATTTCGGTTTTGGTGGATTCATTATTGGAAATCACCTAAGTCATCCATTTAGCGTTGTAGCCCGGATGGAGCCGCTTGCGGCGCAATCCGGGAAAGTACTTGGTCACAAACCCGGATTTTCGCTCGCTAAGCGGCTGCAGCCGGACGGGATTTGTAATCCCGTCTGTAACGTTTAGTGGTTAGACAGGCTGGTGTACACACAAAACGTTAGCGGCGGGGTTGCAAACCCCATCGCGCTTAGGTTGGAACGGCCTGATACCCGATCAAGACCACCAGCTTTGGCAGGCTCGACCAAGGAGCGATGCGGACAGCGAGTTTCCGGCTGTTTTAACCAATTAATTTGATTTCCAGCTTTTTGCCACAAGCCTTGGCATATTTACGCAATGTGGCGAAGGAAGGAGAATGTTTATCGTTGCCGAAGGAGGATTCCAAGCGCGAGACAGCACTTCTGGTGGTTCCCATGCGCCGTGCGATTTCGTCTTGAGTCAAGCCTGCTTCTTTGCGTGCTTGCAAAAAGGAATCCAGCGCAGCATATTCCTCCTCTATTGCAGCATAGGCAAGTTTAAATTCAGGGTTTAGCAAATCCTGTTCCAATTCGGTATGGGGGTCGAAAACCACGGGTTCGTAATTCCCGATGACTTTAGATGTGATTTTGCCGTGTGGCATTTTTAACCTCTTGCAAGCGGGCGCGGGCGATGTTTAACTCTCTTTGCGGCGTTTTATCGGTTTTCTTGATGAAGCTATGTAAGATCACAATCCTACGTTCCACCAACATACAAAAAAACGCCCGTCCAATTCCTTCCGCACCTTTGGTACGAATCTCAAACAGACTATCGCTCATGGCTCGTGTATGCGGAAACCCCAAATAAGGCCCATGTTCAATCATGCGAATGGTGATGCCGCGAAGTTGGCTCGGATGCCTACAGGCCAAGCATTGAGTGCGGCTTGGACGGCCGAATTGTAATATTCAAGCTTGTAGTTCATGATCAGATGTTAGCAAATATGCTAACCCTATTCAAGGTTTATTCCGATTTGCCCCGCCTAAGCCTGTCCGCCGCCTGCCTGTTACTGGCCTCCATCGCGCTGGCCAAACCACCCATTAGCCAAATCGTCATTGAAACCGAACCCAAGGATACCGAAATCCTAGTGGATGGCGCACTCAAGACCAAAAGCACTGCGGCGGTGACCGTCATAGTTTCCCCCGGAAAACACACGCTGGAAATCCGCAAGCCGGGAATGCAAAGCGAAAGCCGCATCATCGAAATCGGCGAAGGCGTCACCCAAAAGCTGGACAAAATTGTGTTGCGGCCTGAGCCATTGCCGGGTTTTGCCAAGCTACTGAACCCGGTTAAGGATGCGTTTGAAACGCCGGAGCAGTTTGCTGCCCGTGTGCAAAAGGAGTTTGCTGAGTTTAATCGGCATTCACTGGAGGGCGATCCGAATTATCGGGTGGGGTGGTTGACCTTTAACAAGGATTTTTATCGCATTGAAACCGGCTATTTTGGCGGCATGGTTGTGTGGAATGATCCTATGCGCGACTGGGGAACATCACGAATTCAGCAAGCCTCGCTCATTATCCCCAAGGAGCAAATCAAAGCTTTTTGGAATACTGGCGAGGCAATCCCGTCCGAAAAAGTGGATCAGGCCCAACAAGAGGAGCACCGGTTTCCGGTGTTTATCAGCCTAAAACGGCAGGGCGAGCGGATGGAATTGGATCGGGTATTGGTTAGAGGCTTGGAAAAGCAGTGGCTTGCCAAGGCCGAACAGAACCAAAACTTCCGCGATTGCCCACAATGCCCGGAGATGGTCAAAATACCCAGCCTTTTTTCTTTTTATTTTCACCGGCGAAGCCGCCGATTTTTTGGGGGGGGTATACCGTAGTGTTATTGAATTACAGCCAGCGTAGCCCGGATGGAGCGTAGCGGAATGCGGGTTGCAATGAAAGGACGTTATCCAAGTAGGGTACGCTGTGCGTACCATTGTAGGCCCTTGAAGGTACGCGCAGCGTACCCTACTTGATTTGGCTTTCATCGTTGGGGGTGCAAACCAATTTGCTTGAATGTTGGGCTTGTTCCATGGCAGTGTATGGATTGACCGCTTTAACGGAGTGATAACCCGGCCCGTGGAGCTTTAGAAAGCCATTCCATGTTCCGACCGGTAAGTGCGGACGACGGCTAGAAATGCAAGAAAATCGTAAGCGGCATGAATGGTGATGGGGGTCAACAAATTGCGGGAGCCACCGATATCTAAAGCCAAGCCAAGGTAAACGCCGGTCAGACCGGCCAATAGGGCGTAAAGGGGGGTAATCGAATGGGCCGAGGCGAATAATAGATTGCTCAGAATAATTCCAGCGGCCCAACCCCAATGGGTTTCAAACAGTGGTTGCAGCAGGCCGCGGAACAAGGTTTCTTCGGTTATGCCGGCCAGTACGCCCAAATAAAGCAATTCACTCCAATGGCATTTTTCCAGCAGTGGCCCCATCTTATCAATGAGAAAGCGTTTGATGGTTCGGAGTTCGCCATAGGGCAGGTGGTAGGAGACAAGAAAATAAAGATATAAAGGGACGGTTCCTGCCAAACCCCAGAGCAATGCTTGCGGTTGTAGCCTAAGGTTCGCCAAGGGATCGATATCCGCTAGCCAGCCGATAGCGTAAGCGGCTATTACTAGGCTGCCTTCGAAATAAGTGGCGACCCTTAAAAAAGTTGTCCGGTTAAATGATTGAAAAATGGGGTCGGGCATTGCGATTTCGGGAGGGTAAGGTTTTGCACGGTTTAAATGTCCGTTTCGCCAAGCCAGCCTTCACTTGGCAACGAGCCGTCCAACCTCAGGCTCAAATGCTTGGGGGTTCCCTCGCTACCGCAACGGCGGGCCAAAGCGAACAAGAACACGTCCATTGCCGCGTGGTGGGGAAAAACAAAACGTGTACACAAGCGAAGCAGTGGGTTGTATACCTTGTCTTTTTCGATGATAGTGAGGATTGTCCCCCCGTTATCTTCCTCGAACGTGTACTCCCAAGCGCCGAAGATGGGAAGTTTCGTTCCAACCAAACGGGTGACCAGCCGGCGTTTCGGCTCGATCCCGGCAATTTGAAGATGGACTTTTATTTTCGGGGCGCAGTACTCATACCAACTGGGTTGTCCGTCAATGATCGGGCCTGCTTCAACACGCGACAGTCCGGGCCGCCAATTGGGGTAGTCGGTGAAATTCGTTACAACTTCCCACACCTCATCAACCGAGGCATCGAAGCGTTGACAACTGGCAGCGACGTGGGTCTTGGGCAGACGCGACCCGGCTAGCGCGGCTAGGCCTAGAAGGGCGGCGGTTAAAGCTAAAATATCCAGCATTGTCATGATGTTAAACCCAGTCCTTGAAAGGGTGCCGGGCTAGACAGGTGTTGTAGTAGCGCACGTCATGGGTGACTTCTTCCCCTATCCAGTTGGGTTTGTCAAATTCCTCGTCGGCATGCCCTAACTCAATTTCAGCCACGACCAAACCGGCATTATCGCCTTCAAATTCATCTATTTCCCATACATGCCGCCCCACGCTGACATAATGCCGCACTTTCTCTATCACCGAGTCGACGCTTAGCGTGTCTAGCATCCTATGGGCGTCAGCCAAGGGAATTTCGTATTCAAATTCTTGCCGTTGCGCCCCGATGGTGACCCCTTTTATGTTAATCCAGGCTCGATCCAAGCTCGTGCGCACCCTGACTGAACAGTGGGTCTCGTTGTTGAGATAGCCTTGGCGCAACCGTTCGCTATCATGGGCAAGAATACGCCACGCATCGCCGCTCAATAAGAATTTCCGTTCGATTTCCAAGCCCATCGTTAGCTTTGTGCCTTTATTTGAATCTTTCTCAATCATGCGCTCCGATTGCCCAATCTTCCCAATAGGGCGTGGGATGGAAGCGTTCATGCAGAAAATCCACAAAGGTTCTGACTTTGGCGGAAAGATGCTTGCGATGAGGATAAACGGCGTGGATTTCCATGGGGGCCGGGACATAGTCCTTCAATACCGCTTGCAATCGGCCTTTGCGCAAATCCTGACCGGCCATGTAAGTGGGCAGCAGGGCCAGCCCAAGCCCATTGATGGCTGCCATGCGAATCGCATCGGCGACATTAGCTTCCATGGTGCCGGTGACCTTAATAACCGTAACCTTGCCGCTTTCCGGTTCGCTGAACTGCCATTGGTCGCGTGGAGGCAGGCTAGAGTTGGTCAGGCAGTTGTGCTTTTTCAGGTCCTCAGGGGTTGAAGGTGTGCCGTGCCTTTTGAAATAGTTGGGCGAACCACAGACTACGCGCCCCGAGCTTCCCAGTTTACGGGCGATCAGGCTGGAGTCGTGCAAGTCGTCCAAATGGATGGCTAGGTCGAAACCCTCCTCTATAAGGTCTACATAGCCTGCTTGCAAAATCAATTCCACATTTACATCGGGGAATATCTCGTGGTAGGCGGCAATGGCGGGCGCTAAGTGATAAGCGCCGAAAAACGGTGCGGAATTGACCTTTAATTTTCCCCTCGGTTCGGTTTGCAGTCGGGTGACCGCCAATTCTGTTTCCTCGATATCGTCTAGAATTTGCAAGCATCGTTCCAAATAGACTGCGCCCACCTCGGTTAGGCTTAAGTTGCGCGTGGTGCGATTAAGCAAACGGATGCCAAGGCTGTTTTCTAGCTGCATGACATGCTTGGTCGCCATGGCTCTGGAAAGCCCTAATTCTTTGGCGGCAGATGCGAAACTGCCCGCCTTCGCGACTTTGGTGAACACGACCATACTGGTAAGTTTGTCCATATCGACAGCCCCTCAACTGTTTAGGTTATGGAAACAATACGTAAATTATATATGTATTGTATATGATTCCTTGGTTTTATGTAGTCTTCCTTGAAAAACTTTGTAAAACTTATGCTACAGGATACGCAACATTTCATGAATTACAACCCGCTTCGAAATCGGTGTGTTTAACGGTAACGGGCTTTCACTCTTAGGCAAGCAGTGTTAGACTGAAATATCAAAGAATTTCGCTAGGTTTAAGTTGTTGCAATGCTTTGACCAAACGGAATCTAAATCTTTACCTGACATCATAGGAGACTTTCGATGACTCATGTACTTCCCCCCTTGCCCTACGAAAAAAACGCACTGGAGCCACATATTAGCGCGGAGACGCTGGAGTTTCATTACGGCAAGCACCACCAGACTTATGTCACCAACTTGAACAACCTGATTGCCGGCACCGAATTTGAAAATCTGTCCTTGGACGAGATCGTGAAAAAAGCCACAGGTGGCATTTTCAACAACGCTGCCCAAGTTTGGAATCACACTTTTTATTGGCATAGCTTGTCTCCCAACGGTGGGGGAGAGCCAACCGGCGCATTGGCCGATGCAATCATCAAGACATTTGGCTCGTTCGAAAAATTCAAGGAAGATTTCTCCAAGACTGCGATCACCACTTTTGGGTCGGGTTGGGCATGGCTGGTAAAAAATGCCGATGGCAGCCTTGCTTTGGTCAGCACTTCCAATGCAGCCACCCCCCTGACAGCCGGACAAACCCCGTTGCTGACCATTGACGTATGGGAGCACGCATACTATGTAGACTACCGCAACCTGCGGCCCAAATACGTGGAAGCGTTTTGGAGTTTGGTAAACTGGGATTTTGCCACCAACAATTTCGCCGCCTAAGCCACAATCTTTAGCAACCGTTCACTCCCTTGGGAGTGTGGGTGTCTCGCTCGCTGGAATGGCGGTTGATTTGTCCGTGTAGCTTAGGACAAGGCAAGGGCGAGTGAGCTGACACAAACTTTTTGCCCAAAACGAACCCCGCCACCACCAATGGTAGCGGGGTTTTTATTGCCAATCAATTCAGAAATTCAATATTTTATTTTATATCTATCTATAATATCACCCGCTGAAGTAATCGGTTTGCAAAAATTCTACAATCAGGAGAATGACAATGAAAAATGCCATCAAGAAAGCTGTTTTTCCGGTGGCGGGGATGGGGACCCGATTCCTGCCCGCGACCAAGGCCAACCCCAAGGAAATGCTCCCTGTGGTGGACAAGCCGCTGATCCAATACGCGGTGGAAGAAGCTTTGGCCGCTGGCATCGAAGTCCTCGTGTTCATAACCGGCAGTAATAAGCGGGCCATTGAAGACCATTTCGACAAAGCTTACGAACTGGAAAATGAACTGGAACTGCGCGGTAAAACGGAAACGCTTAAGCTTATCCAGAACATCATACCGCCCCATGTGACCTGTGTGCATATAAGGCAGGCTGAGGCTTTGGGCTTGGGCCACGCGGTAGGGCGCGCCAAGGCGGTCATCGGCGATGAAGCTTTTGCTGTTATTTTGGCGGACGACTTGATTGATGACCAGGCCAGTGGTTGTTTGAGCCAAATGGTGCAGGTCTTCAAGGAATGGCAATGTTCCGTACTCGGTGTCGAGCGCATTGACCCAACCGAGACCCAAAGCTATGGTATCGTCCGTTCCAACTCCATCGGCAACAACCTAGGCCGGGTTGAGGAAATAGTTGAAAAGCCCAAACCTGAAAAAGCGCCTTCCAATCTTGCAGTAGTCGGCCGCTACATCTTAACGCCCAAAATATTTGACAAATTGGATCTAGTGACTCCGGGTGCGGGGGGGGAAATCCAATTGACCGACGCCATTGCCCTGTTGTTGAAGGAGCAGGCCGTGTTGTCCTACGAATTCAGTGGCAAGCGCTATGACTGCGGGTCAAAATTGGGCTATTTGATCGCAACCGTGGAGCAAGGATTGCAGCACGAAGAGTTGAAGGAAGAATTTAAGGCGTATCTTCAAGGTTTGATTCTTGAATAAGATTTCAGGGCGATTTTTTTGACTAAGTGGCCGCTGGTGTTGTGCGCAGTGGTAGGCGGCAATTCCTACTAGGCGGTAACGTTACGTCGTTGCGTGAGACAAAAATCTTCGCCCATTGGATGACATGCCGCATTGAGAAAGGCAAAAGAAGGTCTCACGCAACAGCGCAATGTAAAAGCGCAAATGATGGGCAATGGGCAGATTGACTGTCAATAGTGAGTAAGCAATTCCTGCCACAGTGCCACGCTAAACAGGCCTATCGTCGTGCTGAGGACGACAATCATGGAGTAGAAAGCGGTGTCTAGCCGGTAGCGGTCGCAAAAAACCACGCCTAACATCATACTGGGCATTCCCGCTTCCATGACAAGGGCCGCTAGTTTGTCGCCGGAAAACCCTAGCCTAGCCCCAAGCATGACACCGAAAAAAGGGACGGCGGCCAGTCTAAATGCGGCCACTAGGATGGATAATGGGATATTGCGCCGGTTCAGGGAATTCCAATTCAATCCCATTCCAAGCGCGAGCAGCATGAGCGGAATGACCGCCGCGGCGAGTTTATCTAGCATCGCCCCAAGCCAGAAGGGTAGGGGGATGCCATTTAAATTAAGCGTCACTGCAAGCACGGCAGCGATTAAGGGTGGGTTTGCCAGTAGCGAACGCAAAATGGAGTTAAGGCCTTGTTTGTCCCCCTCGCCATAATGGCGGCCAATGGCCGCTCCCATGACTAACACTAATGGCATAGCGGCGAAAAGGTCGATTTGTATGACCAGGGAGCGCGTCCATGGCCCAAAAGCCTGCTCTAGCACCGGTAGGCCCAAATAAGTGACATTAGGGAAGGCCGTTGCCAATATCGCGGCCCCTAGCAGGGGTTGCCTTATAGTGTAGAATCTTGAAACCAGCCACATCATGGCTGCGCCTAAAGCGATAATGCCGATGCCAAACAGAGAAATTTTCAGCGCCTCTAAGCCAATTTCGGAACGCCACAGCACCGACAGAACCAAGGTGGGCAACAATAGGTTGAATACCACTGTGGCGAGCACTCGCCGGGTAAGTTCGGCATCCAGCCCACTTGGCTTTATAATGCCCCAAGCGATCCCGAACAAAATCGGCAAACCCATTTGCGCTAGAAGCGAAGCCATTTTTCCCCCATAAGGTTGTCAGAAGGCTTGATTGTATCAAGCACAGTGGCGATTAAGGGGCAAACCACTGACAACGGAGCTAACATGAACAATTTACTTTCTACAAAACCCATTCCTGACCGCGAGCGATTGATCATGGCTTTGGATGTCCCCAGCGTCGAAGAGGCCAAAACCATAGTCGGAGAAATAGGCGATAGCATTAGCTTCTACAAAGTAGGCTTGGAATTGTTCATGTCAGGCGGGTATTTTGAACTTATCAAATGGTTAAATGAAAAAGGCAAGAAGGTATTCGTTGATTTGAAGTTTTTCGATGTGCCAGAAACCGTGGCCCGTGCCGTGCGGGCGCTTAATGGTAAGGGGATCGAATTTGCCACGGTGCATGGCAATGATGCCATCATGAAGGCTGCGGCACGCGAAAAGGGCACGGTGAAAATTTTGGCGGTAACCGTATTGACCAGCCTGGACCGTGGCGATCTCGACGACCTTGGGTTTGACTGCGATGTCGAAAAGCTGGTTGTTTCCCGCGCCCGGCGCGCTTTAGCCCTAGGCTGCGACGGGGTGATATCGTCGGGTTTGGAGGTGTCTGTTTTAAGAAAGGAAATCGACAACAAATTGCTGGTCATTTCCCCCGGTATTCGCCCGGTGGAAAACCGTCAAGAAGACGACCAGAAGCGGGTAGTTACGGTTAGTCAAGCGTTTTTAAACGGTACGGACTACATCGTGGTTGGACGCCCCATTCGCGATGCGCTGGACCGCAGAGAGTCCGCCGAACGGGTGCAACGCCAAATTGCGGAAGTGTTTGGATGAGAATTGATGCATTGCCACACAGTCTGTTATTCTTATCGCCCATATGCATAACCTAGACATTGCTTTCAGCACACCCCTCGGGGCTTTTTTGATGGGCCTAATTAGCGCTTTGCACTGCCTAGGCATGTGCGGCTCGATCATTGGCACGTTGACCTTAAGCTTGCGCAAGGAGATACGCGAGAATAAGGCACTGTTGGTTACCTTTGTGTTTTGTTACAACTTTGGCCGGATTACAAGCTACACCGTGGCGGGCTTCCTTGCCGGTTTGGTCCACAACCTGCTAATGATGCCTTTGGGCGAGGCCGTGGGCCACCGCATCTTGCAAATTGTCTCGGCGTTGATCATGGCAGGGGCCGGCCTTCATATTGCGGGTTGGTTCCCCCGTTTTGCTTATATCGAGAAAAGTGGGGTGTTGTTGTGGAAAGCCATTGAACCTTATGGACGGCGATTAATTCCAGTGCAATCCAGGTTTCATGCTTTCGTGTTCGGTATGATTTGGGGGTGGTTGCCTTGCGGCCTAGTCTATGCCGCCGTCGGTCTGGCGACTACGGCAGGCAATGAATATCGCGGGGCATTGACAATGTTGGCTTTTGGCGTTGGCACCTTGCCGGCCGTGGTTGGCGTGGGAGTTGCGACTAGCTTGATGGTGCGTTTGTCAAACATGAAAAAGTTTCGGCAACTTGCAGGTGTTTCGCTGATACTGCTCGCTTTGCTGGCAGCTTTTCCATGGATCAATCCTGGTGTGTTGCACCAGATGCACGAGATGCATGCCAATTTTTGAAAAAATATGCTAAAATTGTGGATAAGTGGTGGATGCCAAACAGCGTCATTAGGGGACAAAAGCAATTCCTTATTCCGCAATTTATAAAATAAAGCTGGCGTAGCTCAGTCGGTAGAGCAGCTGATTTGTAATCAGCCGGTCGCGAGTTCGAATCTTGTCGCCAGCTCCAAATAATCAAAGGCTTGCAAGTGACAAACTAGCAAGCCTTTTTTCATGGTAGACCTATGGTAGACCTTTGGGGGAAATCGGTAGGCTTTCCCTGCCCACCTTGGGCTATTTCCACCCCCAAAAAAAGCCCATGAAGATGGTCTTTTCCTTGTTCAGCGCAAGCCAACGGAAAAAAAACCGCTTAGAACAGATGAGCTTTGACATAAATGATCGGAATGCCAAGCTACAAGACCTTTTACCCGTAGTAGGTTGGAAAATTTGCTCAATACTGCCCCAAGTGTTCAACCCTGAATGCTTGATCTCGTTCAACACGGTTTGTCTTTGCGATATACCGGGCAATCCAAAATTGTCCGTTTGCCTTCTGCGTCAGGAGAAGCGGAGAACCATAAATTTTGTGTTCCGCCCGCGCCTTCTCCCGTGTGTCGTCATTGTCTAAAATGAAATCCCCCTTGATTTCCGCCAACATCAAACCGCCGCCTTTTATTCGGTCTTTTACAGCAATGATGAAATCCGGGAAGTAGCGTTCACCACCGGGCAGAACAAGTGCAACTGACCATGGTTTACGCGGCTCGTTTCGATGCCACCACACCACGGTTCCAGATGTGTCGGCATCTAGCAGTTCGGCAAATTTACGTTCCGGCTCATTCATGTCTTGCGGCATCACACCATAGATACTTAGCCGTGACAATAAGGCCCCTTGAAGCATTTCAACTGAAGGGGGCAACGAAGCGGTTTTAATGACTTCCCTACAACTCGCCAAACTAGCCCTTTCTGCATCCTTTAACAAATGAGGATAAGTGGCTAAAATCAGATAAAGTGCTTGCCGTAACTCGTTTTCCAAAAGTGCCTGTCCGCCCTCAATATTGTATTCAAGCCGCAAACGCTCTAGCAATACCGTTTCGGCCTCTCGTGGGTTGATGGCTTTGGCATCAAATAAAACCCTTTGCGCTTGGAGTGCCAGCTTCCTCTTGGAAAGCTTGCCCTGTATGCTGTCTACTTTTTCCTCATGTTTGCCGAAAATATCCTCGATAGTTTTACGGGTGATTTTGACGGTTTTTCGCAAGCCAGCCGCCAAAACCTCCGGTTCAAGTCTATAAGCTCCGATTTTCTTCAGCAATTCATCGGTGGATGAAGGTAAATACTCGGTTTGAAATTGAGTTGGGACATTCTCCTTCAATTTGTACAAAGTGTTGCCGGGTTGAGGTTTGGTCGGTGTTTGAGAATCGGAGGGTTTCGGTGTTAGGGGAAGTTGCCCCCAAAACAAATCAAAGCCAGGCAGGGCTTGATTTTCTGCTTGATGAATATCCGAAACCTCTGATATGGGTTTGCCTTCATCGGTTAATGGCTTCCAAGGCGGTGGATTATAAGGGTAAGACAACAGAGACATTTGCCCATTTTGCGAAAATTGAACTTGGGCTTCTCCGGCGACACGAACCACAAGGGCATTGTCAGAAATGGCCGACAGTTTGGTTTGAATGGTATTGATCTTATCGCCCGCTTTGATTAACCCGCTTTGGCTCTGATAATCGGCCAAAAACACATAGCCAAAGCGCAAAGGTTCCGGCAAGGTTTGATTCAACGCGAGTGGCTGCAACTTGCGATGCACCCGCAGAATGCGCCCAACAACTTGGATGCCAAAATCAACATCACTAGCCCCGCGCAAGGATACGACGGTAAACGCCCTAGGCGCATCGAAGCCCATGGCCACCGCCATTTTGAAGAGCAACACTTCCTTGCTCTCGTCCAATGCCACTACTAGCAAATCGTCGGTGGGTTCGTCGGCGGTATAGGAGGCTATTGCACCATTGGGTACTCCCAAGGCTTCCAGCTTGGCTCTCGCTTCCTCAATGGCGTTAGCTCCATCTTTCCCTTTATTGGCGACTTGCACCAGCATCAACGGCGTGAGGTTCACCCCGATTGAGACTAATTGCGCCTTGATCGCCTGATGGGTTTGCCAGCCTTCGGCGAGTGCCGTGCCGGGAATGTCGGCCAAGGCTTTATGGTCGTCTGAGGCAAGATAGGCGATGGACTTCACACCCGGTTTGATGAGTCCCGCGTCAACAGCATCTTTGCGAGACACCGGAAAACGGTGTAATTCGCCCATGCCCGCCGCCTTCTTGAATTTTTCAATGTCGGCATCGTCTGGCGTGGCGGTAATCAACAAGGTGAAATCCGGTTTCATCGTCTCACGGTAAAAACGCATGGCCTCGGTCTCATGGGTGAAACCGTGGTGGGCCTCGTCCACGACTACGCCAATGCGAAACCCGGCTTGCCGCAATTCCACAATGAATTGATCCAGCGATAGTGACAAATCCCCATTCTTGCGCAAGCGTCGGCTGTCGGCGTTCCGTGCCGCCACGGATGCCCATGTGGTCACAAACACGTCCCCGCTTTTGGTTGAATAGGCGATGCGCTCACAGGCCAAATCGCGGACGCGCAAGCCGGTGAAATCGGCCTTAAGCGAACCTTTGGCTTGCTCAACCAGATTGGCGAAGGGAGTAAACCACAACCAGACTATTTTGGCGTTGTGGCGATGGTCAGGCCGGGAGAAAGTCTCGGCAATCAAACCGGCCATCAAGGTCTTGCCTGCCCCTGTAGGGGCTTCCAGCAACACGTTACCGTTGAAGGCAGTGGCAGTGCGCTGGCTATCCTCGTCTTGCACCTGCTGTAGCTGGCTTTCGGTATGGCGGAAGATATACAACACTTGGTTGACGGCTTCTTTTTGATACTGTTTGGGGATAATGACGCTCATGCCTGCACTAACCCCCCTGCCAGTTCCGTATACAGTGGAAAAGTGGCATCCAAGCTCACCAAGCGACTATCAGTTTCGATGGCCGTGGCGATAATGAAACGGTCTGCCGGGTCGCGGTGATGGATGGGCAACCAAGCCGCACGGCTGGCGATGGATTCTGTCATGGGTTCAACATCAACCCCCGCCTCATGCAAGGCGATTTGTAACCAGTCTTCCCAAGTGGCCCGTAATTCCACACGCCCACCGCGCACTAGCCATGCGGCTTCCCAAACCGATACGGCGGACACGGAAACCGCTTCTGCTTCTTCAATCAAATCCACTAAAGCGGTCGGCAACGGCCCACTACCCACATTGAGCCAGCGTAGCCACACATGCGTATCCAGCAAAATCATTTCAGAACATCCCATTCGGGTTCAGGAATCGCCGGTTCCACCAAGTTATCCTCAACATTGACCACGCGCATCATCCCGGCCAACTCTGGCGGCGGGCGGCGGCGTTTGCGGGTAGGCTCAGGGGTGGCGGTTTTAGCCTCTTCAACCACGGTGACGATCACCTTCAACGGGGTTTCCTTTGGCGCATCATTGAGCCAGCGTAACTGGCCGTGGTCGTAAATCGCCTCATAGCTACGCAGCATAATCGCCTCCAAAACGGTTGATTAAAAAGGCGGGGATTTGCTCGACGGTGATGCTTTCATTGGGCAAATATTGGCGCAGCCAGCCCGGTTGCCAACTGTACACCACGACAATGCCATTCCCTCCCGCCAAATCCAGTAATTGCCCTAGGATTTCTTCGTTGACCTTGGTGCAATACGCCAACTTGCCATCGGGCAGTTCAGCGGTTTGCATCTCCGAACCCGTAGCGTAAGGCTGCAAGGTTTCGGTGTGGATTAGTTGCAAGGCTATCCACACTTGTTCATGTTCAATGCGGCTTAACACCGCTTCGGCAGGAATGCGGCGGGTGCGCAGATAGGCGAAGCCTGTCCTGAGCGTAGTCGAAGGGTCGCCGCTTAAGCCTTCTATGGCCTCTCCTTTTTTGTTGGTGTAACCCCGCATGACGCGCCGTACCCGCTCGGCGCAGACATCGCGGCAAAGGTTCTTACCGGGTTCGGCATCCGTGACTTCGGTGTTGGATACCAAGATGAAGCGGCGGTTGCCCCCGTCTTCGGCATTCAATTTCATGACCGCATGGGCGGTCGTGCCGGAACCGGCGAAGAAATCCACAACCAAATCATTGGGTTTTGTGGCTATGCGGAGTATGCGCTCAATCAAGCGGACGGGTTTTGGAGTATCGAAAGCGGTTTGAGTGCCAAATATATCTTGAATTTCTTTGCGGGCTTCGTCAGTATGCCCTACTTCTTCATGCGGCCACCAAGTCCAAGGAACAACACCTTCAACTTCTGAAAGGTAACGGATAATTCGAGGGGTTCCATTTCCATCTTTCCCAAAATAAATGCGGCCTTGATCGAATAACTTTAAGTATTGTGGCTCAACTGTAGACCAGCATCTTCCTTCCGGTGGTGTATGCCTTTTTCCATTAGGGGCAACAATTTCATACATTTGATTTAGTCTAAATCCTTGCGCAGACATTGGAATATCGCGCCAGCGCCCATGGACTGGATCAATATTTTTGTAAACTGAAATTTGTTTCTCTGTGAGGGAAATTTTATTTCGTCTTACTTTGAACAATACCGGATTTATAGCAAAAATTAGTAGATATTCGTGTGCATCCCCAATCGCACCTCGATTTTCCCGTGAATATCGCTTTTGCCACACACAAGTTGCCACATGATTATCTTCCCCCAGCACCCGATTCATCAACGCCCCTAGATTGAAAACCTCATTGTCATCTATCGACACAAAAATAACGCCATCTTCTGCCAGCAACTCTTTAGCCACAACCAAGCGCCGGTACATGAATTCCAGCCACTTGGAATGCTTATACACATCGTCCTTGTCAATGAAGCGGTCGTTGTAGATGAAATCCCGGTTGCCGGTGTTGTAGGGCGGGTCAATGTAGATGCACTTCACCTTGCCCGCATGGGTCATGCGCAAAAAGCGCAAGGCATCAAAATTGTCGCCTTCGATGATGAGATTGCGGAAAGTTGGTGGAGACGAATTTCTCTGCTCTTGGTCGCTTGGGTTTTGGGCGGATAAATCAGAGGGGCAGGACAATTCTGGGATGAAATCCAAGGCGACAAAATCATCATTCACGGCCTTGTCGTGTTCGATCTCGTCGCGTTCCCACACCAGACCGAATTTCGGCTTGCGGTCGCGCTCGCGCAACAGCCTTAACAGTTGATCTTTGGTGTAGTCATCGTAATTGTCAGCCATGAGGAGCTTCTGGCGTGTCCTTAGTGTGGTTGCTGAAAGCGAAATAAGTTGGAGGTTTCCCGCTAATCATACCTGATTCACCCCCCGGATTTCACTTTGTTATGCTTGCCATGTCTTCCGTAGAGCGAATTGAAGTCTGGTCAACCCATTAAGCTACGAGGGAGACCCGTTTACCGCCATGCCACCTATCAGAATCCTTGCCACAACGCCAAGCAAAGTATCAGCTTCATTTAGTCATCGGCTGATTCCGTCCAGCCCTCCGTCACGAATAGCCAAGGCTGTTCAAGTTCGGAGTATTCGATTTCGGATAAATCCAATGTGCAGCAAAGGGCTTCATTTACTGGCCTATCCAGCTTAGGCCAAATTGTTGAATATAACACCCAAAATAGGCCAGAGTCACCGCCAAAATAATCGGAGAGTGAACTTCTTAACTCCCACCTAGCCTCTTCGGTCAAAGCGCATAATGCCAGTTCAGGAAGACGTTCAATATCACCCTCCGCTTCTTCGAGAAGCTCATCAATATCAGATGATTGGGATATATTTGAATAACGACAACCGAGATAAAACTTGTCTATATCAAGCAAATCAATCGCCGTGCTTGCCTCAAAGTGGTTATATCCGTTACCGCTTGCCGCTTCAAAACCATGTAACCATTCGCAGAGGGTAGCGGCTATGATGGCATTGTGATTTCTTTGCATGTCATTATCATAGATTCCAAAATCCGTCACTGCCTCGGTGAGAATCTGTAACCATGTCTCGGCTTTGGCTGAATGGCTATATGGGAGAATCTGAGAAAAGGCTGAAACTGGAATTCCCCATTCATCATCATCAAAGTCTTCTGCTTCAATTCCCGTCCACCAAAATTCTAACTCGCCGTATTCCTTGGGAAATTTTGGAAGTGCGCCGGGATGGTGTGTTCTGAGCCAAGCGGAGATTTCATCGCTTGCCGCTTCTTGAATGCACTCCCATTCAGGATGGTTGGGACTTTCTTCATCTTCGCAAGGATAGAAGGCAATATGGACATTGCTGAAACCAAACGACTTAAGGGCTTTGCTTGTCTCTTGTTCTTCGTAATTTCCGACAAACACGAACAAAAAAGCATCAGAATGGCCTTCGTGCTGCCTTACCATTGCCCGATTTGCCGTGCGTAGAAGTAAAATCTCTCTGGCTGAATTTTCTTCGGGTGGAAACCCGCCTCCACCCCATACAGAAGCAATCACATAGCGAAGTGTCATATTGTTGTCTCTTGCAATGGTTTACCCACTGGATTTTAGTGCGTTGGTTGGGGGCCGAGTTGTTCGGGATCACATGCCGCAAGTTATCCATACCCTCCATGCATTTTGCTCTCATCATTCGGCAATTTCCGCCCGTATGTTGGGCATAAAAAAAAATTCCCAAATTCGCACTTTTGGGCAATTTCCGCTCCTGAATTGCTTATGCCCGCTATCTCAAATCAGCACATTTCCGATACTTCCGCCAAACTTGCCTATATGAGACGAATGTTGCCCTACATTCCCTACACAACCTACACAACCCGCGTCAGCCGTGGCTTGCGGCGGTGTAGGATGATTGGCGAGTGTAGGTTTATCCTACACTCAAGCCTATTTTCGGCTATATTGGGTCGCCAATGCCTGGGGATTGCTGTCTATTCGTGGCTTGCCATCCTGCCCGGTTGAGGTGCTTCTGCCAGCGTCCAAGCCGAAGCCGTGGCGGATTTCGTCACCAAGCTCGGCATACCCCCCCCTACCTCAAATCAGTGTTTTTTTGCGCTGTCCGCGATGGGATGGCGCAAAGGTCGAACAAACCCCCTTCAAGTTTCTTGACCGCCTCACGAATTTCCCCTACCCGCCAATAACTTCCCCCACACATTCTGGTTGGTCTGGGCATTCGTTTTTTTTCGATAAGCTCATAGAATTTTGTATGCCCCATGCCGCAAAATTGGAGTATTGACGGCAACCGGCTCCACTCCGAGTCATCTTCGGGCAAAGGCTGGACGCTTGGTTTCGTCCGTTTCGGGCTAGAAACGTATCGTCTGGGCATTTTAATCCTCCGGGGAAGTTCGCAGGGGTGATTAGATTTGTGAATTATCCGCCATCCTGCTGCGTTTCCGCACAAAACGATACCCCCCCCCTCAAATTGCGGTTTTTTTCAGTTTTCCGGGCGCTTGCTGTTAAAACGCCAAGTCATCATCAAAGCTTTCCGCTAAGGAGTGCGTCGTCATGGTTTGTTTACCTTGTAATGTTGGCAATGATGGGCATCGGTAGACCAACGGCGGTAAGGCCCGCACGATGCCGGGGAAGGGACTTGCGCCAAGCAGTCGGTGAGTGCCGGGTGATGGGTTGGTGTGGCCTGTTGGCAGTCGATACAGTGAATCAAGGGCCGTAAGCCTACAACTCCCGGCTTCGCAGCCCGCCGTGCCGCCAGTTCAGCCGGATTCGGTTGCGGGTTCATGCGAGTTAGCCATTCGGCATGTGCCGGCGAGTTGGCCTTGACGATCAGCTTTCTGCCCAACGGCGTGAAGACTTCGACAAAAAGCCCCGCCACGCCGGATGGTGCATGGTCGGTGGTTGGTCTCCGCTTATCGGGTTGCTCCGTGGTGTCGGGCAGTGTGGGCGGTTCGTTGGCGGTTTCTTGAGCCAGTAGCTTGAGCAATTCCGGCTTGTATTCGCTCAACAATGCCTTTTGGCTAAGGGTGATGCCCGCTATGGATTCCACGATTAGCCGGTCTCCTAGGGCGGAAACGGTCAAGCCTTCCTGTTTGAGTTCAGCCAGCAACTCGGTAGCATCCATCAGATTTCATCCCGGTGTGGCGGGTTTTGCGGGGTTGCTGTCGCATAGGGGTTATCCATGTCCGGCCTTATTCGGATGCCTTCAAACACATAGCCACTGCCAGCACGTTTGCTGTGTGCAGGGATTTTCAGCGTGGTTAGCATGTCATCCACGGTAGTGCGGAAGCGGTTCCGGCTCATTGGAGTTCGCTTCGACTGATGGCAAAATCGCAAATAATTCGGATAAAGCTTGCAATCCGCATCGGCAAAGCTGACTTTGCCATGGTCGCGGCTCTCGTCATTCGCCCCTAATGGTGTCTTTGCGTTGGGGTCAGGAATCAAATTATCCCGTATCCACTCAACGACTGGGTTTTGATCGGTCAAGGATTCCAATGCAGCGTCAACCGCCGCTTTGGGTGGATGTCCGAATAAGTCTTCCACCTGTTGGGAAGTCATTTCCAATGCCCATTGGATAATCGCCGGGGTTTCAGCCAGCAAAGCCGCCTCACCTTGGCTTTGCCGAAACGTAGCCTTTTCTTCGACGCTGTATCGCCGGTTGAACTTCACCACTAGCAGCCGTCGTTCAAGACCGCTCGTATAATCATTGGTCGCCAGTTGCTCATTGCTGGCAATGACTACCATGCCACCGTATACAAAAGTGCCGCGTTGCTGTTGATGCTTTTCTTCATAGGGGATTTGGTCTTGCCCGGTGATGGCCTTCAATTTGTCGATGGAACCGGTATAGCGGCCCGCATCGGTGATAGTCGCTAGGCGCTTCCCGTACAGTTTTGCGGACTCGAAGCGGTTGGTCTCCAAGTTGCGCAAATCCGTGACTGTGCAATTGCCTTGGCCTAACATCTCTGTCAACACGCGGAGGAATGTCCCTTTGCCGGTTCCACCCGGCCCTAGAAGCATCAAAAACTTTTGCAAGTCGGCCCGCCCGGTTAGACAGGCATTGATGAAAGCCCTCAGAAACTTAACCAATTCCGAATTTCCACCTACTGCATCAAATAACCACACCTTGAATCTTGGGCAGTCGGCCTGCTTGACAAAGGGATGGGGGATAACCCATGTATCAGCATTTTCTTGGGTCAAAGGCTCCAGTTGCCCTGTGGCCATGTCGTAAAGGCCATTGGTGAACGGCAACTTGCCCGGTTGGGCTTGGGGCAGGGGGAGCATGTCGGCTTTTTTCACAATGCCAGTCACGCCACTTAAATAATTCTTCTTGAAACCCACCTCGCCCGCGCCAACGGTTAGGATGGCGGAAATGTCGGGGGTTACTTCGGCCTCGGTGATGGTTTGCCAGTGTGTCATGTCGAAACGATGCCACACGCCCACTTGGTTGTTGAAACGGAGTTTTCCCCGAAGCAACAGGGCAACCTTGTTAGCCGCTATCGACTCAGCTACCAGTTCTACCCTTTTGCTTTTCTCGTCAAACATCAACAAACCGTCTTTGACAGCATCATATGCAGCCAATCGGTTTGTATAGGATTCGTGTAGTCCTGTGTAGGTTAAGTGTAGATTGCAACTTTCTGTAAATAATTGATCTGATTTGGAAAGTGTAGGTTGTGTAGGAAATGTAGGGTCTGTACAACTTTCACAACGCGAGAGTGGTTCTGCATTTTCCGGCACATCTGCCTGATATTCTTGGTATTGTTTGCGGGATTTCGGTGCGCGAGAAGTGTTTGCATTGTGGGCAGGGCGGGCAGTCGCGGCGGGTTTTGCTTGGCCCTTGGCCGTCTTGGGCGGTTTGGCATTGCGCGAGCCGTGCTTGTCGCGGGCAGGGGTGGCGGCGGTCGCCACGTCCGGCGCGAAATCGAACTCATAAGGTTCGTGGGGTGGCGGAAATTGCGCGAAGTATTCTGGGTCAAACGGCGGGGGTTCGGGTGGCGGTTGGATGTGCCTGATTACCGGTGGCTCGGCTACTTCGTGAAGAAAAAACTTCTGGCCGCCGTGTGCGTTGGAGTTAATGACGGGTTTATTCTCCCGCGTGTTCGCGTAGAATTTCGCCGTGGTGCGCCCGTATTCCGGCCCTTCCAGCGGGTCGGCCAGGGTTTGGCCCTCGAAACGGGCAGGATTCGCCAAAACGTCTTTGACGGTCGCAAAACCCAGTTGGGCAAATTCAAGGGGAAAGTCGGCATACAGGTCGAAACTGCCGCCATCCTTGGCAATCCGTGAAATTTGCGCCCGTGCGGTTTTTTCCGGCACACCCTGCTGAATCATGTCAGCCACCTTGCTCTTCGCCCATGCCGCCCGTTTCGCTTGGCGGTCGGGTTTGCGGGCTTGCTTGGCCTGTTCTACCAATGCCTTGAGTTGGGCTTGTTCCGCTTCAGTCAAATCTGGCAGGGATTGGGTGTCCAGATATATGCCATCAAAATACGCTGGTTTCGGCGTTTTGAATGCCAGTCCTTCTCCGACAACCGGGCTACCCACAAAGTCCAGCCTCTCGCCGTCGAAAACAGCAGCGTCGATCATCGAGCGCACCAAACAACTCCCCGCCACTGATAGCGCAATGAAACCATGCCCTGACAGCCACAAGCGATTGAACAACACCTTCCCAAAGCGCGGGATGTCGCTCGCATTGGTCACAGCGAAATACAGATGAAAGCCCCGCCCCGGCTTGGCTGTTTCTCCCTTCTTGTAGACTCCCGCCGAGAGTGATCCTCGCACCCAACACGCGGCCTCGGCAAATGGTGGATGAATATCGGCCAATATCGTCTGCAACTCGCCGGGTGTCAGCGTCGGCCCGTCTGGGTGCGGGTCGTGGTCTATCATCAGGATGCCCGGTTCAACCCGGTAGTCGAAAAATTCACGGGTTCGCGCCAAAATCTTCTTTTCCGGGTCGGCCTTGGTTGCCGTTGCGATTTTGACAACCTCGCCGTATTTCGCGTTGTCGTGCAAGCCATAGCAGAAGGCCACATTCGGCCCAGCCCGGTCTAAGCATTCGTCGAACTTGTGATAGTCAACAGACTGCCGCCGCGCCCTGCCGGTGGTCATCTGTGCGGCTGGTATTTTAGAAATGGCTCCGTCTTCCGCCAATGCGAAGCGTTTGGATAGCGGTTCCGGCGATTGAAAAACGGTGAAACTGACTTTGTTCATGGTAAGATCGACGAGGTACTTTTTGAATTCGCCCCTGCCGTGCCGTTGCTGCGGTCGGCGGGGGTTCATGTCCGTCCTGAATTCAACTCTTCTTCCTATGGATAGCGGCCTGATCTATTGCGCTGGTGCTGGATAGGGTCAGTTTGCTGGCAAGGTGCGCCTCCACGTCTTTTTTTACATAGAACACCTTTCCTCCAAAAATCTGCACCCTTCCGTTTCGGTCGGCTTTTGATGTGCCGCCTTCACGAATGAACGGGATACCGCCGCCGCTCCATCGGTCTCTCTGTAGTTTTGCCAAGCTGCACAATAAAACAGCGGCAAGCATCTGTTCATTGATGCTGGCATTGTCGGGAAGTAGATTGTATTCCGCCAAAAGTTCGGCGCGGGAAGGCTTCGGCGGAGTAATTCGCTTGCGCCGTAGTGTGGGTTGGTTTTGTGTTGCGTTCATCGCAATGTTTAGCCCTTAATATGGATTGTTCAAACTTTGCGAAGAAGCTTATTCGAGAAAAACCGGCTTGTGAAACCGCCTAGCCGGTTAAGCGCACACGCCTAGCCGGTTAACCGTGTGCCTTTTTCTAGTTTCAATCTCCATCCTTGGATTGTTTGCAACCGATCAAGTCCAGTTTCATCCAACATGGCAATATCAAATGCAGTTACATTCTCGTATAGCTGTTTATTAGTTTGCCACTTATCCCAAAATTCCTGAACAGTAGCTCTTTCTTTGTTCTTTCGTCTTCCTTTCCTTGGCTTGCTGGCAAATGATTTTTGAATATCTGAATACCTAAGCCCTCTGCTTTCTGATTGCCCCGAAGCAAAGCCTTCAAATCCGCTCACGCCCAGATATTGGGCTTGCGGTATCTCCGATTGCGGGGTTGTTTCGGTATCAGATTCTTTGCGTTTCCTAAATTTTGGGTTTGACCGGGAATGTTTAGAAGGGGTATGCACTTGGTTTGACGATTTTGTCTCTTCTTCCCGATACCAAGCCAAAAAATCGGCGGGGTGTTGAAATAATAATCGGCGTTTAAATTCCGTCTCGGTGATTTTTACAGCCGTTTTCAATGGGGAGTTGTCGAATTGCCGGTCACAATCCATGCTTTGGTGTTTGTGCTTGAGCCAATCATGAAAGTATTGGCATTGATCGTGAAAATGGGCTTTGTATTCAGGCCCATGATACGGGTCATTGAAAAACTCAAGCAATTGATCGGAAATTTCTTGATATAACTCCTGCTTATCCCCCGATGATTCCGTGATTTTACCAATAAGGTATTGATTAAAGTCCAGAAGGGTTTGCTTGTGCCATGCTTCATATGCGGTATTGAATTCGGGGTTATCGGCTGATGAGAATGCCCACCCTGCGCCATTCGGAAGCGGTGTTGCAGTGTCCAATGCCACGTCAACAATACCCTTGAACGGGTTCATTCCTGCCATGTCGCGCAAACGCCTTAAAAGATGGTGCGCTTGATTCGCTTCCTTGGTCTGGCCTTGGTCATCATGCGCTTGTTTGCTTTTTTCCAAGTATCCCTTAAGAAGCAATAGCCTATTTAGGCCCGGAATGTTGGGTTTCTCGTCAAGATGGCGGATAACTCCCTTTGCCACATCTGATTCTACGGTTCCGGTCTTTTCCGCTGTGTGGCTTTCCGCAAGGGAACTTTTAAAATTGGCAATCAACAGTGAGCTTCTTGAATCAATGATTTTGCCTGTTGACTGGTCGGCCTGTGGTTCTTCCGGCTGGATAAAACCCGCAGCCTTTTCCAGTTCCTCTGCGGCGATGACTAGCCTCATTTCCTTCAAAGGTTTCGAGCCATATGAAGCCCGAAATAGATCATTTGTGTGAATGGCATCAAATCGCAGTATGGAAGCGTAGTAGGTATCACCGTCAACAGGCGGTAACAATACTCGTCTAATGTTGATATTCGATGGGTAGCCTTCACAACGCAAAAGATCATCCACCAAGAGACGCACAGGGCCGGTGTAATGCCGTCTACCTAACGTGGTAATGGCCTTGTCGCCGATTATCTTGAACGGTTCAATTAGCCAACCCATCGCATCTGCATGAATGCAGATTTTCCCTGTCGCACCAAGGCGGATTAAGTAGGCAGCTTCACATTTTAGATTTTTCGCCGCCTTTTCCAGCGGGTAATATTCAGGTTCGGACATATCAACGCCCTTTCTCGCGTCCGTCCTTTCATGGGGATGCCAAGCCAGCCGGTGAAAGGTTCCGGCGTTCGGGAGCTACCCTAGGCTTGGCAATTGGATTGTAACTTATCCGGCGTAAAGCCCGCGCCGGTCGGGGTTAGGTCAAGCCGCTTTTCTGTCTTCGGTTTGCGCCGGGTACATGCCTTCCTTTTGCGCGTCTAGGATGGTCATCTCCACCAAGTCGCCGTCTGCCGCATAGGCCATGTTGACATTCCAACCGTGGGAGACCTCCCGCGCTATGGGCTTGTCGTTGAAGCGCATGTAGAGAATGTCGTCTTCCGGGTAGTAGATCGTTTTCATGGTGCTTCCTCAAGTTGGAAATGGTGCATGACGGTCTTGACGACAATGCAATCCTCCAAGACCGCCGCCGCACAAATCAGGTTGTCTTCACGCTCTGGGTAATGCTTGAACAGCCAAAGGCGGGTTTCGTCCTTGTGCTTGGCTGTGCCGGTCTCGATCAGGTCGAATAATAGATCATCGGAAATGCCACGCTCTTTCATGCGCTCCTTGGCATGGCGGGTTATCTGGATAGGCCGGTTGAATCTGAGGCTATCCATGCTGGCGTTTCTGTTCAAGGCTGATAACCTCGGCGGTTTCCTTCAACCCTGCCGATTTCAATACAAAGTCGGTTATCTTCTGCATGGGTTCGCGTAGCCGTTCCTCGTCAATCTGAATGTAATCGCCGGTCACATCCTTGCTGCCCGAATGGTTCAACAGCTTTTTCAGGCTGTAGGCCGGAATGTCTAGCCGCTCAGCTATGGAAATAAAAGACCGCCTTAGATCGTGGACGGTGAATTCTACCCCGCTGGCCTTGGTGACTTTCGCCATTTGCTTGCGCGGCTCTACAATAAAGCCACCAGTCCCGGTTCCGGGGAAGACATAGCCATTGACCGCCGCCGCCTTGCGCCTTGCCAGCATATCAAACAGGTAATCGCTCATGGGCAAGGTATGGTCATTGTGATTCTTCGGGTCGATGATCGTAAACGTCTTGGCGTTCATGTCCACATTGGCCCATTCCAGCTTTGCCGCCTCGTTTCTGCGTAGGCCGGTGAGAATGAGCAATTGTAGATAATCCCTTAGTGTTTCGTTAGGCAAGGCCAAAACGCCTCGGAACCATGCCGCAAGCTGGCCGGGTTTGACATGGCCTTTTCGCTTGTCCACTTTATACCATGCGCGGGTTTGGCTTAGGCGTTTGACGGGGTTCTCTGGAACCAATGAACGGCCTTGCGAGTCCTCGTATTTCCCTATGGCAAAGTTAAACAACGCCCTAAGCACCCGCATTGACAAGTTGGCCCATGCCTCGCCGTTTTCCTCGCCTAACTTGGTGTGCCGCTTGGCTATCATGTCCTTGGTGATCGAAAGCAAGGGCTTATTATTCCAGTCCTCGAAGGCCGTGGAAATGACACGGTTGTAATCCTTTAGAGTCTTGGGCTTTAAATCCTTGCGGGTGGCCAGATAATCGGCAAAGGCTTGGGCCAAGGTCACGCCTTTGAGTTCCTTCTCCTTGCGCTCGGCTATCGGGTCGCCGCCGCTGGCAATCTGCCCCGCAAGTTTGACGGCTTGCTTTCTGGCTTGCTCGGCGGTCAGTTCGCCATACCGCCCGATGGTGATGCGCTTACCCTTTCCGTTGATCTTCTTTTCGAGGAAGAAGGATATTGCGCCACTGGTGAACACCTTCACGCCAAAGCCCTTTATTTCGTCGTCTCGATAAAAAACGGGCTTGTCTGCGGGAATTGTCAGTTTGTTGATTTCGGTATTGTTGATTCGCATGGTAGACCCTCTGGTAGGCTTCCAAAATCGTGGTAGACCTATGGTAGACTATTGGAGTCAAATTGCTTCAAAGTCTTTATAACTAATTATAGCATATAAAGCATTGATAAAAAGAATATCTTAAAACTATTTAAAACTTGGTAGACCTACCTAAAACAGCCGTTTTTCTAATTTGTAATCAGCCGGTCGGGGGTTCAAATCCTCTCGCCAGCTCCATAAAATCAAAGGCTTACATGATGATAAATCGGTAAGCCTTTTTTCATGTAAGGTCTGTGTAAGGTTTTGAAAAATGTAGGCGGTTTTTTGGGGCTTTTTTAGCCTGTTTCAATCCAAAATCAAGCCCACAATTCCAAGACTTTTCTGGTTTGAATCATTTAATCCAGCCTTGCCCATAATCGGTTTAATTCAGCAACAAAAAAACTCAGTCAATGGCTATCACGCCAGCAACTCAGAAAATTCTTTCACTACCTTGAATTCAACTCTCTCGAAAAGCTTGAAATGCTTCTTGCCGCATTCGATCTTCAGCTTTTCCAGTGGCCTGAGCAAAGTCAAATCCGTCGTCCCCTTGGTTTCCGCGACAAAATACAGCGTCTTGTCGTTTTTATACACCAAAGCCCAATCCGGGTTGTAGGTGCCTACCGGCGTGTCGATGCGGAACCAAGCCGGGAGCTTTAAATAAAACATCACGTCCTCACTGTTTTCACAGGCTTGCATAAACTTCTTTTCCGGCTTGGAATCGGAGTCGATGACGATATGGCTAAACAAGGTTTTTTCCAGTTTGGACACAGGAATGACATTTCCCTTGAAATATTCCTTCCCGTTATCCTCCTTGAATGCACTTTGTTGGTATTCCTGTGTCTCGACTCGCTGATATTCAACGCCCTCGACTAGAATGCTCTGCTTGGCGTTGTTGATCGCCTGAGCAACCGAGTCGATGAACACTTGGGGGTTTTTAATCGCATCGTCTAACCGCTCGGATTTTAGCAAGATGCTGGCAAGGGTGGATTTGGACAACGCTGTCCGGGTTTGGATTTGTGCGATGAAATCGGGCATGGCGTAATGGATATTTTCGACATCCACGCTGCGCCTTCCCGTTTCTTTACTGGTAATGCCTGTTTTGGAAATCGCCAATTCGCTGCGGATGACCAGTAGCTTGGGGCTACTAATCTTCGGCATTTCCTTAACCCGCTTGGCCGCCGCCTCGATTAGCCTAGCCGTATCATAGCGTACCTGATAGCGGGTTCTTGCTTTGATGCGCTCCCAAAGCTCCAAGAACCATTCCTTTTCCAAATTCTCTTCGATTAGCCGGACAGTGACCTTATCCCGCTCATTGATTATTATGTTCTTTTTGAAGGTAAGGCCCACCTGTTCCATTTCCTGTTGCAACTTGGAAGCATATTCCTGATAACTCTCGTTCGCTACAATAGTTAGATGGTTAATAGGCCGGTCGGTAATGCGCTCGCCGAACCGATTAACCGCCAAGCGCAAACCACGCCCGATTTCCTGCCGCTTTTTCATTTCTGACGCTGTTTCGTTGAGGGTGCAGATTTGGAACACGTTGGGATTGTCCCAGCCTTCGCGCAAGGCGGAATGGCTGAAAATGAAGCGTAACGGTTCGTCTGGGTCCAGCAAACGCTCCTTTTCTTGCATAATCAGCGCGTAAGCTTCGTTGTCGTCTAGGCTAGGCCGGGTTTCGGAGGAATCCTTGAACCGGCCCTTTTTGTCTTGGGAGAAATAGCCGTTATGCGCTGCCTCAGCGGAAAATCCGTACAAGTCAGCATACTCTGGCCTTTCCTGATGCTGTGTAAACGCCGCTTCAAACCACAAGGCAAATTTGCCTTTGATCGGGTTCCCCTGTTCGTCGTAATAACGGTAATTCGCCACCTTGTCGATAAAAAACACCGACAACACCTTGATGCCTTTTCCCTGATATTTGGCTTCCTTTTCAAGATGCCGCCTCACGGTGGCATCAATTTGATTCTTCAAAATCTCATCGGTCAATGCGCCTTGCGGTTTGCCTTGGTAAACCCGCACTTCATTGGCGAATTCAACATAGCCCTCGCTTAGGTGAATATCATTGACGATAAAGCCCTCCTTGTAACTGTCCCGGCCATTGGACACTGTGGACAGGTCGTCGCCGTTTTTCACTGTCACTGTCTTTTTCACTGCCCCGCCGCCTTGGTTGACCCATAGCTTCACTTTGGCCGAAGTCGAACGGCTGGATGATTTAAAGCCTTCCACTTCGATATACGCGGCATTGGCGGAATTCTGCTCAATCACCGAATGCACTCCGATTTGCTTGACCAAACCCAGTTCAAAGGCTTGTACCGGGGAAAGTTTGTACACCAAGTTGTAAGCATTGCGGGGTGTGGCTGAATAGCGCAAGGTACACAGCGGGTTCAAGCGGGCAATGGCCTGTTTGCGGATGTCCGTTTCCATGTTTTGCGGTTCGTCCACAATCACAATGGGGTTGGTCCGTTGAATGAATTCAATTGGCTTGATCCCGGTCTCGCGGGTTTGGTTAATCACATTGCCCTTGCCCTTTTGCTCCGGCGAGTCGCCACTGTCTTTGCTGAAAGCGTCGATATTGATAACCAAGATTTGAATGGCGTTGGACAAGGCAAAACCGCGCAATTGGTTGACCTTGGCTGAATCGTAGACGGTGAAGGCGCAAGGCTCGCGGTTGTATAGGGTCTGGAAATGCTCGTGGGTAATTTGCAGATTCTTCAACACCCCTTCACGAATCGCCACGCTAGGGACGACGATGACAAATTTTTTAAAGCCATACCGCTTATTCAATTCGTAAACCGTGCGCAGATAGACATAGGTTTTGCCCGTGCCGGTTTCCATTTCCACGGTAAAATTAGGAAACTCGGCCTCTATCGAGTTTCCTTCACCATTGGAAAAACTCAGCCGTTCCAGTTTGGCGGAAAGTTCAAGGCCATTGGCGTGTTGAATCTTTAGCAAGTTTTGGAGGATTTGCCCATCGTCTAACAGCAATTGGTTGGCCAAGCCTTGTTCTGATAAAAACATCCCGGTTTGTGTCTCGCCGGACAGGCTGATTTCAGATTCGCCCTGCTTCAACGGTTGCCCGTCGAACAGGTCGGTAATGGCCCGGATGGCATCCAGTTGGTATGCTTGGCTGGCATCAAATTGAATCTTCATTTTTTTTTCTTGGCTTTTTCAGTTTGACCTGTGAACTCGTCGATTCAAGCAAGCGGTCGAAATCACTGTTACTCAGTTTTTCCAAGCCCCGTTTCTTGGCAAATTTCTGGTATTCCTGAAAAGCTTTGTCGTCCGCCAATTGCTTGGAAACCTTCCCAGCACCTTGCAGAATATCGCGTTCATTTAGTTGCAAGAATCCATGCAACTTTTCGATCCAGTCTCGCATGGTCATGGTTTTTTTTCGTTGCGCTTGCAATTCGGCGAAGGACAGATATTGATCTACCAGCAAGTTAAGCTGGCTTAGTTCATCAAAAGACAGATAGTTTTTAGCTATTGTCACATCTTGACTTAAGATGCGATCACCCGGCCATTGGGTCAACCCCATATTCGGCTTATCAGCATCGACTCGACTGGCAATAATTTCAGCGGCGGTTTGTCCAGTGATGGCATAATGGAATTTGTTTTGCACCGTCGCATAAAATGTTCGGGTTACTTCGGCAGAAGGATCGTAGTCGATGCTGGTGGCGTAAATGTCCGCCACCTTCTTGTAGAATTTTCGCTCGGAGGTTCGAATATCGCGTATGCGTTCCAGCAATTCATCAAAATAGCGGTCCGTGCCTGAATCATTCTTCAAACGCTGGTCGTCCAAGGTAAAACCCTTGATAAGATATTCCTTTAACCGTTGGGTCGCCCAGATGCGGAATTGAACACCTCGCTGTGATTTGACGCGGTAGCCTACCGATATAATCACATCAAGATTATAGTGTTCTACTTGGTAAGTTTTGCCATCGGATGCAGTTATTGCAAAATTTGCAATAACTGAATTCCTACTTAGCTCACCTTCGGAAAATATATTGCTGATATGCCTCGATATGACGGATTTATCCCGTTGGAACAATTCCGCCATTTGGGTTAATGACAGCCAGATTGTTTCTTCGATCAGATGTACCTGAATTCGTGTCTGGCCGTCTTCGGTCTGGTATAACAAAATCTCCGACTGATTTTCCATGCTGCCCCCTAAACACAAGTGAAGCGAATGCGGGCATCCCGGCATTGCAAATCGAGATTGGTCTTTAACTCGTCGCTGCCCTGAAACACACTGTCCAAACAGAGGATTTCTTTAGGGGAAAGCCCTAGCAACGGGGCTATCATGGCAAGGTTAAAGGCTTCCAGCACAAACAACAATTCGCCGTTGTTGACGCGCCAGACTGTCGCACCCTCCAGGCTTAAGCGTTCCAAGGGCGTAGTCAATGGGAACCCGGCTTTCAGCAGCAATTCATAGAGAATGTCGTCGATGTCCGCACCCTCTTTCTCTGACTGCACGAACAGTTCCAATTGTTTCGCCAGTTGTTCCGCTGTTTCAATATCGTCGCCACGCCATTGCTTGAAGTTGGACGGGGCCAGCACGAACGATTTAAAGCCTAGGTTGTCCGGGGCGGGGCTGGCTAAATCGGCTTCGTTGTGGATTTTTTGGATAACGCGGCGAATGCGCTCGCGGGCGATGTCGGCGATGGTGGGGTATTCAGCGTTTAGGGTAAATTCAGGAAGCTGAACAAGAATAAACTTGCGCTTGCCTTCATCCTGAGTATTTAAGGTTAATATAGCTTGAGCAGTGGTGGCAGAGCCTGAGAAAAAATCTAAAACTAGGTCATTTTTTTCTACCACAAAAGAAATAAAATGAGACAACAAACGTACCGGCTTAGGGTTAGTAAAAATCTTATTTTGTTCAGGGAATAATTCTTTCAAATCATAAGCACCTGTACGCCCGTCAAGCTCAATGACACTTGATAACTTTTCAACATAATCCTTGGCATAAACTTTCAATTCAATAATTTTTTTGTGATCATCACCAAAAAGTATTTTTCCTTCTTCAAGTAACTTGTTCATTGTGCTTTGTGGGAATCTATAGCCCATCAAAGGTTGCTTGCAAGGTTTTCGTGTTGTCGCATGTAGCACATCATAACGATACCCCTCTTTACCAGGGTTATGTACACTCTGGCTACCTGTATAAACACCGTCTTTATCTATGTATTTGTATCTATCAAGTGGCCCTAATTGATATTTATTTTCACGAAACCACCTTGAAAACTCGGCCTGCAATTCATCTTGGTTTTTAAACTGACTTGTTAATTTTTTACCAATTTCTACAAGAATATCTTTAATATCGGAAAGCTTGGATTGCCATACACCTTCCAAATCAGGCTTAGATCGCGCATATACTATAATGCTTTCATGTTCTGTTGAAATGTTACTTGGATTATTGTCAGTAACATTTTTCCAGATAACGCTTCCGACAAAATTTTCTTCTCCAAATATCTCATTCATCACGCAACGCAGATTATGCACTTCGTTATCGTCAATGCTGACAAAGATAACCCCATCTTCCCGCAACAGATTCCGCGCCAGATACAAACGCGGCAACATCATATTCAACCAATTGCTGTGGTAATGCCCGTTTTCCTTGTTGTTTTTGCGGAAAAACCCCTCCCGCATCAATTGGCCGTCATCGTCCAATTCGTTGATGCGCTTCAGATAGTCGGCCTTGCTTTCCTGAAAACGGTCGGGATAGATGAACGAGTCGGAACCGGTGTTATAGGGCGGGTCGATGTAAATCAGCTTGACCTTGCCGAAATAGGCTTTTTGCAAGACCTTTAGCGCTTCCAAGTTTTCGCCTTCGATGAAGACATGCTCGGCAGTGTCGAAGTTGACCGACAAATCCGGCTGCGGTCGCAAGGTGGCAGAACTGGGTGCTTGGAGTAGCTTGTACGCCGCTGATTTGCCCGGCCAGTCCAAATGATAGCGTTCATTCTTCTCTAAAACATGCTCCTCACCCAAGGCCCGCTTGAGTGCCTCCACCTGCAAGCGTCCATCGGCAAAGGCTTCCGGCACTAGGTTATTAAGCTGCTCAAGCAACTGCTGGGTTATTTCCGGGGAGTGGCCGTCCATTAAAGTCCTACGTGTCGATTCAAAAACGCTATTTTACCGGGTTATGGGCAAAAGGCTTGCATTCTGCCTGTCTGTGCAACTGACGCATAATCCACACCTGTATAGTTCTCGCCTTTGAAAAATTTTCTCAAGCGCTACTTCCCCAATGCTGTTGACACAGCCGTCATACTGGCATGGACTGCCGGTATCCACTCGACAGGGACGTTACTCCGACTATCATCCCGAGCGACTGGGTTCCGGCACTCCCTGCCGGAACGGCGGGCAAAATCCTTCCTAACAGTGTCGTAGCCCAGATTGAGCCGCTTGGCGAGCGAAAATCCGGGTTTTGTGACCACGTCCTCCCGGATTACGCCGCAAGCGGCTCCATCCGGGCTACGGACTCACCCAATCGGGCTGAACGATGACCGAGGCCGATCTTACTAACCGTTACCTTGCCACCACCGCCCACTCTTACTGTGGAAGCTGACTGTTGCGAGGGTAGCTTGGCAGTGATAATGTCTGCGGCTATGTGCATTATAAGCTTGGAAATCTTCTTTTACTGGGTCGTGCTTCTGCGAAGTTCAAGACTTCCGCCGCTTGCCGTTCCCGGCATTTGGATCGCCGGAACCTAGGCTCCATGGATGGCGTGGATTTGTGGCATCCCTGCAATCTGGATTCCGGCGATCCATGCCGGAATGACGGCTTAATTCAACGGTATTGAGGGTAGGTGCTTGCCAAGGCTCGCCTGTGTCGAAGTGCCATAAGTACGCCGCCAAAGAGGCAAAGCGCACCGCCGGGTTGATGCTGCCATCGGGCAAAAACACCGGATCGCCTAAGGTGAAAAAGCGGAAACCTCCGCCGCCCTGCCAGTTGACGGCCTTGGAAATGCCGCCTTGTTCGCCTTCAATGACCTTTTGCAAGCGAGGGATGCAATGGGTTTGCGCGTGTTCGCCCATTTCGATACCTATATAACGACGGCCCATTTTGTGGGCAACGGCGGCGGTAGAGGCAGAACCTAAGAAAGAATCTAGGATCAGGTCGCCAGTGTTAGTCGCAAGCTGTAATATGCGTTGCATAAGTCGTTCTGGCTTCGGGGTTTCAAATGCGCTATCGCTTCCAAACAAGGCGTTTATTTCTTTCTTGGATTCCTGATTATGCCCAACCTCTGTATTCGGCCACCATGTCCATGCAGTTATACCCTCCACTTCTGAAATATAACGCTTTAATCTTGGTTTTGAATTACCGGTTTTTCCAAACCAGACTCTTCCTTCCTCTACCAACTTATAAAACGTATCTTCTGCCAATGCCCAGCAGCGTCCATCTGGAGGAGGAAATTGCTTACCTGATGGAGTTACAATTGTATAAAACTGGTTGGGTGTTGCGTGACCAATCTGCCCTGTGAAGTCAGTTGATGCCCATGCACCTCGTGGGTCATTATCAGGATTTTTGAAGTTTTTTGCCTTTTCTCCAGAAAGAGGCACTAGGTTTAGTTTTAGTTTATCAGGGTCTTTCGCATAAACAAGTATGTTATCGTGCGCTGCTCCGAGCGAAAGACGGGCATCAGGCGAAGTTCGCTTTTTCCAGATTACATTTGCATGAAAATATTTTCTAGGTTGTTCAAAATTCTTTCTTCCAAAAACCTCATCCATCAACACCTTCAGATAATGCCCTTCGTTATCATCAATAGACACCCAAATACTGCCATCATCCGCCAGCAATTCCCGCAACAGCACCAAGCGCGGGTACATCATCGACAGCCACTGGCTATGCTCTAGCTTATCGTCGTAATGCTCAAAGGCACTTTGCGTGTTGTAGGGTGGGTCAATATAGATGCACTTCACCCGGCCCCGGTAGAACGGCAACAAGCCTTTCAAGGCCAGCAAATTATCGCCTTGAATCAGCATATTGTCAGTATTGGGTTCGCCGTAGCCTTGGGAGAATTGCAATAGATGGTAGGGGACGGTTGCGGCATCCTGCACGGCTTGGGTTTTGTTCACCCAATCAAGAAAAGGCATGATTTTTCGAGAAGGTTAAGGTTATGTACGGGATAACAGATACAGCGTTTTTAATGTCGATTGATTACTTTGTTTATCTTTGGCGGCAAGGGGTTGCCGCCCTACGACCCTTGTTACGCAGTAGGTCGGCAACCCTTTGCCGACATGGATGTACATTAAGTAACTAATAGATATAGAAAACGCTGTATCAGGGATATATCCCAATCGCCCTAAGCCCCGTCATTTCTTCCAAGCCAAACATCAAGTTCATATTCTGCACCGCTTGCCCCGCTGCGCCTTTCACCAAATTGTCGATGACCGAGAGAATCACCACGGTGTTGCCGCCTTGCGGACGGTGGGCGGCAATTTGGCAACGGTTGGAGCCACGTACATTGCGGGTGTCAGGGTGGGAACCTTCGGGTAGGACATCGACAAAGGGTTCGTCACGGTAGCGGGTTTCGTATAGGCTTTGCAAATCTGTCGCATCGCTGCCTGCCCATTGCGCGTAAATCGTCGCATGGATGCCGCGTATCATTGGCACTAAATGGGGTACGAAGGTCAGGCCGACTGGCTCCCCGCAAGCCTGCTCCAAGCCTTGGCGAATCTCGGGCAAATGGCGGTGGCCTTTGACACCGTAGGCTTTGAAGCTTTCCCCGGTTTCGCTCATCAGCATGGGTATCTCCGCCTTGCGGCCTGCTCCGCTGACACCGGATTTGGCATCGGCAATGATAGAGTCCAAACGGATAAGACGCTGTTCAACCAATGGCAATAAGCCCAGTTGCACCGCTGTGGGGTAGCAACCGGGATTGGCAACCAAGCGGGCGTTGCGTAGGCGTTCGCGGTTGATTTCCGGCAACCCGTAAACTGCTTCTTGCATCAAACGTGGGCATGTGTGGGGTTCGCCGTACCAATGTTCCCATGCCGCCGGGTCGGTCAAACGGAAGTCGGCGGCCAAGTCGATGATCTTCACGCCGCGCTCCAGCAAGGGTTCCGCCATCCGCATCGCGGTGCCGTTGGGTGTGGCGAAGAACACCACGTCGCATTCTGCCAAAGACTCCATGCTCGGTTCGGTGAATACCGCATCCACATAGCCGCGCAAGTTGGGATACAGGCTGTCCACCCGCTTACCTGCATCAGCGCGGGAAGTGACTTTGTGAATCTGGACTTCGGGGTGCAGCGTGAGAATGCGGAGGAGTTCCACCCCGGTATAGCCAGTGCCGCCAATAATGCCTGCTTGAATCATGCTGTTAAAGCGAATTGAGTTTGTGGCAACAATTTGCGGTAAACAAACGCAACCGCTACCAGCGACACAGGGACAGTCGCGAACAAGCCCACGACTAGGAGCAAGGCTCCCACAATGTTAATAAGACCCAGTGCCAATAAAAAGCCGAACAGCTTCCACCTCACACCCTTGGTGAGGGCAGCACTGGCTTTGATGGCCTCCACCGGACCCATGTTTTTGTCGATTATGAAATAGCTGTAATACTGCAACATGACCGACAAGGCTATCCCTGGCACTACCAGTAGGACAAAACCCGCCAACACAATCAGGCTAAACAGGATTGCTCCCAACACATAGGTTACAAATACCGGTCCGCCTGAAAATAAATCGCCAATTTTAACATCGCTTCCATCGACAACTTTTATGCCGATCTTCACCAACCCCACTGTCAAGAAATATTGGAAAAGCTGATTAATAATGACTAGGGTGATTCTAAGCCCGACAAATTCGGTATGTTTGATGAGGAGCTGGGGGATTGCCGTCAATACCCCAAACAATAACAACAAGACGATGAAGAAACCGACCCGGCTTGTAAAGGCATCCCATCCAAACGACAATGCCTCTTTGATCGAAAAATCTTTCATGATGATAATCTCCTGTCAATTCAGATGTATAAGTTTGTTAATTGTTACAGAGTTTTCTCTATTTATTAGTTACTTACTTAATGTACATCCATGTCGGCAAAGGGTTGCCGACCTACTGCGTAACAAGGGTCGTAGGGCGGCAACCCCTTGCCGCCAAAGATAAACAAAGTAATCATTTGATTTTAAAAACGCTGTAGTTGCTTACGTGCTTTTTCCAAAGTAAAAACCGAGAACTAAAGTCACAATGGCCGGAACAGCGGTTTTGGTAATATCTAAAATCGAGTAAACCAGCTTAATAAGCTCGGAATTGCTTGAAAAATACGCGGCTGTTATATAACTTCCGGAAAAAACTAAGAAGACGAGTAGAAATAGATAAAACAGGACTTGCTTGGCAAAATTGAGCCTTTCACTTCCACTAATTTCTGCAAATGTAGGCTTTGCTGTATCAGAAGAGTATTTTTCAGTCGGGAAAATCTGCCCAACCAAATCAGTAGCATACTTTTCAGTTGAAAAGTTGCCAGAATTATTCTGAATCACATTAGTATCTGTAATTGCAGTCACTTCTTTTTGTTCCTCAGAAGCCATCCTTAACTATACTCCAGTGATTTCACCAACCACCTTAGAAGTTTCATCCGCACTCTTGCTCTTAGTAATGACACCGAGTGTATTATTTTGTTCAGACACTGTGTTGGCTATAGCCAAAAGCGCAAACGCCCTTGCTGATGCTTCTTCAAGAGTTATATGTTTGCGGTCAGCAAACATTTGCAAATCTTTCTTTATGCTTTCAGGAATTTCGATTTTGTAGGTAGACATGGATACCCTCTTGTCGTCGGTTGATATTGCAGTGTTGATGCTAATCAAAAAAAGCGAATCTTGTCAATACCCATTGACCGGACATTCCTAGGAACGCTCCTACTGCTGCTGCGATTCCGTATAATCCTCAACCTTCGCTTTAAGTTTCTGCCCAGGTTTGAAGGTCACCACCCGTCGGGCGGTAATTGGGATTTCCTCGCCGGTTTTCGGATTGCGCCCCGGCCTTTGCTTCTTGTCGCGTAAATCGAAATTACCGAAACCGGACAATTTTACCGACCTCCCAGATTCCAGCGCGGTTTTGACCTCTTCGAAAAATTGATCAATCAGTTCCTTGGCTTCGTGCTTGTTCAATTCGGTTTCATCAAGAAGCGTTTCCACCAAATCGGCTTTGGTTAATGCCATTGTCATACCCTCAAGGTTGCGTTAAATTCTTCTGCCAAACGCGCCAGCACAACAGCCATGACACCATCGATTTTGGCATCGGTTAGGGTTTCATCATCATCTTGAAGCACCAAGCCGAGCGCGACACTTTTTTTGCCATTTTCTATGCCCGTCCCAAGGTATACATCAAAAATCAAAACTTGGCGGATTAACGGGGATAGTTTTTCCACACATTGCCTTAGGGCAAAGGCACTTACTTGGGTATCGGCGATGATGGCGATGTCGCGGCGAACCTGCGGGAACTTGGATAGGGGTTTGAAGGCCGGGATATTGCGGTTCAATAGCCGATGCTGATCCATTTCGAACAAAAACACCCTAGTCTCAAAGCCTAAAGCCTTTTCCAGTTTTGGGTGCAACATGCCCAGCCAACCCAAATGCTGACCGTCCAACAGTAATTCGGCGGATTGTCCAGGGTGTAGGGCAGGGTGCTTGTTGCTGGAAAATATCACCCGATTCTCATGTCCGGCAAGGCGTAAAATGGCTTCCAAATCAGATTTCATGTCGAAAAAATCGACTGGGCGGGTTTTCTCCCCCCATTGCTCGTCCTGCCCAGAACCCAAAGCTAGACCTGCCAATGATTTTTCTTGAATTATTTTGCCTTCTGCGCGGGTGAAGCGCAAGCCTGCTTCAAACAGGCGGACACGAGTTTGCTGGCGGTTGATGTTCTTCAACGCCGCATCGAGCAAACCACACCAAAGCCCGGTGCGCATAACTGCCAAATCCGAGGAAATCGGGTTACGCAAGGCTATCGGCTCTAAATCCGGCTCGATCTTTGCCAGCATTCCCGGTTCGACAAAGCTGTAAGTGATGGCCTCTTGATATCCGCGATCCACTAATAAATCTTTGACCCGCTCTATATCCAGAACAGCTTCGGAAACCGCTTGCAGTTCCATTCGCGAGGCTGGGTTACGCTTGGGGATGTTTTCATATCCGTATACCCGGCCAATTTCTTCGATTAGATCGGCTTCTATGGCTAGGTCAAAACGGAAACCGGGTGGGGTTGTCCTCCATCCATCGGCCAATTCCTCCACTTCCAATCCCAAGCGTGTCAGTAGGCCAGTCAGAAGATTGCGGGGAATGGCCAGGCCCAGCATTTTTTCCACCCGCGATTCTCGCAATAGAATGGGATGGCGGGAAGGCAAGTGGGTTTCCGATAGGGTTTCGGTGATAGGTCCGGCCAAGCCTCCGGCGATTTCCAGCAGCAGTTGGCTGGCCCGTTCCATGGCTCGGTGTTGCAGTTGGGGATCGACCCCGCGCTCAAAGCGATGGGAAGAATCGGTGCTCAAACCATAGCGTCTAGCCTTGCCCATGATTGTCGCGGGGGTGAAAAATGCACATTCAAGAAAAATTTCGGTGGTGGTATCGTCGACCGAAGAACCGTCCCCGCCCATAACACCAGCCAAGGCTAATGGCCGCTTTTCGTCGGCGATAACCAACACATCCTCTGTGAGGGTGATTTCCTGCCCGTTAAGCAGCAGTAGTTTTTCTCCTGGCTGACCATGGCGCACACGGATGCCCCCGTCGAGTTTGGCGGCATCAAAGGCATGCAAGGGTTGTCCAAGCTCCAATAGCACATAATTGGTGACATCCACCAACGGACCCAGTGACCGAAGCCCGGAACGGCGTAGGCGTTCACGCATCCATAAAGGGGTGGCGGCATTCCTGTCCAGATTCTTGATTAGGCGGCCTAGGTAGCGCGGGCAATCGGCAGGGGCATCCACCGTGACAGGGAATGTGTCTTCGCAGCTTGCTTCGGTTGCCCTAAAAGTAGGTGGATTTCTGTCTATCCCATTGAGCAGGGCCACTTCACGCGCTATGCCTTCGACGCTCAGGCAATCGGCACGGTTTGGAGTCAGATCAATTTCGATGGCGACATCGTTGAGTTGCAAGTATTCACGCAAATCGACACCGACCGGCGCATCGAACGGCAATGCCATCAATCCGTCTTGGCTGTCTTCCATGCCAAGCTCTTTTGCCGAACACAACATGCCAAAAGATTCAACACCGCGTAACGATGATTTTGAGATTTTTGTACCGTCTGGCAGAACGCCGCCTTCCAAGGCCAACGGTGCCTTCATTCCTATCTCAACATTGGGGGCACCGCAGACAATGGTCAAAGGTTCAGTGACACCAGCCGACACTTTGCATACTCGAAGCCGGTCGGCTTGTGGATGCGGCGACACGGCCAACACTTCCCCTATAACCACGCCGCTAAATTGGCCTGCGACGGCTTCAATGCCATCGACTTCCAACCCAGCCATGGTCAACTGTCCCACCAATTGATCGGTTGACAGTGGTGGATTGATAAATTCTCTTAACCAGGCTTCGCTAAAACGCATGATCGTTTCTCATCTGAATTGATGCAGGAACCTTAGGTCGTTCTCGAAGAACAAGCGCAAGTCGTTAATGCCATAGCGTAACATGGCCATGCGCTCGACTCCCAAGCCGAAGGCAAAGCCCGACCAGCGTTCCGGGTCGATGGCGACCTGTGCAAAAACCATGGGGTGGATCATGCCGCAACCCATTACTTCAAGCCAGCCGCTTTGTTTGCAGACGCGGCAACCGCCGCCACCACAGATGACGCATTCAATGTCCACCTCGGCTGAAGGTTCGGTGAAGGGAAAATAGGATGGACGAAAACGGACCTGTATATCCTTTTCAAAAAACAGCCGCAAAAACTCATACAGTATGCCCTTCAAATCGGCGAAGCTAACTGTTTCGTCAACCAGAAAGCCTTCGACCTGATGGAACATTGGCGTATGGGTCAGGTCCGAGTCGCAGCGGTAGACTCTGCCCGGTGCGATGATGCGCAAGGGGGCGTCACGGCTTTCCATCACACGCACCTGAACTGGGGATGTGTGTGTACGCAACAGCGTATGCTCGTCGAAATAGAACGTGTCATGCATTGCCCGTGCGGGATGCGATGCGGGTATGTTGAGTGCTTCAAAATTGTGGTAATCGTCCTCGATTTCCGGGCCTTCGACCACCTCAAAGCCGACATTACCGAATAACTTGCAAATGCGACGCAAGGTCAATGTTACCGGGTGTAGCCCCCCTCCTCCTTGTCCGCGGCCCGGCAAAGTGACATCAATGGCTTCTCCTGCCAATCGCATTTCTAGTACACGTTCTTCAAGCCAAAGCTTCCTCTCGTCTAAGGCCGATTGGAAACTGTCACGAGACACGTTGATGGCTTGGCCCGCTTCTTTTCGCTTTTCAGGCGGCAACTTGCCCAACTCTTTCATGCGCTCGGTAAAAACGCCTTTTTTGCCAATGTAATGGACCCGTAACTGGTCCAGATCGGCTAGCGTCTCGGCGGCGGCAAGCTGTTGCCGGGCTTGCGTCAGGATGCCATCCATCACTTTAACCTTGCTGGTATGAAAAATTGCATAGGGAAGAGCCTAAGGAGAACAAAAGGGGATAAACCAGTCACACTTATTCCCCTTCTTTCTATCAGGACTTAAGCAGGTTTGACCAGTTTGACTAGCTCGGCAAAGCCTTCCTTGTCGTGAACTGCCATGTCAGCCAGAACCTTGCGGTCCAAATTGATGGAAGCATTCTTCAAGGCGTTAATCAAACGGCTATAAGAAATGCCGCTTTCTCGTGCTGCGGCGTTGATGCGGGTAATCCACAGGGCGCGAAATTGACGCTTCCTCTGTCTGCGATCCCGATAAGCATACTGGCCTGCTTTGATGACGGCTTGTTTGGCGACACGAAATACGCGGCTACGGGCGCCGTAATAGCCCTTTGCCAGCTTGAGTATTTTTTTGTGCCTAGCGTGGGCAGTTACGCCACGTTTTACTCTGGGCATGTAATATCCCCTTATATAGATATTTGGATTCGATAAAATCAGGCGTAAGGTAGCATTCTGTTTGCACTTTTCACATCCGAAGCATGCAACATGCTTGGGCTGCGCAAATGACGCTTACGCTTGGTGCTCTTTTTGGTCAAAATGTGGCGACGGTGCGATGCGTTGCACTTGAAGCCACCAGACGCGGTCTTGCGGAACCTTTTCGCCGCGCCGCGATTAGTCTTCATCTTAGGCATTTTCTAATACTCCAGTGGATCGATTAGGTTTTCTTCTTCTTCGGCACAAGCGTCATGCTCAACTGTTTCCCCTCCAGTTTGGGGAACTGTTCAACGGTGGCATGTTCCAGCAAGTCGGTTTCTATCCGTTTCAGCAAGTCCATGCCCAATTCGCGATGGGACAACTCACGGCCACGAAAACGGACGGTGATTTTTGCTTTGTCACCGTCCAGCAGAAAGCGGATCAGGTTGCGCAGCTTGATTTGGTAGTCGCCTTCATCGGTACCCGGTCTGAACTTAACTTCCTTGATATGGATCAGCTTCTGCTTTTTCTTTGCCGCCTGTAGCTTTTTACTTTGCTCGAAACGGAACTTGCCATAATCCATGACGCGGCAAACCGGCGGATCGGCGGTTGGTGAAATTTCCACCAAGTCCAACTCGGCATCGAAGGCGATTTGTTTCGCTTCGCGACTGGAGACGATGCCTAATTGCTGTCCCTCCGCACCGATTAGCCTAACTTGGGCCCAGTTAATCTCGTCATTAAGACGAGGCTCTTTTCTGTCGTTCGCAGTGATACCCTATCCCTCCAAAATAAAAGAATTATGCATTGGCCACCCGGTTGGCAACTTCATTAATGAGCATCTGCCCGGCATCGGACAGGTTGAAACTGCCGAGGTCGGCTCCGTTCTGTCTACGCAATGTAACGGTTTGTGCCTCAACTTCCTTGTCGCCGACAATCAGAAGGTAAGGTATCCGGTGCATCGAATGTTCACGGATTTTAAAGCCGATCTTCTCATTTCTCAAGTCAGTTTTGATCCTTAAGCCTTTTGAACTCAATTCGTTAGCAATTGCCTGGGCATAGTCGGCCTGGCGGTCGGTGATATTGATGACGGCAACTTGGGTCGGTGCCAGCCAAAGCGGAAAATAACCCGCATAATGCTCGATCAGTATGCCGATGAATCGTTCCATTGAACCGAGTATCGCCCGGTGCAGCATCACTGGCGACTGTTTTGCGCCACTCTCAGCCACATAAACGGCCCCCAGCCTTTCCGGCATGGAAAAATCCACTTGGATTGTGCCGCATTGCCAGACCCTGTTAAGGCAGTCTTTTAGCGAAAATTCAATCTTCGGCCCATAAAATGCGCCTTCGCCGGGTTGCAGGTCGAAGTCCAAGCCCTTGCTGTCCAAGGCCATTTGCAATGCCGCTTCGGCTTTGTCCCAAACTTCATCGGAACCGACACGTTTCTCAGGGCGGGTCGATAACTTGACCAGCACTTGGTTAAAGCCGAAATCAGCATAAACCCGGTGCAGAAGGTCGATAAAGTCAGACACCTCTGCCTGCACTTGTTCCTCGGTGCAGAAGATATGCGCGTCGTCTTGGGTAAAACCCCGAACTCGCATGATTCCGTGCAGCACGCCGGATAATTCGTTGCGATGGCAGGAGCCGAACTCGGCCAAGCGCAAGGGTAAATCACGGTAACTCTTCAAACCTTGATTATAAACTTGTATATGGCAGGGGCAGTTCATTGGCTTGATGGCGAAATCCCGCTCCTCGGATGCTGTCGTAAACATCTGGTCTTGGAACTTGTCCCAATGCCCTGACTTTTCCCACAGCGAGCGCCCTACGATTAATGGCGTCTTGATTTCCTGATAGCCATTATCACGGAACACCTCGCGCATGTATTGCTCGACGGTCTGCCACAAAGTCCAGCCAGCCGGATGCCAAAAAACCATGCCCGGTGCTTCTTCCTGCAAATGGAACAGGCTCAAGGTTTTGGCGATTTTGCGATGGTCGCGTTTTTCAGCTTCCTCCAACCGGTGCAAATAATCTTTTAAATCTTTCTTCTCTGCCCAAGCCGTGCCATAAATCCGTTGCAACATGGCATTATTGGAATCGCCACGCCAGTAAGACCCGGCGATTTTCATCAGCTTGAAAGCCTTCAGCTTGCCAGTGTCCGGCACATGAGGGCCACGGCACAAATCGGTGAAACCCCCTTGGGTGTAAAGCGATAGCGTCTCCCCAGCCGGGATGGATTCGATGATTTCGGCCTTGTAGTCTTCCCCCAAGCTGCGGAAGAACAAGATCGCCTCGTCACGCGGCAATTCGCTACGCTGGACTTCCATGTTTTGCGCGGCCAATTCCTCCATCTTTTTTTCGATGGCCAGCAAATCATCCGGCGTAAACGGGCGCTCAAAGGCAAAATCATAATAAAAGCCGTCTTCGATCACCGGGCCGATGGTGACCTGCGCATTGGGGTACAGCGACTTAACCGCCTGCGCCAGCAGATGGGCGGCGGAATGGCGGATTACCTCAACGCCTTCGGCATCACGCGGGGTGACGATAGCCACAGCCGCATCGGATTGCAATATAAAGGACAGATCGACCAAGCGTCCATCCACTTTCCCGGCCACAGCCGCCCGCGCCAAGCCCGCGCCTATGGACTCGGCTACTTGGCGTAGCGTCACTGCGCGGTCAAATTCGCGCTTGGAACCGTCGGGAAGGGTGACTACGGGCATTTAAGGTCAAAAAACTCGGAAAACAGCATTAACAAAAAAGCACCGCCATGCGCGGTGCTTTGGGTATTGGTAGGCGCGATTGGACTCGAACCAACGACCCCCACCATGTCAAGGTGGTGCTCTAACCAACTGAGCTACGCGCCTGCTATAGGTCATTTATTTAGCCTACGTATTATATTGGCAACGCGATTGAAATGGAAGCGGGAATTTGAATTTTTTGGCTGGTTCCCAAGCTCCGGCTTGGGAACCCTTATCTTGCAAGCTCCTGCTTGGCCGTTCTTCGGGAAGCTGGAGCTTCAAAAACCCCATTCCCAAGCGGGAGCTTGGGAACGAGCAACACAGCAATTATCAGCTAAAGTTACGCACGTTGGTAGGCAGCAATTACCACTAGGCCAAAACCGTAGGGACAAGGATACCCGAATACATCAAGCGTCCAAGCTTATTGGAGTTTGTCGAAGGGGGTGGCAAGTTTCATTTCACGGTGGGCCAGGTAGGTTCTGCTTTGCTCTTAACGTTGCGTCGTTGCGCCGTTGCGTGAGACCTTCTTTTGCCTTTCTCGCAATACGGCATGTCATTTAGTGGGTAAAGATTTTTTTGTCTCACGCAACGGCGCAACGACGCAACGTAAAAGCGCAAGCGAAGGGTGATATGGCAATGGTCAGGTTGGCGAGCGTGATGGGGTTTGTAACCCCTTCGCTTACGTTTTGTACGAACCAATCGGTAGCCTTCAACGCACAAAACACTGCGGACGGGATTACAAATCCCGTCCGGCTTGGTTTGCTCGTTGCCGGGTGCGATTAAAAGCGATGCATCCATCAGTTCCCCCCTTTGCAAAAGGGGGGTTAGGGGGGGTCCAGGGGTTACGGCGACACTATGGTAAAATTACAGCCCATCATCTAGGGTTGAAACAGGCGTAAGGCATGAGCGACATATTCATTTGCTATTCGAGGACCGACAGCGCAATAGCCAAGCAACTTACCGACAGGTTGGCGGCGGAGGGTTGGACCGTCTATATAGATGTGCAAAACCAAGTCGGGCGGCGCTGGGATCAAGAAATCGAACATCAGCTTGAAGTCGCCAAATCCGTGGTGGCTTTGTGGTCGGCCCAATCCAGAACCAGTGAATATGTATTGGAGGAAGCCGAGTACGGCAAAGGCAACAACAAGCTGTTCCCTGCCCTGATCGAACGGGTGAATTATCCTTATGGCTTTAGCCGCATCCAAACGGCTGATATGATCGGATGGAAAGGCGAGCCAGACCATCCCGGCTTGGCTCAATTATTGGCTGCACTGAGGGGGCATTTGGGCGTAGGGCGGCAACCCTTTGCCGCCAAAGGCGCGATTGATGAAAGTCGGCATGGGGATGCCGACCTACGGCCTGTTGAGTTAAGCCGTCATTCCGGCAGGGATCGCCGGAATCCAGATTCCATGGACGGCTCGGACCCAGAACATCCCTGTAGCCTAGATTCCGGCGATCCCTGCCGGAATGACGATAAAAACCTTAATGCAACAGCCTTGCCCCTCCAAACACCCCCGGCAAACCTATTCATCCCCGGTCAAACCTTCCGCGACCCATTAAAGATAGGCGGCGAGGGTCCATTGATGGTGGTGATTCCTTCGGGGCGGTTCCTGATGGGTTCCCCGCCCGATGAGCCGGAACGGATGGACAGTGAAGGCCCACAACATGAGGTCATCATCCAAACGCCATTTGCGCTGGGGGTCACTGCGGTGACGTTTGCCGACTACGACCTATTTTGCCGAAACACTAACCGGGAATTGCCCGATGATAAAGGCTGGGGTCGGGAGACGCGCCCGGTCATCTATGTGTCTTGGCACGACGCACAAGCCTATTGCGCTTGGTTAAGCCAACAGACCAGCCAAAGCTACCGCTTGCCGAGTGAAGCCGAATGGGAATATGCCTGTCGAGCCGGGACATCAACGCCGTTCAGTTTCGGTGGCAACATCACCCCGGAACAGGTCAACTACGACGGCAATCATCCTTATGTCGGGGGCAAAAAAGGCCAGTATCGGGTAAAAACCGTCCCGGTACAATCCCTGCCGCCGAATGCGTGGGGATTGTACGAAATGTACGGCAATGTCTGGGAATGGGTGCAGGATGAATGGCATGGCAATTACAACGGCGCGCAGTCGGATGGCAGTGCTTGGAGCCCCGCCAGCAAACCCACGGGAGATGGCAGGGTGAGTGCAACTGGCGTGGGCCGTGTGCTTCGCGGCGGGTCCTGGGTCAGCAACGCGTGGAACTTCCGTTCTGCGTCCCGTTTCCGCTTCGTCCCCGGCTTCCGCAGCCTCATCACTGGCTTTCGCTGCGCCCGGGTCCGGTCGTGAGATAAGGCTAGCGGCCAAGCATCCGCCCGGAGAGCCAAGCGGAGCGCCGGCGATCTAGGGCGGAGGCGATGCCGCTGGCTGGGATTTTATCGTAAGGGGGGTTCTCCTGGGTGCGATTAAAAGTGATGCGGGATTGCAAGGCTTGCCTTGCGAGGCAAGCCCTGCTCCTATATCGGTAAGGTGATATCCAATAAAGAACATCCCATCCAAAGGCCAAGCTGGGGCTTGGCGCTCCCAGAAGGAACGCCAAGCTCCAGCTTGGCAAGGTGATTTGTGGAGGAATTGTTGGTGATTTTCGTGGACAATTCATTTCGGTTTTGGTGGATTCATTATTGGAAATCACCTAAATAGGCGAAACGCATCAGTGGGAGCGGTTTTTAACCGCGAACGATGCCGAAAGTCGCGGTTAAAAACCGCTCCCACGGCAACGCATTTGAAATTATTTTCAAAAAAGTGTTGACGCGGGTGTCC
>Ga0209083_1000337_pt1 | contig 72227 bp, 76 predicted proteins | sample AM7aDNAmetaG_FD_184132 | JGI IMG/M metagenome (GOLD analysis project Ga0209083, IMG submission 184132) | Freshwater microbial communities from Finland to study Microbial Dark Matter (Phase II) - AM7a DNA metaG (SPAdes) (version 3) | ecosystem: Environmental > Aquatic > Freshwater > Lake ... | reverse complement strand
GAACACGACGACCTTGTCGACGCACTCGTGTATCTCATCCTTGGTCTCGTCAATCAAGGAATCCAAATGCCGGAAGAAATAATAGCTATATGAACACTAACCAACAAAACCCAGATCCTCGAAAGCATGCTCTCATCACCGCCGAGCAAGAAGCATTACTCCGCGCTTTTGAGCAGGCTAAAAAGATGCAGTTCGGTGAGATTACAATTTATATACAGACAAGTAAGATTACTCGATACGAAATAAGAAAATCCAGTCTCAACAACAATAGCCAAAAGAGCAATACAGATATGATTAAAAACGCCGAAGACGATCTGGGAGAATTCGAAACTGTCGCTATTTGAGTTATCCACATTTTGAGTTTCGGACTCTATACGGTCCCAAACGGGTCCGCTATAATAAAAACATAATTTAATATTTCGTCTGAGCTAACGCTCAGCGTCCTGAATGGAAAAACCATAGGGGCGGTACGACATTTTGTCGGCCGCCCCTTTTGCGTTAAAAAAATGCAAAACTTTGTATCAAAAATAATAAATAGGATTGTAGGAAAAAGTGTCTCAGGCATTGGCTGGATGGACTCTTCAAACAGCGATCCCTTTGCAATATGGGCATCGTCAAAACGTGTCTCACCAGCGAAAGCGATGACTGTATATAACGGATGGGTGTATGCCTGCGTTCGTGCAATCTCTGAAGAAATCGCAAACATGCGATGGCGACTTTTTCAAATGAAAGGCGACGAAGCGACTGAAATATTTGATCACGAAATTCTTGATCTACTACATGGAGTCTCGGAGATGCAGACTGGGTATGAACTTAAATATTTAATGGGGTCACATCTTGAGCTTGCCGGCAACTTTTATGCGGTGATGGATGGAGTGAAAGCTGGAGCTGATGGCAAGCCTCAAGGCAAACCAAAAGCACTCTATCCTTTGAATCCATCAGGTGTGCGAGTTGTTGTTGATCACACAAAATTCCCGAGCCGAATAATGAAATTTGAATACACGTCATACGGAAAAAGATATGAGTTTGATCCATCGCAAATTCTTCACATTAAATATCCTGATCCAAGCGATGAACATGAAGGCATAGGTACAGCACAATCTATTCCTCTCTGGATTGATGCCGACAATTATGCGATGGAATTCAATCGAAGATTTTTCATAAATGGAGCGAGAATCGGTGGAATACTCGAAAGCGAAAATGCTCGTACCGAAGCACAACTCCAATTCATAAAGAAATCGTTCGAAGCGATCCATAAAGGATATGACAGTGCATACAAAACACTCGTTCTTCCAAAAGGTACGAAGTATACGCAAGCAAGCGAGAGTCAAAAAGACATGGACTTCAATAACTTGATGGTCATGATGCGTGACCGAATACTTGCAGGTTTCAGAGTACCTCGCACAGTTCTCGGTATTACCGATGATGTGAATCGTGCCAATGCTGAAGCGACAAACTACATCTTTGCTCTTCGAACGATTAAGCCAAAGATGCAACTCATTGTCTCGTATTTGAATGAATTTCTAGTGCCATTATACGGCGAAAATCTATACCTCGACTTTGAAGATCCGGTCCCAGAGAATACCGAGCTTAAAGTTAAAGAAATGGAAGCAGCTTCAGGTGTACTTACTCCAAACGAACAGCGTGAGCGTTACTTTGGATATGAACCTGTAGAGAATGAAAGTGCCGATAGTCTTTTGTATCCAATAACTACTCAACCTCTATCTGAGGACACTTCACAAATTACAGATTCAAATAAAGACAAACCACAAAAATCAAAACGCACAAAGCATACGCTTCGAACAGGAAGCGGAGCCAGACCATCAGTCAGATACGCCAAGGCGGCAAAAATGCGTCAGTCTCTCTCAAAAGATTTCGGAGAAAAAATGACTGAGGCTTTCAAAGAATTTCATAAACAGCAAAAAGAAGTTTCTCAAAAAAGTATTCGTGACTTAACCGACAAAGATTGGGCTGTTATTTATCGATCGTTTGAAACTAGAATCGAGCCATACATAAAACTGACGGCGGATGCAATCCGAAAATTTAATCATGGACAAAAAGCGCGAGTGCTTCGAAATATTGAGAACGCAATCAAGAGTGTAAAAAGTGCAAAAGGAGTTGTTGCCGATGCTTTGTTTAATCTCAAGGACGAAATAGGAATCACAATAAATCTCGTAACTCCTGCATTGACTGATCTCTATGACAAGGAAGGAATCGCAGCCGGATCGCTTGTTGGATTTGATAGTCCTGCACTCCAGAGAAGTGTAATTGATAGATCAATCGCACTTATGGCAAAAAGCTACAACGAAACGACTCTTAATCTCCTAAAAAGCAAACTTGATCAGGGAATAGCGGAAGGGCAGTCAATACCGGAACTTAAAAACACAATCTCGGATATTTATGAATTCAGCGATGCGACTCGTGCAGAAATGGTCGCCCGTACTGAAGCATTCAGGGCAGCAAATCTCGCAACAAAAGAAGCATGGAAACAAAGTGGAGTGGTAGAGACAGTGAAGTGGTACACCGCCGAAGACAGTCTTGTCTGTACATTATGTGCGCCAATGGATGGAAAAGTCATAAGCGTCAATGAAAACTTTTTCGACAAAGGGGACACAGCACAAGGTTCGGATGGTTCTTCTTTTGACATCACGTATTCGGACGTGGAGACTCCGCCACTTCACCCCGACTGCCGATGCTACATCAGACCCGAAGATTTATCAGAGTAATTATATTAATTAAATATTATGAATAAAACATTTGAATTATTTACAAACGAAGCTCGGGAAAAGTTCACTGCCGCATTTGCGACACAAGAATTTTCAGACTTCATCGCAAAGACAAAAGCTGCAACCGACTCGGGAACATTCCGAGTGATCATCTCGACTGCTGCGCCAGATAGGCAAGGAGATTCAGTTGATCAGAATCTCTGGGATTTAAATAACTATCTCAACAATCCTGTCGTGTTATGGGCTCACGATTATTACTCGTTGCCGATCGGTGTAGCAACAAAGATAGAAAAGCAAAATGTTGCCGGAGCAGATGTGCTTGTTGCTGAAGGAAAATTCGCACCTGCTGATGCAAACCCATTCGCACAGCAAGTACGTGCTCTCTACGATGCAGGAATAGTGCGTGCAACCTCTGTTGGATTTATTCCAAACTCTGCCCGCATGGACGGTAAGAGTGATCAAGGGCATGAGCTTCTTGAATTTTCATTCGTGCCGGTGCCAGCCAATCCACAAGCACTCTCTTTGTCTCAAGCGAAAGAACTAGGTCTCAATCTTGAACTTCTCAAGACCAAGGGAATTGTTTTTGAGATGAAAGATCAGGAGCCGGACGAAGGAGATGTATGCACACTTTCGGACGGAAGCGAGGGAGTCCTAGAAGAAAACGGAAATGGAGAACTGGTGTGCGTACCAAAACCGAAAGCTGCAGACAAACCTGAAGATACAGAAAAGACAGCAAGCCCTCTCTCTAAAAAGACCAGAGAGAACATTCAAAATACCATCGAAGCCTTAAAGGCAGAAATCGCCGCTTTGGAAACGCTGCTAAAAACAGCCGACTTCCAGAGTGGTGAAGGGAAGGATAACCCGAACGATGCGGGTCCCTCAAAACAAAGGTCGAATCCTGAAGAATCTAGCGAAGTTTTTAATTTTGAAAATTGGAAATTCAGCCGCGAGGTTTTGCAGGCAATTGTAACTTCCGGTAGCGAAGCACTCGAGCGCTTCAACAAAGCTGCTCGTGTGATTGGCCGCCGGAAATAATATACAAAACAATGGATCAAAAAGATCAAAAACAACTTGAAGTTTTCAAGTCTGCAATGAACAACTTCTTTGACGATGCTATGAAGGAAAAACTCGGTCCCTACATTGGCGAGGTATCTGCAAATACGACTAGGGAGATCGTAGAGAAACTACGTCTCGAGCGTATGCAGTATGGCCAAGATAAGACCGGACTTTCCGAAAAGCAGAAAAAAGATTTTGTCGAAGTGGTCAAGAGCATCCTCATGAATGTCCCTATCGATGTAAAAGCCAATGAGGCTTTAATCGAGGAACAGGATAATCGTGGAGGTTTTCTTGTCTCGCGCGAAGTGGCTAACGCCATCTTGCGTATTGCCGCATCTGTCGGTGTTGTTTTGAGCCAAGCCCAGAAATGGGATCTCAAAACCGATGAGCTCGGAATTCCGAACTACACCGGAGCATTTTTGACTGGTCAATACCTCGGTGTTGATGCGGTCGGAACTGTTCAAGGTATGGCATTCGGTCAGGCAGCCTTGATGGCTAAAAAGTGGCAGCTCGCATTCGTGATTGGCAACGATCTTCTCGCTGATGCCTCAGTTAATCTTGCAGATTGGCTCTTGGCACTCGGTGGTGAAGCTCTTGCAAACATGATCGACTATCAAGCTTTCATGGGTACAGGAAGTCCTTTCGTTGGACTTTTGAATGACACAAAAGTGCCGAAGTATACCTTGCCTTCAGGCGAGACTTCGTTCGATAAGCTCGATCCGATCACTGACTGCTCAAATATCATCGCTCAACTTGAAGAATCTGTATTGGATGGTGCCGCATTTTATATGCACCGCACTGTCTGGGCAGCACTTCGAGCGGCAAAGACTACGCAGGGTATTCCAATATTGCCTCTTGCCGGTTTGGCAAGTCCCGCAGTTTTGGCAAACAGCCCAACTGGCGGCGGTCCGAAACCTGTAGGCGAGATTATGGGCTTCCCAGTTTTCACTATTCGTCATTTGCCTCAGCTTTCCGCTACTGCAGCCGGAACAAAGTTCGCAGTCTTCGGAAATATGAAAGCAACGGCGTTCGGTGACAAGGGAGAGATGCGTGTAGAACAGTACAACTCTGGTAACTTCGGAGGCAAAGAAATTGCCCTCGCTGATCAGCGCGGAATTGTCTACAAGCATCGCCATGCGTTCGTCAATGTTCTGCCAAAGGCGTTCACCACGATTGAGACAGCTTCTTAAATTGTAAGCAATAAATTCGACAGAGAAATATCCTAATTCTCTGTCGGAAAAATTGCGAAATAAAGGTCGGATTACAAACAATAATTCAAAACATAACTATGCACAGTATTTATGACAACGTTGCGGTTTCTAAGAGCATCGCTCCACAAAGCGATAGCGGTGGCAGCGCAGTAGACGGCGCAGTCGTCGACACACTCGGCTACGAGACAGCGATGATTGTGTTTGAAGCCGGGGCGATTTCTGGAACTCCTGATGCGACATCAATCGCAGTCAAGCTCCAAGAAGGTGATGCTGCTGACGGTAGCGACATGGCTGATGCCAAGGACAATACCGAAACAGTGATTGGCGGAACCATCACTGCAGCCGGAGTTCTTCTCGCTCGTGTTGAAGGCTTAGGCCTAAATAGGAAGCGATATCTCCGAGTTGTAGAGACAACGACCTTCACCAACGGTACAACGCCGGCAGTTTCTGTTCATGGAAACATCCTGCTCGGCCGAGGTTTACAAAAACCTGCCAACGCTGACGTTTCAAACACCTAAGAGAATTGATCGCGTTCTCGCAGTATCCGTTTATGCGGATACTGACGAGGACACGATCCACAAACATATGAGCGAACAAATATATCCTCACGCCTTAACTACAGTTCAAAGAGTCAAAGATCTTCTCGGCATCACTGTTACAAATGCCGATCCCGTTCTTTTGCGTTTGATAAATGGAGCTACAGATTTTATTCAGGGCTACTGCAATGAATTCTTCGCGCAAAAAACCTACACGAATGATCTCTACTCAATCTGGGGTGAGCGACAGGAATACTTGATGCTCAATCATGGCAACGTGACTTCTCTTAGCAGTTTCCAGTACCGAGCAGGTACGCCATCAAATCCAATCTGGACAGATTTCCTCGCTGATCAATATGAGCTCGTTGAGCCTGATCCAAGTGGTATGTGTAAAAGCGGAATGATTCGCATCTATGCGGGTTTTGCTCCGCTTCTTTACACAAGCACCAATGCGATCAGAGCTACATACACGGCAGGTTTTCTTATCAGTTGGTCTGACTTCGGAAATTTGGCAAAACATAATCTTCCAGCAGATCTTACAAACCTCTGCGAAAGTCTTGTGACTCGATATTGGAAGCATCGTGAATCAAGCGGAAAGAAAACCGAATCGATAAAAGATTCGAATGTCAGTTGGAATGATTTTCTGGATAGTTTCGACACAGACGTACTCGAAAGATATGTGCGTCCAGTGAGATTCATCTAAAGCTATGGCAGAAACTCAATTCAACATAAGAATTCAGAACCTTGATCAAATTGTTTCTGCATTCAGACAAGCACCATCGATCACTGCTCCAAGAATATCCGATGCAATCAACAAAGCACTCGCTATTCTTGCGAAAAACGGAGACGAAAGCACATTCCAATTCAAAACACCAAGAGAGCTACGAACAGGGTACCTCTCAGCATCATGGGGAGCTCCCGGACGAGGATTGTCACTTGCGACACCATCAAATCTCTCGGGAAAAATATGGACAAACGCAGGATATGCAATCTACGTTCACGAAGGAACAGCACCACACACAATCACTGTCAGAGTAAAAAAAGTTCTGGCAAATCAAAAAACCGGAGAGATATTCGGAAAAACAGTGCATCACCCGGGAACCGCTCCCAACAGATTCATCCCGAGAATTATCAGCAAAAGCCAAAGCGATATCAATACAGCTTTCAGAGTTGCTCTTGATTACATCGTGCAGGACATAGCAAACAAATCGCAATGAGTGCAATAGGAAATATAAAACTGAAAATTATTGATCATCTTAACGCTCTCAAAACTGCGGGAACATTGGGGCAGGTAATTGTCGAACAGGCGGGAGCGCAAAACATGTTCGACAGAGATCTTCTTGTGTACCCGAGCGCGATTCTGCTTCCCGGCACAGCCGAAGGAAACGTCGAATCAAATCAAGACAACTTATATCTCTACTCGTTTGACATTGTGGTCGTTATGAAAAATGACAACATCACCGGACAAACGGCAGTAGAAGATTTACTCGAAGCTGTAGTTCAAGAATTCAACAAAGATTTTACTCTTGGCGGAACAGCAGTCGGAGCAGTCGATCCGACATCGTCATCGCCGGCGGCCATCGAATCAAGCGGACAGACATATACAGTATTCGTGGTTACGCTCAAGGCGAAAACATTACTCACGTTCAACTAAAAACATGATCGAAAAAGCAAACATTACCAAAGACATGTCTTCACCCGTCAAAGAGTATCACTTTGCCGGAAGCGGAAAATATTATCCTCTCACTGTTACTGCCAAAAGCAGAGAGGAAGCCGAGAAGATATGGATCGAGAAAAGGCAGGAAGTAAAGGTCGAGGAAACAAATAATCAAACACAATAATTATGTCAAAAGGAATAGGAAAATTATTTCAGATAGGAATTGCAAAGGAGACATCAAGAGGCACTCCGATCGCGACAGCTTCATACTGGCCAGCTTTCACCGATGCTTCGCCAGAAGAAAAAGTAGAGAATGCCGTTGATTCACAGTCGTATGGTGTGATTGAAGACAGTGCCTCTCAGACCAGAGTTAAAAACTGGATGGAAGGATCAATCAATGCTCCGGTTACAGATCAAAGTTTCGTGCTCTTGCTTCTGTCTCTTCTCGGTACAGATACTCCTGCTTTGCATGCAGGAGAAACTACAGTCTACGATCACGTTCTGACTGTGGCACAAAATTCGCAGCATCAGTCGCTGACTCTTTTCGTTCACGATCCGATCGCAAGTCAGGATTACTCGCATACTCTTGGAGTGGTCCATAAGATGGATATTGATTATGCGTTAAAAGATTTTGTGAAATATGCCGCCTCAATTATGGGTCAGCAGGGATCGCAAAAATCAGCTTTCTCTCCGTCACAATCGGCCGAGAATAGATTCGTACCTCAGTATCTAACATTCAAAACCGCAACTAACCTCGCAGGACTTGCCGCTGCAACTCCGATAGCAATAAAGAGTTTGAAACTTACGATCGATGACACCATCGAATCACAGGATGTTCTCGGAAGCGCATCGCCAGCCGACTTTTTGAATAAAGAATTCAAAATAGAAGGAACGCTTGAAGCAATCTGGCAAAACGAAAGTGACTTCAAAACAAACACGATCGCCAATACACCTCAAGCAATGCGCCTTGATTTGATCAACTCCGCAGTAACACTCGGAACTTCCGCACATCCTGAAATTAAAATTGATCTTGCAAAAGTTTACTTCACCGAGTTCAGTCGTCCGATAAAAGTAAAAGATATTGTCTACCAGACTTTGAAATTCAAAGCCGCATATTCGATATCAGATGCGCAGATGGTGAAAATCACCTGCACAAACACAGTCGCAGCTTATTAATAGAAGTAATTAACATTTATGGAAGAAAGAGAAACAAAAAATATCACAACGCCGAGTAATCACGTAATAGTCCTCAAAACTTATCTCACTGGTAGGGAAGTGAACGATATTAAACGCACACTTTTCGGATCGGTATCAGTCGAGCGAGGAGAAGATGGTAAACCGGTCATTCCGGAATATCCGCTCTCTTTGGCAATTGACCGAGAGAAGAAACTTCTCGAATACACGGTGATCTCGATTGACGGCGTCAAAGAAAATGCCGCTGACAAAGTTCAAGATCTGGTTGCGGGGGACTACAAGTTCGTAGTTGCGGAAGCTGAAAAAGCGGTAGATGGAAATTTTTAGAGGGCGAAGTTGAGGCGGCATGGGTCAGATACTTCGCCTTTGGAAATCTCGAATTCCCCGATGAAATGACGGTAGCGATTCTTTGCAGAGAAATGGGCTGGACATGGAATGAGCTTCAGAATCAGCCGATCTGGTTTGTGAAAAATCTCATGGCATATCTTAGCGCTGAATCAGATCACATAAAAAAGCAGCAAAAAAATAAATGAATTCAATACTCCAAATAGTCATACAAGCAGTTGATCAGGCATCTGAAGCCTTGAGTAATATCGGCAATGCAATAAGTGCCGATGGACAAAAAGCGTTGACTACTCAGCAACAGATGCAACAAATGGGTCAAGCAATGGAACAGGCTGGTACTCGAGTATTGGCTATGGGTGCGGCTGCTGATGCCTTTTATGGAGGAGCAGTTCTTGCAGCAGAAAAAAGTCAGCAGGCAGAAGCTAGTCTGGCGGCAAGTGTTGAAAATTTGGTCAAACAATCTGAAGCAAGTATGGGTGCTGATAGCGGTGCTGCTCAGCAGAAAGCTTTTCTTACAACGAAGATACAGGAAGCTCAAGCTAGTATTGCCAAGCTTTCATCAGAGACGGAGAAAAGTACGCAGCTCGCCAAAGATCATGGAGCCGCTAACGAGGCGAATGCGGCGAAGATAGATGCTCTCAATCAGACAGTCGCAAAATATCAAGGTCAGCTTGATCTTCTAAACAATACGCAGAAACTTGCAGGCGCATCGGCTCAGTCGATAATTTCAACATTTGAAAACCTTGCAGAAAAGAATGTGGCTCTTGGTTTCGGTATTGAGGATTCGGTAAATGCTCTCAATGGATTATTTACTGAAACAAAAAGCATGCCGGAAGCCATACAGGCATATAATGCCGCTCTTGATTTATCTAGATTCAAACATATGGATCTTGAGACTGCGACAAAGCAAGTTGAAATGGCGCTACAAGGTCAAGGTCGCGCACTAGCAACTCTTGGCATCCAAATTAAAGATGGACTCACGCCAATGCAAGCACTTCAAGCCTTGCAAGAGCAGGTCAAAGGACAGGCTGAAGCATATGCCGACACGCTCGGAGGAAAAACGGCGGTAGCATTGCAAAAAATAAATAAATTATTTGAGGACATGGGCAAAACGCAGATGCCGATTTTGACAAAACTGATCGGAATTTTTGCGGACATCATAGACAAGATAGATCAGTGGGTCACTGCTCATCCAAAATTGACAGCAGCTATTATGGTTTCAATTGGAGTATTTGGAGTCCTTGCAACAATCGCAGGAACGCTTCTCATAACTGTCGGGGCATTAGTCGTGATATTCGGTACTGCCGCAGCAGCGGTCGCAGGATGGGCAATTGCAATTATTGCCGCAGTAGCAATTCTTGCAGGCATCGTAACACTCATCTTTGAATACCATACTCAGATATGGAATTTCATTCAGATGATCTGGCAGAAAATAACTGCATGGCTCGGAGAACAGTGGACAAAAATCACTGCTGACTTCAATCAGGCATGGAATGCGATAAAAACTCTAGCAAAAGATGTTATGGATTTTGTGATGAGTATTATTACAGCTGATGTTCAGATAATTGGTACGGCATGGAATACAGCATGGAGCGGTATATCAGATTTCTTCACAGGTATATGGAACGGAATAAAAAATGCTTTGCAAAGTGCGGTGTCATTCATTACTGATCAGTTGAATAATCTCTTTAGTTTTGTCTCAAATATTGCAGGAAAAATATCAGCGCCAATTCAATCAATAACAAGTTTTGTCTCAAGCGCTGCTTCAGCCGCAGGAAGAATCGGAAGTTCAATCGGCAATGCAGTCTCAAGTGTTGTGCCTCATTTCGCATCTGGCGGAATAGTGAACGGTCCGACGTACGCGCTTGTCGGCGAAGCGGGTCCCGAGGCAATTATTCCACTCTCAATGCTTGGACGTGGTGGAAGTACGATAGGGAATAATCAATCAGGCTCAATCAACGTGTATCTTTCAGGAAATTTTTACACAGATCAGCAGAACGCAACAAGAATCGGAAACATGATCGCAAAGGTCTTGAATCAACAGCTTAAGCTCAAGAATTACTGACATGCTTCAAATTAAACGAAACACAAGTACGGATATAAGCGCAGGAGTTCAGTGGAAAACTGTTCAGATCACTGAGGTGCTGACTAAAGAAGTGAGTAAGTTGCAATTCACGATTTATAAAACACCGGCGACCACATCAATGATTCCGGTTGTTGGTGATCAGATTGATGTGTACGAAAATAGTGTTCATATTTTTGGTGGCACATGCACGAATGTCGAGATTACTATCCAAGGCGGAGTGCTACTTGCGTATCAGATATCTTGTGTTGATTGGAGCTACAAACTAAACAGCATACTTGTGACGAAAACATACTCCGCAATGGATCCGGCCGACATTGTCGCGGATATTGTCGCAAACTTTGTACCGGCAAGTCTGGGATTTACTCAAGCTCACGTGGTTCGTGGAGGTTTCCAAGTTGCATCAATTAAATTCAAGTATGAGCAGGTAACTCAAGCATTGGAAAAGTTAGCAAAACAAATTGGATGGGAATGGTACGTTGATCCATCAAAAGATATTCATTTCTTCCTCGTGCAAAATAATCCTGCGCCTTTCAACATCGATGAGACTTCAGGAAAGATTGAATGGCCGTCGCTTGATGTTCAGGTGGATCTCACCAATATGAAAAATAGTGTCTACGTCGTCGGCGGAAATTATCTAAAAACATTTACTGCGTTAACTGCCGTTGATGTTTATCAGACAGACGGAGTAAAAACGGTGTTTGGTTTGGCTTATGCCTATGACCAGACAGGCTTCACAGTAACCCTAGACGGAACAACTCAAACAGTCGGAATTGATCAGCAAACTGATCCAACTACAGTGCAATGGCTCTATAGTGCATCGGGCAGATTTGTCCGATCAACAAGTACTGTAGCAACTGGTCATACACTAAAAATATTTGGTAATGCACAGATTCCTATTCTTGCCCATGCTCAAAACTCTTCAGCAATTGCACAATACGGAGAAAATCAGGATTCAGTCATCGACAGGCAGATACGATCGGTAGCGGAAGCTCAGCAACGAGCGCTCGCTGAGATTCTTCAGTTCGGACATCCAGTCTATGACGTTAAATTCAAAACAATTCAAACGGGGCTTGTGATCGGGCAGACGATACTGCTAAACAGCTCAAAGCTAGGCATTACAAATTATCCGCTTGTGATCAAGCGAATCGAAGGAACCGGATACAGTCCAAGCCAGTTCGAATACCAAGTCGAAGCGCTAGGATCCGACAACGTAACATTTGTCGACATTATGAGCAGACTTCTTACTCAAGAAAATAACAACACCGATACTTCAGACAACTCAGTAATTGAAGGACTTCTGGCTTTTGCTGAAGGCTTCACGTTCTCCGATGCTCTGACAGCCACGCCAACAACAGGTCCATATAAATGGGGTCAATCTAATACAAAGTGGGGCTTCTTTACTTGGGCATAAAACATTATGAAAGAATTAATCAAAAAATTATTCGGAATAAAAGACAGTGCATCAATGCAGGGGATTATTAAAATCCGAGCATATAAAGCTGGCACTAAGGAATTGGTTCGGGAGATTGTGTGCAAAAACACTATCATGCAAGCAGCGAATATTGGCAAAGATTTGATCGTGCAGAAACTCATTGCAACAGCAACAGGAATTGATCCGTACACATTGCACATTACATATGGAGCTATTGGCACAAGTCAAACAGCACCAACAACAGCAGATACTCGACTTGGCGCGGAATCAGCTAGGGTCGCAATTACATTCGGACAAGATAGCGGATACAACATCGCAGTCATGCAGTTTTTCTTTCCAGATTCTTCGCTAACAAACCAAACATACTATGAATTTGGAACTTTTGTTGACGGAACATCTACTCCAAATAGTGGACAGCTTTTCAATCATGCACTTTTCGGAGTGCCTTATTCCAAATCGGCCGGTATTGATACCACGATCGAGGTCGATATAACTCTTACTTAAAAAATATGATATCAACAGGACAACAAGCACTCGCATCCGACTTCATCGCTACTTCCGCAGGCGCGGGAAGCAGTGGTCAGGTTCCGAAATGCAATTCACTCGGAAAGATAGATAACTCTTTTCTTCCAATTAAATTCGGCGGTACCGGAGCGGATGGTGTGCTTTCAATCACATCGGGTACGACAACAATAAGCGCCGGAAGTGCAAGTGTTCTTGTTAAAAATTACACATCCATATCGATCACAGGAACTGGAAAACTCGCATTTTCAAATCCCGGATCAAATGGAACTTTAATATTTCTAAAATCGCAAGGAAACGTAACACTCACGTCATCAACCGCTCCAATGATTGATGCCTCTAATATGGGAGGTCCGGCAGGAACGGCTGGATATTATGGCGATGGAACTAGCCCAACACAAGGAGCGGGCGGAAACTTTTATAGCGGTGGATCATGGGGACAAGGCGGTGGTGGTGGAGGTGGAGGTGGCGCACTTTCAGGTGGTGGCACTGGTTACTACAGTGGAAGTGTGCCTGCTGCCGGTGGAGGAACGACTGGTCTGAAAAGTATTCTCGCATCTTACGCTTACGCAAAAGGGACGAAACTCGTGACAGGTGCAGGCGGTGGTACAGGAAACAACGGAGCAGGTTATGGTGCATCAGGTGGTGCAGGTGGAGTCGGAGGCGGATGTTTGGTAATTGAATGCGCCGGTTATTTAAATTTCACAACAGCAAACGGAATTTCTGCCGCAGGATCGAATGGTGGAAACGGAACATCAAGTGGTAATGGAAATGGATTCGATGGTGGTGGGGGTGGTGGAGGCGGAGGTGGAACTGTAATTCTTTTATACAACCTTCTTACAGCAAATTCAGGAACAGTAAATGTTAATGGCGGAAACGGCGGGAACGGAGGTACTGGCGGAACTGGAAGTCCTGCCGGTTCAGGTGGTGGCGGGGGTAGCGGCTTGTCATTAGTAGCTCAAAATACAGAATTTACATAAAAAATATTATGCAAGAACAAGAACAAAAACCAAATATTATTCACGAATTGAAATGCGGTATATGTGGAAAAGTCTGCGGAACGATTACGTTTCCGTCAGAATCTGAAGTGGATCTAGATGAGGTCTCTGCTGGCCACGAAACATTATGTGATGAACATTCACCAAAAAATCCCGATGAATGAAAACCCTATTGAAAAAAGAATAGAGACTATTGAATCCGAAATAAAGCAGATCAAGGAAAATCACTTGGCACACATCAAGGAAATTTTGGCTGTGGTAAAAACCAATCAGGAATGGATAATGCGATTTTTTTGGATTCTTACATCCGCTTCGGTCGCAGGACTAATTACTGGAATTATAAATTTATTAATCAAAACAAAAATATGAATGAACAATCAATTGCAACCGGAGCTTTAATATCTCCGCATGACTATAGGGACGGATATGCGTCAGCGGCAGTTGCAGAACAAATTTCTACACAAATTAATCTGCCGGTATCTTACAAAACAATTCTCGCATCTCCGATGATGCAAGCGTTGGAGCCAGCATGCGTGTCGCACAGTGTTGTCGACAACCTAAAACTTTACTGGTTTAGAAAAACAGGGAAGTGGATTGACTTCTCTCCGAGATTTCTCGATATCCTCGCTAAAAGATTTGATGGTCAGGATCGTGCGACAGGCGGTACGTATCCTCGTCTCGTATTCAAGCTCGCAGTTTTGTACGGATGTGCCACAACAGCGACACTACCGAACGACACATCGCTGTCAGTCTTGAATTATCGTGATGATAGCAAGCTCACTCCTGAAGTATTCGCTGAAGCTAGTCAGTATAAGATTCCCGGCTACGTTTCTGTACCGCTCGATTTTCAAGGAACACGTCAATCAATCTATTTATACGGAGCGATTTCGACACTCTTTCAAGTTGGTGATGAATTATGGACTCCATCATGGGCAGACAAGGACATTGACCCATTACGTCCGCCAAAAGTTATCCTTTCAGGGCATCAAATGTCGCCATTCGGATGGGAAGACAACGTGTACAACGATCTCCAAAATGAATGGAGCGATAAATGGGCAAATAAAGGACAGGATCGCTATGATCCAAAAGCATGGTCGCCATACATCATCGAACAGTGGGCAGTCGCAGAAATTCCTCAAGATGTTCAGGACTTTTTGAAAGCTTTGCCCGCTCCAAATAATTTTCATTACAGTTGGCAAAGAGATCTTGCACTTGGCGACAATAACGATGATGTCAAATTCGCGCAGATCGCATTTATGATCCTAGGATTTCTCGCACCAATTCCTGCTAATGAGCTCGGCATCTTCGGTCCGAAAACTGCCGCAGCAAACGCTAAGTATCAGCAAGCACATAAGATCGCACCGGCACCGAATCATATAGGTCCGCAAACGCGCGCGGCATTAAACGCACAATTTGCGATCTAGGTCGAATTATTAATCAATAAAAAATATCATGAATCCAACACTTAAAAGATATCTGATAAGCTCAGCCACAACGTTTGTAACAGCTTTTATCATTTCCGTCGGCGCACAACTTACAACGATGCAAATCACGCCAGAAACGCTCGGGTGGGGAATTGTTGCGTCTATCGGAGCAACAGCCTGCCGTGCGGCGATTAAAGCCCTAATTGAGGCTTTTTCAGGCACAACTGGTGATCCATTATTGGGTTAAAATAGCCCATAAAATAAGGGTATTGTGATTAATTTGAGGATATAGTTGCTTTATGTGTTAAAAGCTGATAAAATCTAGGTTGTTAGAAATTAACAGTAAAAACATGGAAGACAACAGCCGAAAATTTGATCACAGAATTAAAAATCCTGAGCCTCATATCGTCGCTTTTTTGGCAGCGATAGATGAAATTCGTGGAGCTTTTCGCGTTGGTCTTCGCATGACTCCTCAAGCGATCACCAATCTGCACAAATCCGTACTCGTGACATCAGCTGGTGCTTCTACACGTATTGAAGGTGCAAAACTTTCTGACGAAGAAGTAAAGAAAATCATGGAAGGATTCTCAATCCAAAAATTCTCCGATCGTGATTCACAGGAAGTGCAGGGCTATCTTGAAACGCTCAAAAATGTTTTCGACAATTATAAAGACTTGCCATTGCGAGAAAGCATAATTACTTCGCTCCACAAAGAGCTTCTAAAATATTCAAACAAGGACGACTTACATCGTGGAGAATACAAGCATAAGGAAAATCTAGTCGGCGTTCTCGATGCCAAAGGAAATGTGGCAAAGATCATGTTTGAAACAACCCCAGCATATCTCACACAAAAAGAGATGACTGAGCTTGTTGAATGGACACAGGAAGCACTAGAGAAAGAACGCTTCCATCCACTTCTAGTGATCGCCAATTTCCTTATTGAATTCCTGAAAATACACCCATTTGAAGACGGAAATGGTCGTATTTCGCGTGTTCTCACGAACTTACTACTTCTTCGACAAGGCTATTCATTTGCACAATACGTCTCGCATGAGCAGATCATAGAGCAACGCAAGGATCAATACTATCTTGCTCTCCGATCATCGCAGGCGACATTTAGAAGTCAAACCAAGCCGGAAGGACAAGAAGAAACGATCACACCTTGGCTCAACTTCTTCTTTTCAGTTGTGAAAGAACAGGCAGACAAGTCAATCGTGCTTGTAGAAGAAGAAACACACGAAGACATAATGTCTCCAAAGCAAAACGAAGTCTTGGAATATCTCTCAAAGGTAAAAGAAGCTGGTCCAGCCGAGATTGTCAGAGAAACTGGAATTATTATGCCATCGGTTCGTAAATCACTTGAACGGCTTGTCGAGCTTGGCAAAGTAAAAAGAATTGGTCGAGGCAGAGCAACGAGGTACGTAAAAATATAAAATTATGAAAAATAGTACAAAAAAAATTAATCTAACATCATCAAATCTCAGTGAAGAAAAGCTTTATGATCTGAAAAAAATATTGCCAGAAGTATTTAGTGAAAATAAAATTGATTGGGACAAATTAAAAACTGTCCTTGGCGACAACATTGATCCTCGACTTGAAAAATTCGGGCTTTCTTGGGCTGGAAAAAATAATGCCATACGTAGCGTTATAGTTCCAAGCAGTTCGACACTTCGTCCAGACACAAAGGCAAGCGTAAATTTCAACGTGACAGAAAATCTATTCATTGAGGGTGATAACCTAGAAGTTTTGAAACTTTTACAAAAGGCGTATTTTGAAAAAGTAAAAGTTATATACGTAGATCCTCCATATAACACTGGATCAGATTTTGTTTATAAAGATGATTTTAAATCTCCAATCAAGGCATACCTTGAGCAGACAGGCCAAGTAACCAATGATGGACAGAGGCTTCAAACAAACAAAGAGACGAACGGACGATATCATAGTGATTGGCTTTCAATGATGTATCCTCGACTTAAATTAGCGTGGAATCTCCTAAGAGAAGATGGAATAATTTTTGTAAGTATTGATGACAATGAGGTCAATCATTTACGATTAATCATGGATGAAATATTTGGCGAGGAAAACTATTTGAATGCGTTTTGTTGGGTTAATAATCTAAAGGGTCGTCAAATATCTGGATCAGGAGCGGCGAAAACATATGAATATGTATTGGCATATGCTAAGAAAATTGAAAATGTTGGAATATTTGAGATGTCTGTTGAGAAATTAAAAGCTTTGATGCCTAGTAGTTACAAAGGATTTAATTATGAGACTGAAAATGACGAGGGTGGAGACTTTGTTGTAAAAAATGAACTTTATAATACAAACTCTGCTTTCAACGAAGAAACTCGTCCTAGTTTGGTTTACAATATTCACTATAATTTCAAAACAAAAGAGGTAAAGTTTTCTAGTATTAAAGAAGATGTTGATTTTGCCGGCTTTACGAAAATTACACCAAAGAAAAACAACAATGGGAGACACAAATATCATGCTTGGAGATGGAGCAAAGACAAGGTTGCTAATGAATTAGCTGATTTAAAATTTGTCGAAACAAAAGAGGGTGCAAAGATCTATACAAAGATCCGTGAATATACAAGCACTGCATTAAAAGACATAATCACTGATATTACAACAAGTAATGGAGCGAGCGATATTAAAGAATTATTTAATGGTGCAAAATACTTTGACTATCCAAAGCCTGTTGATTTACTAAAAGTATTTATCAGCCAAATGGGGACCGAGGGTATTGTTTTGGACTTCTTCGCGGGTTCTGGTACAACAGCCCATGCGGTGATGAGTCTTAATGCTGAAGATGGTGGAAGTAGAAAATTTGTCTTGGTTCAACTACCTGAAAGTACTAATAAAGAAAGCGAGGCGTATAAGGATGGATACAAAACTATAGCAGATATTGCCATAGAGCGTATTCGTCGCGCAGCAAAAAAACTGTCAGACAAAACGGGTTTCAAGGTATTTAGACTGGGAGCTTCTAACTATCCAGAAAATAACTTTGAGTTTGATCCAGATAAAAGCGAGGATGAAAATAAAAAAGCTTTTACATCCTATCTTGTAAAAGCAAAACAAAGTTCGCTATTTGATGATGAAAATGGTCTAGATGTTGTGTATGAAAATATTGTAAAAGAAGGTTTTTCGCTGAACTCTGTAATAGAGGAAAGAAAACTTGGCAAAAATAATCTTTACATCGTGAAGGACGGTGAACGCAAAATTCATATTTGTCTAGATAAAACAGTTGACAAAGATACGATCAAAGAACTCTCTGATCGCAATTACAAAGATTCAGTATTTATATGTATTGATAATGCTTTGGATGACACGGGGAAGGCGAACCTGGGTCTTAATCTAGAACTTAAAACTATTTAATTTATGAAGCTTAAATTTGACGCAAATCAAGATTTTCAGATCGATGCGATAAATGCGATCGCTGATCTTTTTGAAGGTCAAAGCAAGACAGCAAGTAAAATGATAGCTGGTAGTGGGCTTCTTGGTATTTATCCAAATATTCTCACTCTTACAAAAGAGGAGATATTAATAAATACGGCTAAAGTTCAGGATCATAATGGGATCTTGAATGGTGGTTTGGTAAAAGATTTAGATTTCTCTATTGAAATGGAAACTGGTACGGGTAAAACTTATGTCTATATACGAACCATTTTTGAATTAAATAGAAAATATGGTTGGAAAAAGTTTATTATTCTTGTGCCTTCAGTTGCAATTCGCGAAGGAGTCATAAAGACACTTAAAATAACTAAGGATCATTTTGCTGATCTTTACGATAATGTTCCATATCGTTTTTATGAGTATCAGTCAAAAAATATTTCTCAGGTTAAACATTTTGCAGATAGTAGTAATATCGAAATAATGGTTATGACGATTGGAGCTTTCAACAAAGACACGAATGTTCTATATAGTGAGCGAGATCAAATGCATGGTGAACAACCGATTAGCTATATTCAAAAGACTAACCCTATTTTAATTTTGGATGAACCTCAAAATATGGAGGGAGATTCGACAAAAAAGGCGATCGATAATTTTAATTCAATATTTCGTTTGCGATATTCTGCAACACACAAGAATTTGTACAACCTAGTCTATCAACTTGCTCCATATGATGCCTATCAACTCGGACTAGTTAAAAAGATAGAAGTATTTTCTGTTGTTGATCAAGACGATGCAACATCAGCCCCACTAATAAATTTAATTGAAGTTAAACCTAGTAAGACTGCCCTCAAAGCTCAAGTGGAGATAATATCAAAAGACGATCAGGGTGAAGGAAAGAAAAAAAAGATCAGCGTAAAACAGGGTGATGACCTAGCAAAAAAGACCAACAATGCAACATATGAAGGTTATGTTATTGAAGAACTCACAGCTGACGCTCCAGATTTTGGCTCAATCGGCTCTATTCGCTTTAGAAATAATATACAGATTAAGAAGGGCGAAGGTATTGGTGGAAATCGTGAAGACATAATGAAAGAGCAGATTACTGAAACAATCAAATTGCATTTTGAAAAGAAGAAAAAACTTAGAGAGTTTGGAATTAAAGTTCTTTCATTATTTTTTATTGATCGTGTTGATAATTATGTGAAAGACGATGGTTTTATCAGACAAACATTCATAAAGCAATTCAATATTCTTAAAAAAGAATACGGTGAAAGTGGCGCAAACGTAAATACTGTCCATAAGGGATACTTTGCAATGAAGAATGCAAATGAGTACATTGAGCGTGAATCTGCAATAGCTGAAAACAAAGAGGCTTACGAACTGATAATGAAAGACAAGGAAAGATTACTTTCTTTTGAGGAACCAACAGAATTTATCTTTTCACACTCTGCACTTAAGGAAGGTTGGGACAATCCAAATATTTTTAATATTTGCACACTTAATCTTACATCTTCGACGATGAAAAAACGTCAAGAAATTGGTCGAGGTATGCGACTCTGCGTTAATCAGGATGGAGAACGAATCTTCTTAAAAAATATTAATCTTTTGTCAGTGATTGCAAACGAGAGTTACTCCAGCTATGTCGCAGGCCTTCAGTCTGAGTTTGTTGATGATGGTATATACAAAGCACCGCCATTACCATACAACGCAAAAAGAAAAATCACAGTTAAACTCAAAAGAGGATTCAATACTGACGAAAATTTCAAAGCAATATGGGATCGTATATCAAAAAAGACAAAATACGTAGTTCGAGTTGATTCTGGCCGTGTTCTTGAGCGAGCAATAAAAAGAATCAATGAATTAAAGATACTTAAACCTCAAATTAAAATTGAGCGTGCAGGAATATCTATTGCACAGGAGGGTATCGCGGCAAGTATAATAGGCGGTCAATCTTTTGAACTTACACAAAACAAGCGTACGATTGATTGCGTTGGACTTATTAAAAGTGAGACAAAACTCACAAGAGACACAGTGGCAACAATTTTAGAAAAGTCTAAAAACCTTAAATCTTTCTTCAATAATCCTGAGAAATTTATTTATGAGGTGACGAAAATAATAAAAGAAGAATTGGTACATGATTATATTGAGCAGATAAGCTATGAAATTATTCCTGAAAAATACAATGTGGATCAATTTGAAAATATTTCAAGCTATGTTGATGCGACAGAGCCAGTTAAACACTCAATCTATGAAGCCATTGTCTATGATTCCGAAGTTGAACAACAATTTGCAGTAGATCTTGATCAGGATGAAAGAATTAAATTATTTATAAAACTTCCAGCTTGGTTCAAGGTTGAAACACCGGTGGGAACATATAACCCAGACTGGGCTATTGTAACAGCAAAAAGAGATCTGCAAGGGAAGGAGGATCATGAAAAAGTCTATTTTATAATTGAGACAAAGGGCGGTACAAACCTGAGATCGTCCGAACGTGCAAAGATAGATTCAGCCAAGAAGCACTTTGAAGTGATCTCGGTTAACTATAAAGAGATCAACAAAGGCTATAAACAATTTAATCAGGAATGCTTGATTAATAAGCAATAAATTTATGAAAGAAAGAATTAAGGATACAATACAAGACTGTAACATCAATTTCCTGATTGGATCCGGACTTTCTTCTCCGTTCTTAAAAACACTCGGAAATATCGAAATACTACTTACAAAATTAGATGACCAAAATATTACTGACACAGAAAAGAAAGTGATTCGAGCATCACTCTACAAAAAATTTTTTGAAGATGCGATCCTTAAAAATCCCAAGATATTAGAGTCAGATATTGATGCTAATTCTGCACTGAAGCATTATCACGACTTTCTGAAGTCAATTAACTCAATTCTTCTTAGACGTAAAAGTACGATATTAAGTAAGGAAGTTAATTTATTTACTACCAACTTCGATATTTTTTTAGATAAAGCTCTCGAAGATGTATCAGTTGAATACAACGATGGATTCAATGGTCGATTTCTCCCTCAATTTAGTCTAACCAACTTCAAAAAATCAAGGTTTAAAAAGAGCCTGCATTATGACAACATATCAGAAATACCTGTATTTAATTTGCTTAAATTACATGGATCACTTTCTTGGAAACTGATTGATAAAACGGAAAATAGTGAAATAGTATTTTCTTCTGACTTGTCCAATCTTAAGGATATACAAAGTAAGATACCGAGCATGGAACACCTGATTGATGTTCAAGCTGACTCAACAGTAGAGACCCTAGTAAATGCTGTCCCGGGCAAAGTCCTTGATCCATCAGTTCAAACCTTTATGGAAGCATATGAAAAGCTCTCGATTGTAAATCCTAATAAAGATAAGTTCCGTCACACACTACTTAATCAGACTTACTACGAAATGCTTAGGATATATTCGAATGAATTGGAAAAAGAAAATACCGTTTTGTTTGTCATGGGTTTTTCTTTTGCAGACGAGCATATCCGTGAAATTACACTTCGCGCAGCCAATTCTAACCCGACAATGATGATCTATATATTTGCATATAGCTCAAAGAGTAAAGCGGACATTCAATCTAAATTCGATTCAAAAAATATAAAAAATAAGAATATTGTAATTGTCGGTCCAGAAACTAAAGAGGACGGTGATGACAAATTTAAATACGACCTAGAGACAATTAACGCCCAAATTTTTGATTGTCTTCTTGAAAAAGAGGATACAAAAGAGTCGGCAACATCAGATGTGCCTAAGGAGGCTAAATAATTTTATGAATAATGATTCAATCGCAGAAGACGCAATTTTCAAAATAGGAAAGGTCATCTCGGTTGATGGCAGGACAATTAGAGTTGGCATAGATAAAACTAAAAATTCTTCGCATCTTGTATACAAAGGTGAGCTTCTAAAAAATATTTCGGTGGGTGGTTACATAAAAATTATTAAGGGGTTCACAAAAATAATTGGCAAGGTTGAGGGAGAATTTATTAATGAAGATAAACAGTTCGGTAAAAAGGGTTATGGTAGCGAGAAGGAAAAGATCAATAGAGTCTTGAGCGTCAGTCTACTCGGTTTTTTTAGAGGTAGTCACTTTGAGAGAGGTATTAAAGAATTGCCACTTATTGATAATGAATGCTTTTTACTTCACAACAGAGAATTTGATCAAGTACATAATTTCATCAAAGATAATGATGATCCTATTACAATTGGTGCATTAGCATTAGAAAAAGGTCAGTCAATAAAAGTCGGTATAAATAGTTTATTTGCTAGTCATATTGGAATATTTGGTAACACTGGTAGCGGAAAATCTTACACTCTTGCAAAAATTTATCGTGAACTTTTTGAGAAATATAAGAATGAAATAAAATTCAAGAGAAATGCTAGGTTTTTTCTGATTGATTTTAACGGAGAATATATAGACACATCTTCGAGAAGTGATAGTGTAATCATTGATAAAAAATATAAAAGCACCTATAAATTGTCTACTAGAAATGACAAGGGTGACAAGTACCCGATTCCAATAGATGCAATAAGAGAAGCTGAATTCTGGGTTATTTTTCTTCAGGCAACAGAAAAAACTCAAGCTCCGTTCTTAAAGAGGGCTGTTGAGAGTGTTTATCTTCAGGGCAAGATACAAGTTGAATCAGATTTAAAAGACATGATCGCAAAGATGATTTTTACTGCGACAACTGATGGTGATAAGACCTTGGAGAAAACAGTCGTAATGAATCTTCTTGAAGAAATAAAGGATTGCTTGGGGGGTAATACAACAATAGATGATCTTATTTCAGACTATCGCCTCAATCTGCATTATCATAGTAAAAATAATAAATATTACTACGGCACTGATTCAGCCACCGCAATGTATAGCGACAATGCTTCATACAAGCAAACTGTTGTTGACGATAAAATTAATACGCTTTCCATAAACACGAAACAAATATCTCCTATTGATGAAGTTAGACTTCAAATTGTGATTCAGTACTATGAAGACATAATTAGAGGTTTTTCAAACAAGGAACATCTCTCTCCACTGCTCAAACGATTAGATAAAAGAGTGGATCATTTAAAGAAGGTGATCAACGTCATAAATGACGCTGAAACCCCAATGCCAAAGCAGAAAAATCTTATTATTGTATCTCTAAAAGATGTAAATATTCAGATAAGAAAGATCATCCCGATGCTTTTATGTAGAAAGCTGTATAATGATAAAAAAGAAAGTAACAATGATCAGACATATCTCAATCTTATAGTTGATGAGGCACACAATATTTTGTCTGAAAATTCAGAAAGGGAAAGTGAGCAATGGAAAGATTACCGCCTTGAGACATTCGAGGAAATTATTAAGGAAGGTCGAAAGTTTGGTGTTTTCTTAACAATTGCAAGTCAACGTCCATCGGATATTTCACCAACGATCATATCTCAATTACATAATTACTTTTTACATAGATTGATAAATAATGAGGATATACGAGCAGTAGAAAAAACAATTTCATATCTCGATAAAGTATCTTTTGAATACCTTCCAATTCTTCCTACGGGTACATGTATAGTTGCTGGACTTTTGGCAAATGTGCCAGTAGTGGTTGATATTGGTAGAATTATTCCACCTAAGCACGAACCAAAAAATAAGACTCGCACGCTTATTGATAAATGGAAAACAAATAAAAAATAATTATATGTCAGAATATTACAACGCCAACAGAACAAGAAACATCTACGATCCAGAAAGTCCGGAACCTTTTAAGTTGTCACGATCAAAAATCGAGCTCTATATGAAATGCCCGAAATGCTTCTATATGGATCGCAGACTTGGTGTTGGACAGCCACCGGGCTTCCCGTTTGCCCTAAATTCGGCCGTAGATGCCCTCCTAAAGAAAGAATTCGACATACATAGAGCTAAGAAGACTCCTCATCCGCTTATGAAGGCGTACGGCCTTGATATGGTCCCTTTTGCACACGAGAAGATGGGAGAGTGGCGAGAGAATTTCAAAGGGGTCCAGTATCACCATGAAGCTACAAATTTCATTATGACCGGAGCTGTGGACGACTTGTGGGTGAATGGGGAAGGGGAAATCACTGTTGTTGATTACAAATCAACAAGTAAACCTGCAAAAGTAACTCTAGATGCTGACTGGCAGATTGGATACAAGCGTCAGATGGAAATGTATCAATGGTTACTACGCAAGCTAGGCTTCAAAGTGTCAAATACTGGTTATTTTGTATATTGTAATGGAAAAACTGATCGCACAGCATTTGATGGAAAACTAGAATTTGATATTGATTTATTACCCTACACTGGAAGTGACTCGTGGGTCGGCGGAGTCCTCCATGAGATCAAGCAGTGTCTTGATGGCGAAATGCCAGATTCGAGTCATGATTGCGACTTCTGTAATTTTAGAAAAGCCGCAAATGCAGTTGATAAAAAATAATCTGTCCTTCATTTAAAAACAAAAATATTGTAAAATTACCAAATGGATCAAATTATCTACATTTTAATAAACGAAGCGATGCCCGGATATGTAAAAGTTGGTAAGACTACAGATTTAGAGCAAAGGGTCCGCGATCTATCGCGTGCTTCAGGAGTTCCTCTTCCTTTTGAAGTTTTTTATGCTGCAAAAGTGAAAGACATGCATGAAGCTGAAAAATTAATACATGATGCCTTTGGAGATACACGCGTAGCTCCGAACCGAGAATTTTTTAAGATTGCTCCAGAAAGAATTGTGGCGGCCTTAAAATTGGCTCAATTAGAAAATGTAACCCCACATAGCGACTTCGTTGATTCTCCTGAAGAACAAAAAGCTCTAGATAACGCTAGGAAGAATCGGGCAAAATTTAATTTTGAAATGGTAAAAATAATGCCGGGTAGTATTTTAACTTTCACTCGAAATCCAGAGATAACATGTAAGGTTATCAATGACACACAAATTGAATATAATGGGGAAATAAAAAGTCTTTCTGAGGCGGCAAAACTAGCTCTTGGGATTGATTACCAAGTGGCCGGGACATTGTACTGGGAATATGATGGGGAGACATTGGATGAACGCCGAAGGCGCTTCGAAGAAGGTAACGATCAAGAATAAAATTATGTCATTAGATGGTAAAGATCCAGACGAAATAATAGAGATTGCTGAAATAGCACAAAACCAAGGTGTTGATATTGAGGATGCTGAAAAAATAAAAGACCTTATGGATGATGAAGGACTGGACGAAGAAGATGCTGCGGAGTTGGTGGATTTAATTTAATAAATAATTTGATGACATTTTCTGAAAACAAAGTTCTAAAATATTTTGAAAAAAATAAAACAACGATACTGACACTGTCATTTTTAGCGTTGGTCTTTATTGCACTCAATATCTCCGGAAATGCTGTGTACTATAAATTTTTTAATACCAATATAGATCAAGCGACCACCACAGCAGATATATCAACAGGCGGTTCTCCTTCAAGCTGCAACGTCCTCGGTATAAATTTGCACGGTGAGCTCTATACATATATTCCAAAACAAAATGATGTTGATCCAACGACAAACTATGATGTGGTTTCTAGCGAGAATGTTGTATCGCTTATCCAGAAAGCTGATCAGGATAGCACCATAAAGGCAATCCTTATAGAAGTAGATTCACCCGGCGGAGAACCCGTTGCGGGAGAGGAAATTGCGAATGCCCTAAAGACCGCTACCAAGCCAACCGTTGCAGTGATTAGGCAAACTGGAGCATCTGCCGCCTATTGGGCAATCAGCAGTGCAGGAAAAATATTTGCATCAAGAAATTCTGATGTTGGTAGTATCGGCGTTACCGAATCATACGTTCAAGATCCGACAACGAGCAAAAACTTTGTACAGATCTCAGTAGGGAAGTATAAAGACACCGGTAATCCAGCTAAACCCCTAACAGCTGATGACAAAGCTCTTCTTTTGAGAGATATCAAAATTGTTCAACAGAATTTTATTAATGATGTTGCGACGAATCGAAATCTTTCGGTAGATGCGGTAACAAAAATTGCGGATGGCTCATCAGTTCTTGGAGATAAAGCTAAGTCAGTTGGTTTGATTGATGAGATTGGAGATGAAACGTCAGCACAAAATTATTTGTCACAAAAAATAGGAACGCCGGCATCTCTTTGTTGGTAAAATAAAATTATTTTATATTTGCGATTCCTTTGAAGACCTCCATTTCCATAAGAACGTGATTATAAAGTTCGTCAGAAATTTCGTCATTCTTAAATTCAACTTTCCGTTTCAAATTATTTACTTCTAAAAAGAGTCTTCTTTTTCGCCCATCAAAATTATATAGAACCACTAGTGTAAAAGATCCATCGAGCTTCTCGTGGTACCAAAGCGTGGCTTTTTCTCCTTCCCAGATATGACCATTTTTACGTAGGGTCTCAAATGGATCGATTTCATATTTCGACATACGTGTGTATTAGCATAGATTCCAAAAAACTCATAGTAAAATAATGTGGTAGTTTATCCACAGATACCCTTGTTTTACTTACTCTTGCATTTCTACAATGTGGGAGTATAATGTCATCAACCCAACCTACTTAGTGCGCGCCAACGTAGGCTAGGGTAGGGAAGATCGAAAAAACCATTATAAGCATTCAGCCTATTGTCCCGTGAGGGAAAGCCCACAAAAGGCATTGAAGATAGTTCAAAGCCTTTCTTTCGTTCAAAAGTGTGGGGGTTTTTAGAATGTTGATCTCGGAAGACAATCCAACAACTCCTAGACAAGAGGCTTTGATTAACAAGCAAATAAATATATGTTACTTCGAGATGCAATCGAAAAATATTTGCTCTGGAAGGGTACTGAGACTCGTGTAGCAGCTAAAGTCTACAGACCATTCCTTGAGCATTTCTACACCTACGTTGGCAACAGAGATACCCTCGACATAACCCTTGAGGACATCTCCGGATTCCGAGCATCGTTGCGATTAAAATACAACGATGGCAACATTGCGAACCATAACAATGTGATCAAGAATTTCTACAAATGGCTTGAAGCACTCAGGGCAACAACTGTACATCCATTCCTGATACGCAACCCAAGATTCCAAGCTCCTGAGAGACCGGTAGCGACACCGGACGAGGTTAAAAGAATGTGCGCTACCCTTAATGAGAATTCCTACGGGGATCTTATAAGACTTATTGCGATCAGACTCATGTGGGAGTCGATGATCAGGGTAAGCGAGCTTGTGGACCTAAATATTAACGACATCGTGTCGCAAAAGAATTACACAGAAATTGTAGGTAAGAAAAATTATAAGAAACGATGGATTATGTGGTCGCCAGAAACCCATCAACTCCTGCTAACGTATGTCACCAAGCGAAAAGCGTATCTTGATCACGAAGCATTGTTCGCTCATGAGAAAGGCGGTGTAGCACAAAGAATGAATACTAGAAGCGTTGAGCGATGGTTAAAAATTGCTCGAGAAAAAGCGGGTATTGAAAAAGAAATATCTTGTCACGCATTGAGACATGGCGGAGCGCACGAGCTGGTCAAGAAAGGTGCGAGCCTAAAATTCATTGGATTGATCCTCGGACACTCAGATAACAACCCTCGAGCCGGCATGCAATATCTACGATTCAGTAAGGAGGAATCCCTAGATGTAGTAAACAAATTTGTGGGACTAAGATTCAATCCGAATGAAATTCCGCCTCAATTAGAGCCTTTAGTCGGAGCGTATGGAGCTTACAGCATGGCGTGATGCCTCTTTGTAAATGTGGGAGTTTTATGATAAATTGTCATTATGACAAAAGGAGAGGAAAGTAGTAAAAAACCAAAAGGAGGTCGTGGTAAAGTCGAATCGCTTCGAAATCAAGCCATTGTGACCTTATACGAGACTGATCATAAGCTCTACAACACAAATACGTTGGGGAAGTTATTCGGGCGCGATAGGAAGACCGTTCAAGGCATTATTAAGAGGTTTGCACCTTCACAGCAAAATAAGACAACTGTCGGCCAATAAAAGGCCTAGGCGGGCTCAAAAGAGTAATCCACTTGTCGCACTTGCTATATGTTGTGGGATGTTTATACTTAATGGTGTGATCATTGAAAACTAGATTCTCCACGAAACTTCGGGTGATAGGGGAACTTTTATAGCCGCTTCGAGCGGCATTACAAATACGACACTATGTCGCACAATATATCTTTTGCGAAGTGATAAGATATGAAAAAACCGATTATATCTTAAAGGCCTGGAGACGGTAGCATCGAAGGTATCTGCTGTATATTGGTTGGTTGGCCATTTTTCATGGCTGTAAGGTTAGTTATGGCAGGCTTCCAGATAAGGTCTATGAATACTCCATAAAGATATGTTGCTGGTATCTTCAAAAAGTTATTCCATATATCCACTACAGAACCACCAACGTATGAGAAATTGTCTTGAGTATTTGGAGAATTGACTATGGAGCGCAAGTTATAACCAAAATAACTCAGGGTCAGGATAACAACTACGACAAGTATGATCATATTTATGAATCCCCTATTTGTTGACCTTTTTGGAAAAAACATTTTTGTTGGCGCTGAGGCGCATTAATATTTAAAAATCCTTGAACTATGTACTTATTTTACAATAATTATGGTAAATAAGAAAGTGGGTTTAGATATGCTGAGAAAGGCGCAATCGGAATAACCGCATCGTAGCAGTTCCTGCTTGATGTAAGTGGTTGGATGACGACACCTTGACTGGCATAGACTCCAAAATGTAGATGTGGCCCAGTTGAATATCCAGTATTGCCACTATAACCTATAATATCTCCGGTAGACACAGTAGACCCTATGGTAGCTATTGGCAATGAGAGGTGTGCATACAATGTCGAAAGTCCGTTGTTGTGTTTGATCATTACCCATTTACCAAAAGAGTAGCAACCCTTAACTAGATCTGTATTCCCTGTTCCTACAATAATTCCGGAAAGGGCAGCTTTTACAGGTGTGCCTATAGATGCGCGGAAATCTACACCGGTATGACCTTTTCCGTTGTATATCTGTGGATTGGCAGTAGAAAACGAAGTATTACCGAAATATTGGGTTATCTTCACTACGTCTAGCGGCCAATTCAATATACTTCCAGTTTTTGGTATGGCAGACTTATCGACTGAGGTTGTCAGTTGGGATTCATAGTTCAAAACTTCTTGTTCAAAGGCTTGTTGTAGACGTAGTTTTTCAGCTAGGATACTTTGATACTGGGCTTGGGATTGTTTGGTATCTTGGAGAAGACTGTTTTGTTGTTGAGCCGTAGATAAGACTATGGATTGCTGATTTTTCTTCTGTTTGCTCAGAGAAAGCAGGTCGGCACGAGCTCTCTCGGTACTACTTTTTGTAGACTCCAAAATAGTTTTATTTTTCTTCAGGCCGGTTATACGTTCCAGTAGCTGGTTTTGTACGGTTCCAATCTTAGTCAATGAATCCAGAGTATCTGATATAGATTCACTACTCAATATCTTCTCAACCAAAGTAGACCCACTATTTTCTGATAAAGTGGCGAAAGTATCAGCTAAGATACGTTTATCATCATCTATATTCTGAGCACTAGAAGAAATATCTGAAGATAGTCTCTGGATATCGAGATTCTTGTTTACTATCTTAGAATTGGTTATTTTCAACTCATCTGAAAGTTTCTTTTGTGTCAACTGAAGAGATTTTATGGTCGATGTTAGAGATGAAGCTTGTCCAGACAGTGTATCGATCTGACTCTGGTAACTAGCGATTTCAGTTTCTAGATTCTTGATATCCTGATTCCTCTGGTTAATCTTAGCCTGGACAGTGTCTACAACAGCACAGGCTGAATGGATTTGTAGGCTTATAGATAAGGTCATAACAGCCACAACTATAAAAATGTAGTTAGCAACTGATCGATAGATCTTCTTATTTGAGCTTGGAGATAGCATTGTTCAAGCGTTCCTTAGTCTCTTCTGGTCCAAGTAAGAAAGCAGATATAAATGGGTCTGGAGAACGTTCTTGACCAGTTAGAGCAACGCGTAGTGGCCAGAGAACATTGCCCTTACCAGCGGTTTCGGCATAAGACCAAAGTGCCACTTTGACAGCGTCTGCTGTGAATCCATATTCACCAACCTCTTTCTCCAGACGAACTAGAATATCCAAAGATTTTTCTAGGTGAGTTTTCGTATTTGCCACAGAAGGATCTTTCTTCCAGAACAACATATCGTTTGGATATTGTGGTAATTCATTGATAAAGCCAAGTTCACCAGAAACACTAAATATGTTGGTAATATCTCCGAAAGAAGATATCTTCTCTTTCAATATAGAAGCTAGACGCTTATTCAAAGTACTTCCGCCAGAGAGCCATTCTGGCATGAATGGAGAGGCCAGATCCAGAAAATTCTGATCGGTTAGACGCATGAGATACTGGTGATTGAACCAAGATAGCTTTTCTTCATTGAAGATGGCACCACCTTTTTGGATGCGGTTTATTTCAAACTCTTTTACTATTTCTTCAAAAGTTAGGAATTCTTTGTCGTCTTTGGGGTGCCAACCAAGAAGTGTCAGATAATTGACAACAGCTTCTGGCAAGTATCCCCTTCTACGGTATTCTGTTATAGAAGCACCACCATTTCTCTTTGAAAGTTTAGACCGGTCTTTTCCTAGAAGAAGTGGCAGATGAGCATATTTAGGGGGAGTAAATCCTAAGGCCTCATATATAAGTATTTGTCGAGGTGTGTTGGATATATGATCTTCTCCACGAATAATATTAGTGATACCCATCTCTATGTCGTCTACGACCACAACCAAATGGAAAATCGGCTCATCTATGCTTTTTGCTATAACAAAATCTCCAAGTTCAGTAGTATCAAATTCCACTTTTCCACGGATCATATCTTCGAAAGATACTTTATTCTTTGGATTTCTGAAACGTATAACTTCAGCCCTGGTAGTAGATTTGGTTGTCGCGGCTATAGAGCCCCCCTCTTTGACTGGAGTCTCCTGGGATATATAGGCGTGTCCAGAGTCTATGAGTTTCTGGATATATTTTTTGTAAATTTCTGTGCGGTCAGATTGTCTGAAGAAGGCATCGTATTTGAGACCAAGCCATTCTAGACTCTCAATGATATTTTCTTCATACTCTTTCTTGGATCTTTCCTTATCGGTATCCTCTATACGCAAGATGAATTTGCCGCCATTTTGTCTAGCAAATATACAAGAAAATAGTGCGGTTCTATAACTACCGACGTGAAAATATCCCGTTGGCGACGGGGCGAATCTCGTCACAATTTTCCCGTCATTATGATTCATTGGAGATATTTATCCTTTTATTTCTGCTCCAGCCGATGCTGTGGCTTTGAAAGTCTTCAAGATAATATTGCCATTCTTATCAGTTATAGGTTTGTCTGTAGAAATATCGAACTTCTTATCGCCGTTGTCTGAATATAGAACTGCATAGTACATATAACCGTCTATCGTTGACTGCGTAAGGGTAATCTTTGCTGGAGCTATGCCTGCCGAGAGGTATGTCTGGCCTATGACATCTTCAGGCTTACCACCAACACTTTTCTGTATAATTACCCAGCCAGGGTTGGCCAACTGAACCGATGATACATAGACTACGTTTCCTGGGTACTGATCTGACATAATCAATCCATTTGAGGTGTTGCTGGTAGATACAGTCTGTTCTGGTGCTGTGACTACTGGGGCCTCGACGCCTTTGTTGCTGAAGACTATAACACCTATAACTATCAAAGCCACAATGACTACCGCCGTTACGACCCATTGCCAAGCTTTTATGCCATTTGTGTTCTGATTTTCCATAGATTTTAATGATTATTTTTAATAAAGCTATTATACTGCTTTATTTCTCATGTGACAATGCTATATCGATAATAGCTTCAGCGATGATCAAGGCGCTATCTGGTTTGGAAAAATCTTTAGCTTTTTGCGCCATAAGCTGCTTGATAGCAGGATTATTGTATATACGATCCAGTTCTTCTATGAGAATATGCGGTGTCATATTATTTTCTTCTATAACTACAGCGGCACCAGTCTCTGCATAAGCAAAAGCATTCGAAGTTTGGTCATGACTTATAGAATTTGGCAAAGGTATGATGATAGACGGCTTGCCCCAGTTAGCTATCTCAAATATAGTCGACCCAGCTCTCGAAACTATAATATCGGCCACGCCAGCAGACATGCGCATAGCCAAATCATTCAAATAGTCAAAAGGATGATATCTATCCTTATAAGGATGGTCCCGTAATATCATATCGGATGTACCTTTTATCTCTTTGAGATTTTTCTTACCGGTTTGATGTATGATCTGGTAACGATTGAGAAGTTCTGGTATAGACTCAATAATAGTATCATTGATAGCTTGTGAACCTTGTGAGCCACCCAAAATAAGTATTGTTGGAGTATTTTGTTCCAATTGTAAAAATTCATGAGCACCGTTAACAAGTGGTGTAGCTATGTCTCCACGTATAGGGTTACCAGTGAAAGCAATCTTACTATTGTCTGTGTTGAAATATTTACTGGCACTTTCATAAGAGACAGCTATCTTCTTTGCAAATTTGCCAGCCCATAGATTGACTCTGCCTGGATGACTATCAGATTCGTGTATAACTACAGGTATCCTAAGCAGTTTGGCTGCAAATATGGCTGGAAAACTAGCGTAACCACCTTTCCCGACCACAACATCTGGATATATAGAATACATCTTGATAGTTGCTGACAGACAGCCAACAATGGTCTTGAATATGTCAGTGATATTTAATATAGAAAAATACCTGCGTAACTTCCCTGCTGGGACATAAACATATTCTATCTCATTGTCGAATAAGGCGCGTGGATTGTACTTGTCTGGCGCCATATAATAAAGAGTTGGCATAAGTATCTTGCGATCCTTGGCTTGTTTTCTTAAATTTTCGACTATGGCAATGATAGGATAAAAGTGTCCGCCAGTCATACCTCCTGTAAATAGTATTTTCATAGATATTTATTTTATATAGTCTATAATATCATCTTTTTTCTATAATTTCCTTATTGTTGTTTACGGTGTTTGGATATATTCGCGACTATACCCGTTGCCGCTAAGGTGATGATCAGGGCCGTTCCCCCGTGGCTGACGAACAAAAGTGGTACACCAGAGAGAGGTATTATACCAAGCATAGCAGCCATATTCATGAAGGATTCGGTGATCACTAGTATTCCTACTCCTATAGCCACAAAAGCTCCGAAAGAGTCTACAGATCTGGTGCTGATACGAAATATGCTCGAAGCAAAAAGTATATACATAATAATTAGACCGACGCCACCAATAAAGCCGAACTCCTCCGCAGCAACAGCGAAAATGGAGTCATCGGTTGGTTGAGGTAAGTATCCAAACTTTTGTATGCTCTGACCAAAACCACGCCCAGATAACTGACCAGAACCTATAGCTATGAGAGACTGATTGATCTGGTATCCGGCACCTTGAGTATCGCTGGATTTATTGAAAAATGTCTGCACCCTCTTTAAGGCATAAGGTCGCATAGAAACAACCCCAACAACAATAGCTGCCATAAGAAGTAGTGCTATGGTTATGTGTTTGAGTGGCACACCAGCGATAAATAGCATGACTATGCCAGTTCCACCGATTATAAGGAGTGTGTCTGTGTCAGATTGTATAAGCAGGAGTATGCCAAGGATTGTCATCATCACTATATAAGGGAGCAGACCATATTTGAAAGTTTTTATCTTGTCTTTGGCGAAATATATCCAAGCAGCTAGATATATAATGAAAGCAATCTTCAATAATTCTGATGGTTGTAAAGATACTGGTCCTAGACTAAGCCAACGGGAAGCTCCACCATGATATATAGATAGTGCTGGTATAAAAAGCAGTAAGTTCACGGCTATGGAACCCATGAATATGAAAAGTGCTGACTTCCTCAACCAGCTATTATCAATCCTAGAAAAAACATAGAAGGCGATTATTCCTAGGACCAAGCTTAGCGCTTGTTTCGCGGCAATCGTACCGAAACTTACATTACTTTGAGCCAAGAGTCCTAACGACGCAGATAAGAATATAAAAAATCCTAATATGGTCAAAATCCCAACCATCGTCAAGAAAAATCTGTCTATTTTGTTAGCGTGCGAATCCATTATGGGCTTATTGTAGCGTTTTCTAACTGGCTAGCCTCATTTGTTGAATGTGGATTGTTTTCAGATTGTGAGTTTCTGAATAATTCTATGTCACTACGGACTAGCTCATAATCTGGTAAATCAGATATCTTCGAAACGCCCATGTGTGCGAGGAGTTGTATGGTCGGCTTGTATAGAAAACTACGTGCGTCTTTAGGATTGTCTACTCTTTCTACCAGACCACGTATAAGCAAAGCGCGGAGTATGAACTGGGAATTGACGCCACGTATATAGTCAATATCAGCTCTGGAAATCGGTCCTTGGTACAAGACAATAGATAATGTTTCTAGGCCAGCCTTACCAAGATCGCGTGATAGTTCATCCTTGGTTAATTTTTCAATGAGCGGAGAAAGATCTGATGAAGTGCCTAGTGTAACTTCATCTTCGGTTTGGATGATGGTGAGGCCGCGGCTATTGAGCGCAAGTTCTAGGTCAGTCAAGCCCGCTTTGACGTCTTCCATCGTGATGCTTTCGCCAAGTAATGTCGCTAGCTTTTTTATAGCTAGAGGCTCGGCTTTCCAGAAAAGGATGGCTTCAATACGTCTAGCTATGCCATTTGCTTGATTTGGTAATGTTTGCTCCATAGGATTTATCTATAAGTTTGATTATATCATCTGGCTAGTCAACTAACTAATATCTCGGCAACGACACGTCTTTTGTCTCCATGTTAATATCTCCATAAGTCGATTCTTGCGTGACATGCATTACCCCTTGCTTTACAAGTTCAAGCATAGCAAGAAAACTTACGATCACATTCACCCGATTTTCTTTAGTCAATCCGGTTCCGTCACCAGCGTGATCCTTTGTAAATTCCTTGAAGCTCATGCGTAAGTGGCTAGTTATGCGGGTGGTCAGAGTACCAATCATATCTTCCAAACTGATAACTTTCTCGACCACAACTTGTGGTAACTTCTCCTTCTTTGGTAGTCGATTTATAAGATCAGCGAGTGTCATGCGCGCTTTCTCTAGAGTGAATTCTGGGCTTGGCACGAAGACCGGAGTTGCGAAACGTGACCTTGAATGTGCCGACTGTGACTGTTCGAATATCATATTGTTGCCGAATATTTCATTTATACGTTTTCCAGCTTCTTTGATACGTTGGTATATTTTCAAACGTTTCTCCAGATCATCCATATCAGACTTCTCATCTTCGGTAATATTAAGTTCCGGTAAAAGTGACTTAGACTTTATGAGGAGAAGTGTCGAAGCCACCAAGATGAAATGAGCCGATTCTCCCATCGGCATATTATCGAATTGCTTCACATGCACGATAAAGTCGTCAGTCACTTTCGCCAATGAGACATCATTTATAAAAAGTTTGCGCTTCTCGATAAGGTCGAGGAGTAAGTCTAGTGGCCCTTCGAATGCCTGCATTTTGACTGTAAATGACATAGATTGAACTTATATTAATATAACAAATAGAAGTATTTTCTAAACGACACCTACAGCACGCTTTACCTCTTCAAGTTTTTGCGACGCGACCTTATTCGCTCTTTTTGCGCCATCTGCTAAAACCTTCGCTACAACCTTTTCAGCTTTCTTGGATAGCTCAGCTCGTTTCTCGCGCAACGGTTTGACAAATGCATCGATATCTTCCACAAGCGCATCCTTAAGCACTTTGTATTTTCCTTTGTTCGCCTCGTAGAGCGGCTTGAGCTCGGCTTCGCTCTTGAAAAGTTTGTGGATGGCGTAAACATTTTGTGGGATGCCATCGGATGGTTTTCCATCTGGTCCGATAGCGCCAAGCCCAGCGTCTGTAACAATACTCATAACCGCCTTTATGATCTCCTCGCGCGTGGCAAAAAGAGGAATCGTGTTGTTGTAACTCTTCGACATCTTGCGGCCATCGATACCTGGTACCGTAGCGACATTCGGAATGATGAGCGGCTCTGGAAGCTTGAAGGTTTCATTTCTAAATGTATAGTTGAACTTCTCTGCAATATCACGAGCGTATTCGACATGTTGCTTCTGATCTGATCCAACGGGCACGACGTCTGTATTGTAAAGCAAAATATCTGCTGCCATGAGGACTGGATAGTTAAATGTGCCGACATTGAGTTCCTTGTTCTTCGCCTCCGCGTCCTTGTAAGCGTGCGCGCGCATGAGGTATGGCATGGTCACGATAGTGTCGAATATCCACGCCAGCTCTGTGTGTGCCGGAACATCCGACTGTTTGAATATGATAGACTTCTTCGGATCGAGTCCGATGGCTAGGAAATCTAACACCAACTCTTGTGTTAGTCTACGCATCTTGGACGCGTCTTGGACCAGGTTCAATGCGTGATAATCCGCGATGAATAAGTAGCATTCATAATTTCCGGAATTCTGTAGATTGACGAATTGCTTCATTGCACCAAAATAGTTTCCAATATGAGCTTGGCCAGTTGGCTTGATGCCTGATAAAAGGATTTTCTTTTTTGATGCACTTTTGGCACCGGGTTTATTGAACATGACTATAATAATAGCAGAAATATGCGGAGAAATGGAGGTTTGTAGAGTTGTTGACGTACTGTTAATATGTATGGTATAGTTGTGAAAGTAAAAAAGGGGGGTTCTTTAAATTCAAACTGTACAAGGAGGAAAAATATGAAGATTAGTAAAAATAAAGTTGGGGTGTTGTTCCTATTAGTATTGGTAACAATGCTCTTGGGGTCGATAAAGTCGAGTAGCGCCGTCGATGATTTGACCGCGTTTATCTTGGCGGGTCGTGCTGATCAAGTAGCCTCGTCACTTACAAATGAAGTACGCGAAGTTGCTATAAAAGCCAAAAAGGCCGACCGGTTCGAAAAGCAACGAGCAGTGCTTCAGTTGACGGATATACCGAGCGTGATAATAACTGCTGGCGCTATACCTCGTGACAATATGGCCGAGCTAAATGATGAACGAATCACTGTAGGTGCAAGGATCCGTTACAACATAAGTAGCCAATTCACCATCATTGGTGAAGCTGGGGTTCCGGCAAGTACTATGCAAAGAGTGACTGGAAATGGTACTTCACTCTTTCTGAAGTATAAGTTCTAACAAGTATGACCCAGCGGCCGTCCAAGCAATTGGATAGCCGCTGTTTTCATTTTCTCAATTGCAAAGTATTTCCTCTGTCATATTGCGAATCTTTAAACCCCCTCACCTTTCAATTTTTCTATGGCTTCGCGAGCGGTACGTGATAGTTTACGCGGCATTTCTACTATAACTTTGACCAGAAGATCACCTCTCTTATTGTGATCGTTTGGTACTCCATGATGTTTTACTTTCAATATGTCACCATTATTAGAACCTTCTGGAATCTTGAGTACTATATCACCATCAAGAGTTTTGATAATTTGTTCACCTCCTGTTATGGCAGTAGTCAGTCTTACACGTAGATCAGTTGTGAGATTGTATCCAACACGACGGATATATTGATGTGGGTTGACATGGACCTTCACATACATATCTCCTGCTACACCTCCAGTAACAGCCTCGCCCATGCCACTTAACCTGACCATCTGATCATCCTCTATGCCAGCTGGTATCTTGACTATGATCTCTTGTTGACGATCTAACACACCATCCCCATGACATGTGGAACATATTTCTTTCGGCATTTGACCTTTGCCATGACAGGTATCACATACTCGTACAGTGTTAAATGTGCCCATAAAAGAACGACGTGTTTCATTGACTTTACCTTTTCCTTCGCAAGCTTCACAAGTTTTCATATTTGTACCTGGTTTAGCACCCGTTCCAGAACATGTTACACAGCTCGAAACCTTCGTCACAACAATATTCCTCTCAACTCCGAAGATAGAGTCCTCAAAGGAGATTTGTATATCAACAGAGACATCATGACCCCTCTTCTGACGACCCTGGCTTCTACCACGACCACCAAAGAAATCACCGAAGATGTCACCGAGGTCGAATTCTACACCACCTTGGTTGGCACCTTGAGTAAATCCCGAGAAATCGAAGCCATTGAAGTCTTGGGTGTTAAATCCACTAAAGCCTCCTTGACTACCATAACCTCCAGCTCCACCCATACCTGGTCCAGCAGAACCAAACCTGTCGTATTGGGTACGCTTCTGATCATCCGACAACACCGAATAAGCCTCGCTAGCCTCCTTGAACTTTTGCGAGGAAGCTACGTCGCCTTTCGTCTTGTCTGGATGATGTTCGTGGGCGAGTCTACGGAATGCCTTTTTGATATCATCTTTCGAGGCACCTTTCTCAACACCGAGTGTTTTGTAGTAGTCTTTCATGGATTATTGGTCTCGTCAGAGATTATTTCTTCTCCTTGAACTCTGCGTCCTTCACGTTGTCGCCAGCTTCTGGACCCTTACCAGAATCTTGCGCGCCAGGATTCGTGCCACCTTGCGCACCAGCTCCAGCAGCGCCCGCCTGTTCCTGATTCATATACTGCCCTATCTTCTGTATTTCGGTACTCAACGCTTCTGTAGCCGTTTTAAGAGCTGTAAAGTCTATCGGAGTAGCATCCTTAGCACGTTTAAGATCGGCTACCTTGTCCTCGATAGCTTTACGTAAGTCACCTGGAACTTTATCACCAGCATCTTTCAGGGCTTTTTCTGAAGTATAGGCAAGTTGCTCGGCTATATTCTTGGCTTCTATACCTTCTTTCTTTGTCTTATCTTCCGCCTCATGAGCCGCAGCATCTTTTTTCATTTTCTCAACTTCATCTTTCGATAAACCTGAAGAAGCTGTGATCTTGATGGAGTTAGCTTTACCAGTAGCCTTATCCTTTGCTGTGACACTCAATATACCATTAGCGTCTATATCGAAGCTAACTTCGACTTGAGGCATACCACGAGGTGCTGGCGGAATACTATCGAGGATGAAACGGCCGAGGGACTTATTGTCTGAAGCCATAGCACGTTCACCTTGAGTGATATGTATCTCCACAGAAGTTTGATTATCTGCTGCTGTAGAAAATACTTGAGATCTTTGGGTGGGAACAGTTGTATTCTTTTCTATAAGTTTTGTAGCGACACCGCCCATAGTTTCGATACCGAGTGAAAGAGGAATAACATCCAGCAATAAAACATCTTTCACTTCACCACCAAGGATTCCTCCTTGGATAGCCGCACCCACCGCAACCACCTCGTCGGGATTCACACCCATGTGAGGATCTCTTCCGAATAACTTTTTCACAGCCTCCTGCATAGCTGGCATACGAGTCTGACCACCTACTAGCACGACTTCATTTATCTCAGCTATTTTAAATGGTGAAGCATCCATAGCACGCTTAGTAATCATGATGGCGCGATCCAAGAATTCTGTACATATATCTTCAAGCTGTGCGCGAGTCATAGTAACTAGCAAGTGTTTTGGTCCATCTGCACCAGAGGTAATGAATGGAATATTTATCTCTGTCTGTATAGCTGTAGAGAGTTCGATCTTGGCCTTTTCTGCAGCTTCATCCAGACGCTGTAACGCAAGAGAATCTTTCTTAAGATCGATACCATTTTCCTTGTTGAATTTGTCTGCCAACCAATTGACAATCTTAGCATCGATATCACGACCACCCAAATGTGAGTCGCCGTCTGTAGACTTCACTTCGACGACGTCGTCTCCAACTTCTAGTACAGAGATATCAAATGTACCTCCCCCGAAGTCAAACACCGCAATCTTTTCATCTTTCTTTTTGTTGAAACCATAAGCCAAGGCTGCGGCTGTAGGTTCGTTGATAATGCGCATAACCTCGAGACCGGCGATTTGACCCGCGTCTTTGGTTGCTTGACGCTGCGAGTCGTTGAAGTAAGCTGGCACGGTTATAACCGCTTGCGTAACCTTTTCACCAAGACGAGCCTCAGCATCATTCTTGAGTTTAGTAAGGATCATAGCAGAAACTTCCTCTGGACGAATCCATTTGTCGCCGAACTTTACTTCGATACCTCCAGTCGAAGACTTACGCACTTCGAATGAGAGATTCTTGATATCCTTTTGCACACCCTCTTCGTCAAAGTTGTGACCCATGAAGCGCTTGATCTGGAATATGGTGTTCTTCGGATTTGTCACGGCTTGGCGTTTCGCAAGAAGACCTACTAGACGTTCACCAGTCTTAGACTGCGCAACTATAGAAGGAGTTGTACGCTGACCCTCACTATTTTCTAAGACCTTCGGGATACCAGCTTCCATAACAGAGACAGCTGAGAATGTTGTTCCGAGGTCGATTCCTATAATTTTTGACATTTTAATAATTGATTAAAATTGGTAATAATTTTGTAACTAGCCTTGATAATGAACTACAAATAAAAAGCCACAACCATTGAACTGGTTTGTAGCAGAGAAAATTATAGAGACGGTGCCCGTATCTTTATACTGGAAAATAAATCGAAAGTAGGAAAAGGTGAAGTAATCTTCTTTTCTATATTCCAGAAATATGAAGAGATTATCTTAGATGGTGCGCAGAGTAAAAGAATACTTGTTGAGGATTTTTTACCAGAAATACGGTTCGTAGAAAGAGCTACTGTCTTAGGTACACGTGCCAAGGCCAAGATCGGCTCAGCGCGCAAGATGCGACCCTTGAATTCACCACCAATCTCATAGACTTCGAAGAATATACGCACAAGCTGACCGTCTCTAGAATGGATGATTCTTTCGAATATACCCTGCTGGTTATAATGGCTCTGAATAAGCATATATTTGATATCTACTATGATACCAAATATTTCGGTGCAATGGTATTGACAAATAAGATACAGTATGCTACTATAGTAAAAGAAGAACGTAATTAGGATTCAACTTCCCTCCAAGAGGCTCTACTCCTGGGCCCTCCTATATCCACTCGTTCTGTCAACCTTGTCTTGGTTGTGGGGACCTAAGACATTGAATGTAAGTTTACCCATAAGAGCGTGCCGATGTTGCCAACATCTGCACGCTCTACTTTTTTATAAATCAGGATAGTACATCCATAGCATAATAGGATCCTTAGTCATCTATAACTAATAACTTAGACGGGGAATGGTGGCCATTAATGATCTGCACATTTTTACCAGGAAACTTCACACGAACGATCTCAAGCACGCGTGTATTTGCAAGATTTCTTTCGGCTGGTTCTTTTACATAAATCTTAAAATGATCAGTCGACTCTTGTATGACGACTTCCCTTTTTGCACCAGCTATAACGCGAACCTTTATATACATATAATTACAGTATGTGTGACTTCTTAGTGTAAATCAAATACATCTTTACATATCGTTCAAGAAATGTCATCATGGTCGACAGAATGAAATAAACAAATTAACCTTGTAAGGGGGTGGTCTGAATGGAAGTGGTCATCACATTACCACTAAAGAAAACAATACTGACCAGTCTTGTCTTTGGGATACTATGGTTTGGTGTAGATGCAATCTCATTGTACTGGCAGTGGATCTCTATCAAAACGATATGGCTTAGAAACGTAATGGTATTCGGAGGTGTTGGATGGCTTATATTTAAGCTAGTCTGTGTAGCCGAATCAATCGCAATAAGCCGTTGGATAATGAAGTGGGTTTTGAAGAGATTTGGTCTATCTTTCAGGATTATCGATGGACATTTCGGTATTAAGATTAACTCACGCAAAGATTGACTAGCCCCGCTCGTGCGCTTGTAAAAGCACGGCGGGGTTTTCGTTTGTACCTTGTAATCTTCACCTTGCACTTAGTCCTTATTCTTTCTTTTTGTACTCTCCAACCACGACCTTGGCTGGACGCATGAGTTTGCCGTTTAGATAGTAACCATTTTGTATAACTTTCGTAATGATATGGTCAAGCTTTTCGTCTGTGACTGGTTCATATGAGGCGGCTTCGTGAAGCGCATGATCAAACTTCTGATCTATAGGTTTAAGCTCCGTCAGGCCACCATCTTCCAAAGATTTTCTAAGTTGTGAGTAAATATACTCTACTCCAACGCGCCAGTTCTTATCAGCCTTTTCCCAAGATTCTTTGTTGCCCATAGCCATCTCAAAGCTCTCTAGAACTGGTATAATGCCCTCTATAAGGCGTTCGTTTGCGAACTTGATGAATTCCTTGCGATCCTCCTCATCGCGCTTGCGGGCGTTGATAAGGTCGGCTTTGGCGCGTTGCCAGCCGGTGAGATACTCCATACGCTCCTTCTCTGTGGTCTTGAGTTTTTCTCGTAGTTTTTTAATGGTTTCAGTCGCTGATTCGTCAGCAACGACGGATTCATCTAGATCATCGGTGTTGGTGTCAGTGATATCTTCAACGACTATTTCATCGGCTATTTTATTGTACTTGTCATCTTTTGATGGATCATTTTTAAACATAGTGAGGGTAGTTTAGCTGAAAATTGGTAGTGATGCAATGGTCGGCAGTTTTCGTGCTGGTATGTGCTAGGTGAGCATGTCGAATAAACAAAAGGCGACCACTTTGGCCGCCTTTGTGAGTAATACCGAGATAAATCTTTTAACGCTTACTCCACTGAGGAGACTTACGAGCCTTCTTGAGACCGAATTTTCTGCGTTCCTTGGCTCTAGCATCACGTTTGAGATAGCCTAGCTTCTTGACCTTACCACGGAGTTGTACATCGTAGACAAGTAAAGCACGAGCTACACCATGACGGACAGCTTCTGATTGTGAAGAAATGCCACCACCTGAAACCTTGATTGTTATATGGAATTTTTCAGCAGGCTTAGCGTTTGTTATAGGATCAGTAACGTTTGCTTGCATTTCGCGCGTAGGAAAATATCCTTCCAAAGTCTTACCATTTACTTCATAACCGCTTTTTGCACCAGGAAATAGACGGACGCGAGCCACAGAAGTCTTGCGGCGACCAACGGCTTCAAAGTACTTTCCTGCTATTTTTGTTGTTGTAGTCATGTTAAAAATTTGCGTCAGCGCTTATTTCTTTATTGATAAATTCTTTAATCTTGGAGTGCGGAGTTTGTTCTTAGGGATCATATTGTAAACAGCACGCTTCAAAACCTCAATCATACCAGCACGATCAATAAGATGGCCTAGCTTTTCTTGGTTGAGACCTCCTCTGAAGCCGGTATAAGTCGTATAGTTGTCAGTGACCTTCTTCTTGGCGTTGACATCGGCTTTGTCGGCGTTTATGATCTCAACTTTGACATCGGAGACTATATTTTTGGCGAAGGAAGTCGAACTCTTACCCATAAGTAAAGCTGCCGCTTCGCTGGCAATGCGTCCGATCTTTTTGTTCTGTGCGTCTATTGTGTATTTCATGTTATTTGATGGTGTTAAGATTGAAAGCGCATTATACGAATTGGATCACCGACATTGGACTTCCATCTAGATCACGAGCTGGTACGCCTACTATGCGGGTATAACCACCTTTGCGATCTATATACTTCGGCGCGATAGTCTCAAATAGTTTCTTCACCTCAGGTGCTCCCTGTATACGAGTCATGATAATACGTCGTGAAGCGACAGTATTGACCTTGGCTCTCGTGATCAACTTCTCCACAAATGGTCGGAGTTCCTTAGCCTTAGCTGTTGTTGTCTTGATCTGGTTATCGCGGATCAAGTTACGAGCGAGCGAGCGCATCAAAGCTTGACGCTGCGTCTTCTCTCTGCCGAATTTTCTTACTGAGTTATGATGTCGCATTTTAGTAGTGTTAAAAGATTATTGTTTCAAGGTAATACCGTGTTGAGCTAGTAATTTCTTGATCTCTTGCATACCTTTTGCACCAAGACCATCAACATCCATGATGTCTGACTCTTTCTTGCGAGCCAAACCACCCAATGTACGGATATTTGCGTTCATCAAAGCCTTTATGGTGCGTGAAGAAAAGCCTAGAGAATCTATGCGTGTTTTCAAAAGTTCTGCATCTATAATCTTACCATCAGCATCTGAGCCTTCTTTACCTCCAGTTTCGACTGAATCTTCTTTTATCTTCTCAATAACCTCTTCCTCCTTGAAGCCGACAATAGACTTGAGTTGGCTGATCATAAGTGAAATAGACTTCTCTAGAGCGTCGTGAGGAGTAATAGTACCGTCTGTTTCTATGATCAGGCGTAGACGGTTGAAATCTGTACGATCTCCAACGCGCATATTTTCTACTTCATAGTTGGCCTTACGGACAGGAGTAAAAGCGGCATCTAGAGTTATGACACCTATCTCGACGCGGTCCTTCTGAACAACTTCCTTTGGAACATATCCAAGGCCCTTCTCTATAGTTATCTCCATATCAAGATCAGATGACTTATCTGTAAGAGATGCTATGTGTAGATCGGTATTTATAATCTCTACTTGTCCAGGGACTTTGATATCCTTGGCTGTAACCTCATGAACACCCTTTATATTGAGGGAGAAAGTAACGGGTTCATCTGTAGTAAGACGAACGCGCAACTTCTTCAGGTTCAATAGAATAGTTATAACGTCTTCTTTGACTCCAGGTATAGCTGAAAATTCATGCTCAACTCCTATTATCTTGACCTTGGTAACAGCTGCACCTGGCAAAGATGACAAGATAATGCGGCGTAGAGAATTTCCTAGAGTGTGACCGTAGCCAGGATAAAGGCCATCAATCTCATAAACTCCGCTATTGGCGGTTTCGTTTATAACTTTTGGTTTTGAAGGAAGTACAACGTCGTATATCATATGATTATTTTTAAATTATTAAAATTATAAGGATTAACGTGTATAGAACTCTAGCACTGAACGAACATCAAATAGAAGTCCAGTCGTATCGGCTACAGGCTCACCGTCTATAGTGATAGTCTTAGTATCTGCATTGATCTTAATCCAAGCAGGAGTAGTGTTGGCTTTGAGTTCTTCGTCCAACTTAGCAAATATTCCCTTCTTCTTACTTCCTTCTCTGATGGTTACAATATCTCCAACCTTAACTTTATATGAAGGTATGTTGACCGCTTTTCCATTTACCACAATATGGCCATGGTTGACTATCTGACGAGCACCAGAACGTGAAGAAGAGAAACCTGCACGGAGTACAACGTTGTCCAAACGACTTTCCAAAGCTGTCAAAAGATTCTTGGCGTTATCACCTTTCGTCTGCAATGCTTGGCTAACGTAATTGCTAAACTGACCACTAGATATACCATAGCTATAACGAGCTTTTTGCTTCTCAAGCATTTGGCGTCCGTATTCACTCTTACCACCACGACCCTTCTTCTTGGTCGTCTTAGCTTGAGAACGCATAGCGAACTTTTGCGTCTGAGTCTTCTTGAAGACGGGCGCTCCTAGGTATCTTGCTTTTTTGTATCGTGGTCCGATTTGCATGTTATTTGGTTGAAGTTAAAGGTTTAAATTAGTAGAGAAAGTGATGACTATACACGACGTGGCTTCTTAGGTGTCGGTCCATTGAAAGGAACCGGTGTTTGATCTGATATCGAAATAATGTTTACACCCTTACTTATGAAACCCCTGATGGCAGATTCACGACCAGAACCAACGCCTTTTACGACTACTCTGATCTCTTTCAAACCTAAGTTGACGGCCTTCAATGCCAATGTCTCACCAACCTTTGCAGCTGCGAAAGGAGTACCTTTCTTGGCTCCACGAAAACCAGCACCTCCTGCCGAACCCCACATAAGAGCATTGCCTTTGTCGTCAGTCAGCATAACCTTGGTGTTGTTGTAGGTAGATTGAACATGTAGGATACCTGTCTCTACACGCTTCTTCGAAGAAACTGCTGGAGCCTTCTTCTCTGCCCCTGCATCTTTCGCGTCTGTTGTTACAATTCTTTTTTTACCCATGATAGTTTGAATTTAGGTTTTATAAACGCTGATTTTATGTCTTTTCTTCCTTACGACGACCAGATCCCATGGTCTTACGGATATTTCCACGAACTGTTCTGGAGTTTGTCTTGGTGCGTTGACCACGTGTTGGGAGATGGCGAGCATGACGGCTTCCACGATATGACTTGATATCTTTCAGGCGTTTAATATTTGAGGCGACCTCTCGCTTGAGATCACCTTCTATTTTGTAGCTCTCGACGAGCTTGCGTATGGCATTTTCTTGGTCAACTGTGAGATCCTTCGGCTTCACATCTAAAGCGACCTTGGTGGTAGCTAGAATGTGACGTGCACGTGCTTGACCGATACCGTAAATAGCGGTGAGTGCAAATTCCATTCTCTTATTTTCTGGAAGTGTAATACCTAGGATACGCATATAGTTTATTTAAAAATTGGAATATGTTAAGTCGGTAGTATTAATAAATTAACCCTGACGCTGTTTATGACGAGGGTTTGAACTGCAGACAACGTAAATATAACCACCACGACGTACGACGGTGCACTTTGGACAAATCTTTTTTACTGAAGCTTTTACTCTCATTGTTATATTAAAAACGTCTTGTAATACGCGCTCTGCCTCCGTATGAATCTATATCCAAATCAACTTTGTCGCCGATGAGAACACGTATTCTGTTCATTCTCATCTTACCTGCAAGATAAGCTAGAATGACCTCCTTAGATCCTTCAAGCTCGACTCGGAACAAAGTATCAGGCAACGCCTCAACGACGGTGCCTTTTGCGGTATTCCTTGATTTTGACACGTTATCCATTACGTAATTGCGCAGAAATGTATATTAGCAGAACGTCATATAATCGTCAAGTACCCGAATACGTGGATAGGACATTTTCAGACTATTTCAGCTTTATGGATATTCTATTCGTGTTCATCGGTACTTTAGACCAAGGTGGCATAACCTCACCATCTACATTTTCTATGACTTGACTATATTGTCCAAAGATACTCTCTACTTGAACCGAGTTTTTGCCAAGAATTTTCTTGATGATCTCATCTATAGGTACGAAAGCGGTAAGCTTGATGGTACCTTTTATCTTTATAGATATAATAGGCTTGCTAACCTGTTTCGAAGAGGTTGGTGAGGCCGTACTCATAACAGAGACGGCTAGTTGATCTAAACCTGTTACGTCGTACTTGAAAGAACCAAATGTCGAAATAGCAGCCTGTCCAGCCAAGCGACTGATCAGGTCGGACTTTTTGAAAATCATACCACTTACCGAACCTTGAAGAATCATTGAGCTGTGATCTTTGTCGATGCTAATAACCGTAGATGATGCAAAAGACGATATGAAACCAGTATTATACAAAATATATCCGTTTGGAATAGTCAGTTGTATTTGCTTCTTAAGATCTGAAAAGATCTTACTCTTGAGTGCATCTGTAGAAGAGCCTATAACGTCTGAACTCACTATGCTCTTAACCCCTATCATACCACCAGCAACCGGGCCGGTTAGTCTGGCATATATGGTGTCGTATTTTGTAGTTCCTTTGTAAGCAATCATCTTAAAATCACTAATCGAGCTATTAGTTGTAATATTGTAAGTATCACCGGGTTGATCGGCTATGATGGTGGTATCTATACTTCCAGGAATAACAGACTTTGATGAAGAAACGGTGTAACCAGGCACGACAACAGATCCAGACAGACGATAAACTTTGCCCGATGAATTTACAACACGTGTGCCAGCTACGAGTCTTTGAGGCTGGTTATTGAAGGCATTATAAATAGTTACTGGGCCTTGCGCTTTTGCGAGAACGGCCGGTCCGGCTGAAGCAGAGACTGTAGTGCTGGCAGATTCTCTAACTGTAATGAATGAAAATGGTATGGTTCCAGATGCTATAGCCAATCCTTGTGCAGAATCTTGAGCGAGATATGTACTGTTAACATCAACGGAGGCAACTTTTGGTGTGACCGTGAAAGATGCTCTAGCAAAATAAACAGATGCTATATATCCAAGTCCAGCCACAACAACAATCAATCCAATTATAAGAAGAAGCCATTTTAGACCACTGCGCTTCCTCTTATGAGTGTGAGTTTGTTGGTGATTATGGTCTGGTCTGTTTTGCTGACTGTGTTCTTGTTTGTGGTCATGCCTCCTCTCTTCTGCGACATTCACCGGTTGTGGTGAATGGTGAATAGCCTTGACATCAACATGGGCTGGTGACTTATGCGCTGGTATGTCATGTATAGAACGACGGTTTGATGGTCGTATATCTTCTAAGCGGCGATTCATGCGTTGATTATATCAACAAAGATGAGTCTAAGCGAGACTGTTGATAGCTTCTATGTATATGTTTTCTGTGATCAGTTCTATCTTGGCCTTGGAACTTGGTATACGTAGTAACCTCGTCAACAGTTTCGGATATTTCTCTGAGGAGACAAATACATGGACAGGAGCTGCGTGTGGTATCTCTGCCAACTTAATAAATTCGTGGTATTCTCTTGACCAAGATTGCAATATTTTTTCTATAATTACGCCTGAGTTTCGGTTATGAGATGGGTCTACGTGCATTTCTGCATATAAAGACAACATAGACTCAGCGGTATGCTTTTTTACGCCGAGAGCAGCAGCGATCCTATGAGTTATGGTATTCAATCCGACAGGATAAGATGCAAAATATATAGCTCCAAGATTATTGATACTGACTATGTCAGTTATTTCGTTGTGGACATGTACACACACATGAGCAGCTGCATCCGGGATAAGTTCCCTGCTCGATATATAATGCAGTATGAGTGAAGAGTGAAATACTATCTTATCTATAGAGACTATATTTCTACAGATATTCTCCAAATCCGTGATAAAACTCTTGCTAGCAGAGCTGACTACAAATGACACCTCCAGTTTCGCAGCACTTTTACCTTGCCAATCTTGTGTCGGATAACCATTTAATAAAATAGAAAAGACTTTCTTCTCTATAATCTTCAGTTGGCCTGATCGGTATGCCTCTTCTGTTATGTGAAGCGTTGGCCTAGCTTTTTCGTTGGCTATAAGGTTGTTGACTAACTTTTCAGTTATCTTGGTATTTTTTGCGAAGACGGTCGAAACTGCTTGGGCTTGCGAAATAAGCCAAGGTGAAGATACAACGCAATGAACTACTGATATCTTCGCTTTTGAATTATGCAGTATAAGATCTTTCAAAACACCTTCGACTATAAGTTTGGTGGCGGACAAAATATTTTCTGTGAGGGAACGACTATCCTTGGTTACACGATTTGGTATCTCTATACCAAGTTCGAACAATATAGTCTTACCAGATACTAGAGATCCGCGTACTGAAGAACTTTGTATGTCCAATATGAGTATAGGGTTGCTGGCCATTGACTACATTTTACAGTGTTAAGGCATTCTATAGCAAGTAGATGTACAGTTAAACAAAATAGATATTTGGAGTGCACACACTATGAAAGAATGGCTTTGATCCTTCTTACACCTTGCGCAACCGCTTCTTCTTTCTGAATCTTGAAATGCCATTTTCCTTCTGGACCAGATAATTCTTTGGTATTTTCTACATGAGGACCTCCACAAAACTCTTTTGAAAAGGCCCCATCTATAGTTTGAGTATCGCCACTACCTATAAGGTTGCCACCAATAAAATATACTGAGACATCGTCGTCATACTTTTCCCCGAATAGATGTAATGCACCAGTCTTTTCAGCCAGATTTTTTGGTAAGATGACGTTCTTAACTGGTAAAGCGGCTAGAATTTGTTCATTGACTATATCCTCAACTTTCTTCTTTTCTTCTTCGGTCATCTTGGCACCATGAGATAAATCGAAGCGTAATCGTTCTGGAGTTATGTTGGAACCCTTCTGTGTAGCAGTGTCACCAAGCACTTCTCTAAGTGCTTGGTGAAGAAGATGTGTGGCTGTGTGGTATCTCACCACCATAGGGTCAGCATGACCGTCTGTAGTACCTTCCAATCCTCCTTTGAATTTCTTCTCTGCACCAGAACGAGAAAGATCTTGGTGTTCCTTGAATTCTTCATTGAATCCAGCCACATCTACTGCAAGATTATTCTCCTTTGCCAAGTCAACAGTCATGTCTATAGGAAAACCGTATGATGAGAACAATAAAAATGCCTCCGTCCCAGTTATGCTTGACCTGGTAGTATCACCAGTGTTGACTTTTTTTGTGGTAGCCAATTTACCAAATTCTTTTATACCAACCTCTAGAGTCCTCTCAAATTTCTCAGACTCACCACGTATCTCCGTCTTGATTTGGTGTTTATCAGAGAAGATATTTGGATATATATTCTTGTATGACTCGGCATATATATCCACCAAATCATGCAAATGCACAGATAAATCTATGGACTTGGCATAACGTATAGCTCTGCGGAGCAAACGACGCAATATATATCCACGATCGGTGTTCGATGGAGTCACGCCATCACCTATAAGAAATGTTGCCGATCTTATATGATCAGATATTATACGTGCAGATTTCAGATCAAAATGTCTAGAGTTTTTTTTCAAAGCTGACATAACGGATCTAAAAAGATCTGTGTCGTATATATTGTCGACATCTTGCAATGCCATAGTCAGACGTTCTAAGCCAGCTCCAGTATCTACCGAAGGCTTCGGTAGATTACCGATAATCTTTCCATCTTTCTTCTCGTATTGCATGAAGACGTCGTTCCAAACCTCGACGACGTCACGTGCAACATCTGCTTGTATGAACTGGTCGCGAGTTATAGGTCTACCACCAAATACATTTTTCACATCGTAATACATCTCTGTATCTGGTCCGCAAGGACCATTATCGCCAGCTTCCCACCAGTTGTTTGCTGCTGGTAAATAGAAAACTTTTCCGGCTTGTCCAAGTCTAGTGTCTCCTTGTGCGCCAAGGACATCGTTCTTCATAAATATGTCCTTCCATATACTTGCAGCCTCTTCATCTCTTGAAGCAATAGTATCTCCCTCAAAGACAGTCACGTATAAACGATTTGGATCTAGTCCGAGACCGCGATTTCCTATATCTTCCGACTTCGATGTCAAAAACTCATAGCTCCAATGTATGGCCTCTTTCTTGAAATAATCTCCCAATGACCAATTACCAAGCATCTCAAAGAAGGTTCCGTGTGTACGGTCTCCAACATCGTCTATGTCCACAGTGCGCAGACATTTCTGTGCATCGACAAGACGTTGACCCAATGGATGTACTTTTCCAAGTAGAAAAGGTACCAGCGGCTGCATACCGGCTGTATTGAAAAGAGTGGCATTGGTAATACCTTTTTCGTTTGGTGTCACCAATGAAGCTGACGGTATAACAGCATGTCCCCTTTTCTTGAAAAACTCTAGAAATCTTGAACGGATATCTGTGGATGTCATGGTTTACATACTAGCAATATTTATTCAAAACCTCAAAATCTTGCGCCGCAACGTAACTCAGTGTTTTTATCTGACTGGTGCCATGTTTGAGACCTCAGCAAGTACTACTTTTGCAGCTTCGGGATGTATGCCGACAGCGTTCAGTGAGCCAGGATTTGTAGTGATATCACTAACCACTATAATACCGAGACCAATCAAGTCTTTTTTCTGGTGGTGGTTCAAACTCACTAAGCAAGTGACGGGGTAAAGGCCATTACGATCTATTATCTTATGCAGACTGTTATCTCCTGGGTGATTCCAACTGATCATATTGAGACCTTTGCAAGTCCCGTACTGTATAGCTGCTTCAGTGAACTTGGTGTTTGTGAATAAATATCTGTCAGTAAGTTTCCTCTTTATACCACCATATTCGAATGTGGTTTCTGCTAAGTCATCAAACCTGGCTTTCACATACAAGGCCACCTTGATATCGGACTTGAGACCAAACTCGTTGTGGAATTTCACTTCAGCCATAGCTAGGTCTTTTTCTTTCCAAGCAACTACATCCATCTCGTGTTCTACACAAGTACCAAGAAGAGTTTGGTCAGTCACAGCCTCATAACCCCAGATTTTGAAAATCTTGGCAACGAATTTCTCAAATGGGAAACCGTCAGGACCAAGTTCGAACATGGCTCGACGAACAGAATATCTTGAAGCAACGGGAGTAGAATGTTTCTTCAGAAGTTCAAATGCTCGATGATATATATCTGTTGTGGGCATACCCTGCCACATCTCCTTCTCAACTTCATCGACAACATCGTCGATAGCTTGCGAGGAAGCACCAACGTGCCTGAGAGAATTTACTAGCTTCTCTTCCTCGAAGAGCTGTGTCGTGCCGTCAGACTTAGTGATCTGCATAAGATGATTCATAAAGATATTATAATACAATTTAGGATATTATTCCCCCCCCAAGACATATCTGATGATCATTATCTGTGTGTACCAAGGCATTATTCATATCATCAGTCGCTGTGTATATGACCAAAGATTGTCCTGGGGTTATAGGATCTGTTGTATGTTCTATAGTCAACACCGCCGAACTGCTGGAGTGCTTATTTCTCCTAGACTGCTCGGTAGAACGTTTACCAAGCTTACTGATAAATGCTTCTATCAGTGGTTGACGATACCTAGAACGAATCATAACTTTTGTTCCAACAGCCGGGATTTGATTCGTCCAATTCATGTATGACAAATAAACCTCTTTTGATGAAAAAACGGACTTCTTATCATGATTTGCAACAGTCAGAGTATTTTTATCCATATCCTTCGCAATAATATAATATCTTCCATCGTCTGTTGTCTTCTTGGTTATAATAAATCCATGCCTTTCTCCTAGAGTGAAAAAGAGTGCCCCAGGATGATAACCTATGATATTGCCATCGACGTCTAGGACATCACCATGACCATATCCTTTCTGATTTTTATTCAAATAATGTTTAAGAAAATCCTTGATATCTACCTTGCCGATGAAGCACAAACCCTGACTATCTTTCTTCAAGGCATTTGGTAGGCCGAACTTGGTTGCTAGTTTGCGTACGTCAATCTTTTCTAGATGTCCTACCGGAAACAATATATGTTCCAGATCTTTTTGGTTCAATGTCCAGAGAAAATAAGACTGGTCTTTGTTTTTATCTTCTCCAGCCAGTAGAGAATAGCCACCAAGAGTTTTTACAGAATCTTTCTTAGTTGTAACATCTTTTATATTCTGAGCATAGTGACCTGTAGCCACGAAATCTGCTCCATGGGCTTTTGCCCATTTCCAGAATCCACCAAACTTAACCTCACGGTTACACATAACATCAGGGTTAGGTGTACGACCTAAAGAGTATTCAGAGATCATATAGTCAATGACACCTTCCTTGTATTCTTTGACCAGATCCAATGTCACAAAAGGAATACCAAGATATGCCGCCACACGCATAGCATCTCTACGTTCATCTTTCCAAGTGCAGGATATCCAATCCGGTTGCCAAACTTTGATGTAAACACCAATGATGTCGTAACCAGCTTTTTGTAATATAGCCGCAGATACAGCGCTATCAACACCGCCAGAAAGACCAACAAAAACCTTGGCTTTATGAGGTTTCATGCTTCTTATCTTTTGCTTTCTGGTTATTTGACTATTCATATTTTATATGATAGCATCTTCGACGGAACAATCAAAATCAGAAAATTTCTAACAAAAGAAAGGGGCCTGTAAATGTCGAGTATACTAGTAGTAGAAAGTAACGAACACTTCCTACAGTTAACAGAAGAGCTTCTCAGATCTAGTGGCGGACACCATGTTATATGTGCCAGAAATGGTCATGATGCACTAAATATCCTTGCAACGAGTAAAGATATTGAAGTCGTCTTAAGCGATACTCATCTCGAAATGAGTATGAATGGTCTAGAAATGATCGCCAAGATTGACAAGTTGGGATACGATGTGGACATTGTCTTAATGTCTGGGTTTATGGATAAAAGTATTGAACACCAAGGGCAAAATGTCGGTGCTCAACACGTCATCCATAAGATTGGCATCGCCGAACACTTGGAACGTATTGGCCTGATTCGCGGTCAGGCACCGAAATCTTCCGATATCTAACCCGTCTCAATGACAAGGAATAAATCCGAGTCGTTCAGACGGGTTTTTCTTATGTCAGATTATCCAACAAACCTATAAATACCTAGTCGGGTCATTTCCGCCATTTGACCCTATCAGGTTATAAAATAATACTCCACAGAATAAGATTCTACTGTAAGAATTTTTGTTTATTGGCTATATGACCACCGAAGGTCATAGCGTAATGCATCGCACCACTTTTATCAGAAAGATAGAAGAAGTATTTTGTGGTTGTGGCATTAACAGTATCAGATATCGCATCTAGTCCAGGATTATCTATAGGTGTTGGTGGTAAGCCAGGATGTTTATATAGATTGTATGGAGAATCTGTCGCCAGATCAGATACTGTGAGCTGGTCTGAAGTCTTATTTAGGAAATAATAGAATGGTGGATCTACTTGAAGTGGTATCTTGTTTACTATGCGTTTCCACAAAATCCCAGCAATGATCTGTCTATCAGTTGTACTGGTAGCCTCCTTTTCAACTATAGATGCCATAGTTACTATATCCGCAAGTGGTTTGTCGAAAGATTTTATCTTGTCGCTTAAAGGAGATATATGCTTGTCGAAGTTGCTACGCATAATACTTATGACTTCATTCGGTTTAACATTTTCCAAGAAGAAATATGTATCTGGAAAGAGATATCCTTCATACTGACTTGAAGAAGCTATGAAGTCTATATCGTCGAAAGCTGGTATGGATTTTTTCAAGATGGTCGCCATAGCTTTAGTATTTGTACCTTCTGGTATAGTTACCTTAATCTTGGAAAGTCCTTGAACTCCATAAGCTGTACGATAAGCAACTCGGATAACAGACTGTGGTTGACTGAAAAGATAATCACCACTTATAACGCGTGTCCTCTCACCGGTAATGACTACAAAGGTCTTATATAGAAACTGTGATCTGATAATGTGGTTATCTGCCAGTATCTTGGCCACTTGGGAAAGTGATGAGCCGTCTTTTATGGAGATGATAACGCGGCCAGGAAAATTATTTGGTGGTATAGCAGCGAAGATAGCCGCGATGAGCACTATCACCACAGCCAAAATAATACCGATAAAAACATTGCGCTTTATTGAGCACTTGGGTGATTCTATTACTGGATTCATATAGGAAGATTGGCTGGGGCCTCAGACTTCTTGGAAGGCACACGTTCAAGTGTAGGCGTACTAGCAACCGCTCCTGGGAAGTGGAAGAGTGTAGCTAACTCTTCACCATTCAAGACTAGTGGGTTATGGTCAAAAGGAGGATAGAAATAGGAGCGACGCTTGTAAGCCATGATCACCCACTTAGACATACGATTGCGACGTATATCTTTGTAATCTTGCCAAGGGTATTCTAGTTTCCCCATCCAAGGACCTCCTGGTTTGAAACCGTTTAGATGTTCTGCACTGAAATGTTTGAAGTTGCCAATGATACCACCGATATTCGAAGGATTGAAAAAATCTTTCTTCGCCATATAAATAACGCGAATACCAGCATCGAAGGCCTGCTTCGTCACACTACGCTCAAGTGCTTCGACGATAGATTGCTCACCCTTTGATATAGAGGGCATTTTTGTATATCCAGTAGCTTCATCCTTCAAGCCAGCAACCTTAGTCTTGGCGTCACGCATAAGTATCTTGTGGACTTCCTCTTCCGCAGAAGCCTTCCAAGCATCATGCTTCTTCCACCAATGTCCCGGCTTTGTCTGCTCTTTTTTGTGAGCACGAATAAGTATCTGAGCCCAGATCTCTTGGTTGGGACCAACACTACCAAGGAATTCTAAGAAAGGGACTAACGGATCAACCTTATATTCTTCTTTCGGATCTTTGTCTAGGCCATAGTCTACATAGGTTTTTATTGGGTATGAATCCGGCTTAGTAAAAGCGAACTCTGTAGCCCAGACTTTCATTTCGTTCTTATCAAAATGAACCGAACGTGCGTAATCTTCTCTTTCGGTAACTTCTATTCCTGGAAATGTAGCGTACAGGGCTGTCTGGACATTGTTCTTGGCGGACTGTCGCATCCAGATGAAGAACTTAACCTGACCTTCCACAGAGACGATCTCTAGCGAGAACCAGGGCCTAGTCTCACCCATCCAAAGTATCTTGTACCAGTTACCATCTGCTGTATTATGGAAAGTATTCAAGAACATCTCCATCGCCAAAGGAGATTTATAGAGATCTTTTGGTAGTTTGATCTCTATCACGCAATACTTCTGCGAGAAAAAGAACTGCGCTCTGACGTAGCGCATCCATAGATCCCAGAAAATCCTACCGAAAATAATAGCTAGAAATATTGGAGATAATGTCACCAAATAACTCACAACCGTGGGAGTCATTGCGCTCTTGAATGTGGAAAAGATACTAGCAAAAGCCTGGTCCAATGTCATTGCAACATTATACCACATCTATTCTGTTTATCGAAACACTATATAGCTACTGGAGAATATTTACCTTCTTTGTTGTGAACGAAATACTTAGGATTTTGGAGATTGACCAAAATAGTATTTGGTTTGACATAACGTTCTTTCATGACTTTTCCTATAATCTCATCTTTAGCCATAGGACCATTTTTCTTCAAGATCTCTGAAATGACGTCACGTACGATACCAGGAGTATAACCCCATTCTGCCAAAGCGTAGAGCCCACGTCCGACAAGTACGAAACGTTTGTCTTTTATAAGTTCGTTGTGAGTGGTAGCGACATGAGCTTTCTTGTTGAACATCTTCTCTATCTGCTTGGCGACGTCGCGGAAATGTATAGGTGAACCATGTTTGCGTATTACCAAGAAAGCATAATCGCGCATACCTTTTGTGCTTATGTTTGGAGAATCAGACTTACCCCAGTCACCAAGAGAATTCCTACCAATGTTCTTGGAAATAGCCAACCAACGACGGACAATCTCTTGATTCTTATAGCGCTCAGAGACATCTTCAAGATGACTCAGGAACTTATTTACCATCTCAGATTCTGGAAGAAGATCATCTGTCTTCAAGTTGGCATATAGATTCTTCAAAGCAGATTCAACCTTCTTTGCAACCTCTTCGTTGACGTGCCAACGATGACGGAAATCATCATCCTCCTTCTGCTTCTTAAAAGGCTCACCTACAACCAATAGAAAGTGAATGTGGTTCTGGAGAGACTTATCTTTCGAGACATGGCCAAGGAAATCATCTTCCACTACTATTCCACCAAGAGAGTGCAATAGCTCTTCTATCTCGGCAAAAGCAGCCTTCTCAAGCTTATATTCTTCAGACTTACGAACATTGGCTATACCATAGTTTTCTATCTGTCTGACACGTTCACGAGTGATGCCGTATTTCTTACCTATAGAATCCAAGGTCATACGCTTGGTGTCCTTGCCTAGACCATAACGGTAGACGAGAACTTCATGCGCACGATCTGGTAGAGATGACAAAAGCCTTTTTACGACTTGCTTAGGTTTGAATGATATAGCTGATTGGTTAGAAGCCATGATATTGATTTAATAATAATCTTGTTGCTCTATATATAGATACGTTTTATCACCTATACTATATAAAGTCAAGCTATTCTACACCGAAATAGCTTATATGACAATACTAACTAATTTACATTTTACGACAATAATCTTTTTGACCTCCTTACCATCGATCCATTTTTTGACTTCGGGAATATTCTTTGCGGATTCTTCCATAGATTTCTTTGCTTTCTCATCACCGATATTTGCTGTGACAATGTCTATCTCAAAAGATCCGCGGATTTTACCATTTACTTGAACAGCTATAGTAACTGTAGAGTCTACAGCCAACTCTGCTTTGTATATAGGCCAACTTTCTAAGTGAATCGACCTCTTATTTCCTAAGCCAGACCACAACTCTTCAGTCATATGAGGAGCAAACGGCGCCAAGAGTTTGATCAATGATTCAAACTGCTCTTTGTTTATACCAGTTTTTTCTAGTTCATTGACTGTGATCATCAGTGTGCTTATGGCAGTGTTGAAATGTATACTAGCTATATCATCTGACACTTTTTTGATGGCCTTATGAATGATTTTTTCAGATTTAGCATAATTTTCTGGACTAATACCAGTATCTGTATCATTGGTGACTAACTTGTCAGCCAGGCGCCAAACCCTCTCGACGAAACGACGAGAGCCGATCATACCATCTGTACTCCAGGAAATCTGTTGATCGAAAGGGCCCATAAACATCTCATATATACGCAAAGTATCGGCTCCATAGATATTTACCACGTCAACAGGATCTACAACATTGCCGAAACGTTTGGACATCTTACGACCATCTTCGCCCATAATCAGACCAACGTGTTGAAGTTTTGCGAAAGGCTCAACAGTCGATACAACACCTATATCATACAAAAACTTATGCCAGAAACGAGCATATATAAGATGACGTGTAGCATGCTCGGCTCCACCAATATAGAAGTCTACTGGGGACCAATATTTTTCTATTTTAGGATCAACTAAGGATTTGGCGTTCTTGGGATCCATATAACGTAGGTAATACCAAGATGAGCCGGCCCATTGAGGCATAGTGTTTGTTTCGCGTTTAGCCTTACGGCCACAAATAGGACATTTCGTATTTACCCACTTATCTATAGTAGCCAATGGAGATTCGCCTGTTCCAGTCGGTTCATATGACTTAACCTTCGGCAGCTTTACTGGTAAATCTTTTTCTGGTACAGGAACTACGCCACACTTCTCACAGTGTACAAGCGGTATCGGTTCCCCCCAATATCGCTGTCTCGAGAAAACCCAGTCGCGAAGCTTGTATTTTGTAACCAATTTACCATGAACAAAATCAGTAATGTCCTTCTTAACAGATCCCGATGAACTTCCATCAAATCTACCAGAGTTAACCAGGACACCATCATCTGTATAAGCGCTGTCTCTGTTTGTCTTATCCCAGAAATAAAGAGAGAAACGGATATCATGTTTAGTCTCATTGAGTTTGGTGATTACAAGTCTACTGTCTACCCATTCGTAGCTATGCTTCTCCAACTCTTCTTCGGCTACTTTTTTCTGTGATCCACTGTTTAACTTGAACAATACACCGGTTATATGTGTGTCGTGATTCTCGTCCTTCCAAGAAGCAAAGAAGTGTCCGTGTGATTCTCCAAGTATTCTTTCGAATTTAACATCATCGTAACCAGTCTCTTCCAAGATTTCTCTCTTAGCAGAGGCTACCGAATCTTCACCTTCTTCTATACCACCGGTTATAAACGTCTTCCTTGGAGTCTTCTTCCAATTCAAGATCAGATATTTGTCTTCAGACCAGTGTCTGACTATCGCTGTTATAGAAGAACGCTTATTGGTTTTCTTGAGAAGAACTGGAGCACCGCCAGAAGTGTAATCTTTGAAGTCAGGTATGATGACATTCTTAATCTGCAGACCAAACTTCTGAGCAAAAGCAAAATCTCTCTCATCATGAGCTGGTACAGCCATAACAGCACCAGTTCCATAGTCAGCCAAAACATAATCCGCTATCCAGACTGGTACTTTTTCTCCGTTGGCTGGATTGATAACAGAGATGCCCTTAAGCTCAACCCCGGTCTTCTCTTTGGTGGCGTCAGTACGGTCTATCTCAGACTTATTTTTCGTGCGTGAGATATAAGATTCAACCTCTACGCGGTTTGTCACAACCTGCAAGAGCTCGGCGACCAATTTGTGTTCTGGTGCGAGTACGACATAAGTCACACCAAAAAGTGTGTCTGGTCTAGTGGTAAAGACTTCTATGTCTTTGACACTGGCTTTTTTGTCTAAACTTTTCGCTTGTTCTTTTGAGATTTCAATCTCAAACTTCAAAAGAGAGCCCTCTGATCTACCTATCCAATCTTTTTGAGATTTAACTATGGAAGCTGGCCAGTCCAGTGCTCTACGACCGCTGGTATCTTTCATGTCGATATCATTAAGCAGACGCTCGGCATAATCCGTTATCTTGAGAACCCACTGACGAAGTGGTTTCTTCTCTACAGGCGTACCACAACGCTCACAGCGACCATCTTCGACATCTTCGTTGGCTAACCCAGTCTTACAAGAAGGACACCAGTTTATCGGTTCATATGATTCGTAAGCCAAACCTTTCTTCCATATCTGTAAAAAGATCCACTGTGTCCAATGATAATACTTAGGATCAGTAGTATTGATCTCTCTCGACCAATCATAATCACATCCGAGTATCTCCAGCTGTTCTTTGTAATGCACGACATTCTTCTTAACAGAAACTTCTGGATTGGTCTTAGTCTTAATAGCATAATTCTCTGCAGGTAAACCGAAGGCGTCAAAACCCATAGGATGGAGCACGTTGAAGCCTTGCATACGCTTCATCCTAGACACGATATCTGTAGCTATATAACCTTTGGGGTGACCAACATGAAGTCCGACTCCAGACGGATATGGAAACATATCCAAGATATAGTATTTCAGCTTGATAGAACTGATTTTCTTGTCGGAGATAACCTCAGATCTATATATCTTACTAGTAGCCCATTTCTTCTGCCATTTTTTCTCGAGCTTTTTGTGATCATACAAAGATAAAGACTTGGAAGAGTCTTGATTTGTAGGCATCTTTTTCATAAAGACAATAATAGCTTAAAATAGCTCCAAAAACAAAAGCCCCAAGGACACACAACCAGATTTGGTGTGCATCCTCAGGGGCCATCCTAGAATCATCAGATTCAACTGATAATATCTTGAATCACTAAGAACTCGACTTCCCATCAAACAGCGTCTGACCAACAGGACCTTTCAGTTCCCATTTCCAGCAAGGTTGTGTCATACGTCCAACGATCTGCTTATGATATTCAGAAAAAGAAGCTCTATTTGGCTCAAAGTTCTCATGGAACGAGGCTTCATAGACATGATTTTGAGGATCATAATCTATTTTCCAGACACCAAGACTCATGAGATCGAGCACTGACTGCGCCCAACCATATGGAAACAACATCTGTTTTCCATCTTCTTCTTCGTTTGGATACTTCAGCTTCCCATCCGCAATAACGTCATCAACTTCATAGTGAATATCATCTAGCCGCAGATGATTACGCCGATGACCAAACAGACCCTTGTAGATGTAAGTATATTTTCGTTTGCCAGCATTTTCATCTGGCCGACGACTAGACATCAAGAGGCCAAACATGTTCAATATGGAACCATACTTGGTCAAGGTTTCAATATTACCTCGGATGGTGAAAGACCCATCCAATATCTCAAGTGTTTCCAATGCGCGTTTCTCTAGATCTCCAGCCGTAACATATGTCCAATCCAACATCTTGATGATTGGTTCTGGTATCTCCGATGCTGTATCATGATTAACCGTAAAATGATGCGGTTGCAATCCCAAAGATTCGCGAGCGATGGATATGGCTTGTGTGTTTGTCGCTATGCTCACTGAGGCTCCTTTGTTGCCAATGTGGCAACTTGTTTTAAGGATCATGGATCACCCGACTCGAAAGAGTCGAAATGGTGTCTGAAGTAAGATTACGCATCTACAGAAAAAAGTCAATTATCTAAATTTTAAACTCTATAACCTCTCCATCCTTCACAATATATTCTTTACCTTCTGTACGTATAAGACCTTTCTCACGAGCGGCGGCATATGAGCGTATTGCAAGTAACTTATCCCACTCAATGATCTCAGCACGAACAAACTTCTCCTTGAAGTCTCCATGTATGGCTGTACCAGCTTCTGGGGCTGTCCAACCACGCTTGATAGTCCACGCACGCGTCTCATCCTCACCAGTTGTAAAGTAAGTGATTAGGCCAAGAAGCTCATAACCTTTGCGGATGAGATCATTTACACCATCATCGTGGACACCGAGTCCTTCACGCATCTCTATCTTATCTTCTGCGTCTAGATCTTTGAGCTCTTGTTCTATACCAGCATCAACTATGACATGGCCAGCTTTTGTCTCACTGAAAAAATGAATAAGTTTAGTCCAGCGATCATCTTTTACTGTATCACCACCAATCTCATCGAGGTTCTTAGCACCAGCTTTTTTATTCAAGACATATATGAACGGCTTAGCAGTGATCAAACAGAGTTGCTTAAGAAATGGCGCTTCAAACTCGTCAGCAACTATGGAAGAAGCCAGCTTACCAGCCTCCAGGGCTCTCACCAGGCGTTCTATCAGACCAGCTTCGATGATAGCTTCTTTCTTACCAGATCTGACTTCTTTGTTAAGATTTGCACTTCTTTTTGTAATGGTCTGTAGGTCAGCTAGGACAAGCTCTAGATTTATGACTTCTATATCTTTTACAGGATCAATCTTACCATCGACGTGGATGATATTCTGATCTTCGAAGATACGCACAACCTGAGCGATAGCATCTGTCTCGCGGATATTTGATAGGAATTTATTGCCGAGACCTTCACCTTCTGAAGCACCTTTGACCAATCCAGCAATGTCGACGAATTCCACAGCAGCTGGAATGGTCTTGGCAGATACAGAAAATTCACTCAACTTCACTAGACGCTCATCTGGTACTGCAACCACACCTATAGATGGATCAATTGTACAAAAAGGATAATTCTCAGCGGCAACACTCTTCTTAGTAAGTGCGTTAAAGAGCGTGGATTTACCCACGTTTGGTAGACCAACTATGCCAATACTTAAACTCATAATAGAACCACTATATCAGAAGACATGATTCTTACCAAGAAGCTTTTAAGAATTTCTCAAGAAGCTACGAGTAAATACTAAGTGGATATAATGAAGTGATAACAGATCACATCCCTGTTGGTCTAGCTAGACGCCAGTTCGTAAGTATCGTGACAAGACTAACAGAGTCCGCGACATTGCGGGCATTTGTCCAAGTGACTGTGCTGGTGACAGTCGCGTATGAGGCACTGGTAAATGGTGCACTAGACGGGCTCAGAGATAGTCTGATCGATCTATGGAATTTAGTATCGACTGTGCTCGAAGAATTTCCATTAAAATACCAGAACGATGTACCGGACACGCTACTAGTAGCCAGACCACAAGGTCCTGGTATACAAGAGCTAAATGGAACGGAAAAAGCTGTATTGTCTGTGGTAGAGGCGTTTGTACCAAAGTCCCTAATGTTGCCGACTGCCTCTATACCCTCTCGAGCGATCTGTACGGCTTCTAACTTGTCTAGATCTATACGAGTAGAAGTATTCGCATCCACAAGCAAATTCCCGGCAACTATAGAACCTATGGCGAATATTGCTATAGCCAAAACTAGTTCCATAAGACTAAATCCTCTCTTTGTAAAAATTTTTCTATTCATAGAGTTTCATAAAATATAATATCAATTCTCAACTACTGTTCCAAGATTGTCTAGAGTCAGAGTTTTTGTCAGACCATTCCAAACTATAGATATGGTACCAGTGGCTGTCGGTGTACCTGTATGCTTAGCAAATCCGATCTCGTTCATCGGTGTTGGAAAAGTTATATATGTACCAGCCAAAAGCTGGTATTGGTCATCTGCCAAAGTATTGTGAGAAGAACAAGCTGTACCGGTCGTACCAGCATATAGAGCATAAGAAGCAGTGGTTGTACCAGTAGACCAGAAAACATTATTGAGACACAGTCCGTAAGCGCTATCATTCTTCTGCGTGACCGCCTGACTTCTAGCACGAGTCAAAGAATCACCAAGCTGACCCTGCATACCAGTGATGGTCTGACTATTGTAAAACTGTATACCAAGTGGAGCCGTTACAAGAGACACCACCGATATTACAGCGATGACGATGATCATCTCTATGAGAGTAAAACCGGATCTATGAGCTGATCTTGTGTAGTACATATATAAATAAGATTATATCACACAGAAACAATATGAGATTAACTATATATGAGACTATCCCAAACTACCAGTAAGTTTGTAGATTGGTAGGATGATAGACAAAGCTAGAGTCGCAACGGCCACACCAATAATGACAAGCAATACTGGTTCTATGACTACCGGTAGACGCTTGGTCTTGATGTTAATCTCTTTTGTATAATAATCCGCCAGGTTTGTGAATGATTCTTGCAAAGATCCAGAGTTCTCTCCGACAGAAAGAAGGTTGACGAAGTTGGGAGGATAAAGTATAGGATACAACTTCACAGTTTCCGTTACAGAGACTCCATTCAAAAGTCTGCTCCTAATATCGGTCAATGCTTTCTTATAATACAGGTTACCTGTTCCGACAAAGGCTATCTCCAAAGATTCATCTAGAGTCAACCCTGACCTCAAAAGTGTAGCCAAAAGTTGACTGAACAAAGCTAGTTGATAGTCGCGTATCATGTCACCGATAAAACCAAGATGTATGGTCACGGTGTCTATTACCATTTTTACTGGTTTGAGGCGCTTGAGTACTTGAAATATGACTGAGACCAAAATTATACCGAAAAGTACATACATCCAATACGACTGCAAGAAAACCGACGCATCTAAGATGAACTGGGTTATCCAAGGCAACTGTACGTGCAGACTAGAGAACATGGGAACAAGCTTAGGTAATATAAATACAGCCAAACCACCACCAAGCACAACCGTAGCTGCTATGACAAGCTTAGGATATAGAGTCACTGAACTGATCTCTTTTCTCAAGTTACTATCACGACTCAACCACTCCGCCAAAAAGTCTAGATTTTCCGGTAAAGATCCTGAGAGTTCTCCGGCACGCACCAAGCTAGTGACGACAGTGCCAAAACGGCTGTTACTGTTCGACATGGCCGTATATAGCGAGACACCTTTTGACAAGTGATCTCGTAATTCCGATAGAGTTTTTTTCAGATTTGATGAACGTGCCTGGCTAGCCAATGATAAGATAGCTTCATCTATAGAGACGCCTCCACGTAAAAGCACAGACAAGTTTTTGGCAAACTCGACCTGGTCCTCAAGTTGTAGTGTTGTCTTGAATGTCATGTGAATATGCCTACTATCCCGGAGTTCTTACTCACCTAGACTAGTTGGTAAGTCCCAGTATCTCTTCAAATGTTGTCAGTCCTTTGAATACCAATCCGACTCCATTGTAGAACATAGGAATCATACCATTTTCTGCGGCTTTTGACTCTATAGATGAGGCTGACGACTTCTTGATAATAAGGTCTCTTATATCATCGTCGATCTCCATGACTTCAAATATACCCATACGGCCCATATATCCAGTATGGTTACAGTTCTTACAACCAGTTCCTTTATAAAGTTTCAAGTCTTCTATACGCTGACCTGGAAAATGTTTCGACATAAGTGTATTAAACTCTGGAGTATCCTTTATACGTTTTATCTCTGAGAGATTTTCTGGATGAGGTGGATACAAGATCTTGCAATATGAACAAACCTTTCTTACAAGTCTCTGTGCTATGACAACATTCACCGAGGAAGCCACAAGGAAAGGCTCAACTCCCATTTCTGAAAGGCGTGGGAAAATAGTGGCGGCGTCGTTGGCATGCATAGTCGAGAGTAGCATATGTCCGGTCATGGCTGCATTCACGGCGATAGAAGCTGTCTCATTATCACGAATCTCACCAACCATAATTACGTCTGGGTCTTGGCGAACGATCTCACGGAGACCGTTGGCAAAAGTGATGTTCTTCTTGGCATTCACTTGAATCTGTTGCACCTTGGTGACACTATACTCTACCGGATCCTCAATAGTGACTATGTTTATCGGTAATTGGTTTAAGACCAGCATAATTGAATACAAGGTGGTGGTCTTACCAGCACCAGTCGGACCAACTACAATAATCATACCGTATGGTCTGTCTATGGCTGTCTTAACTTTTTCCATATCTTCATCTAGAAGTCCAAGATCTTCCAAAGTCATCTTTCTAGATTTTTCTGAGAGAATACGCATAACCACATTTTCTCCGTGAGTGATCGGCAATATAGAAACACGCACATCAAACTTGACCTTATCCTTAGAATAGTCGAAACGGCCATCTTGAGTGGCATCCTGTTCGTCTGTACGCAAATGGGACATAATCTTAATCCTAGAGACTACTGGACGATGCATATTCATAGGATACCTGGATATCTCATAGAGAATCCCATCTATACGGAAACGCACCGAGACAAAACCATCCGAAGCTGGCTCCAAATGGATATCAGAAGCACCATTTTCGTATGAATAATCCAGAAGTCTGTCGACTAGAGCCACTGGGCTACTTTCATTTTTATTTACTTCATAATCCTGTATGAGATCCTTAACGGCTTTGTATATGTTGTCTTTGTAATTCTTGAAGGCATCGCGCATCCCAAAAGGAGTCGTATAATACACAGTCACTTTGCCTTTTGTGACTTTTTCCAGAGAATCTATAAATTCTATGTTCCCGGGATCGGTTATGGCCAGGCTGATATCGTCTCCATCTTTCTTGAAAACTATGGCATTTTGGGATCGGGCTACGACTTCGGGAAGAATCTCGAAGGCTTCATTGTCTATACCTTGTTCATTGACGTCAGCAAAAGGTACGCCATATTCCCTGGCAATAACTTCACCAAGTTCAGAGTCCTTGATCTCACCACGCTCGATAAGAGAAATCTCGACTGGCTGGTTCAGCCTGTCTGCATCTTCAACAGCCGCCTTGAAATGAAGGTCCTCTATCTGACCTTTTGCAACTAATAGTTCTTTGAGCTTTTCCCGATCATATGAGAATGACATAAGTTATTTTTTATGACTCAAAACCAGGCATGACTGGTATAGCAACATAATTTTCTGCAAAATCTCTGTATATCTATCTTGAGACACCGATAGGACCATCTACATTCGTTCCTGCTGCTATGTTCTCGGTGAGAGGAGCGCAGACGAGTATGCGATTTGCATTTGCTGTGAGCTTCGCTATGTAATAACCAGTACCACTTCCTGTAGAAGTTGCTGACGGATCGGTTGGGGAGGATGTAACATACCCAACAGTACCTGTTACCAATGCACTATTCAAATCAGTATAACCAGAACAGGATGTGCCGTTACTCTTACAGATCTCATCTGCTGATACTGCTCTTACTTGGGCGCAAGTAGAAGATGCAGAGACATAAGCAGAGCTATATGAAGGAATAGATGTAGGAATCGTGCCGTTTTGGTCTATAACATACTGATAAACCGCACTTAGGATAGTAGCCACGTCTGCCCTTCTCTGCGCATTTCTAGCATCACCAAGCTGTTTGGCTGGGTTGATGGCTACTATGACTATACCAGCCAAGATAGCAATAATAGCGACGACGAGCAAGATTTCCAAAAGCGTAAAACCTTTATTGTCGGCCTTGACGCGTATTTTTGTAAACATGATTTTATTTAAAAACTTTATAATATTAATAACTACTAAACCGAAACTAACTGTAAGTGGCTAAATTATAACACATAAGATGCCTACTAAAAAGTAGGTATGTGGAAAACTATAGCATTTGAGCTATTATTTTCTTGGTCTCTTCTGGACCAGTAACTTGTATACAGTCTATACCGGTTGATTTCGCTGGAAAATCATTGCCTCCATGAAAAAGAGCATCTCCGATGAAAAGCATATGTTCTAAAGATATACGCAGAGTATCCTCAAGTTTCCTGATTCCATACGCTTTGTTAACTCCTTTCATGGTTATATCTATGGAGGTTGAACCACCTATCCTGACATCGAACCTTGGTATTTTACTAGATAAGATCTCCGCTATTTGCTGCCTTTTTTCACGTTTTGGATCCCAAGCCTCTTTCAGTGCAAGCGGTGCAGCCTGACCTAAGGCCGAGAAAGTGATCTGAGAACCTCTGTCTTCTATGAGTGCCCCGTAAGTCTTCTCTGGTCTATCTATACCAGCGATGGATATAGCCAGTTCCAGTTTTTCTATAATATCTTTCCTGTCTATTTCTGGTATATCTTCAGCGTATTGTTGATGCCAAGTTCCACGCCAGACATAGAGACGAGTTCCAGATGTCGGCAATAAAAAAAGATTAGTCAGTGGTTGCATATCGACTGGTAGTCTATTCAAGATTTGTGTCTCAAACTGCGGAAAACCACCACCAGAAATGACAGCAATCTTCTTCTTCAATATAAGAGAGGCTAGAAGCTTGACCATAGCCTCATCGACTGCGGATTTACTCGGCGCTAATGTTCCATCGAGGTCAAATATGATCAATTCTTTTTTTGTATAATCATGCATATCTATATATTCTTATATGTCTCTTTATTATAGAACATATTATGTCCTGAGTTTATTCAATAAATCCTCCAAACCTATAGTAGCTACTCCGATGACACTGTCGGCGGCACCGTAGTATATGTAGACTACCCCTTTGCGTATTATAAGATTACAAGGAAATACTACATTTGGTACCAAGCCGTTACGTTCATAACTTTCTTCTGGTTCGAAGACTGGAACCGCTGTACGAGCTTTAATTTGCGTAGGATCTTCAAGGTCAAGAAGGACCGCACCGACGCGGTATTTCCTACCCTTAGAAACTCCATGATAAAGTAAAAGCCAGCCTCTCTTGGTCTTAACTGGAGGACCGGCAATACCGACTTTCTCACCGTCCCACATACCTGGTCTTGGGTTCAATATCTCGATGCATTTGTCTACAGTTTCCTTAGAAAAATCCAAAGAAGATACAAAATCTGCACATATACTGTCATTGACTCTATGAATAACCATATACTTACCATTAACCGGTTCTGGTAATATGGTGGCGTCCTTATTCATGACGTTTGGTGGCGTTATAACTTCCGGCATAGACCACGCGCTCCAACGCCTATCTAGGAAATCATGTATGGTGATAAAGCTAACTGCCACGCGCGGAGTATCTCCATTGTAAGCTGTGTATGTCATATAGAGCTTATCTCCAATAACAACTATACGAGGGTCTTCACAGCCGAAGTTTGAGTCGGCACCTGGTCTGTATTCGAAGTCAGTACGAGGAAAATATATCGGCTTATCAAGTCGTTCATCTATGGTAAATCCGTCGCTACTGACAGCATAACCGAGTGCAGAAACATTTTTGACCGACGCTCCTCGATAGATGATATGAGTTTTGTTATCAAGCTCGATGGCGGCGGGGTTCAGTGTTCCGCCAGCTTCCCAGAGAAAACCCGGTCGAGGAGATATGATCGGATTGCCGACAAATCTCTTGAAGCGCGTTTTCTTAGCTTCAGCGGTATCGAGAATGGTGTCGAGTAGGTTGTCTAAATATATGTATGCCATAGCACAATGAGTGTCGGCGGCACCATAAAATATCTCGAGTTTATCTTTCCTTATAAGAGCTCCCGATGGAAATATGATGTTGGCCACTTGGCCAGATCTTTCATAATACGTATCCGGTATCATAAAAGATCCTTTGGTCCTACCGATGATACGCCTTGGATCAGCTAGATCAAGTAAAACGATTTCTATACCAAAGACTGTATGTGATCCTCCATAGTCTTGTATATGAGAGTAGACGACGAGCCAGCCTTTGTCAGTCTTCAATGGAGGAGCACCGAGCTCTACCTGGTCACTATCAGATCTTCGAAGATTGATCCTATGATTGTCTAAACCGGCATACCAAGATTCCCAGTATTCCTTCGACCAGATATCTTCTGTTTTATCGAACTCTATATAGCAAATATCCGATGGTCTTCTGTCAGTATTTACAGTCACAAGTGCTGCCAACTTACTACCGATTCTTTCTGGGAAAAGCGCCATAGCCTTGGCATTGAAAGGAGTGACTAGATGTTTCGATTCTATAGTCTTAAGGTCTTTACTCAAAGCTACAGCTACCTTGATATTTTCAGCAGAGAAAGGATATCCACCAAGTGCTGTGTAAAATATGAAGTAAGTATCATCTATCTTCGTGACTCTTGGATCTTCACAACCATATTTATCGAAATCCTCACTTGGTCCAAACAAGACTTTGCGCTTTTCGAAATGAGCGCCATCATCTGAAACAGCCACACCAACTACTGAAGTACTCATATGGGGCTCTTTGAGTGGATCTGGTTCAGACATAGCTCGATAGACCATATAGGTATTCTTGTCTAATAGAATAGGACAACCATTGAAAGCGGCCATAGCTTCCCAAGGATGTTCATCGACTGGAGAAAGTATAGGATTATGCTCTGATCTGTTGAGTGTGAACATGTTTTTATTATAAAAATATAAGGCGTAAATTACAAAAAAGTTAAGCCTGGACTTTTCCGTATTCTACCAACCAGTTAAGTAAAGGTCGAAGCGGAGTCTTGGCTACACATACATATTTGTCGCCACCACCATAGTATACAACTAGCTCGCCATCCTGTTTACCATCCGATGTTGTAATCTCATTCAATATAAGTGCGCCAGAGGCGTAAACTACTCCTGGCTTCCAATCATTTTCATAAGGCATATCCGGTTCAAGTATCGGTTCATGTGAACGATATAATATGTGGGTAGGCTCTTTGGCATCCAAGATCATCGCGCCAAGTTTGTATTTGTCTGGATCATTCTTGTCCATGGCGTGATACAAGAGTAGCCAACCAAGTTCAGTCTTGATAGGAGGAGGACCAGCACCACGAACCCAATTATCCCAATGTTCTGGCCTACCACCAGTTGGTGGAACACTCTTGAGATTTAGCTGAGAAAAAGAATCTAGGGCACCTTCGTCTATATAATCTATTTTTATATCAGGAGTCACACCGTGAAGCACAGCTATTTTACCATTTATTTTCTCTGGAAACAGAACCCAGTTCTTATTGACTTTACCGACTGCAGATAGAAACTTTGGTTTCTTCCAATTCCAACGATTCTTCTTCATATCTTCCATGGCTATAGAGGTCAGACCTATACGAACAGAACTCCATCCTTCGAATGCGGTATAAGTCATATAAACTCTTCCGCCTATAACAACTGTACGTGGATCTTCACAGCCACCCCAGCCACCACCAGAAGTATATATTGTTGTATCAAGATTTTTCGGTGAAGAAAAACCACCTTTGTCCTTTGGATCAATAGAAGGCGTGGAAACAAATACTGGATATGATGAGCGCTTATCGAAGCTTAGACCATCGCGACTTTTCGCGTGGCCAATGCGAGACAAGCCATCTGCCCCCATAGCTCTATAGAACAGATGCACAAACCCTTCATTATCTTTCACGGCTGCGGGATTAAATGTTCCGACTGATTCCCACTCTTTGTGTAGGGCTGGCCTGATGATCGGATTATCAAAATGTCTCGCTAGACTATGGCTAGACTTCTTTTTAGAAAAACGTTTTACATGCTTATCGACTATACGAAATACAATAAATAGAAGCAAAAAAGCCAGAATCGCATATATAGCAATGAAAACTAGCGGTGATTTTATAATAAAATCAAATAAATAAGACATAAATTTCAAGGTTACATCTATACTACTCTGTTATATCTATCCTCGGTGCGAGTGATATCTTCCTCATTGAAATTACCATAAGCTATCTCAAGCAAGACTATCTCTTCCTTGGCTTCTATGCGATGTGATGTTCCTCTTAAGACGAAAAACTCTTTGTTGGGAGATATTTCTAACATCTCTTCACCAACTATCGCTGTACCAATACCAGATATGATATGCCAAAACTCGTCACGAGACTTATGGTATTGCAAACTGAGAGCTTCGCCGGATTTTACTGTGACGATCTTAACTGTACAAGGAGAATTTTCTATGAATTTCACAAAATCACCCCATGGTCTTTCTACGTGCACTGGTTTGAAAGGAGGTTGTTGCATTGACGGTTACTATTGTAACACTATACCGAGATATATTCGACTCTATTTGTTAGAAATGTGCATAACCACTATTTCACTATCGCTACCAACGCGGATTTGTACTGGACCCCTTTCATTGCACGCCATCCTTGTTAGCTGAATTGTACGCCGCCAACACTTTTCGCGCAAACTGCAT
>Ga0209083_1000336_pt1 | contig 72282 bp, 70 predicted proteins | sample AM7aDNAmetaG_FD_184132 | JGI IMG/M metagenome (GOLD analysis project Ga0209083, IMG submission 184132) | Freshwater microbial communities from Finland to study Microbial Dark Matter (Phase II) - AM7a DNA metaG (SPAdes) (version 3) | ecosystem: Environmental > Aquatic > Freshwater > Lake ... | reverse complement strand
TACTGTTACACAATACCAGATCAACAAAGCCGTCCAGCTTTTGAACGATCGGCCGAGAAAACGGCTAAACTATTCAACGCCCAGGGAAGTGTTTAAAGGATGTAGTGATTCAGACTAGAACTTGCGCTCGAACTTTCTGCCATGGTTCTAGCCCTCGGACCAGACTTCATGGATCCGTCATGCATGTTCAGCATGATGACCGATAGGGACTTCATGACCAAACGAAGACACTCGATCCTGACCGCGTACCATTGCGTGGCCATGAATGAATACAAGAATCAATGGACGGATGACGGGACCTTGATCCATCCTGAATGCGAATTCGCCAATGCGGAGTATTCTATAGCGGTATCGGCGATCAATTCGCTGCTAGACTACTATGACCCCGCGGTGAACCGCTTCTTCCTGGATTACAGTTTCGACCAGACGTCCATGTACAATGCTTTGGGAGAGTTGATGGCCTTTCGATGGAGTGGTGAGAGGGACGTGGAGATCGGCCTTGCGGCTGCCCGTTCCTTGAAAGCTCTACCGATACGGCACGCGCTCTGCACCAAGAGAATGACAACATGGAGAATATGAAAGTAATAATATGAGTAACACCAGACTAGAAGACCTGTCGCCAAAAGCGAAGGCACTCGCCGACCAGCTCGGTAAAGACGGTAACGTCGCTGAGGCGCTCAAAAAGGACCCTTCGTTAGTCGAAGGCCTGGATGAGTACCAGAAGTGGCGTGACCGTGAACACCAAGAGGAAGGTGAGCGGATCGGATGTGACTCGTGTCACAGTCCAGTAGCACACGGAGTGTCTGAGGCTCTGAAGAAGCTCAGACCGCCTAAAAAGCGGAAGAAGAAGTAGCTCGTTGCACGGAAACACAACAGCCGTCGGGACCCTCGGGACCTGGCGGCTGCTTTTAATTGACTTGAATCTATGTTTTACAAATCCACCAACTTCCCTCCTTTGATGACCATCATCTTCGTATCTGGAAGACGATTGCCCGTTTGGTTAAACTTGATCTTACCGCTCACACCGAGAAAATCGGCATTTTTCATATTCTTTACCCACGTCGCCTTGTCCGGCGAATAGGTCTGTACGATCAAATTGAATGAGTCGTAGCCGATATCAGAAAGAAATGGAGCATCTATTCCAAAGCGTGCTTTGTACGCGTCCTTGAATGCTTGCGTATCTTCGAGCTTCATACCGCCGACTATGCTTCCATCGAGGACAGTTAGGTTACCCATTATGCGCTGATAATCTGTATAGCCAGAGACGAAATTGGTATCAAAGAACATGGTCGGTTTAGTCTTTTCGATCTTTATCAGCTCTTTCATGAACTGTGCTCCCGGTTGAGGGAACATAAATAGACCGATAGCTTGAGGATTACCAGACGATGCTTTTAGAGCATGCGTACGGAAATCAGTTTCCGCCGAATCAATGGCGATATCAGTTGTCTTACCTTGAAAACCTTCTTTGAATGCATCGACGAAACGTATCATCGCATCATGTTTTGTGTAGACCAATGTCATACTGGCTATGCCCTTATTCCGCATATATACACCGTAGTCTCGTTCTGAGGTGATGCTATCGGGAAACATTCCGAAGACGTTATCATCTGCTGGTACCCGTCCTTGTTCGCCGCCTTGAGCTACAGGAATCCCCAGTTTCGTAACCGAATCATAGATCGCATCAATGGATGCCGTCGAGACATTGATGAGTGCATCGATCTTGTCGATGCTCACCAATTTCTGATAAGCGCTTACGGCTTTGCCACCGCTGAAGCCGTCGTCTTCAATGGTCATAGCGATCTTCGCATCAGGATGGGCGGCATTGTATTGTTCTTGCGCGAGCAGGGCCCCATTTCTGAAGTTCTCTCCGACAGCCGCATATTCTCCGGATAAGATGCTTATCATGCCAAGATGGATGCTCTTTGTGGACGTAGACTTATTAAAGGTAACAAACAGACCAATTATGATAATCACAACAACGACTACAGCGATCCAAATATATTTTTTCATAGGCGTAATAATAGCTCGATTTGACTCTCAGCACAAATTCAGTTAATGCGTTTGAATATGCGCAATTGGCACAGAAGCTTGCATTAGAGCCAATACATAGCCGCGGTACCAATCAATCATCAAAAATATTGACTAACATATAATTTCCGCATAGTATGCATATTATGGAAAATGAGCTCATATCTGGACTGAACAATATCGGCCTGAATGACAAGCAGGCCCAAGTGTATTTGGCGCTATTAAGGCTTGGCAGAGGCTCGGCATATGCCGTATCTGAACAGTCGGGACTTAAGAAGCCAACGACGTATGTGATCCTTGACGAGTTGGTAGATAAGGGTGCCGCTCACCGAGTACCGCGTGTATCAAAGAGGCTGTATAAGCCTGTGCTACCGGAAGTACTTCTTCGGGATGCTGAACAGCGCCTGATCGAAACGAAGAAGCTGCTGCCCTCTTTAAAGTCGCAAGGAAGTTCTGAACCGGATAAGATGAACGTCCTTCATTTCGAGGGCCTCAAAGCGTTCAAGGAAGCGCTTTATTATCGAATGGATGAATGTGTGGGTAAGGAAATAATAGGCTTTTACGCAAAAGCCGAAGGGATGTCCCCAAAGTTGCTCGCAGTCTGCGAAGAGTACAACAAATATTGTGCGGATAACGATGTCACTCTCCGTGTATTCGTCCCTGAGCATCCTTCTCTAGAATACTTTCGTAAAACCGACCTTTTGTATAAGCGGATCGTTCAAATTCTGCCATTGATCACATATTCATCCGCTATTTCCATAGATACATTTGCAAATGTAGTTCGAATCATCCTTAACCGAAATAACCAGATAGTGATAATTGAAAATATCGAGTTAGCGAAGACGATCAGAGAGATATTCGACTTCATGTGGAAGAATCGGAGCTTGGCGGCGGATACAACAAAGGCCCGGGGTTAATCCGAGCCTCTTTAGTGACTCCGTTGTCTCTCAGGATTGAAGATTTGTCGTCAGTCGTCGTTGCAAAACGTCAGCAGCTTTCGCGATGATCGGCGTAGATGCCGGAAACTCCCATTGAAAGTTATCCAGCGACATTTGACCACTCCTGTTGAAGTACACGTCGACTGTGGCTACAGTTCTGCCGGCTGCAGTCATCAGATTCAGAGCGCCGTGGCCGCATGTTTTGCCGACGTCGCTCGTGGTCATCGACCAGCAGAGTTTCAAATCCGCATCGCCAACCAAGTTCCTCTCATCCAGCGCTTTCTCCATCATTTCAGAGGCTGCTATAAGAGTACTACAGAGACTCAGAATCTGTGTCGTATCCGCGGCATCGCCTTCAGATCTTATCATGAACGTTGTTCTTTTCATTCGCTACCTCATCTTTCGTTTTGAATTGTTTTGTGCTTCAAACTGATAGTAGCAGACGCAGCTAAAATCGCAACTAAAAAGCAGTTGACCGGTGGCCAACTGCCTGTAAGCTGTGAATGTTGCGGTTGCTACCAACCGTGTCTAGTATCCCGCTTCAGCGGTTTTGTTTGACCATGCCCGCCTGAATCGAGCCTCTGGATCCTAGCGAGCTCTTGCATAGCCTCTTCGATCATTCTCGCTGGTTCAGCCATTTTACTTACGGTATCGAGAAGCGGCTTGACGCGAGTAACCAGATTGTCGTATTTGCGCTCGACATCTTCGCGGCGTCGCTTTTCCTGCTCGTACAAGGCTTGGTAATCGATTTCACTCATAATTGTGCCATTTCCTTTCAATGTATAAGCTAGCAAAAAAGCTTGCGCATGTCAATCAAGCATGACGTAATATTTTCTATATCCTCCTCCCCCACTGTTCCCGTTGACACATGAGTGTGTCTTCATAATTTCTTGAAACTTTCTTTATCGAATTTTGAACATTTTTTGAGCGTTTCTTCATTTCAGTTTGATAGATTGGTCGGATGGCAGACAACAGCTATTGGAGCATCATTGAAGCAGCAAAGAATGAATACTTTGCGATTGGTGCCGTTCCCTGTCCGGCGTTGAAGAATGAGCTAGTATTTTTCAATAGGCGTGGGTGGTAGCTCGAGTTCATATTACTCCTATAAGAAGGATCCTATCGGGTCTTCAGTCGCCGATTTTTGGGAGTTCAGAAGATTCACAGCAATAGGTAAAACACATAGATGGCTCTCTGCTATAGTAGTTAAATTCAATAATGGTAAGCTATGTTTCCTGAGTGTATTCCAAAGATAGCAAAAACTCCCTCTCGGGAGTTTTTGCCTGCTTGCCACCAGCTTTAGCCGATAACATCACCTTAGGATTAGTCCTAATGACATGCAAGCAGCTTACGAATAGAGTTTATCAAATCAAAGTCTGTTGTCAATGCTTTCTCCTACCTACAACCTGTACTCCCCCACCAAGCCTTGTGGCCGGTAAAGCATGAGTAGAATCAAAATAACTCCGTAAGTGACCTGCCTCATCTGGGCAGCGATGTCATCGGGAAAACCAACGAAGCGGAGGATCTCCGGCAATAGGATTAGACACACAGCCCCGAGCACAGCACCTTTGTTGTTAGCTAGTCCACCAAGAATGACGACAGCTAGTATAAATATCGACTCGGTCAAAGTGAAGCTCGATGGGTCGATGAATGTTATGTAGCTGGCGAATAATGAACCGGCCACAGCAGCCATTCCGGCGGATATGACGAATATAGTCAACTTGTACCAGAGAACGCGGTAGCCGAAGACGGAGATGGCTTCCTCATCTTCACGGATGGCTTTGAGGACGCGGCCGAATGATGAAGTGGTGATGAACTTACAGAGGAAATAGATAATGATCAGAATGATTACCGAAAGTACAAGAAACCAAAGATTCTCGGAGAAGGTGAAGCCGAAAAGCGACGGTCTGGGGATGCCTGGAATACCGAGAGGTCCGCGTGTCAGAGACTGCCAGTTGAGGAATATGCTGTATATGATCACATTGAATCCGAATGAGCCAAGAGCGTAGTAGTCGTCCTTGAATTTGGAAAGCACGAAACCGATGGCTAGGCTTATGACGGCGGTTATGACTATTCCTATCAGCATTGCCAAGAAGAAATTCATTCCAGTCGATGTAAGGAGAATTGCTGTTACATAGGCCCCGATACCATAAAAGGCAGCTTGAGTGATGCTTAAAAGACCAGTGAATCCTACGACCAAGTTCAAGGATAAGCCAAGGATGGCGTAGATGCTTATGAGAATTGCTATGTGAATTAAGTATTCCATGTTTAGAGTTTCAAGATTCCCTGCGGCCTGAATAGCAAAAATAGAATTAGAACTCCGAATGCTATAGCATCCTTCCATTCACCTGATATTTGCCATATGCCGAAGTTCTCTATGAAGCCAAGTAGGAATGCGCCAAGAACACCACCGTAGACATTGCCTATGCCGCCGATGATGGAAGCGATGACGCCTTTAAGGAGCAGAGACAAACCCATCGTCGGTTCTATGCCGGTATCAAAGCCGACGAGTATCCCTGCCAAACCGGCTATTGCAGAACCGATGAAAAAGACCCAGCCGATGACTTTTACCGTATTTATACCGACGATTTTTGATACTTCCTCATCGTCGCCGACAGCTTTTATGGCTTTGCCGAATAATGTGTAGCGGAACATGAGCCCGATAGCGGCCATGATCAATAGGCCGAGTATGAGAATGATGAGCTGTGTCTGCGTGATCACTCCCCCAAAGATATTGTAGACTGCTTCGTTACCAGCGCTTCGCGAAAGCGTTTGAAATTGGCTGGTGAATAAGATGGCTACGATCGATTGGACTGCCGTCATCACGCCCAGTGCTGCCACCAAGAGGACCATTCCGGAAGACTTCCTTTTCCGAAGCGGTGCGTATACTAGGCGATAAATAATAAGCCCGATCGCACCAGAGATAAGGATACCGAGAATGATAGCGACGTAAAGATTCAGGCCCAGTCCTTTGTAGAAATAGAATACCGAATATCCGCCTACAGCCGCCAAAGCGCCGTATCCTAGGTCAAAGAATTTGGTTGTGCCATATATGAGATTGAAACCCAAAGCGACCATGCTGTATATCGCTCCGGCGATGATCGAATTGACGATGAGTTGCGGGATGATGTCCATGGATGGTTGCTGGCCGGATTTGTAGCCTTTACTATACAACAAAAACCGCTTGGTGAGGAGCGGAGTTTGTTTGAAAGATTCGAATGTCGAGTTGATTATTACGGTGCTATCGTAACCGGCACACCATTCTTGATAGTTCTGACCACGGCTTTGGAGTCCACGATTCCATTTGAGTCGATCGTTTGATTGGTGCCAAGAGCTCCGTCAAAGCTCTTGATATTGGCTAAGGCATCCTTGATCTGCTCATGAGTCGGCTTTGTCTTACCGTCTCCTGCCGCCTCGACCGCTTTGACGAGCAGACTAAATCCATCGTAGTCATTCGCTGCGCCGAACTTCGGACTGACACCGTAAGTCTTCGTATAGAGGTCTACGAACCATGGAGTGGCATCGGCACCATTCACATACCACATGCCTTCGAATAGAGACATTTGGTCCGAGAATTCGAACGCTTCCATCGTGGTCACGGGAGTATTGATGCCGGCCTGGCGAAGTTGCCTCGTAAGAATTTCAAGTTCCGGGCTGGTCGCTTCCAGGACATATATGTCTGGCTTAAGACCCTTCACTTTGTCTATGTTAGTCCGGAAGTCTCTCGTACCAGTTGTAAAGTTCTGGATCGACACCACCTCGATATCAGTCTTCTTGATATCGCGTTCAAAGCTATCTATTATCGACGCCGCACCTTGATTGTCGGACTGTGCGAAGAATACGATCTTCTTGATGCCTCGTTTCTCAAGTTCCTGAATGAACAGCTCCGAGTCTTCGTAGGATGGCGTGTAGTCCAGAAAGTTGTAATCTCCATCAGCTACATGTGATGCTGATGCGAAGCTATTCACATGTGGCGCACCCTTCTTTTCGGCGATCGGACTTACGACGCTACCTACTGGAGAGCCGAAAGACATAAGTGCATCGACATGGTCTACGCTTATAAGCTTGTTCGCTATTGTTGCACCGAGTGCTGGCTTGAATTGATCGTCTTCGAATACGAGTTTGTAGTTATACTTCAGATTTGTCGGTAGTTGCGACTGCGCAAGCTCTATTGCGTTCTTGGCGCTTTGGCCGAGCATAGCCACATCACCAGTCAGCGGCAGAGTCACACCTATGGTTATCGTAGGTTTTTCATTCGAAGCCGGCTTACTGGAATTCTTGGCAGTAACAGCTATGATTATCGCTATAATTGCTATACCTACGATAATTGCTATACCTACGATCCCTAGCACTGTCTTAGTTGTTTTTGTCATATATTTACTATTAATTACTAATGTGTTGCTATTATACCAAACACACGAATTCTGTTACTTATCAGTATGAATGAGTAATCGCAAAATGGCCTAATTGAGCGACATATTGCAATATCCACACATTTTGTTCGTAAATAGTGACAAATATTCAGTAATCTGGTATAATTGACACATCATGAAAAACGAAGCAATAGTTAGGCATTTACAAAAGACAGGCTTGAGCGAGAAGACTGCTATAGTTTTCAGCACCTTATTGGAGTTGGGAGGCGCCTACCCTTCTCGAATCGCCGAGCTTACCAAATTGAATAGGAGCACGGTCTATAAGATCCTTTTGGAATTGTCCGTCAAAGGCCTGGTCACAGAGATAGAACGTGGCAAGAAGCTCTTCTATCAGATAGAGAATCCGGAAAAGCTGGTCCGTTTCGCCAAAACTCAGGCTGATATGGCCGATGAAGCATACAAAAAGACCCGTGAGCTCATTCCCGAGCTCGAAGGCATTTTCGCCATGAATCCGAACAAGCCCATCATCCGATACTTCAATGACTCTGAAGGTATCATCTCCATATATGAAGAAATGGTCTCAAAGAAGAAGAAATACGAGATGCTTTCATTCTCGCATGGGCAAGCCTTCAAGAATTATCTTCCTTCAAAATCCCTCTATAAGTTCATCAAATCGAAGGAGCGCATCGGCATAACGACGCGAGCGATCGTGCCAGATACTGAAGAGAACAGGAAATACAACGATGATGTCTTCAAAGGCCTGAAGAAGGAGGTTTGGCCTGATATCCGCTTCGTGCCAAAAGAGATCTTCCCTTTCGAAGCCGAGATGACGCTTTACGACAATGACAAACTGGCTATCACTAAGCTTACCAGCGAAAAGCTCATCGGCTTAGTCATAGAAGACAAGCTCATCCACGATATGTTCAAGATGATTTTCGAGTTGACTTGGAAATCGGATCAGGTGAAGAGGTAGTGTAAACATACATAGGTCAGACCTATGCAGTGTAGATGTCTGACCTCCTACAAATACGACAACGGATTCAGATACGCGCTGTAATCGGCGATAGGAATAGTCGCACCTTGGCAGTGCTTGCTGTTAGTGAAGAGTTTGATGACGACGCCGGCGGTGGCATAGACTCCGAAGTGAAGGTGTGGGCCGGTAGTGGCGCCGGTGTTCCCGCTGTAGCCTATGAGCTGCCCAGTCGTTACTTGCTGACCTATTGCCACCGATGGCAATGAAAGATGTCCGTAAAGAGTCGACAAACCATTCCCATGCTTGATCATGACCCATTTGCCGTAGGAATAGCAGCCAGGGTAAAGATCAGTGTTATAGACGCCAACAATGACTCCTGACAAAGCCGCTTTAACAGGTGTTCCGATAGATGCACGGAAATCTACTCCTGGGTGCCCGCTACCGTTATATATCTGCGGATTGGCAGTAGAAAAATCGGTATTGCCGAAATATTGAGTGATGCAGGAAGAGTAGCTCTTCGATGGAGGAGGACAGACATTCGGGTACATGTTATCCAATGGCCAGGAAAGCACACCTGATCCTGTATGTGGGATCTGGCTAGGATTCACCAACAGATGCAGCTGAGATTCATACTGGTCTATCTCCTGTTGCAGTGCCGCTTCTTCTGACTTCTTTGTTGCCAACAGTTGGCGATATGATGCTTCAGATTGATTGGTTTGCTTCAAAATAGAATTCTTATCAGCAGTAGTAGAAAGCACGATGGCTCGCTGATCACCGAGTTGGCTATTCAACGTCACAAGTTCACTCTTTGCTCTCTCGCTCGCTTTCTTATTCGATTCCAAAAGGCTTTTGTCTGTATTCAGGGTGTTGATGTGATCCTTGACGCTTTTCTGTAAAGTTCCCAATGAATCCAACGTATCGAGAGTTCCGGATATGGATTTGCCGCCTAAAATGATCTCGGCTAGTGACTGGTCGCCATTTTCTGACAGACTCATGAATGTTTGCCTGATGACTTGTTGATCGTCTTCGATATCGTTCTGTTTGGAATTGATCTGCGTTCCAAATTGTTGAATCTCAAAAGTCTTGGCTGAAATCCGATCTTGTGTGACGGCGATCTTGGCCTCTAACTGCTTTCGATTCAAGTCCAGTGATTTAAGTGTGGCCGACAGAGTAGCCTTTTCCGAGCCCAGCGTATCAATTTGCGTTTGATATCCTTGGATCTGTTTTTCAAGATTGGCGATGTCGTCGTTACGCTGATTTATCTTTGTTTGAAGCTCAGTTACTGTTTGGGCACGAACATGAGAAAATATAAAAAAGAAATTACAAATCATGAACACGAGCAAAAGCGCCGACGTTTCAAATTTATGAGAGCTTTTCAAGTGCATATTTGATTCTCGTCAAAGATTCAACCTTTCCAAGAATGAATGCGGAATTGAATGGATCTGGAGACTTATCTTGACCCGTTAAAGCCATCCGGAGTGGCCAGAGAACATCGCCTTTACCCTTCTCTTCGGCGTATTTCCATATAGAATTTTTGATCGACTCGGCAGTAAATGAATCGTCTGGAATAGCTTCTAATGATTCGCTAGCCTGCTTCAAATTCGCCGCTGCCGCTTCCTTGCTAGGATTTTTCTTCCAAAGAAGCATGTCCGGCGTGTAGCTCTTCAATTCTTTGACAAAACCGAGCTCGCCGTCAGCTTCAAATAGTTTAGGGATTTCCCCGAAACTGGAGACCTTCTCGCGAAGCAGAACAATGCACCGGTTCAGGCGTACACTATCAGTTTTCAACCATTCGGGAATAAAAGCAGACGCTTTCGAGTGAAAGTCATTGTCGCTGAGCTTGCTTATGTATTGGCGGTCGAACCATTGCAGCTTTTCCTCATCAAAGATGGCCCCCGCTTTTTGTACGCGATCGAGCGTAAAATCCTTGATTATCTGTTCAAGCGACAATACTTCTATGTCGTCAGCCGGATGCCAGCCGAGCAAGGCCATATAATTGACTAGAGCTTCTGGCAGAAAACCGCGATTACGGTATTCTGTCATTGATATTGCTCCTTTTCGTTTGGATAACTTGGAGCGATCCTTTCCAAGTAGAAGCGGTATGTGAGCGTAGATCGGTGGTTTGGCTCCAATAGCTTCAAATATCAAAATCTGACGCGGTGTATTTGAGATATGGTCTTCTCCTCGGATGATATGTGTCATCCCCATTTCATAGTCGTCGACGACGTTCACCAAGTGAAATACGGGTTCATCTATGCTTTTTGCTATGACGAAATCGCCCAATTCCGTGGTATCGAATTCTATCTTCCCTCGAATCAGGTCATCGAACGCCACTTTTTTATTGGGGTTTTTGAAACGTATCACTTCAGCCCTATCACCTGCTTCTTTGGGAGTCTCTTCTGAAACATAGGCGTGTCCAGAGTCAATCAGTTTTTTAATGTATTTTTTATAGATCTCCGTCCTATCCGATTGTCTGTAAAATTCGTCGTACGACAATCCGAGCCACTTGAGACTCTCAATGATGTTATCCTCATACTCCTTTGTCGACCGCATTTTGTCAGTATCCTCTATTCGTAGTATAAATTTACCATTATTCTGTCTGGCGAATATGTAAGCAAAAAGGGCCGTTCTGTAGCTTCCAGCATGAAATAGGCCTGTCGGAGAAGGGGCAAATCTGGTTACTACTTTCTTTTGTTCATCCATGTCGATAGTATAGCGGTAATCGCTCAGCTATTCAATTAATAGAAAAGGCCGGCATAGCGCCGACCTTCTCCTTGCTTCTTCCTCCTTGCTCCTTATCCTTTGAGTCCCGCTCCAGCTGAAGTCGTGGCATGGAATACCTTCATGACGATATTTCCGCTAGAATCCGTGAGAGGCTTGTCGGTGGCGGCGCTGAACTTGCCGCTACCATCATTGGTGTAGATGACGGCGTAGTACGTTCCTCCATCAACCATGGCCTGTGAGAGTGTGAGCTTTCCACCAGGATTCATGCCAGCCTTGTATTCAGCGGAACCGATGACGGCACCAGGTTGTCCACTATTGTCAGATTGGATGACCACCCAGCTCGGATTGGCCACAGTGACTGTATTTATGTAAACAACGTTACCAGGAAACTGATCATTCATGTCGATCTTATTAAGAGCAGCTGTCTGATCGGTCGTATTGACCGTGTTGGTTCCAGTAGCGGGAGCTTGAGAGCCCTTACCACCAAAGACCAAGACACAAATAACGATGATCACGATAATGACAACGACGGTCACTACCCATTGCCACGTCTTTATACCTGAAGAATTAGGTTCCATATGATTATTAGGAGCATTAAAAATGCTTGTAATTACGACTTTTAGGCCATAACTCTATCACTTTTCATGTTGTAATGCAATGTCTAGGATGCCATCGGCGATGACTCGGGCACTGTCTAGACGCGCAAAAGCTTTGGCATGTTCCTTCATAGTTGCAGTCAAAGAGACCGACCCAACTATCCGATCTATCTCTTCTACGAGGATATGAGAGCTAAGGTTGTTCTCCTCGATGACCGAGGCCGCCCCGCTCCGGGCGTAGGCAAATGCATTGTCGGTCTGATCGTGCGAAACGGAATGCGGCAAAGGTATGATGATCGATGGAATACCCCAAGCCGCGATCTCGAAGATCGTAGACCCAGCGCGAGAAACTACTATGTCAGCCACGCCGGCGGACATTCGGAGCGAAAGGTCGTTTAGGTAATCCAATGGATGGTACCGGTAGGCGTATTCGTGGCCTTTGAGAACAAGTGTCGACATCTGCTTCATTCCTTCAAGATTATTCTTACCGGTTTGGTGGATAATTTGATACTTATTCAAAAGTTCCGGCAAGGCCTCGATCATCACATCATTGATAGCTTGGGCACCTTGTGAACCTCCGAGCACTAAAATGGTCGGCGTTCCTAGTTCGAGGAGCATGTATTCATGAGCCCCATTGGATAGTGGCTGAACGATTTCTCGTCGAATGGGATTACCGGTGAGAGCTATCCTGTCCTTATGTTTGGGAAAGAATTCGGCGGCTTGGGGATATGACAGGGCTATCTTTTGGGCAAACTTTCCGGCCCAAGCATTGACCTTTCCCGGTCGGCTATCAGATTCATGGATGACTACAGGGATTCGCAGCAATCTGGCAGCTACTAGGGCTGGGAAACTGGCATAACCGCCTTTTCCAAAGACGACGTCGGGATATATGGAGAACATTCTGAAAATAGCAATGATGATGCCGATGAAGGTTTTAAAGAGATCAGTGACATTCAACAATGAGAAATATCGACGAATCTTGCCAGCTGGAATGTTCACAAATTCAATTCCATTATCGAATAGTGAGCGAGGATTGTATTTTGAGGTGGCCATGTAGAACAGCGATGGCTCAAGTATCCTGCGTTCCTTCGCACGTTCCCTGACCGCTTCAGCGACAGCGATTATGGGATAGAAATGCCCGCCTGTGCCACCGCCGGTGAATAGGATCTTCATGGTATCTATATATTACATCAGATCAGGCCTGACGTGAATACTTGGAAACATTGGCGACTATTCCCATGGTTATTAGCGTGATGATGAGAGCCGTACCTCCGTGACTGACGAATAACAAAGGAATCCCAGATAGCGGTATGAGACCAAGCATGGCTCCCATATTCATGAATGATTCGATAATGATCAGTATGGCGATGCCGATACAGATAAGACCGCCAAATACGTCAGCAGATCTATTGCCAATGCGAAAAATGCTCGCTGCTAGCAAGACGTAAAGAACGAGCAAACCCATACTCCCAACAAAACCGAATTCCTCAGCAGCCACAGCAAATATGGAGTCATCTGTTGGCTGGGGCAGGTAACCGAATTTTTGGACGCTCTGTCCAAAGCCACGACCGAAAAATTGACCTGATCCTATGGCTATCAGTGATTGGTTGATCTGGTAACCGGAGCCTTGCAAGTCAGACTGTCTGTTGAAATAGGTCTTTACGCGTTCCAGAGCATATGGACGAACCAAAATTACCCCGCCGACCAAAACTCCCATGAGCAGACCGACGATCAAGACGTGCCGGAGAGGCATGCCGGCGACTATGAACATGATGAGTCCGGTGCCAGCAATGATGACTAGGGTATCTGTGTCGCGTTGCGCTAGGAGTAACAGACTTACGATCGACATAATGGCCACGAAAGGGATAAGGCCGTGTTTCATTTCCACAATACGATCCTTGGTAAGATATGCCCACGCTGCCAGATAAATTATCAGTGCGATCTTCAGTAGTTCAGAAGGCTGGAAAGACATGGAGCCGAGCTTTAGCCACCGCGATGCCCCGTTGAAGTGGAGAGACAGGCTCGGGACGAATAAGAGGAGATTGATAATGACAGCTCCGACCAAGATGAATAGAGCGCCTTTACGGGGCCAGGAATATTGGATTTTAGAGAAGACAAAGAATAGGATTACGCCGATCGACAAGCTAATAGTTTGTTTTTCAGCCACTGTGGCAAAGCTAGTCCCGTTTTGAGCTAGAAGTCCTAGTGATGCCGAAAGGAATATTACAAATCCGAATATAGTCAAAATTCCCACTGTGATGAGAAAAAAACGATCGATCTTTTGGCTGGTATTCGGCATTCGTTATAAATTCGAATTTCGAATTTGGGCGGCCGTTTTGAAACTCTCGATATCTTTCCTCACATTCTCATATTCAGGCAGATCGGTGACTTTTGAAATTCCTAGATGTGATAGGAGATCTAAGGTTGTCTTGTATAAGAAGCTTCGTGCATCCTTTGGATTGTCTATCCTTTCGACCAATCCGCGGATCAGCAAATTCCGCAGAATGAATTGAGAATTTACGCCACGGATGTAATCGATATCGGCTCGTGAAATAGGTCCTTGGTAGAGAATTATTGAAAGCGTTTCTAGTCCAGCCTTTCCCAAATCACGAGTCAGCTCATCCTTAGTCAATTGTTCGATTATTGGCGACATCTCTTTGGAAGTGCCAAGCATGACTTCTTCGTCTGTTTGAATTAAGGTAAGTCCCCTTCCCTTCAATGCTGATTCAAGTTCGACGATGCCGGCTTCAACCGCAGTCAAATCAACGTTCAGCAATGACGCCAGTTTTTTAAATGAAACTGGTTCAGCTTTCCAAAAGAGGATGGCTTCGATTTGAGCGGATAGGTTCATGAGAATTTCCAATTAAGATCACAATTGAGTTGCGGTGTTTCAATTATAACAGTAATCTTGACGATTTCACTGTGGATTCTAAAATCGGCCGTGGTTCGTAGGTGGGGGTATGTTGTTCATTTTGCACACACTTTAGTTGACTAAAGTAGGAGGTTCAAAATTTGCAGTTGTTTTTCTGCAATCTGACTTTAGTTGACTAAAGTGCTTTCAAAGTGGATGCGCTCCTCCCACCTACCCAAATCAGCCAGAATTATCGCTCATCAATTTCGGCCCGACTGGCCCTACTTCTAGTACCTCGGCACTCCAACTTCCTTCGTCTCCATCTGAATATCGCCAAATTGTGATTCTTGCGAGACCATCAACACTCCATCTTTGACCAACTCCAGCATGGCTAGAAAGCTGACAATGACATTCACGCGCTCCCCTTTTTGCTCTGAAGCGAATTGCTTGAAGCTCATCCGGAGTTGAGTCGTGATCCTCGTCGTCAGATTTCCGATCATATCTTCTAGACTGATCACCTTCTGAACGATGTGCTTGGGCAAAGTCTCGACCTTCGGTAATCTACTGATAAGGTCCTTCAGAGACAGCAATGCTCTTTCAAGAGTGAATTCCGGATCAGGAGCGAATACTGGCTCGAAATGACGCGATTGAGACTGACTGAAGATCATCTCGGCTCCAAAAAGATTTTGCACATGCTTGCTGGCGTCCTTGATCTTCTGATAGATCTTCAATCTGGTTTCCAGATCGTGGATATCAGTCTGTTCCTCTTCTGTCAGATTCAAGTCCGGAAGCAGCGATTTGGATTTGATCAAAAGCAAAGTCGATGCAACCAAAATAAAATGAGCTGATTCAGCCATGGGCAGATTTTCGAACTGTCTTACATGTGCAATAAAGTCGTCCGTGACTTTGACTAGAGAGATGTCATTGATGAACAACTTCCGCTTCTCGATAAGATCGAGCAGCAGGTCGAGCGGGCCTTCGAATGATTGGGTTTTGACAGTGAATAGCATTTGTTCGAGGTTTAACCTAAAATGCCTCTTTTAGGTCAGACCTAAATGACACCGATTGCCTTCTTTGCCTCGAGCAGCTTGGCATTCGCCTTTATGTTCGCATTATTCGCGCCATCTTCCAAGACTTTTATAACGTTTTTCACGTCGCTGGCCAGCTTTTCACGGCGCTCGCGAAGAGGCTTAATGAATGCATCGATATCCTCGACAAGAGCTTCCTTCAAGATCTTATATTTGCCGGCATTTGTTTCATAGAGCGGCTTCAATTCGGCCTCCGATTTGAAGAGTTTGTGCATGACAAAGACGTTCGTCGGAACTCCGCCGGCTTCTGGACCACCCGAATCAGTGACTATCGCCATGACTGCTTTTTGGATCTCTTCACGCGTCGCAAACAGAGGGATAGTATTGTTATAACTCTTCGACATCTTTCGGCCATCTATTCCAGGGACTGTTGCGACCGATTCAAGTATGATCGGCTCCGGCAATTTGAAAGTCTCACTCTTGAAGATGTGATTAAATTTCAATGCGATATCACGCGCGTACTCTACATGTTGTTTCTGATCTTGGCCGACAGGAACAACATCGGTGTCATAAAGCAGGATATCAGCTGCCATCAATACCGGATAATTGAACGTGCCAACATTGATCTCCTTATTCTTTGCTTCGGCGTCTTTGTAAGCATGTGCTCTCATCAAGTATGGCATAGTCACTATGGTGTCAAAAATCCACGCCAATTCGGTGTGAGCCGGAACATCTGACTGTTTGAATATGATCGACTTCTTTGGATCAAGGCCAATTGCTAAATAATCAAGAACTAAATCGAGAGTAAGCTGTCGCATTTGTTCGGCGTCTTGAATCAGGTTGAGTGCGTGATAATCGGCTACGAATAAATGACAGTCGTAACTGTCCGAGGCCTGGCCTCGACCATCTTGAAGATCCACGAATTGCTTCATGGCTCCGAAATAATTGCCGATATGCGGCCTGCCGGTCGGTTTTACGCCGGATAATAGGTTCTTTTTCATTCGGTAATGATAGCAAGAAACAGAGATATTCTACATATATTGACAAACGGTAATATAATTGTAGTATCAGAGATAGACGACTGTAACTTGATACATGAACATGCATTATGAACGCAGATGAAATCGAAATGAAGAAGGGTAACTACGACCTTCGTCCGGCACTGCAATTCGTTGCACTCCATCGTGAACGATATGAAACCGCGGTTCGTGAGCTTATGGATCGACCGCCTATGCGCTTGCCAATATATTCGTATCCTGGGCTCTGCATCTTGCAGCACAGCGGTACACAGCTCCACCCCGTGGAGATCAGGGAGATCGTCGGTCGCTTGCCCCAACCTTTCAGAGATCTCTCACTGCTCAGCACTATCGACTACGAGCACGCCTCGACAGTTCCGGTACCGATATTTTCGGCCGATGGATCATGGATAGATGTGGATTTTGTTCCTGAAGCTGATTTTCCTAGGCCTGGACAGCATTCCGGAAGGATATTGATCGGCAGGTCGATCGGTGATGTCATCTACCCATCGGCACTGCCAGTCTGTATCCATGAGGATGCACGCATACGTTGGCTTTACCAACTTCACGTCTTCCTGCACGAATTTTTCCACACGATCGAATTCAAGCGTCGATCGCGGGCGCTCCGAGAGAGCATCCGTCTGGCCAGGAATAGCTCCAGGTTCACGTTCGAGCAATGGTGGAACCGATGGGAGGAACTCCTGTTGTCAGAGAATAGGCCGCTTTTCCCAACTAGATATGCAGCAACATATCTGGATTCGTTGACACGCGAAGTCGCGGAAAAGGATCCTGAAAAGTTCACTCGAGCTGTGGCAGAACAGATCTGTGAGAGCTTTGTTGGGTACATCTTGGGTATAGCGCCGAATGATCAGGATGAGGCAGACTTCAAACAGCATTCGCCAGCAGCATGGTCGTTGATCGACGATCTTCAAAGTTCGACTGTTCTTTAGATGCGGTGAGTACGAAACTTGCCAATCGGCCGCCCAGGTTTGGGTGGCCTTTTTCTTAACTTAGAAATGTTGCTTCTCATCTTTCACTAACAGCAAAAAGAACGCCGGGACTATGTAAAGCGTCAGGAATGAAGACAATGTCAGTCCGAAAATAACAGCGCCACCCAGAGATCGCCATAATTCATTTGAAAGTGTGACCGGAAGAATGCCGAAGATCGTGCAGATCGAGGTGATGAAGATTGCTTCCAATCGGGACTTCCCTGCGTCAGCGATAGCGTCCTCGAATTTTATGCCGCTTTTAATATTCAGATTTATTTTGTCTACGAGAATGATGGCGTTCTTCACGACGATTCCGAATAATGCCAGGATTCCTATCAAACCCGGGAAGCTTAGCGGCACATTGAAGACCGCCATTCCAATGAATACGCCAATCAAAGCCAACGGAATTGGAACCAGAACGATCAGAGCTTTTCTAAATGAATTGAATTGAATGATAAGAGTAGCAACGATGAGAACTAGAGCGATTAGCATAGCACGCAATACTGAGGCGACTGATTCAGAGTTTTGTTGATTCTCACCACCATAAGTGATCGAGTATCCAGCTGGCATGTTGTAGCTCACCAGTTTCTTTTGGAAGGCAGCCAATACTGATTGGCCATTGGTGCTCGAATCAGTGCCGGCTGACAATATGATCGTACGTTTCTGATCAATTCTGGTAATGACATCGACGGCTGGTTTCAATTGGATATTGGCAACGTCTTTCAGATATACCGGCTGACCGTGAGTATTTAAGATCTGTAGATTTTGGACAGCTGCTAAATCTGGCAGCGAATGTTGATCGAAAGTGGCGACTAACTGAATTTCCTTGTCGCCTTCGACGATCTTCACAACATCTACGCCGGAAATAGCTGTTCGCAATGCCATTCCGACGACAGCCGCATTCAGGTTGTTTTGTTCCATTGCCGCCGGATCGAGCTCGAATGTATATTCTGGTACCGATTCCTTCTGGGATACGTTTACACTGACGGTTCCTGGAATAGAAGAGAGCATCGGCTTCAAGTCGTTGACGATGGATGAAAGCTTATCCAGGTCATCGCCAGCAATATGAGCTTCGAAGGCCGAACCTGATGGTGGACCACCCGCCAAAGTCGAGACGTTAACTTCTAAGCCGTTTGACCGGGCCAGATCGGCACGGAGCTTGTCGGCAAAATCGTACGATTTCAACTTACGGACTCCAGCATCATTCAATATGATCGAGATGGACGCGAGGTTTGAAGCAGAACCAGCACCAGAACCGAATGAGCCTGAATTTGGGCTGGCCTGGCCGATTATTGTCGAAAAATTATTGATGTCTTTGTATCCGAGAAGTTTGGTCTCAACAGATTGCACTCGACGGCTTGTCTCTGTAAGATTTGTTCCGACCGGTGCGCGCATGTCGATATAGACATAGTCGCTGTCTTGTACGGGGAAGAATACGCTTTGAACGAAACCGAGAGGTATGAGGGCAACAGAGACGATGAATAAAGCAATGACACTACCCAAAACCCAGCGGCGCCGTTTCTTGTCTAGGATGTAATGTCTAAATGATCGTTCATATATCGGTAAAAAGCTGTGGAAGTTCACTATTCCGTGAATGAGCCGCTGTCGAAAATTTTCATGTCCTTCTCGATCGCCTTGCTGACGGAGCTTTGTCTTAATGAGATCGTCGCTCTCCCATTCGTTTTCCATTTTGACGACGTTTTCTTGTAAAGCCTGCTTTCCACCCTTCTCATACCACAGGATGAGATATGCCTCGATTCCAATTAGAACAATACCAAAAATAATAGCGGTCAGTCCGCCGCTGTAAAATAGCAAAGCCGCAATAGCTATCAAGAGCCCCTCGATAATGAAGAAGAATCTTCGAGTCAGCCGAATTCTTTCTAAGACTGCTGCCAACGGATGGTTGATCATAAGGGCGATGAGCAAGGAAGATACCAAGGTTATTGAGACTGTGATCGGGATCGATTTCAAGTATTGGCCGATGATCCCAGTAGCGAATAGTAGCGGCAAAAAGGCCCAGACGGTCGCAAGAGTCGTAGTAGTCAATACCCATTTAAAATCATTCAAGACCAAAAGCACCGCTTCTTCAGGCGTGAACTTCCCTGTATTCAGGTACTGCTTTGTGGCAGAGACGACGACGATAGCGTCGTCGACGAGTAGTCCAAGCGCTAGAATCAATGAAAAGAGAGACAGGAAGTTGAGGGAGATGCCTAGCAATAAAAGGCAACCGAAGCTTACGAAGAAGACCAGCGGTATGGCTATGCCCGCTACGAAGGCTTCCTTCAATCCCACAATTGCGAACAGAATTCCGAAGACTAACAGCAATGTAAGGAGAAAATCGTCAGTCAGTTGAGTGAAATCGTGCCGAACGACTTTTGCTAGATCCTCACCGACGATGCTGTAAGTGATTCCTGGAGATAGCGCTTTGACCATAGTATCAACGGTCGCTTTGGCTTGATCTGTAGTGTCAAGAACCGAAGATCCTTGGCGCTTGATCAGGGACAGCGTGACAGCATTCTTCGGTACTGAACCGGCTATGGAAAGTCTAGAATATGTTGTCTTTTTGACGGCCTTCTCGCTGACCACAGCAATATCTTTGATGAGAACCAGGCTGCCGCCAACAGTATGTGAGACCGGCACGTTCTCGATCTCCGACACGGTGTCCAACGCTTCATCTGAACGGATCGGTACTACGAAGGTCCCAGTTTCGAAATTACCGGCGGGTATGGCTACGTTGGCAGCGGTGATGGCACTGTTGGCCGTACCAGAATCAATGCCATAAAAGAGCAACCGATCGGGCTTGTAAGCGACCTCGAACTCCTTCTCATCGCCTCCGGAAATGTCTACTTGGCGGACACCAGGTATCTTTTGTAGCTCGGTTTGCATGTCCTCAGCATTCTTGCGCATGGTAAAGGCATCATATGGTCCAGTCAAAGAGATCGACCAAACCGGCATATCGTCTAGAGATACTTCCGTTACAACCGGGTCTTTGGCGTCGGTAGAGATATTCGGCTTGGCCGTGTCGACGGCATTGCGGAGCAATTGAATGGAGCTCTGAATGTCAGCACTGGCATTGAATTCTACCGTGATTGCCGAAAGCGAATTGTAAGAATTGGAAGTAAGCTTGTTCAAGCCTTTAAGGCCAGATAGCTGGGTTTCGATCTTCTTTGTGACGAACTGCTCGACGTCGCTGGGTGATGCTCCCGGATAGACTGTAGTGACGATGGCGATGGGTATTTTTACTTCCGGATTTGATTCGCGTGGCAGACTAAAAAATGAATACAATCCCCAAGCCGTGATAATCAGAATCATGAGGATGACCACTCGAAAATTAGTTACGAAAAAGTTCAACCAGGTCTTTCTCAGTTCCGGCCGAAACTGCAGGCGCTCAAGGTATTGGCTGTCTGATGAATGTTCTTTGTTATTCATATTTTTTGCGCTCACTGAACTTTAACTTGTTGACCAGGATCTAGCTCATACACCGGTGAAACTATATCCATAGTATCGGAAAGACCGCTTGTGACTTCAATAAAGTCACCTTGGATCGAGCCGATGACGACATCGTTCCTTACGATCTTCGAATCAGCTCCGACCGTAAAAACGTAAGCAGCTCCCGGTACGATCTTCACATCTTGGATCGGAAGACGGTATATGGTCGGCTGGTTGCGATTTGAGCCGGATGCAAGCGGAGCGCTTGGCACGGAAATCGCCACGGTGACATTATCTCCGATCACCAGGCCGGATTTATCGGAGTTGCTGACATCCAAATCAACCTCAGCCTTCTTTGTGGTCGGATCGACACCGGGAGCAATATTTGAGACCACACCTTTGATAGCGTTCGAGGTGCTGGAAGCGTTCGTCGGCATCGTAGGATTTTGAATCGTGGCCGACGAGCCTAGCGTGACTCGTGACAGGTCATCTCCGCTTACATAGGCTTTCACTCGCAATCCGCTGTCATTGCCGATAACCGTCGCCAGTAATGTTCCAGGAGATGCTAATTCACCTTCGCGTAATGGCAATACTGAGACTCTGCCGCTGATCGGTGATCTGATGATCGTTTTAGCAAGCTGAGCTTGCAAATTATTCACACCGGCTTGAGCGGCTGTAACTTGAGCGTTTGCTGTTGTACTTTGCGATGAATTCGAGGTACTTAAAGCCATTTCTGCGGCTGTCAAAGCTTGTTCCGCACCAGAGACCGAATCGTGAGCGCCAGATACGATCTGATTCCAATTGCTTAATGAGACAGAGAACGAGGGGGTTGCGAATCCAGCCAGATTATTAAGAATCTTCGACATATCATTCAATAAAGTATCCGCTCGTGTCATATTCATATCCGCGATCCCTATAACCGTTTCGATCGCGTCAGTGCTCGTGCCAGCATCCAATGCGTCGTTCGCTGATTTCCATTGACGTAAACCCGTCTTTAAATCGATATCCGTCGCGGTCATCTCAGAATTAAGCGCCGTATCGGGCGAGAATGTAGTCAACCTTCCGCCATTTCCATCGTTGTTATAGAGGACGACCTCTGCCTTTGTGACAACCGCGTTATATGTCTTGTTGTAGGCATCACGGAGCTTATCTATAGCACCTTGCTTGGCAGAATCCACGGAAAATGCACCCGTCTGATATTGACCTTGCACTGCTGCCAGTGAGGCTTCTGCCTGTGCCAACTGTGCGCGTATGTCGCTATTTTGTAGCTCCATGATGACTTCACCCGGGTTAACCGTCTGACCAATGGATACATCTATCGTTGAAATAGGTGCCGATGTCTGGCTTTTCAGATCGACTTGAGAATGAGACTCGACTATGCCGTTAGCTGACACAGCGAGACTTCCCTGTCTGAATGTCGTAGCATTAATCAGCTCTACTTGTTTAACATCGTCATTATTGGCAGCCGGAGCCTTTTTCGTTGCTGCTCGGCCAGCGATAATAGCTATAATAATAGCCGCCAATACGACGACCGTTGAAATTACTGCATGTTTGCGCAAAGATGAAAATATGGACATATTTTTGATACTACAGGAAGAGCTGAATGGTTGCAAATACAGCTCGTAATTAAGGGTAAATTATAGTAATATCGAACCAGATGGTTAGCATTTATTGAATCATGAGAACACAACAACAGCTGGCGGTTTTGCAAAAACTCCGGAATTTTGGACTGGAGGTCGTCGCACAGGAAGCGGACACTAAATGGTCATTCGGTGCTCCGTATGTTGCCGATAACCGGTGCTCGATGGACCTGCAACTCGAGATAGATTCAGTGAACAAGGGGGTTTTGGAGGAGTATCGTATCTCCCAGAAAATCCAGCCCGATAGGCAGCTTGCTCTCGTCGGCCTCAACTTTAGCTGAAGTGATAACTCTTTGCGATCAGACTTCCACGTAACCACGGGTGCACTATCGCACCCTTTTTTGTTACTTATATCCCCTCGGCCTTCAGGCCATCGATTAGCTTCTTTGCATCTCTGCTAAGTTTTTTTGACATGTCGACGGTGATCTTGATCAGAAAGTCGCCACGTCTACCACGTTCGCTTACTACGCCTTTGCCTTTGACACGCAGAACATCCCCCGTATTTGTTCCCTCAGGAATCACTAAAGACAAATCACCGTCGAGAGTTTTTAGAGGAATTTCACCTCCAATAAGAGCGGTCGTCAGCTTGATCGTAAGATTGGTTACAATATTCTGGCCTTCCTTTTTGAAATGCGGATCAGACTGGACATGTATCTTGATGTATAGATCACCAGAAACGCCTCCCGGAACCGCTTCACCCATGGCGCTCAGTCTGATCATCTCACCATCATCGATCCCACCGGGAATCTTGGCCGTGATCTCTTGCTGGCGCTCGGAAACGCCTAAACCGTGACAGGTCGGACAAGGATTCTTCGGGACTTGACCGCGCCCGTGACACGCTTCACAGACCCGAGTCGTGTTAAAGACACCTATGAATGAACGTCGTGTTTCATTTATCTTTCCTTTGCCATTACATGTCTTGCAATTATCCATACTGGAACCCGGAGCACCGCCAGTACCGTCACAGGTCGAACACTTGGAATTCTTTGTCAGAATAATGTCGCGTTCGACTCCAAAGACCGATTCAGCAAAGGTGATTTGAATATCGATAGAAATGTCATGGCCGCGGTTTTGTCTAGCCTGTCTGGAACGGCCTCCGCCAAAGAAATCTCCGAATATGTCGCCTAAGTCGAATTCGACACCCCCATTTCCTTGCTGGAATCCGGAAAAGTCGAATCCCCCGAAGTCCTGCGGATTGAATCCGCCTTGGCCTCCGCCGTTAAAGCCACCTCCGCCAGGTCCACCTGAACCGAACATATCGTATTGCTTGCGTTTCTGCTCATCAGATAGCACCGAATAGGCCTCGCTAGCTTCTTTGAACTTCTGAGCTGCGGCGGGGTCATTTTTGGTCTTATCGGGGTGGTTTTGATGCGCCTGCTTGTGGAAAGCCTTCTTGATCTCGTCTTTGGAGGCGGTCTTTTCTATCCCAAGTATTTTGTAATAGTCTTTCATGTGATTTATTTCTTCTTTCCTTTATCATCCGGATCTTTTAGGTCCGGCTGCTGAATCGGACTCTGTATTCCTGGTGACCAATTCGCTTCTATCTTTCGCGACTTCTTTTCAAATTCTGCCAGATTATAACCAATCGATTGATAGAGCTGCTTCATATGCTCTGGCGTGAATACGTATGCGATCTTCGTATCGCCAGTATCCATGACGGCATAGAAGGCGTCATTGGTATTGGCGATCACCACTCCTTGGCAGAAGTGTTTGGCCATGGTGGCCAGATTTATTTGGTTTGGGTTCATGGTTTTATAATTAGATCTAGTAATCACAGTACCCCCCAAGCCGACCACCCTTCGCGGGCGTGGCCGGCCTTTTAATTTTCAAGCACTACAGTTGAGTGTAGTAGCTACTTTTTTTCCTTAAACTCCGCATCCTTCACATTTCCACCTGAGTCTCCACCGGCGCCTTTGTCCCCGTTTTGACCTCCAGAATTCGAGCCTCCCTGCTCCTTACTCCCTCCTCCTTGCTCCTTATTCATGTACTGCCCAATCTTCTGAATTTCGGTCGACAAAGCCTCCGTTACTTTCTTTATGAGCGTAAGGTCGCTCCCATTCTTGGCCGTCTTCAAGTCGGCTATCTTGTCTTCAATACCCTTCCTGATATCGGCAGGAACTTTGTCTCCGGCATCTTTCAAAGCCTTTTCAGCGGTGTAGATCAATTGTTCAGAAATATTCTTAGCTTCTACAGCCTCATGCTTGGTCTTATCTTCAGCTTCATGCTTGGCCGCTTCCTGCTTCATCTTCTCAACTTCTTCTTTGGATAGACCCGAAGAAGCAGTGATCTTTATGGAGTTAGCCTTGCCGGAAGCCTTATCCTTTGCTGTGACATTCAATATGCCGTTAGCATCGACATCGAATGTGACTTCGACCTGCGGCATACCGCGAGGAGCCGGTGGAATACCGTCGAGAATGAAGCGGCCTAGGGACTTGTTGTCAGATGACATAGCTCGCTCGCCTTGAGTGATGTGGATTTCCACGGATGTCTGATTGTCAGCCGCCGTTGAGAACACTTGAGAACGTTGGGTAGGAACGGTCGTATTCTTGTCTATCAGTTTCGTCGCAACACCGCCCAATGTTTCGATACCGAGTGAAAGCGGAATGACATCGAGAAGCAATACGTCTCGAACTTCACCGCCTAATATTCCGCCTTGAATAGCGGCGCCCACCGCAACCACTTCGTCAGGATTGACTCCCATGTGAGGATCCCTACCGAAGAACTTCTTGACCGCGCTTTGCATGGCCGGCATACGTGTCTGACCGCCAACTAGGACTACTTCATTGATCTCGCCGACCTTGAATGGCGAAGCATCTATAGCGCGCTTGGTGATCATCATGGCTCTATCTATGAATTCAGCGCACATTTCCTCTAGCTTTGCGCGAGTGAATGTGACCATAAGATGCTTCGGTCCATCTGAACCTGAAGTGATGAATGGGATATTTATATCCGTCTGCATAGATGTTGAAAGCTCTATCTTGGCCTTTTCTGCCGCCTCATCGAGACGCTGTAAAGCCAATGCATCAGTCTTTAGATCAATGCCGTTCTCTTTCTTGAACGTATCTGCAAGCCAATTCACTATCTTGGCATCAATATCGCGACCTCCGAGATGGGAGTCGCCATCAGTAGACTTCACTTCGATCGTATCTCCGCCAACATCTAGCACTGATATATCGAATGTTCCGCCACCGAAGTCGAATACGGCGATCTTCTCGTCCTTCTTCTTGTTGAAGCCATAAGCCAAGGCCGCGGCTGTCGGTTCATTGATGATCCTCTTTACATCGAGGCCAGCGATCTTACCAGCATCTCTAGTAGCGGCTCTCTGGGAGTCGTTGAAGTAAGCCGGAACAGTAATGACCGCTTCGGTAATCTTTTCACCAAGTCTCGTTTCAGCGTCATTCTTCAGTTTCTGCAGGATCATAGCCGAGACCTCTTCAGGTCTCATCCATTTGCCGGATAAGTTAACTTCAATGCCGCCGGTCGAAGATTTTCTGACTTCGAATGAGACGTTCTTGATATCGTTCTGTACGCCTGGATCGTCGAAGTTATGGCCCATGAAGCGCTTAATTTGGAATATGGTGTTCTTGGGATTAGTCACAGCCTGCCTCTTTGCAAGCAATCCGACGAGCCTTTCGCCTGTTTTAGATTGGGCGACAATCGAAGGCGTTGTGCGTGCCCCCTCCGCGTTTTCTAGGACTCTCGGCGTTCCGGCTTCCATGACGGCTACTGCCGAGAAAGTCGTTCCGAGGTCGATTCCGATGATTTTGGACATGGTGTTTCGATGTTAAATAATAAGATTGACTGATTACTGATAATGTGCTAAACTAATTCCCGAAAGGAGATACATACTATGATGTTCACAATCTTACGTATCTCGGTGTACTTTGATGGAGACTTGTTAGCCGTTGCTAAGGTAAATGCTGAAAATGTCGCTGGTGCAGCTCGGTTACTTGGTGTCGGCATTTTGAAGAACATTAAACTCAGAGTCGAAGGCGAATTACGAGATTGTCACGAGACACAATCCGACGTTCTCATAATGGAAGGGATGCCTCGTCGGATTCCATGGCCTGACATTCAGGAAGTTTCGGATCAGACGAGCTACCAAGTATCCTATTCGAAGTCGCTTAGAATCGTGTAAGTTGTAGCTTGTTCACCTCGTCGCCAGCACCAATGCCGGCGACATTTTTTTAGCCTGACTTTTAATGAACCACTTTGTTCCGAGGTCTACCCTCGGAAAGGGTTACATTCTCTTTTTCTTCACTTTGCGAAACTGTCCGAAAAACGGACACTTTTCAAATGTTTAGGAAATGAACGTCTCCCCTCCCCAACACTTAAAATCGCGGCACTACAGTTAAGTGTAGTGGCACGATTCGCAGAGGTCTGCCCTCTGCAGTCTATTTCCTAGAAGGCGCCCTGGTAGGTTGGCTATTTATGAGAAATTCCAATGAGAAATACGGGGAAATGACCGGAACGAAATCAAAAATGTATTCGGTGGCGGGCGCTTTCTTGGAGCTATCTATAGGTAAACAAAAGATGCCATTAGTATCAGAAACTTCACCGCTGATACTCGCAACTGATGACGATAGTGGATCAGCTGAAATCAAACGGCCATTCAACTCTCCGTTGATCACCGTTACCAAGAAAGTTAACCTGAATTGGCGGCCGTTACGATCGCTGAACACTTGCGATACAAATCGCGGCGCAGAAGTGTCTATACTTAGATTCTTGGGCTGTTCATATATGGCTAACATGCTCTTCATACGATGATTTTAGACGAAAAGTTGCGCGGTTGCAAGCCGAATCAACTTGGCACCCGACTGACGCATTTCATAGTATAGCTATTAGGTTAAACATTTATGTTCTATGAGAATTGATAAAGTTACGATCATACTATGTGCAATGGTGGTATGCGGAATCTCTCTGATAGTTCGAGGTGAGATCGGCCCTCTGAAATATCTATTCCGTAAGCCAAAGCCTGCGAAATATGCCTACCCTGGGCGCAGGGATATGGCTCTGGAAATCGCAGGGGCCATATTGCTCGTATTCGCGTTCATTATCGGATTGTCCAGCAAGTATTGACTCACCCCGCCCGAAGCTCAAAGCTTCGCTGGCGGGGCTTTATGATTTCCACTAGGTCTCACCTCGCGAGATTGTGCTAGACTTGCCGCCTAGCTTCACTTCGCGGAGAACTCCCCAACTTTCACCTTTGCTGGTTTGAGAATCTTTCCATTGAACGAATACCCTTTTTGTATGACATTCAAAATGACGTGATCCTTCTTGGCATCATCAACGTGCTCATATTCAATAGCTTCGTGTTTAGCGTGATCAAACGTCTCATTTAATGGATCGATTTCTACCAGACCATTGTCTGTCAGCGCCTTTCTTAGCTGATTGAAAATCGATTCAACCCCGATGCGCCAATTCTTGTCAGCTTTTTCCCATGACTCCTTGTGACTCAAGGCCATATCCCAATTCTCAAGTACCGGAATCAATTCGAACAACAACTGCTCGTTGGCGAATTTCGTGAATTCTTTACGATCAGTTTCATCGCGCCTCCTTGCATTGATGAGATCTGCCTTGGCTCTCTGCCAACCAGTAAGGTACTCCAGCTTCTCTGCTTCACAGGCCTTCAATTTTTCACGTAACTTCTTGATAGTATCGCCAGCGTGTTCCTCGGCGACAACAGAATCATCCAGCATTTCATTCATATCTGAGTCAACTGCTCTGTCTACGTCTTTTTCGGGAATTATGTCGTTGTCATCTTTCTTTTTGAACATAGGGTAAGGATAGCGGAAAATTGCGACTGGCGCAACAAAAAAGGCGGCCGGGAAGCGGCACGCCAGAAGAAAAGAGCGGACAGCTGGGAAAGATACACCCAATGTACCTCGACCCGTCAGAATACTGCTAAGCGAAGGCACCACGCCTCAGAAGAACGCTTGCTATCATATCTGCCACTCGGCGTATGACGGTGGTTGAATGTCCCAATTAGTCCATCGTCCCAGCTTGTCCGAAATCAGTCTAGCAGAGTATGTCGAAATATTCTAGCCTCCAGAACGCTTCTGGATGGTGAACAAAAGGGCTCTTTTCTTCGATTCCTCCGCTTTTTTCTTCAATTCCGCAAACGAATTGCAACCAGCTAACGTCTCCGGGATTCCGAAGAAGACGGCATCCGGCATAAGAATCTTGACCTTCTGCGGCGCATCTATTCGTCCACGAGGATCTGCCAGAATCGTTTTTAATTCGATCATGGCAGCCTTGAACTTGCGGCGGTGGTGAAAGCGGGTGAAAAAGATGATTGGAGCACAAACTAAGTTAACGAACCGGTTCCACGAGGTATCGTATGCAGCTTTCATAAACTTACAGATTTCAATTCCTTCCGATGAGACACTACCACGAAAAAAGGAGTGTCGCCACTCCCTTTTTTGAGATTTTCCTTCCTCCTTGCTCCTGTCTTCTTCCTCCTTATCTCTTCGACCACTGTGGAGACTTGCGGGCTTTCTTGAATCCGAACTTACGGCGTTCCTTGGCGCGAGGATCTCTCTTCAAAAATCCTTGCTTCTTGAGACCACCACGAAGCTCAATATCGTAAACCAGGAGTGCGCGAGCAATGCCATGTCTCATAGCTTCTGATTGGGCAGATATGCCACCACCGACGATCTTGGCCGTTACCAGAAACTTCTCGGCTGCTTTGCCATTTTCGATGGCCTCCATAGCCGTCTGTTGCATCTCTTTTACTGGAAAATATTCTTCCAAAGCCTTTCCGTTGACTTCATACTTGGCCTTTGGAGCCGGGAACAATCGGACACGAGCAATGGCGGTCTTGCGACGACCGACGGCTTCGAAATATTTGTTTGTGGTGGTAGTTGGGGCCATTTTGGAATTTGATATTATTCTTTAACGCTCAGATTCTTCATTCTAAGATCGCGTAGCTTGTTATCAGGCAACATTCTCTTGACTGCTCGACGATAAACCTCGGTCATTCCACGGCGATTGATCAACTGTCCGAGAGATTCCTTATTGAGACCGCCGCGTGAACCAGTATAGGTGACATAAATGTCGCGTGTCTTCTTTAAAGCTGAAATATCAGTCTTTTTTGCATTCGCGATCTCAACCTGAACATCTTGTACAGTATTCTTGGCAAATGTGACAGACTTCTTGCCCATCAAAACAGAGGCCGCTTCACTGGCGACTCTGCCTAACTTCTTACCTTGTGCGTCTATGGTGTATTTCACGGTATTGATATGCATACTACAGGTTATACGAATTCTATCAAGCTCATCGAGCTACCATCCAAGTCTCTGTTCGGTAGTCGGATGATCCTTGTGTAACCACCCTTCCGATCCTTGTATTTCGGAGCGACGGTGTCGAACAGCTTTTTTGTCTCGTCCGCGCTGTGCAGCCTTGAATTTATTAAACGACGAGATGCGATCGTAACGGTCTTTGCTTTGGTGACTAGCTTCTCAACGAATGGGCGCAATTCCTTGGCCTTGGCCGTAGTCGTCCGGATACGGGAATCACGAATCAGATTCCGCGCCAAAGAGCTGATCAGAGCGTGCCTCTGAGTCTTCTCTCTGCCGAATTTTCTGACGTTTGAATGGTGTCTCATTTTACTGTTTTAACGTGATTCCGTGTTGTGCGAGTAATTTCTTTATCTCCTGCATCCCTTTGGCGCCCAATCCATCGACATCCATGATATCTGACTCCTTCTTGCGTGCCAGACCTCCCAAAGTGCGGATATTGCCAGCCGTCAAAGCCTTGGCAGTTCGAGAAGAGAGTCCCAGTGAATCGATGCGAGTCTTCATAAGCTCCGTATCCATTTCACCCTTACCATGCTTTTCGTCCGCAGAGACCTCAGCTCCTTCCTCCTTGCTGCTTCCTCCTTCCTCCTTGGCTTCGACTTCTTCCTCTTTGAATCCGACGATAGCTTTGAGCTGGTGGATCATGAGAGAAATAGACTTCTCGAGAGCTTCTCTCGGACTTATGGTGCCATCGGTCTCGATGGACAGGCGAAGACGATTGAAATCAGTACGATCTCCGACGCGCATGTTCTCGACTTCATAGTTGGCTTTGCGGATCGGTGTAAAGGCGGCATCCAGAGTGATAGCCCCTATCTCCACGCGATCTTTCTGGATGACTTCCTTGGAGACATAACCCAACCCTTTCTCGACAGAGATCTCGATATCGATCGCAGAATCCTTCTCGGTTAAGGTGGCGATATGCAGGTCTGGATTCAAAATCTCAGCCTGGCCTGGAACCGTGATGTCTTTGGCGGTAATCTCTTTGACACCTTTGACGTTGAGTGTAAGGAGCTGAGGTTCATCGGTATCGAGTCGGATGCGTAGCTTCTTGAGGGCCAACAGAATGATGATGACGTCTTCCTTGACGCCTTCGATTGCAGAAAATTCATGATCGACGCCTCTGATCTTGACCTTTGTCACAGCCGCGCCTGGTAAAGACGAGAGAATGATCCTACGCAACGAATTGCCTAGGGTGTGGCCATAACCTGGGTAAAGGCCATCAATCTCGTAGGTACCGCTGTTGCCTTCCTCGCGGATGACCTTGGGTTGTGATGGTAGAACGACGTCGTAAATCATGATTTTATAATATTAAAAATAGGCCATTAATTATACACCAAATCCTGTTCTTGTCTAGCGCGTATAGAATTCCAACACCTGCCTGACATCGAAGAGAAGCTCGGTCATATCGACAACCGGCTCGGCGACGATCTTGATCTCTCTTTTGGCCGCATCGACGACGATCCATGATGGCCATTTGAAATTCTGCAACTCCTCGTCGATCTTGGAAAAAATGACCTTCTTTTTGCTGCCTTCGCGGATGGTGAGGAGGTCGCCGATAGAAACGTGATATGACGGGATGGTGACGATGACGTCATTTACCTTGATATGGCCATGAGAGACCATTTGTCTAGCCGCTGAACGGGTGGGGGCGAAACCGGCCCTGACCATGACATTATCCAAACGCCCCTCCAAGAGCTGCATGAGGTTCTTGCCATTGTCTCCGGTCGTCTTCAATGCTTGTTTGACGTAATTGGTGAATTGCCTACCGCCGACACCGTAGCTGAATCGAGCCTTCTGCTTCTCCAACAACTGCTTGCCGAATTCGCTCTTGGCGCCACGACGGCCACCCATAGTCTTAACCTTTCGCTGTGAGCTCATGGCGAACTTCTGCGTCTGCGTCTTTCGAAAGACGGGGGCGCCGAGGTAACGAGCTTTTTTGTAACGTGGTCCGATTTTCATAAATGTAGGGGTTAGGGATTAGATGTAGAATTAGACGCGTCGCGGCTTCTTCGGCTGTGGCCCATTAAACGGAACTGGTGTAGCGTCTTTGATAGATGAAATAAGGACTCCTTTGCTGATAAAACCGCGGATAGCTGATTCACGGCCTGATCCGACACCCTTTACCACGACATCAACTTCTCGAAGTCCGATGTTCTGTGCCTTGAGCGCCAATGTCTCTCCGACTTTGGCCGCCGCAAATGGAGTACCCTTTTTTGCTCCTCTAAATCCTGCTCCGCCGCTCGATCCCCACATCAGGGCATTTCCCTGTTTGTCGGTGAGCATGAGCTTGGTATTGTTATATGTCGATTGGACATGCAAAATACCCGAGTCGACCCTCTTCTTGCTGGAAACCTGGACGCTCTTTTCAGCGCCACCTGCTTCCGCTCCTCCTGTTGTTACAATTCGTTTTTTACCCATGTTATTGATTATTTCTTTTCTTCTTTCCTCTTACCAGATCCCATAGTCTTCCTGACGTTTCCTCTAATAGTCCTGGAATTGGTCTTGGTTCGTTGACCGCGCGCCGGTAAATGTCTTGCGTGTCGCGAACCGCGGTAGGCTTTGATATCTTTCAGGCGTTTGATATTGCCCGCGACTTCACGCTTCAGGTCGCCCTCGATCTTGTAGCTTTCGACCAGCTTACGTAACGCATTCTCCTGATCTACCGAAAGCTCCTTCGGCTTCATACCGGCCTCGACGCCTGCCTTCGAAAGAACGAGCATGGCGCGTGAACGACCGATGCCATAAATAGCCGTCAAGGCTATTTCCATCCGCTTATTTTCGGGTAATGTTATTCCTAGTATGCGCATTGTACTTGTATAAATATATAAATATGAAAATTATCCTTGTCTCTGCTTATGTCGCGGATTTGACTTACAGGTAACGTATAAATAACCGCCACGCCTGACGATCTTGCATTTCGCGCATATTTTCTTTACAGATGCTTTTACTCTCATTGTATTTAACGCTATTACAAGCGTCTCGTTATGCGAGCTCGTCCGCCGTACGGATCAAGTTCCAATTCAACCTTATCTCCAATAAGCACACGGATACGATTCATTCGCATTTTTCCGGCCAGGTAAGCCAATATGACTTCCTTGCTTTCGGAAAGCTCCACTCGAAATAGCGTGTCGGGCAAAGCCTCAACGACCGCGCCGGTCGCAAAATTTTTAGATTTGGGAGCTGTATCCATTTACACTATATATTCCGGGTGCTTCACGATAGTAGCAGATATAGGGTATTTTAGTCAATGCCTGTTGTCCTTTTGCACTAGAACTTGAACTTAGGGCCGTCATTAGCAGCCGTTCCTCTATCATAAGCGCCCATGCATCTTTTGATGCAATCCTCCATATAACTTCTTTCTGCGCTCATATTTGTCCTATTGACGCTATTGGAATCAAGAGCCTCTTCGAAATTTATCAATAGAATTTGAGCTGTATGTGCCACGAACAAATGATCCCCCGGCGAATGAAGCGCAGCTGTCTTAACGAAATCCTCATAATGCCTGGCAAATGCCCCGTATCCTGCTTTTAGGTAGCTCATCGCGTCAGTGCCACCATGAATCATTACTCTAGCTTCGATCAGCTTATTCAGTAGTTCAGATGCCCAAGCGCTACCAGCCTCCGTCAATTTGCTTCTATCGAGCTTATCGAAATCATCCGCATATTTGCCCACAAAGATCTTCTCCGATGGCTTAACATTGAGAATCTTTTGTTCTGTGACGACCTTGGTTACAGGTACAGTATCCTCAGCAAATTTATTTTGGCCCGCTTCAGCAGAAGCGCCGGCGAATATAGCAGCGCCTGCGGCCATAGCAACCGTCTTATCGATAAAGTTTCTCGTTTTTCCTAGCTCGTTGATCGTATTATCTTCACCACTCTCATCCTTTGGATGCTCCATCGCTTCAATATTCATGAGAATATATTAATGTTAATAATAAATAATCGTTGAGATATCACTACGGCATTTGCACCGTGACCGCTATTCTCTTGGGATTTTTTGGTATTTTTGCCCAAGGCGGAACGAGCTCGCCAGTACCAGAAGCAATGACAGAACTGTACGATTTGAAAACATCTTGAGTTTTGGCTAAAGAAATACCCTCTAGTTTCTTCACTATATCGTCTACCGGAACCGTGCCAATGAGCTTTACATCACCTTTAACCTTCATGACCAATGAGACCTTCTTGCTAGGAGAAAAATCTTTGAGATTGACGATTGCAACCTGCAGTTCCTCCAGTCCCGGTGACGTGTAACTAAAACTACCGAAAGACATGCCGGATTGGCCGTTAGAGATTTTGGCTAACAATTCATTCTTCTTGAAGATGATACCGTAAACTGTTCCTTGTAAGGTTATGGTAGCAGAACGTTCTATCACACCTCCAACATCCGGTGTCGCGAACGATGAAATATAGCTATTATCATACATGATATATCCTTGCGGAACTGCGCTCTTGGCTTGCGCTAGCAGCGAAGTGGTGAGATACGCCTTTATCTTAGCCGTAGTAGAAGCAACCGCGGACGCATCTGTGATCTTCTTCACACCCACGAATCCTCCGGATATATCCGTGGCCATCTTTGCGTATACGCTTTCATATCTAGGTCCACCCTTATACGCCACAACTTTGAAATTATCCACATTGTCAGATTTTGTGAGATTGTATGCTTGACCGGGCTGATCAGCCACGATCGACACGACGGTCTTCCCTGGCATGATTGTTCCGGATGGATTCGTATATCCGGGTATTATCACCGAACCAGGCAACCTATATATACTATTGCCATCAGAGCTCAAACGTGTTCCAGCTATAAGACGCACCGGCTGATTGCTATAGGAATTGTATAGAGTGATCTTTCCTGTAGACTTGGTTGATATTGACGGACCGTCTGTAGCCGCAACAGTGCTAGACGCGGCCCCTTTGACTGTCACAACCTCATAAGCGAGAGTACTAGTAGCTGATGCTATCTGCGCTACGAACGTCCCATTGACTGGAACGTCGATCACTTTGGGCGTGATTGTGAATGTCGCGCGTGAATAATACGAAGAAGCCACAAATCCTATGATGCCGATGATTGCGATGATGCTCAAAGCCAGAATCAACCATTTCAATCGGTTGCCTTGGCGTTTTGCGCGCGGAGGTGGTGGGGTTACCAGAAGATGCTTCTTGCTGACGGGACCTAATGGGCCTAAAGGCTTGTGATGAATCTTGATCTCTTGTTCTGGCTCTGCGTCCTTCGTCTCGCGTACGATTTTGGGACGCTCGGGTTTAGCGCGCTCGACTTGTCGTTCGGCAGGGACATCCCTGACGTGACGATGCTCTCCTGGAACTATGTCTTGTACTCTGCGAGGCATTTGAAAGATAAATAAGTTACGCTTGTATAGATTATAGCATACTGCTAAGTGCCACTGCATATACTCCGACTAATCGGCTACGTTCTGCCCGATCGCTAAAGGCAACATGTGGCAGAATATCTTCGACGGATAAAGTGTTTACACGACTTTTAGGATATGCTTCCCGGAGACACTTTACAAAGAATTCCTCATGTGCGACTGCAGAGATGATGCAACGTAATGAATCTAGCGATGAATCGAGCGACAAAGCGTTTTGTTCAGCTAATGCTTTTTTGAGGGCATTCATCCAGCCATTTCCGATAGAATGAATGGCATCAATCTGACCTGAAGAATGAGCCGCATCGATGTGACCGCCAACATATAAAGTAAGCAATGAATCAGCCGCGTGTTGATCAGTTCCTGTAGCTAGAGCGATCTTCCTGATCATATTGCGTACGCCCAAGGGATACGATGCGAAGTATATGCAGGCATGATTGTCCATGACTGCTACGTCGGTAAATTCGCCGTGAATATGTGCCAAAACGTATTGGCCTCTATTAGGCTGACATATCCTCATGCCGATGAACTGTAGGAGCGTAGAAGAATGGAATTGCACCGGGATACGGTGTATAGCCGATGATGAAATATCCTTGAGATTTTCGATCATGCGGCTATTAGCTATGCTAATAGTATAGGACACATCGATGTTCAAAGCGGATTTTCCGACCCACTCAGCTACAGAATATCCGTTCAATTTGATATTGAAAATCTTCTGTTCTATAGCCACATTATCGACTTCATTGGAAGGTAACATCATCCGCTTCTCTTCTCCGATGATCTTTTCTACATAAGCCTCCGTGACCACCATCTCCTTTGGCAGTTCCGTTGAAAGAGTTTTAGCCTGAGAGACGATCCATGGTGAGGATAAGACGTAGTGGATAGCCCCGATCTTCTTTGGGACATGTTCTGATGCTAGATGAGAGTGAAAATTGCGAAGACAAACATTCATGGTCTCTGAAACCGCTCGCAGAGTCATCTTGACCAGGTAGTTGTAGTCCGTGTGAGGCTTCCAAGGAACGCTAGCTGTGTAAGTGAATATCACATTCGGCAATGCTCCACGCTTGAGCATGACCAATGATCCACGAACGAGAGAACTCTGAACATCCATGACGATCACTAATTGATTGAAACTTTCGTTAGAGAACAGGGACATGCCCATATTATAACATATTGCTTTAATTCAATACTGCCTTAATCCTCCTCACTCCTTGCGCTACTGCTTCTTCTTTTTGAATCCTAAAATGCCACTTCCCTTCCGGGCCAGCCAATTCTCTAGTGTTCTTGACATGAGGTCCGCCACAGAATTCCTTTGAATATGCCGTCGTCAAATCATCCACAAATGGAGGATTGGAAGCCTTTCCGACGAAGTAGATTGAAATCTCGTCACCATATTTCTCGCCAAAGAAGTGGCGAGCTCCAGTCTTTTCAGCTTCGACGCGAGACATCTTGAGCTGGCTTACTGGTAAAGCGGCGGCGATCTTCTCGTTTACAATATCCTCAACTTTTTTCTTTTCTTCATCGGTCATCTTGGCGCCATGGGCGAAATCGAAACGCAATCGCTCAGTCGTGATGTTCGATCCTTTCTGCATGACGGCATCACCGAGAACATCGTGTAGAGCTTGATGCAATATGTGGGTAGCGGTGTGATATCTGACGATCATCGGATCATTCGCGTCGGCTAGGCCTCCCTTGAATTTCTGCTCGGCACCAGAACGAGATAACTCCTGATGGGATTTGAATTTATCCTCAAAATCCTTAACGTCTACGATAATTCCCTTCTCTTTGGCTAGTTCCAGGGTTAATTCTAAAGGAAATCCGTAGCTTGAAAACAGAGTGAAAGCATCGATGCCCTTTTCGAATTCTTTCAGGCCTCTTTCAAGGGTAAGTCTAAATCGCTCTTCCTCGTCCGCTATTTCCTTGCAAACTAATGACTCGCTATCTTTTAAGTATTGATATTGATCAGAATACTTAATCACAAAGAGCTTCGCCAGTTCGGATAATGAGCTTTTGTTATCTTTAGCATTGATCCCAAGCCGATTTGAATGTGTAACCGCTCTGCGTATCAATTTTCGCAGCACATAGCCACGATCGGTATTCGAAGGTCTTACACCATCTGAAATCAGAAATACGGAGGCTTTAATATGATCAGCGACGATTCGTGCTGACTTCAAATCCCAATTCTTTGAAAGAACCTGTATCTCATCCATCACTCGCTTTAGCAGATCAGTATCATAAATGTTATCAACCGACGGCACAGCCAGTGCCATTGCTAGTCGTTCAAGACCAGCTCCAGTATCAACGGAAGGCTTAGGCAGCGTTCCGATGATCTTTCCATCCTTCTTCTCGTATTGCATGAAGACATCATTCCAAACCTCAACAATCTGGCGCTTGGAATCAGCCTCAAGAAATTGTTCCCTTGTTATTGGCTTACCTCCGAAGAATGGCTCTCCCGTTTTAGGATCACCTATATCGTAATACATCTCCGTATCAGGACCACATGGTCCATTCTCACCCGCCTCCCACCAATTCATGCCGGCTGGCATGTAAAAAATGCGTCCTTCTTCACCATTCTTCGACGTATCTCCTGTAGCACCATTAACACCGTTCTTTTTAAATAGTTCACGCCAAATACCCGCAGCTTCATCGTCGCGCCCCGCATTTTCGTCGCCTTCAAAGACAGTCACATACAATCGGTTCGGGTCCAAACCAAAACCGCGATCACCGACAACGTCGCTCTTTGATGTAAGTAATTCGTAGCTCCATTCGATAGCTTCTTTTTTGAAATAATCACCAAGAGACCAATTCCCGAGCATCTCAAAGAAGGTTGCATGGGTTCTGTCGCCAATCTCATCTATATCGACTGTGCGGATGCATTTTTGAACGTCGGCCAATCGCGTCGATTCTCGGCCATCAACCAAGTATGGCTTACCGAGCAAGTATGGAATAAGCGGCTGCATACCAGCCGTATTGAAAAGCGTCGGGTTGGTGATGCCCTTTTCATCGCTGGTAACTAATGAGGCGCTAGGAATAATATCGTGGCCGCGCTTCTTGAAGAATTCCAAGAATCTCTGGCGTATTTCGGAAGATGTCATGATGCAATACTAGCAAAATCGCTAGATTGAGGCTAGGCCGACGAGGTCAGACCTATAACGACTTTAGCCACTTGCGATATTTCTTATCCATATCCTCAAAGCCCTTGGAATTGTCGGCGATCTTCTTCTTGCCATGAACCATAGTAATCTTTCCTTTCAAATCCACGGGCTTCTTGTATTCAGGGATCTTTTGCAGCCGAGCGATCTTCCTCTTGGCACCGGCAATGATCGTATCGTTTGAACATGTAACATCGCTGATGAAAGCATCCGGGCTCAACGGTTTTCCGGTTGCCATTTTCACCAATTGCTTGGCTGGGTATAGCGAAGCGTAGGACCACATACGCGTCATCTCGCGACCAATCTTCGGATTATCGACAATGTAGCCATATTTCTTGAAAAAGTAATGCCTCCATTGGTGTACTCCGAGCTCTGCCAGTCCATAACCGTGGTAATAGGCGGAACTTTCCCAGGAATATATATGGGGGAGATTAAGAATCGAAATTGAATCCTCAGAATAATTCGTGTACTTTCTCGCATTCTTTTTGGCAATCTCCAGAAGCTTGGCCTTGTTAAGGCTCTTGCACTCGTACACTTCTTTTTCGAAGAAGATAACGAACAGGATGTACATGAGGCTAAGCGGACGAAGAGGGCTTAGCTTTCTGACTTTTCTTTCGAACAATTCGAAAGGATAAGGCTGGCCGTTTTCGTCTTTTGCATACCTCGTACGCCATTCAATGCTTGAGCATATAGTATCCATGAACATGCTATGTGTTTCAGCCCAAGAAACGGTCGATGGCGGATATTCATGATTGATGCAAGCGTCCGGCTGCATAGAATTCAATCGATCGGCGGCGTGCCCAGCCTCGTGAAAGACTGTCTCTGTTTCTCGGACACCAGCACCAACCTGATCTAGCACCGCATTTGAAGCAAAATTGCTGGACGCTGGGATCCTTTTACCATTTTTGAATTGCACCAAGCTAGGATAATGACAAAAACCATTGTTGTGCTTACCTTTTCGATCTAGAAGATCGAGAGTCACTGATCCTCCACCGAAATCGACTCCAAGGGCGGCAAACGATCTTCCCCAGCGCAGAAGCACATCTTCAAATCGAAAATACGGGTCCTCTTCTTTGGCAAATCCGCCTGTCATCATGTATCCAAAATTCCAAGGCTTACGCAAGCCAGGTTTCCCTTCGGCAACCATCTTCTTTTCCAATTTCAATATGTCCTTTTGTGCATATTTGGTCTTTTCGTATATCTTCTCAAAGATCGAAAACAATTCCTTCTTTGTCATATTTTCATCAATCCGAGCCTTATAGGCATAGAAATCCTCGTACCCCAAAGCGTGTGCGAATTCATTGCGAAGCGCAATGATCTTCAAATAATCATCGATCGTGTCCAAAGGCAGCTTTTCTAAGGCCTTGAAGCAGGCCTTACGGACAGCTTCGTCGGGGTCAGTCCTTAGCTTGAATTTCATCTTGTTTTCAGAGGCTTCGACGAAGGAGCCGGTCTTTGGATCTGTATATCCTTCTTTTCGAGAGGTTTTTTCTGACGCAATCTTTGCTTCGAGCTCATTTGCTTTCTCCTTGAAAGGAAATGCATGCTTCGGTGTTTGATATAGATCAAAGAAATGCTTCCAAAGCTTCAATCTGTCTCTGATCACTCCCTTTGAAACTTTGATCGATTTCGTGACCTCCTTCTTGAGATTCTCATCTGACCGGAATGCATCACGTTCTGACTGTGCTTTGTTCATCTTCTCATCCACACTATGATCCCCCATGTAAGACAGCCAAAAATAGTCTTCATAGGCTTTGTGAAGCTTGGAATATTGCTGATTCAAATGCTCTAGAAGATGCGCTCCGGTGCTTGATGTGAGTGTATTCATAAACACATCCTACAGGAACTTCTTCAAAACTTCAAAATCTTTCTTATGAATATCCCTCATTCCGCCATTGTAGAGCGCACTAGCCGGATGGTAGAGCGTCACGATCGTCACGGGTTGCGGATTGCTATCTGCATCAAAATAGACCGTCTGGAATGATTTCCCATGAATCTTGCTGATCGGCTCAAGCTCCAGATCCAAATCATAGCGTCTCATGACATATCCCATGGAATGCCTTCCGAGCGTAACGATGACTCTGGGTTGGATTATCTGCACCTGACGATCGAGGAATGGTGAATAAAGGGCTATTTCCTCCGGCGTCGGGTCTCGATTCTCGGGTGGACGATCTTTGACTACATTTGTGATGTAAACCTTGTCGCGAGTTAACCCGATCGATTCGATGAGAAGCGTAAGGAACTTGCCTGCTGCCCCACAAAACGGCCGTCCGGTCTTGGCTTCATTCTGCCCAGGCGCTTCGCCCACGAACATGATGGCTGCATCATGACTGCCCTCACCAACGACAGGAAAGAACTTGTTGGCAGTGCGATATTCATAGAGAGGCGAATGCGTGAACGCCAGCAGTTCGTCGCGGATTGCTTTCATTTGGTCGTGTTTGGTCATAAATGAATTACTCGACACAAAGATTATGATTTCGCGCGATATTTCTTCTTTATCTCCTTGTATTTTTTCGACCCGAGCTTTCCATTAACAACACCGACGGGATATTTCTTCGCCGCCTTGATAAGCTTTGCGTGCACGATATCTCCAATATTTACATCCAATAATATTGCCATTTCAACAGCATAAATGAACACATCCGCCAGTTCTGCAACGATTTCATTCTTGGTTTTCTGATCCTTTTCAACTTCTTCACAGAAGAAACTGCTCCATTGGAAGTGTTCCAATAGTTCGGCAGCTTCAATTATTATAGACTTTGCCACATCCGCTGGCGGCTGACCCAACCAATCCCTTTCCTCCATGAATTTTTGGACTTCTTTTTTTACTTCATTCATGTTTCGCATTATCTCCTATCTACACAAATATTTCAATTATCAACAAAACTGGCCATATTGTGGCCAGTATGAATAGGCGGGGAGGCCTAACCTACACGGTTACTTCGCCTCCTCGATAATGATTTGTGCTTCAGTTAAAACCTTCTCAGCTAACTCGCCTTTAACGCCTATATCGTTCAAGATTCCAGGATTACCAACTAGGTCGATACAAACTAAAGTGTTGCGACCGACCAGATCTCTCTTTTGTTCATGAGTTAGAGAAGATAGGCAACTTATCGGATGAAGGCCATTTTCACCTATGATGTCATGTAAATTGCCATGAATAGGATAATTCCACCCGAGCAATTTCAAATGATTGCATTCGCCATATTTGATAGCTTTTTCGGTAAATTTCGTATTCGTCACCAGCCAACGCTCGGTCAATTTTCGCTCTACGCCACCGAAATTGAAAACAACCTCGGCCAAATCATCGAAACGAGCTTTGACATACAAAGCTACCTTCAAATCTGATTTCAGACCAAACTCATTGTGATACTTTGCCTCTACCATGGCCAGCTCTTTATCTTTCCAAGCCACAACGTCAACCTCATGATCAACACAAGTTCCTAGCAATGTCTGATCGGTCACTGATTCATATCCCCACATCTTGAAGATACGAGCTACGTACTTCTCAAAAGGAAAACCGTCGGGCCCAAGTTCCATCATGGCGCGACGAACTGAATATTTGGCTGCCATCGGAACAGAATGCCTATGCAAGAGGACGAAAGCGCGACGGTAGATGTCAGATGTTGTCATATCCTCATGCATCTCTCTTTCGACTTCATCCACAACATCATCTATAACTTCCGGCCTAGCACCGACCCTCTTGAGCGAGCTTACCAGCTTCTCTTCTTCAAAAAGCTCTTTTGTGCCATCGGACTTGGCGATCGTGACTAGGTGATTCATGGGTGTTTATTGGTCATTAGTATAGCACGGATGGTATGAATGATATTTGCTAAGCTCTCACAAAATCCGCCGAAGCGGATTTTGTGTTTCTGCAGGGATTAGCGACCCTCAATAACTCCCCCTCCCAAGCATAATTCCCCATCGTAGATCACTAATGACTGCCCTGGTGTCAACGTATCCTGTGGCTTCTCAAATTCTATTTCAGCCTCGGATATTGTGGCTGCAACGATCCGCACCCTTTGCAATTCCTGACGATAACGGCTGCGGGCTTGAAGAGGAAAACCATCAAAATGCTGGACATCTAAAGCAGTCTTGCTCGGAATTTTCGCGCTCACCCAGTTACCATTTCTGATGCATACTGAATTCCTAGCCTGCGGCAATGAATGTGCGGCGTCTCTGTTGGAAACCATAATGATGTTCTTATCAATATCCTTGCTAATAACATAATATGGCAAATCCTCCGGAGTCTTATGTTCGGCATCGACTTTGAATCCGTGCCGCTCACCGATCGTGAACAGTAATGAACCCGGATGCCCACCAATAACTTCACCGCTTTTATTCAAGACCCGGCCAGATTCCATCTTTATGTAATGTGCCAGGAATTCCTTCACATCAACCTTTCCGATGAAGCACAATCCTTGGCTGTCTTTCTTTTCTGCATTCGGTAGTTTGAACTTTTTCGCCAACTTTCTGACTTCCGGCTTCTCTATATCGCCGACCGGAAACATCACATGGGCTAAATCGTCCCTGTTAAGAGTCCAGAGAAAGTAGGACTGGTCCTTATTAGAATCTACACCGATTAAGAGTTGGCCCTCAATATTTCGCGCATAATGACCCGTAGCAATGAAGCCTGCCCCATTCTCTTTGGCCCATTTCCAAAATGCTCCGAATTTTACTTCACGGTTACACATGACGTCAGGATTGGGAGTTCGACCGACCTTGTATTCAGCGATCATGTAATCGATGACGCCTCGTTTGTATTCCTGTTCCAAATCGAGCGTAATGAAAGGTATATCCAGATGCGCAGCGGCTCGCATAGCTTCCAATCGTTCCTCCTTCCAATTGCAATCGATCCAATCCGGCTGCCAAACTTTGATGAAAACGCCTGTCACATCATATCCGGCTTTCTTGAGTAGGGCCGCTGAAACAGAAGAATCGACTCCGCCAGACATGCCGACGAAGACCTTGATCCTGCCTTTTGACCTCGATGAACCTGCTACTTGACTATTCATGAATTACATCTTACATTCAATAGCAGAAAACTCAAGAGGAGATATATCTATGATCGTACTTATCATATGTGCAGATGATTCAAGCCGGAGGGCCAATTCTCGGCTTCTTCGGGCACTTGGCCATTCATACATCGAGGCAAAAAATGGCGATTCGGGCATCACTACGTACCTGGAATACGCTAATAACATTGGCATGGTCCTCGTTGACCTGGTCCTTGATTCGCCGATACCTGACGGATTGGATGTAATTCGGGGCATTCGCTCCACAGTTGAAGATGAGCGGAGAATCGTACGCGTGCCGATTTGCTTAAGGCTTTACGAGGATGACACCGCGACAATCACGAAGGCCCTGGATTATGGTGCCGACTCGGTATGGATCTGGAATACGGGCGCTGAAGCCTTAGTCGAAGCCTTGGCAATGGCAGACCAGCTCAATTCGGGGAAACTCGGCTAAGCTGCAATCGAATACTTTTCATCCCGGCCTGTGGAAACCTCCACCGGCTTTTTTCTTACTCTATATACTTATTCGCATTAGCCGTATGCCCGGCTAGATTCACAGCATAATGCATCCGACCATCCTTTCCAGATAAATAGAATAGGTAATCGCTCGGCGTTGGGTTGATGGTATCGACAATAGCGTTCAAGCCGGGATTATCTATAGGCGTCGGTGGCAGTCCGGTGTGTTTGTAGAGATTGTACGGGGAATCTATAGCTAGATCCTTGAGAGTCAGAGAGGCCGAATCTTTTCCAAGAATGTAAAAGAATGGCGGGTCGACCTGTAAAGGCATTTTCATGGAAATGCGTCTCCAAAGAATTCCAGCTATCATCCGGCGATCAACTGAACTGGTCGCCTCTCTTTCGACTATCGAAGCCATGGCGATGATATCGGACGGAGACTTGCCGAAAGCCTGAATATCTAGCAACAGAGGTTTGGTTTTGGCATTGAATGTTGAATGCAACTGGTCGACAACTTCTTGTGGCTTGGTATTTTGGTAAAAATAGTAGGTATCGGGAAATAGCGACCCTTCCAGCGGCTTAGCTAGAGCCAAGAACGTGGTCGAGTCAAACTTCGGAATGTTCTTCTTCAAAGTGGCTGCCATATCATCCGAAGTCATTCCTTCAAAGAAAGTCACCCTGATCTTCGGTAGTCCCTGAATGCCGTAGACTAGACGAGAGGCTACACGCAGAGCGGACTGTGGTGTGTCGAAGAGATAATCACCGGCCTGGACTTGGCGATGACCGCTCAAAAGAACGACGTAGAATTTCAGTAGCAAAGTGGATCGGATTATTCCGTCTGAAGCCAAAATTTCTGCCGCTTGCGACATATAAGTTCCTTTTTTTATTGTGACGACCGTACTGCTCGGAAAGTTCGCCGGCGCTATAGAGAGGTATATTACGAGGAATATGAGAACAGCAAACGATGCGGCGATTATACCAACGATCAGCTTATATCGGCGCTTAATGAACTTCATGACATTATACAGGCAAATTTCCAGGTGCCTGGCCCTTCTTTGACGGAATACGATCTAATGAAGGAGTTTGCGAAACAGATCCAGGGAAATGGTAAATGGTCGCCAGTTCTTCGGTATTCAAAACCAGCGGCTTGCTCGTGAACGGCGCATAAAAATACGAGCGCCTCTTGAAGGCCATGAGAGCCAATCGTCCATAACGATTACGACGATAATTCTTGTAATCTAGCCATGGATCGCCAAGCCGATTGTGCCACTTGTCTCCATTCGGCTTGAATCCATTTAGATTTTCCGCATTGAACTGCTTCATGTTCCCAATGATCCCACCGATACCGAAAGGCGTGTTGAAAATCTCCTTCTTGGCGATATACAAGGCACGAATGCCGACATCGAACGGAAGCTTGCTTACGCTACGGCCTATGGCCTCGACCAGATCCTGTTCCGGCTTGGAGATGGTCGGGATTTTGGCATAACCGGTTTCGGGATTGACCTCGCCAGCGATCTTGGTCTTACGATCCTTGATGAGAAGGATCTTGTCTATTTCTTTCTGAGCACCATCTATCCAAGCGTCGTGCTTCGTAAAAAGAGTCCCGGGTTTGTGCTGCTCCTTGATGTGGGCTCTGATCAAAAATTGAAACCAGACCTCCTGATTTGGCCCGACGCTGCCGAGCCATTCGATGAGCGGAAGAAGAGGATCTATCTTGAATTCTTCTTTGGGATCCTTATCCAAGCCGTAATCGACATAAGTCTTGATCGGGTAAGCATCGGGCTTTGTGAATTTGAATTCACCAGCCCAGATCCTGATGACCTTCGGATCAAAATATACGCTTCTTGTATAGTCTTCTCGCTCTACGATCTCGATTCCAGGATATTGTGAATACAGCGCCGACATTAGACCGGCTTTTCGTTGATCTTCAGTCCACACGAAGAATTTTACTTGACCCTCGATAGAAGCAATCTCCAAGGAATACCACGGTCGCGTCTCACCTTTCCAATACTGCGAGTACTTGCTCCCATCAGATGTATTGTGTATGGAGTTCAGCACCGATTCCATAGCTAGCGGCGACTTGAATGTATCCTTGGGCAGCTTCAACTCTAGCACTGTATATTTTACTTCCAAAAAATGACTGCTGCGCACATAATCCACCCACAGATCCCAGAAGATCACTGCCAAAAGCCACATCAGCATGATGGGCGCCAAGGCAATGGCGATCTGGATAGATTGCGGTAAGAGGTTTATCTGAAAATTCTGAACTAGATAGGCAAAGGTCTGTTCGAGAGGCATGGCTATAGTATAGCAAATATAGGAGCAAGGAGTAAGAAGGAAGGAGCAAGGAGAACGAAGAATGGAGTAGGGTGGCATGCCCTACTCCTTGCTTCTTACTCCTTCCTCCTTGCTTTACGCTGCCACCTTCACTTTCTCGCCTGACGGAAGATATTTGCCATCTTTATCGCGGCGGAAATACTTCGGATTTTGCAAATTGACGATGATAGTGTTTTCTTTGACGTAGCGCTCCTTCATGACCTTATCTATGACTTCCTCCTTGGAAAGCGCGCCATTCTTCTCCAAGACTGTGCGGATGACGTCACGGACGACTCCTGGAGCATATCCCCATTCAGCTAGAGCGTAGAGGCCGCGACCGACGAGCACGAAACGAGGATCCTTGATGAGCTCATTGTGAGTAGTTGCGACGTGAGCCTTTTTGTTGAACATAGTCGTGATCTGTTTGGCGACCTCGCGGAAATGGATCGGCGAGCCATGCTTCCTTATGACCAGGAATGCGTAATCGCGCATACCCTTGGTCTTGACGTTCGGAGATTGGGCCACACCCCAGTCGCCGAGAGGATTCTTGCCGATAGCTTTGGAAATGGAGAGCCAACGCTTGACGATCTCTTGATTTTTATAACGTTCAGAGACATCTTCCAGATGGGTCAAGAATTTTCCGATCATCTCTGATTCGGGAAGGAGGTCTTGATTATTCAAAGTACCGTAGAGCTTTCGCAAAGCACCCTCGACTTTCTTGGCCAAATCTTCGTTGACGTGCCAGCGATGTCGAAACTCATCGTCCTCTTTGAATTTACGGAAAGGTTCGCCGACAACTAGTAGGAAAAAGACATGGTTTTGCAAGCTTGGATCTTTTGAGACATGCCCGAGAAAATCATCTTCAACAACAATGCCACCCAAAGAGTGAAGCAGGGTCTCTATCTCGGCAAAGGCTGCCTTTTCCTGCTTGTATTCCTCAGACTTGCGGACCATCGAGAGGGCGTAAGCCTCGATCTGACGAACACGCTCACGGGTTATACCGTAAAGCTTGCCGATAGCATCGAGTGTCATCCTTTTCGTCTCTTTTCCGAGTCCGTAACGATGGACAATGACGTCGCGGGCACGATCAGGAAGGGACGAGAGCAGTCTCTTGGTGGTCTGTTTTGGTTTAAATGAAATGGGTGATGTGGCCATAGTTGAATACGAATGATTAATAATATATTTTTATCATCAGCTTGAAATAAAGTCAACAATGTGTGGATATCCCCGCAAATGTCACACTAAACGTCCATTGGCAATGTGACTACCTTACCACTATTACTTCTAATTTGTCAACACGATGTTGACGAGACGATTCGGCACTACTATCACCTTGCCGATCTGCTTGCCTTCCAACCACTTCTTGGCTTCAGGCAAGCCCTTGGCCAGACGTTCCAAATCTTCCATTTGGGCTCCCTGCTTAGCCATGAACGAGCCGCGGACCTTGCCGTTAACTTGCACGATTATTTTTACTTCATCATCGGCGGCTAAGCTCGCATCATAAGCCGGCCAGTCGCTCAAATGGATCGATTTTTTATTGCCTAGAGAGACCCAAAGCTCTTCAGTGACATGTGGTGCGAATGGCGCGAGCAGCTTAAGAAGGATCTCAAAATTTTCGCGTGAAATAGCGGCTGGAATTTCTACTTCCTCCTCCCTCCTTCCTCCTCCCTGCTTCTCAAGTTCATTTACAAGTATCATAAGCGAGCTTATGGCTGTGTTGAATCGCATAGCTTCGATATCATCTCCGACTTTCTTGATGGTCTTATGGATGATTCGATCGGTTTGCGCCGAAGCTGGCGAAGATTCGGCTGCTCCACCAGTAATTCGCTGGCGCATATTCCAAACGCGTTCAATGAAACGGCGTGATCCAGCGATATTGTCCGTATCCCAAGCGATCGGTTGATCGAAAGGTCCCATGAACATCTCGTATACACGTAACGCATCGGCACCGACAGCTTTAACGATGGTATCTGGATTGACAACGTTACCTTTGGACTTGGACATCTTCACCCCGAATTCCGCCAGGATGAGCCCGTGGGAAGTCCTCTTTGTATATGGCTCGCTCGTCGGGACCACGCCCTGGTCGAACAAGAATTTGTGCCAGAAACGCGAATATAGGAGGTGTAAGGTGGTATGTTCCATACCGCCGTTATACCAGTCGACAGGTGTCCAATACTTCAATTTCTTTGAGTCAGCAAATCGTGTCGCATTCTTTGGGTCGACATAGCGCAAGTAGTACCAGCTCGAGCCAGCCCAGTTCGGCATAGTATCAGTCTCTCTTTTGGCTGGTCCCTTACATACTGGACATTTGACATTGACCCATTTGGTCATGGCAGCCAATGGAGATTCCCCAGTCTGTGTCGGTTTATAATTCTTCACGACCGGCAGCTTTACCGGCAGGTCCTTTTCCGGAATTGGAACCCAGCCACCATTGTCAGGATCTTTCGCTTCACAAGCGTCACAATGCACGACCGGAATAGGCTCGCCCCAATACCGCTGACGAGAAAATACCCAATCGCGAAGCTTGTACTTGGTGACCCATTTTCCGCCGACCGATTCGGTGATCTCTTTCATGGCCGACTCGGAATCTCTTCCTGAGAATTGGCCAGAGTCGATCAATATGCCACTACCGATAAAGTACTGATTATTACCACTATTGAGGCGCTCAAATAAGAATGAGTCCATGATGGTACCCTTCATAAATTCACCAAGAGATTCCCACGGTAACCATTGCATCTCGTGAATCTTGAGCTCGTCAGGAGATACGTCCACCCGCTCGTCATTCTTCAGCTTGAAGAGCAATCCTTGTTGGATATCGATACGATTTTGTTTCTTATTTGGCGCGTAGAACTTCGCTTGAACCGGCCCACCTATAGGTCCGACGAACTCCGCATTTTTGTAACCGATCTCTTCGAATATCTCTCTTTTGGCAGCAGTCACTGGGTCCTCTCCTTCTTCGATACCACCGGATATGAACGTCTTCCAGCCATTGTCTTTCCAAGTCAGAACTGCGTAGGAATTATCTGACCAATGTTTGACTACCGCACGAATGACCCTACGATTGACAACCGGTTCATTTGGACGAAAAGCCAGCTCGCCAGGAAATCCAATCCTTTGCGGTATAACGACATGTCGGATCGGCAACCCAAATTTCTTGGCAAACTCCCAGTCTCTCTCATCATGCGCCGGAACAGCCATGATAGCTCCCGTGCCGTAGTCAGAGAGAACATAATCTGCGATCCATACCGGGATCTCTTCGTTGTTAGCGGGATTGACCGCCTTCACGCCCTTCAATTCGACGCCCGTCTTTTCTTTGGTGGCATCAGTGCGTTCTATCTCTGTCTCATGCGAGGCTTTGGCGATATATGCTTCAACTTCAGTCTTGTTCTCAAGCTGCGATAAAACTATCTTGACCCAAGGATTTTCTGGCGCCAAGACCATATAAGTCGCCCCGAAGAGCGTGTCAGGGCGAGTGGTGAAGACTTTGATAGATGGAGTGACGGCTTTGAGGACTTCCGGCTCTTCTTTGGCGCAGAAATGCTCTTCTACGCTACTGGTTTCAACAAAACGTGCATTCAACTTTTCAGCCAAGAATTTCAAATAACGACTTCTGTGCTTTTCTTTGAGATCTGAAAGCACTGCGACCTTTCCACCAGTCAGCTTTTGAAGCAAAGCGTAATCGTATTTCCAGTCGAATTCTTTGGCAAATGGACGCGACTCATAAAATTTGTCGAATTTCGGATCGACGGCAGCGGCCACCAAGACCAAACCAGAGATTGGCTTGTTCAATTTCATCAAGGCTTTCATGGCCACGACCGCGCCTAAACTATGAGCGACAATAACCGTATTCTCATCCAATTTACAATTCTTTAGAACATATTCGACTTGCTCGGCTTCCTTAGGATGATAGGCGTTCGGCAATTCCGGAAGTTCAACTTCATGACCACGCTTCTCCAACACTTCTTTTAGCCATGGGTGGAAATCCGTCGTGGCTCCCCCATCGAAGCCATGAAGAATCACGAATCTCGTCTTACTATTCTTAATCGTCAATCTAAAATCGATCTCCGCTCCCTCGCTTTTGCCGATCCAATTCCTCTGTTGGGTCTTAATCTTTGGTAGATAATCTACATCATCAAGATCTCTGTCGAGACGTTCTGCGTATTTTGTTATAGCCAGCATCCATTGTTCCTTTTCACGCTTCTCTACCGGCGTGCCACAACGCTCGCAGCGGCCATTCACCACTTCCTCGTTGGCCAAGCCGATCAAATCTTTGGGACACCAATTGATCGTCATCTTCTTCTTGTATGCCAGACCATTCTTCAAAAGCTGCAAGAATATCCATTGCGTCCAGCGATAGTATTTTGGATCGGTCGTATTAACTTCCCTTGACCAATCGAATGAGAAGCCGAGAGCTTTCAGTTGTTTGCGGAAGGTATCAGTGTTCTTCTTGGTGACTACTGAAGGTTGAATACCAGTCTTGATAGCGTAATTCTCTGTTGGCAGACCAAAAGCATCCCATCCTATGGGATATAGCACTTCGAACCCTTCACGACGTCGCTTTCGGCATATGATATCCATGGCAGTATTGCTGCGGATATGGCCAACATGCAAACCATCACCAGATGGATACGGAAATTCGATCAAGCCATAAAATTTCTTCTTACCAGCCTTTTCCTTGGCCACGTAAAGCTTTTCCTTTTCCCACTTCTTCTGCCATTTTGGCTCGATCGTTGCTGGGTTATATTTGGAGGTGGCACCTCCTTTGAGTTTCTTTTTCATCGATTAAATATAGCGCAAATGCTCGGAAGATACAAAAAAGGCCACCGAATGGATCGGGGGCCCTAGAGTGCGCCAATGGCGCTATGAATGGAAGAACGGTGTGATGACAGCCACGCTGACCAAACCGACGACTAGCGCGATCAACAACATGGCACCGAATATTTCCGGCTTGTCCGCGTCATAAGGCTGTCGATTACTGGATGCTGGAACGCCTTTCAATGGCGACTTGTAATGAACTTGTTGCACCGACCAGTGAAACTTTGGTTCATCGGCAAAACCATCATAAGGCAGTCTTCTTGTTCTAATCATAATTTGACTCCTAATTTTACTTATCATTTTACAGAACTGAAATTTCCTATAGGCTAATTATACCACATCTGCTAGTAGAATGCAAACCAACTTCTGGATGATAATACTACTATATCCCGACAAAGAGCGCATCCACAGCCTGTTATATCTTAAACTCAATCACCCATTCGTTCGCCTAACCGTCTCACTCAGGGTCATAGAATTCAAAATTATATCTTAAACTCTATGAGACCACCATCTTCATGCTATACTTTTCCTAGGTGAATTATGAAACAAAAACTTGCGCCAGAGGCTCTTTATTCCTCTGATCACTATGATTCGCATCATACGGCTCCGCCTGAAGATAGTGATGAAGGATTAAGTCGAGCCAATCATCGATTGAGGTCATTCGATCCTGACGGAAGCAAAGGTTTAGCCTTGCTCCGAGAGATCGAGACTCAACGAAACTAAGTCAGTCAGTTTCCTTCAAGCCGGTTTTACAGCCGGCCTTTTTTCCTACACCCTAAACTCTATCACATCCCCATCTTTGACCACATACTCCTTCCCTTCGGTGCGGAGCAAGCCTTTTTCGCGAGCGGCAGCGTATGAGCCGACGGAGAGGAGTTTGTCCCATTCGATGACTTCGGCACGAACGAATTTTTCTTTGAAATCAGTATGAATAGCAGTCCCGGCTTCTGGAGCGGTCCAGCCTTTCTTTATCGTCCATGCACGCGTTTCATCGGTTCCAGTAGTGAAATAGGTGATGAGACCGAGTAAGTCGTAGCCGCGCTTGATGAGCTCATCGGTGCCATCGTTGTGAGCACCGAGCCCTTCGCGCATCTCCAATTTATCCACTTCATCTAGGTCTTTCAATTCTTGCTCGACACCGGCGTCGACGATGACATATGGAGGTGGCACCTCCTCGGAGGTGCCACCTCCTTCGAGGAAGTTCATCAGCTTAACCCACCTTTCATCCATTTCCGAGGCCGCACCTCGGACAGATTCATCCAGATTCTTGGCGCCAGCCTTCTTGTTCAAGACATAAAGAAATGGTTTTGAAGTAATAAGGCACAATTGCTTGAGGAATGGCGCCTCGAATTCATCAGCCACAACTGTCGACGCCAGCTTCCCTGCTTCCAATGCCGGAATGATCTTGTCCAGAAGTCCAGCTTCAATGATAGCCTCCTTCTTGCCAGCTTTGACTTCTTTGACCAATGAATGCATCCGCTTGGTAGCTGTCTGCAAATCCGCCAGAACCAATTCTAGGTTTATGACTTCTATATCCTTCAATGGGTCAATTTTTGCATTAACGTGAATAACATTCTCGTCTTCGAAGATGCGCACTACCTGGGCGATAGCGTCCGTTTCGCGGATATGTGAAAGGAACTTATTTCCGAGTCCTTCGCCTTCAGATGCGCCTTTGACCAGACCGGCGATGTCAGTGAATTCAACTGCGGCAGGCACTGTTTTCACTGAGACAGAGAAGTCCGAGAGCTTTTGCAAACGCTCATCAGGCACAGCCACAACACCCACCGAAGGATCGATGGTGCAAAAAGGATAGTTTTCGGCCGGGACCGATTTCCGGGTCAGCGCATTGAATAGAGTCGATTTGCCGACATTTGGGAGCCCGACGATGCCGATGGAGAGGGACATGGGGACAATATAGCAGGTTTTTTACAAGTGCGATAATTAATGCTTAGTTATAATAATACTATTATTTTTAGTATCTACTGTTGCCTCACCACCTATTGGAAAAGTTATTATGGGACTAGTATGCCCGAAATCAACATTTGAAATTACAGGGATGTCCTTAAGTTCAGCTTTCGTATTTATTATTTGAATTAGTTTTTCCTTTGTAATCTCACTTTTCTTTTGAAATCTACCGATCACTATGCCTTTCACACCCTTAAAAGAAGGCTGATGAATTAGGGATTGCAAATCTCTATCAAAACCCGCATTCCGTGAACCGTCATCATCATCTTCCAAAAATAAGACCGAATTATTCAGATCCGGAAAATATTCCGTTCCCTGAAGCAAGTTAAAAGTACAAAGGTTTGCACCGAGCAGTGTACCAGACGCATTGCCTTTGTTTATCACTAGCCATCCATCATATTTTATTAGTTCTCTTTTATCTTGATCATTAAACCATTCATCATCAGTCCAATTTTCAGATGGTTCAATGGAAAATCTATTGTCGGACATTAAGCATTTTTTAAAATATTCCAAAGTGTAATCAAAATGAAGCTTCTGACCAAAAGTGGACCATGCTGGACCAGAATATGTTACCAAACCAGTCTTGGCAAAAATAGCGTTTTGCAATGCAGTGGTGTCCGAGTAACCGATGAATATCTTGGGATTATTCTTAATAATATTCCAATCTATATATCGTAAAAGTTGATTACAATTAAATCCACCAATTACAGCAAAAACAGCCTTAATTTTCTTATCCAAAAAGGCCTCATGTAAATCAGCTATCCTTGATTTTATAGATGAGGAATGAAAGCTATCGTTTTCTGCAACATTTTTCCCGAAGGAAATATTAAAACCCAAATCCCTAAGGCGCTTATCGGCAATCTCTCCGTTTGCCTTAGAAATAATGGACATCGACCTGGATGGCGCTATTACTCTGATTTCATCGCCTTTTTCTAATTTTTTTGGATAAATTTTATTCATATTTGCATTCTATCAGTATACTCCGCCAACAGTAAAGAACGTATTGTAAATTCACGTTATTTTGTAAAGGCGGAGCCTGAAGTCCTAAAACTTCGAGCGCGGTTTTCGGCTGAACATCCACCAACCGATGAGTGCCAGAACCACGATGACGAGCAATATCCACAACCATGTCTGACCTGACGCGCTTGCTCCGGAAGCATTGACTGCCGCCGCTTGTGAAGCCGCGACCGCCGTGGCCGCCTCTTGGGCTGGTGTTGTAGAGACCATTTGACCGTTTATGGTCGTGACAGGCGTAAGATCATTTGAGACTGATGCTGTCAGAGTAGTCCTCGGAGATGTTTTCGGTGCAACTGTGGCCGCCGTCACTACGATGGACGCTCCTGTTCCAGTGATAGGCGTCTGACCGTTCTTCTGAAAAGCTTGAGATCCATTCACGATGGTGATAGCACCGCTTCCGGATTTGAGAGCCGTAAAGGTAATGGTTCCAAATGGCGTCTGCGAAGTTATCCCTCCGGCATATCCGGCTGTCTTGGTCAAAACTCCATTACGTTGTCTATAGAATCATATCCCGGTTGAGTCAATGACATCCAATTGCTTCCGATATTGAATGAGGTCACTTGGATAAGGTCAGCCGGAAAATCAACTTTCACTTGTTCGGCAAAATCACTGCCGCCATTGGGATTGACCGCTATGACGACGTTGAACTGCTGTCCAGCGGCGACTTTGACGTCTGAAGGCGTTATCAAAGCCGTAGTAGCCGCCATTGATAGACACTATTGGACAACCTCAGCTCCAAAAGCACCCGCATGTGCAGGTAGTCATGGCGACTTTGGTGTGGCCGATATTGCCAACCATTGCTTTCCGTTTGGCGGAATTCGCAGTTTTCATGCATAGCCTTTCGTTTTGAAAGGTCACCGGCGACCATACGCAACCTCGCAGTAGAACCACGAGTCTAAATTGCCTATGATTCGATCCGGTTCTGTCCTAATAGTATAATATGATTCAAACAATGACAAGGCCTCTATACTCAAAACTTCTCCAATACCTCCTTGTTCTCTTGAGCCTCTTTCCACAGAGCCCTCAATGTATTCTCGAAACTTTGACCTTCCTGCACGCATTTCGTATACAAATTTACAAAATATTCAGTCATACCAATATTCCCTATCTTCAAATCCATAAATGACGGGTAACCCCATATCGTCGGATGTATCAGACTTTGGAGCCTGGGGTGGCATTGAAGAATGATCTGATCCATTACTTCACTCAATCTCCATGTTAAATGAGGACTATTGTATTGATCAGTGGAAATTTCTGGAAATACCTCTTTCCATTTCTTGAACCAAAGAAAATGAATGATTTCGTGAGCGATTATCTCTCTTGCTCGCGCTATTTTCACCGGATATCCCACAAAAAAGGAGTACTTATCCAACATTCGCGGAAATATCGGCACGATCGATACGTATCCAGTTATAACACCTTTATCTCTAGGCCATTCGGTTTCAAAATGTTCACTTAAAGTCTCGAGAAATTCTGTGCTGACCAATTTCCAATCGTTTTGAAAATCATCTTTTGCCTTTATGATGCTCGTTTTGTTGTTTTCGATTACCTTTTCAGCAAATTCTCGACATTTCAGGATAGCTTCACTTTTATTCTCTGATTTTTCGATGATGCCCTGCAGCTCTGGATAGACCCTATTAATTACCGCACCAAATCTCGGTTCTATCCGAGAAAAATAATACAAATATTCAGCCTCTAACTTTATTGGAGCAGGCTCAAACTTAACTTCGGGTATAAAACTTCTGTAGTTCATATTCGTCGATGACGCGAGCATCGTACTATAACATCACATTTCCGCAAGCGGCTCCAGCTCCACCACGAATGTCGAACCTTTGCCTTCACCATCAGATTCGGCATGAATAGTTCCGTGATTGGCCTCGACCATCTGCTTTGCCACGAATAGACCCAGGCCTGTGCCCTTGATATTGGTCTTATTGGCATTGGTAGCTCGACTGAATTTCTGGAATAGATGGGGCAAAGTCTCGGAAGAGATCCCTATGCCCGTATCTTTGATCTTGAATACGTACTTACCACTCACCTTGTCGGTGGAAAGCGTCACTCCAATCTTTCCTGATGGAGTATACTTCAAGGAATTGTCTATCAAATTGGATATCACCTGTTTCAGTTTGTCGCGATCGGCCGAGATCATATATTTTTTGCTCGTCTCTTCTGGTGCGAAGGCGAAGCTTATCGGCGCGTTATTGATAGTCGGTGCCAATTCGGCGATCACATCGTCAACCAGGTCTCGAAGGTCGATCTTCTCGAATATGTATTTCATCGTGCCCAATTCTATGCGGCTGATATTCAGATAATCGTCAACTATGTGTACCAAGGTGTTGGTCGAATCGAATATCCTCCTCACCCCCTCATGCGCCTCCTTCGTGAGAGCTCCCATATCGCCTTCCAACAGCAATGATCCGTAACCCTTCATGGCCGTGAGCGGTCCCCTCAGCTGGTGCGATGCGAATGAGATGAATTCAGACTTTTGTTTATCCAATTCCTTCAACCGATCATTGGCTTTTTGTAGATCTTTCGCCAAAAGCTCGATCTTTTCGCGTTGTGCGATTTCGCGGTAGACACCGAGTATAAGAATATAGGCAAATATAGTTACAATTACGAGAACGACCGCTTTTAGTATTATTTCAGAAATAGTTTGCGCGGTTAGCAATTCGATAAGCAACGCAACCACAATCACAATACTTACAATTTCCGTCAAAATGACTTTTACATTGAACAAGTGATATTTGAACATAGCCAAGAACAGAGAGACAACCATAATTAATGTAAATATTGGACCAAGCCATGTATATTGAAACATGTGGAGATATGGCAAAATTAGGTCAGGAATTATTGCCAATGTTGATGCAATAAATGATCCGATAAGGACATACTCAGCTTGCTTCTTCTCAGTGGAATCCTTCGCACGTTTTGATTGGACAAAAGAAAATATAAATCCAGCTATGAAGAATGACACAAGAGTGATTGAAAAGTAAGGATACATTAATCCAAGTTCGTAGACCTCATTATGAGTTAGACCAACGACAGTATGGCCGTATACTATAAGCCCTTCAAAAATCAGTAGCGGAATCGTAGCGATACCGATAACCACCGAACTATATGTAAGTTTTTTGGGAAAATACAATGAAAAGCATAGGAATAAAAATGGGATGAGTAGTGCTAGTGAATGCGTAAATACAACCCAATTCAAAGTAAAATGGTAGATATCACTATAGAATCCTATAATCGCTAAGCCCCAGAGTGCGGACGCAATTGAAATGAGTCCGAAAATAATATTGGTAAACGATCTTAATCCGCGCGAAAAAATAACCAAGCCTAAAATTATGTTTGCAACTACTACAACGGACAATATTGAGATACTGAAATTTGCCATGGATTCTATCTTTTTATTGCTCGATTTAATATCGCCTGATCTGAATATACTTTGTAGTCCTGAGAAATGTCCGCAAAGCCGGCAAGTTCTAACATACTGTGTTGTTCACCTGAATCAATAAATGAATATGAATGGAAATGATTCGCACTTTGAATTCGTAAATTATAATAGAATATTCGAATTATTGGAAACAGCAACTTGACCACATTGCACGTGGTTCGCCATAACCCGTAAAGTCTGATACTTGATCTAACATGATCACCATAGATAGAAGTCGGCGAAAAGTTACGACGGATATTCGACACAACGATGATACCCCCGGGCCTTAATATTCGATAAAACTCACGAAAAAGCGACTCCCGGTATTTTTTGGGAATAGTATAAATCACATTATTTGAACAAATCTTGTTGAAAGAAGAATTATCGAATGGTAGAGGATTCATCAAGTCACCATTAATCAGTATCGCCGTCGGTTGTTTACATCTATGAAGAGCCATACCTTCTTGAGACGAATCAAAGGCAACAACCTTCCCACCAGCTTGAGTTATGAGAATGGACAAATTGCCGGTCCCCGATCCAGCATCTAAAACTGTATCCCCATCATGTATGTCAAGCATCTCAACGATAGTACTTAGTAATGCAGAATACGGGATCAGCTCATTCAAAGCATCATATACTTGAAAATATTTCTTCCAGAAATTAGATCCTAACGTTTTCATAGTATCTTCAAAGAGTGGAGAAATTTAGTATACAGATTCTCTCGCAAAATGAGACAGTTCTCCCCCTCATTCTTGAACATAAGACTATTATGAATGTGCCTCTGTGAAAATTCGTAAAATTCTTTCGTGAGAAAATATACCGGAACAACAACATCATCCGGTTGAGAAAAATATCGATAAAGATCGCCATTAGTAGGATATTTCTCTTTGAAATCTGCAATTCTGCGAATTGGCATTTTCATTTTGTCCATTTTAATTTCCAAGCTTTTCTTGATGAACGAATAACCGCCGAATAATTTATTCTGTAGTCCATACGCGCTGAGAATATCTATCAAAAACAACATCACTAGTCCTCTTGGCAAGTATTCACCCTTTTCCCTATTTGGCGGAATGATTATAAAGCGCCCTAACTCGCATCTTTCATTTCTAGGCACCGACTTGATTTCTGATGGTTCACAGTAATCGAAATACGTTTCAGTCGGTAATGGATCGCTAACGATAAGTCTTATGCAGCCAATCATTTTATTGTCAATAATTGCAATAAAATACTTACACAGTCCCAACGTGTCATTAGAATCAATTTCTAGATTGTTCTCGTATTTTGACGCATCGATATATCCATGTTTAACATAAACTTGGTATCTTAACCTGTACACATCGTTGAATTCTTCTTTTGTATCCGCGATACCAAAATAAATAGTTTTCTGAACACCTGTAGAAGAAATTTTCAATTTCCGAAGTATTTTCACGATAGTTTCAAATATTATATCATTCTTTGTCCGTGACATCTACTATATAAATGCTATTATTGCGGCACTACAAAGCATATTCATTGTTAATATGGAAATAAGTATTTTTGCTTCCATAATTTGGGTTACCGCTATTCTAATAGGTAGTCTCGACATTGTAATACTTATGGGGAGTCAAAATCGGTCATCGAAGGTATTTGCAGCTTTAACTTTTATAACAGCCATATGGGTGGCATCTCAAGGTTTTCTAATAATTACGCCTCTTCCATTACTTGCTGATTCGGTCATTAGAATTCAATCTATACTCGGAATTATCATCGCTTTAGGATTCTACCAATTCTCTGTTATTTACCCATACGACACCCCTGTATCATCAACAAAGATTACATTATCGATATTTATCGTCCTGATATTCACGTATTTGTTTGAATTTACCGCTTATCTTAACACTGGCGTCTATGAGATAGGCGGCAACGGCCGATGGGCATGGACTTTTGGTCCGCTACATGTACTTTTTGACTGTATATTCATTTTAATTTGGTTTCTCTCCATAAAGAACATCTTCAGGACATTAACAAAATCTTCGGGAATGCTTAGGGCAAACATGAAAACAATGTTATGGGCACTGATTTTTGGAATTATCCCTCCAACATTAGTTAACATCGTTTTACCGACATTTGGATATTACTCGTTAAACTGGTTAGGGCCTATCAGTAGTGCCATCTGGGTCTTCATCATCGCCTACTCGATCCTAAAGTACCGCCAGATGGATGTACGTGCGGTCATCACCGAAGTATTGGCCATAGCCATGACGGCCATCTTCTTTATCAACATATTCATCAATACTCCGTGGGGTGTATGGGAAGATGTAGGGACATTCATAGTCTTTCTGATACTGGCCATCTACCTAGTCCGCGGCACTTTGCGCGAATCGAAGCAACGGGAACAGCTAGCAGACCTCAACCTGCATTTGGCCGAAAAGGTGGCAGAACAGACGAACGAGATACGCACAGCATACGATTTGGAGAAAGAAGCGCGACGGGAACTGGAGAAGTTGAATGAGGCCAAGAATCAGTTCATCATGATCACCCAACATCACCTGCGCACACCGGTCACGACCATAGAACGAGAGCTTGGATCAATGCTAGATGGCGATTGTGGCAAAACCACTCAGAAACTGAAGGTAGCCGCAGGCCAAGCTCAAACAGCAACCTCGCGGCTGAACCACATCATTGACGATTTTCTGAACATCACAACAATGAAGCCGGGACAGAACATCCTGACCCCTTCGCGTAACAGCTTGAAACCGGCGATCGAGGAGATCCTTCTTGTGCTTAAAACAGAAATTGAGCGTAGACACATCACGGTCAGCTATCAGCCTGATGAATCCGCTTGGCCAGAATTGATGATCGACTTCGGTAAAATGCGCGATATCTTGCTCATCATTATGGAAAACGCTATCACCTACAATCACGACGGTGGTCATATCAAAATTTCCACACAGGTAGTCAATGGTCGATTCAGTTTGATCATAGAAAATTCTGGCATTGGCATTTCCTCGGAAGAAGTCTCCAAGATCGGTTCTACCCTGTTCTACCGGGGCGAAAATGCGCGCAAGGTTAACAAGATCGGCATGGGCGTCGGCCTTTCTGTTGCCAAGGCGATCATAAAAGCGCATCACGGAACATTTGGGATCGAGTCGGATGGAAAAGACGCAGGGGCGAGAGTGATGATAAATCTACCTATTTCTACAATATGACCAATACTATATTAATGGTCCCATTGGCTCTCGTTTTGGGCGCGATCATGGTGATCTTTATCTATCTTGCTTGGAAAACTATGCTGGCGCTCTATGTTATCTTTTGGATATCCAAGCGGTTTGAGTAAATAGACAAATACAAAAGCGGCAGTATTACCTGCCGCTGTACGATGTCACATCATTGACCATTATGAGTTTCGGGCGCTTTTCTGGCAATACTTCTGCCAGTACGGAAGCCATTGCTCTTTGAACAGGCCGAGAATGATCTCGTCCCAATAACGACCATTCCTGAAATGCTGGCTCGAGAGCGTGGCCTCAATTTTATAACCACACTTCTGGCTATAAGCTACACTTCGTCTATTGAACGCAATGGCCGTGGACATGATCTTGCGGAGATTCAGAGTGTTGAAGGCATAGTCGAGCAGGACCATTTTGGCGTCCGTGCCATAACCTTTGTTCCAATATCTCTTATCTCCGATGACCGCTCCTGTCGTAGCCGTGCGATCCTGCCAATTGATGCGATGAAGTCCCATAGTCCCTATCGGAACTCCTTTGACTTCGATCACGAGTACGACATCCGTAGACGACTTCTTGGTCAAGCCCTCTACCCATTCACGTTCACCGGCTTCCGTGACCGGGAATATTGTCGTAATGAATTGCCGGACTTCCGGATCATTGAACCAGCGCAGAAAAAGTGGAATATCTTTTTCTGAGACTGGCCGCAGAGTCACTCTCTTGCCTTTGAGAAAGGCGATGATACCTATACTGCCCTTGATTATCCTAACTGTTTTGCTCTTTTTCATATATCCTATTCTATTTTGGTGTTAATGTACTATGCTCCGGAATCATCCGAAGGCTGTCTGTTGGCACGGAAAACAAAATCCCGGCTTTCGTTCAGCCGGGATATTCCTTGAATGAGATGATTGGACTCTGTTAGATGGAAATAGAGAAAGTCATACCTCGGCTGCACAAAATATAGCTGTTGCGGCAATCGGCAAAAACGCCGGTACCAACAAGCTTATTGGTGATCGGATACATGGACTGTGCAGTTGTGGTGTATGTTGTCATACGGGATAACGATACCATTCTTTAGGTGATTCGTAAAGTGTAAAAAACCTTCTTCGCCGTTTGCACTATTCAGTGAATATTCAAAGGAATTTACTTGTTTATCTCCATCACAAAGCTATTCTCAGCCTCACTTAGATCTACATTAAAATGATTTCGGAATTTCGTTCTGAACGACGGCTCATAAAAATTCTTATCGAGATCTTTGACTAGTTCTATGACTTTATCAAAAGTAAACTTATCGATCAGGTATTTTGTGAACAAACGCGCTAGCAAATAGGCGCCGTACTTCACTCTGGCATCCCAATCATAGCCAGACGAGAGTTTAGTGGTAAAATTCGATTCGATGAATAGCGGAGCGAGTTCGCCATGAGAACCTTCCTGATGCGTTAGATAATTCGCCAGACCTTCATTGAGCCAATGCGGTATATAGTGATCCTCTGCCAGGGCTCTGAGATAAACATGAACGACTTCATGTTTCAAGATCGATGAAAATTCACCTTTCTTGTGCGTCGAATATTTTTCAAATGCATCGGGATGAAGGATATCAATCTGACCATCACGTGAAGCGTTGCCGACTTCCCATGTCTCTGTCTTCTTATTGAGCCGCTTCTCATAGCTATCTCTCGAATCATGGATAGTGATCGTCAGAGGCGGACGATCCCCCATTTTGAGAACATCATTCAATTCAGCCGAAATACGAGAAGCTATGGATTCCAACGCCTTTTTGTCTTCTCCTGACCAATTTACGATGATTGAGTTCATTGGGGTCATTATATAATTATAAATAAAATCGGTAAAGACGGCGATATAGCTAAAAATAAATGCAACCATAATCCGAGTGGATAGCTAATAAATAGGTTACCGTAGTTTCCATATGAACATGGAAACAAAAAATCAAATATTTGAGCGCTACAAGGATGAATACTTCAAAGCCAGAGCTGATCGAAAAAGGTCAATTTTGACTAGAATACTCGATCTAGTCTGTGAAGCGGTGCGTATGAATCGTAAAGCCGCGATCCGCAAGTTTAGCAATCTCCAAGGAAAAGATCCTTGCGCCGCAGAATCAAGGGGCCGGAAGGTGTATTACACATCCGATGTGGTCGCCGCCTTGAAAGATGTCTGGGAAGCCGGTAACGAGCTATGTGGCGAATTGCTTTTTCCGATGGTAAGCGAATACGTGAACATCCTCCGACGTGCAAAGATGTGGGAAAATTCGGATGAAGCCACTGGCAAACTCTTGGCCATGAGTATGGCCACGATGAAAGCAAGGGTTGGTGAGTTTTTGAAGGCACGAAGAAAAGGTCGTGGATTCTCACTCACTTCACCATCGAATTTGAAGCACATCATTCCGGTCTTCACCGGACCGTGGGAAAATAAATTGCCAGGAAGCGGTCAGATCGATACCGTAGCACATTGCGGTTCTACATTGCTCGGAGACTTCGTATATACCCTTAATTACATTGATATTCCAGTCTTGTGGGACATTGCTCGGGCACAGTGGAACAAAGGCCAAGAAGCGACTGTAGCAAGCCTCATAAATATCAAGGGTAGCCTTCCTTTCTCGCTGTGTTCAATTCACCCTGATACTGGTAGCGAATTCATCAACTGGCTTTGCAAAAGATATTGTGATACCAATGATATTAAGATGACCAGAAGTAGACCGAATCACAAGAATGACAATGCGTATGTTGAAGAAAGAAACGGCCACATTGTCAGAAAATACGTTGGATATATTCGACTGGATTGCAAAGAAGCAGTTCCCGCTTTGAACAATTTGTATGCGGTGCTTTGCCCATACCTGAATCATTTCATTCCTTCAAGAAAATGCATTGAGAAGGTGAGGATCGGATCGAAGTACAAAAAAGTATACGAAAAAGTTCCCAAGACCCCATACCAACGAGTGTTGGAACACCCGAAGATTTCCGAGGAAGTTAAAGAAAAACTACGTAAGGAACACGCGACACTTAATCCGGCAGTTTTACTAAAAGAGATTGAGAGGCTTCGAGCCGTGCTGTATGATGTGCAGAGGAAACACGGAAGCCAAAATCCTGAAAAATCAGGAGAAAAATCCTAACGGACTATGGTTGCAGTTTATTATTAGCTATTGCGGTCATCAGGACCGATCGTTATGACAAGTGGGCGATCGCGTCGGAGAGAAGCCCTAGCGACATCCATGATAGGTTCGGTCATATACAGGTCTTTACCACCGTAGCTACCCGAACAAACCTTTGCAGACATTCGACATCCTGCTTCACAAACCATTAAGGCATTGCATTTACGACATTCTGGCGGAAAGATTTCCGGCGAGGACCACTCCGACATTGCGGCCCAGACCACGACAAACTTGTCTGGAAGAACGCTGCCATAGCAGACGTCCGAATGTATGCATGGTCTCATGATCCCTGATGCTGAGATGGCGCAAGAGGAAACAGCCGCAGAACAGATTCTGTTTCCAAACAGCCCCATGAATTCCGCTTCATTATCGGCGCTAAATATGCAACGGGGCAGAGGCTCGAGAACATCGACCCTCATGTCTAATTCCTTACCGACGGCGATCAGTTCACGCAGGCACTGAATACATTCCGAAGGTGAAAGGCATAGAGGGATATTCTGGCGACATGACGGTATCATCGGACCGGCACAGAACGTATCCGCACCGATTTCCTTGGCGATAAGCGCCGTTCGTCGCAAATACGCGAGACTTAATTTCGACACCACCATATTCACAGAAGTGGATATTCCTGATTCCTTGAGATTCCGCATACCTGATAGGGTCAGATCGAAATCGCAAGCTCCACCACCGATATCATTATGGATATCTCTGGGTCCCAGTAACGAGATGAGAGCGTGGTCAAGTCCGGATTCAGCCAAATCTTTGGCCGTACAGAGATCAATGAGTGTCGCATTGCTATTCAAGCCAGTCTCTATACCATTTGAATGCGCGCATGCAATTAGATCAAGTACTATGGATCTACGGAGCAAGGGTTCGCCGCCTGTAAAAGTGATCGTTCCAACATTTGCTGCTGATGCTTGCTCGATGACCGACATGAATCCCGCTGATTCCAGTTCGCCTACGGGCTGGAGTAGTTCATGGCGCCAGTAGTTGTAACAATGTTTACAATTCTGATTACAACGCTCAGTTACTTCTAACTGAACGTCCAACGGAGCTAGGAGTCTATTCATACTATTTTTTCACTTTCTACGGGGTAATTAGCCACGTTTTGCACTTCGAGTATTTCAGAGTGCTGTGTATATTCTACTTCTCACATTATGACTTATAAACACCGCTGTCAATCCAATCATTCCTGCTCGCCTTTTTCCGTGACTGGAAATATTGTTTGTGTGTTTTCAACACAATGCTAGTATAACGTATATGTTATACTATGCAAAATATGTTTTACCTCACACCACCGCGCCAGCTTTCACTCCATGTCTAACCGTTTCGATCTGCTCCGACGGCTTCAGTCTCTTGACCTCATCCATCACTTCATTTGCGTAAGCCTTCAGGTCATCGATGGACGGTGACGTGCCAAGCTTCTCTCCGACATACATGGGTACGCCATAGGTGACTGACAAACGTCGACGACGCAAGAGAAAATCAGCGAACGACATCCTGTATGCGCCGTTCAATCTGACAGGAACGATGGGGACCTTAGTGATGTATGAGAGATACGCCACGCCTCCTTTGGCTGGCTGGATATTGCCGTCTCGAGTGATGCGCCCTTCTGGAAATATGCACAAGCTTCCGCCGGCCCTGATTATTTCGATGTGATGCATAAGTGACTTCTCATAATTCTTCAAACCAGCAAAGACTGGATATGAGCCCCAGGCCTTGAAGAATGTCCCGCCATAGAAATGTCGGCGCCAACCGGAATTCTCGTAGAAAGTCTCCTCGCGAGATGTATAGAATATCGGCGAAAATCTCGACCAGAATGGAAGCGTGCCAGGAATGAGGATGGGATCGAGTTCGCTAGTGTGATTGCAGGCGAATATAACGTTACGACCGATCCCCTTCAGGTTCTCCATACCGCGTACCTCTATGCGGCCAAAGAAATATAGGGATATCTTGGTAGGTATCCAGATAAGCTTTTGAAGGATGAGCGGACTGATGAAGAAGGATCTCATGAAATTTAAGGTTTGAACCTAATCAAGTTTTTTTCTCAATTCTTCGAGAGTCTTTCCGTACTTAACTTTCCATTCCGGAATCATACCCTCTATTTCTTTAACCTTCGCCGAGTATTCATCGGACAGGCTGACTCCGTACGAATCACAAATGGACAGCAAGCTAAAGAGTACGTCGGCACATTCTTTACCAATATTCGCTCGCTTCGGCTGGCCATACGTTTCGATTTCCATGACCTCTTTGGCTAATTCCCCGACCTCTTCAAAGAAGCCCAAAATATTTCCTAATCTTGGATGCTCGATCCCTTTTTGCAGATCACCATGTTGTTGTTGAATTTCGGATAATGTCTTCATAATTTATGATGCGATAATAAACGCCAGTTTAGTGACTCATAGTATATCAAACTTTCGGTCAACAGTACCTATCAATAATGATTCTACACTAGCATTTCATTCCAAAATCCCTCAAACTCCCCGTCCATACTGACAACAACATCCTTATCCCATTTCTTGTATTTGCCAAAGAATGAACTCTCCGCTAAACGCTGATAAAGCGGAAACTTATCTGAAAGAGTAACCTCTCTGCAGGCAGTTTCAAAAAGTTTCAAATACTCGGGATCGTTCTTCCTCAAGTATGATATAGCATACTTCTCACCCTCCCAATATATGCCGCGCATAGCAAAATATCCGACCAAAGCTTCGGCGAGAGAGTACAAGAGACGGATCTCCAAGGCCGCCTGATAAAGCTCGTCTCCGGATTCAAAGTATCTGGTATTCGTCAAAAGATTATAATTGACCTTGTACTCGTAAGTCTTAGCCAACGGCTCATTATCTGTTTTCCGGATATCCCTTCTAGATCCTTGCAATCTCGTCAGCGCGCCGGATCTGTCAAAATATATATTTCCGGTTTCGAGCCACTTCAGCAACCAGGTCTCCGGGCCATCATTGATAGCTTTCTTTCCTAAAATGGATTCTATTTCTGCTGTGGTAAAGAAGAAAATATCGGCTGGTACACCGCCTATCGATGCGAACATCGATTCCAACTTCTCCGGCTTATTCTTTACTATGATAACCAGATCATAATCGCTGCTCGCTGTCCGAGTTTGTGAAGCTGTTGAACCGAAAGACAGAGACGCGTCGACATTGTCGTTCCTCTCCAACCGCGAAATTATTTCTTCAAATTTATTCTCTTCTTTTTTCATACATGATTCGATGCTTATACATCAAACGAATGATACCAATATTTCAGGAATATGACATCCACTAATCGATTCTGACACCGGTGGTATATAAAGCTTTTAAATATTCCGAGCACTTCTTTGGTAACGCCGTAGGATGCCCTGTTTCGAGAGCCTCCCTCATAATCGAATTTTTGCTAGATATGACCAGGAAAAAAAGCGACACCCGTTCGGATGCCGCTTGATAAAACATGCTGGTCAACTACGACAAACTCGCAAACCATGTCATGACATTTCTTGACGCACATCGCCGAGAAATTCCGATATGGGCATATCGGGATTTGGCAATTTGCTGCTTCCAACCGACATAGGAATAGAAATCCGAGGAGCAGCGCCAAGTAAGTCCATCGGCGTGATCTTGCGATCGTTCAGTTTGTCCAGCACATGGAAGATCCCACAGGCTTCATCTAGACATGTACGCGAAAATGAGTATGCATGTTCCTCGGGAATACTGGCCCAATCGACAGGATCACCGAATGGAAGAACGTATGGGAAGCAATACGAAAGGCTGTCATGGGTGTAGTACGGCAACATATCGTCACCGAATGGCCCACCGAAGACACGACCGCAATTCGGCGCGAACGGCACGAAATCATGGTCAGGTACCCAATCGTAAGGCTTTTCGACCTCCTGAACGATGACAAGCTCGCCGGTGAATTCCTTCCTCAGGCGTTCGATAGCATGTGGAAAACAAATCCCGGCCGTAATCGCAACGACATTAACCCTGCGATTACGTAGTTGGTTCAGAAGATAAACCAGCGTTGAACCAGTGAATATGCCGTCTTCGACCAAAACCACCGGATTACCGTCAGTTACAGAGGCTATTCCATTGAGTTGCTTTTCCAAAGTCACGGCTCCAGGTCGCGGGCCAAGGCCGATGGGAACACCGTTCTGGTTGGCGATCCTGTTTATCTCGATAGTATGACCACGTCGAGCTGTGGCGAATTCCGCACAACTACTGATCACGATGGCGTCTTTCAAGTTCCTCTGCACTCGTACCGCTTCAGCCCAGACATCATCAGCCAATCGCTTCATGTCGAATGAGACGACTTTGAGCTGAGGGAGCGCTGTTTCAATGGCACTTTTTATCTTCCGGTGAAATTCCAAGAAGATATGGTCGGTCGCCTTGGGAGTTTTCAGACCGAGAGACCGTAAACCTTCAATCCGTTCTCCAAGGTCGTTAGTTATTACATAGGTCTGTCCGTCATAATGTCGACCTGTCACTGTCTTTTTCATAAACTATTCTCACTTTCTATTGTTTTGTATTTGTTTTTGACTATGCACACAGCTTTTCAAAAAGCTAGGCTGATTTATTCCTATCATAATAGTCATTCTCTGTCAACAGTTTGACAGAGAGATTCCAGATAAGGTAATATGCATCTCAATGAAATACGATAGGTTTACAATGGGTTCCAACAACCATCATTGCTATTACACATAGCATTGGTGTTTGGTATTACTTAATAGCATGGAGTCAATAAGATAAGAATAACCAAACGCCTCAATTCGAGGCGTTTAACAATACAACAAAGATTATGACTAGAAAATTACAAATAGGAGTTATGGGTTCTGCCGCTGACATTAATTATTCACGGGAATTAGAAAAAATGGCTGAAGAGATCGGCAGTTTTGTGGCAAAGAACGGGGGCATCCTTGTTTTCGGCGCTGAAAAAGATTACGACTCGCTTTCCACTGCGGCTTGTCGTGGAGCAAAGAAAGCTGGTGGTACCACGGTCGGTATCACATATGGTAAAGGATTGGATATATATGAAACAGAGAATGTGGATGTGGTTATCGCAACTGGCCAAGAAAGAGGCGGCGGCAGAGAAACATCTTTGGTATTGAGCTGTGACGCAATCATATGTCTAAACGGCGGTTCAGGAACTCTTACGGAAATAGCGATTGCCTATCAAGCGAATATACCTATTGTGGTTATAAAAGATTCTGGAGGTTGGAGCGAGAAGCTAGGTGGCCAGTATCTTGATACCAGAAAAAGGGTTCTAGTTGAGACGTCGATTTCACCTCGTGAAGCAGTTGAGCTTGCAATAAAAAGAGTTACTTCGTCCCGGAGTACCGTGTTCTCTGATAAGGTTATGTCATAATCAAATAATCTAATTAAATTTTTATGGAAGAATATCAACCGCACATAAAATGCAAGAAAGGAGATGTCGCTGAGACCGTGTTTTTAGTAGGCGACCCACAGCGCATCCCGCTTGTGACAAAATATTGGGATGAAAAGAAGATGGTCGCTGATCATCGCGGTTTGCCAGTATGGACAGGTAAATACAAGGGCATTCCTGTTTCAGTCGCCAACACCGCCATGGGCTGTCCTTCCGCGGCTATTGTCATTGAAGAACTCGCGAATATCGGGGCTAAGACGTTCATCCGTATCGGTACATGCGGTGGATTAAAAAAGGAGATCAAACCTGGAGATCTGATAATTCCGACTGCCGCAATCAGGGCGGAAGGGACGACTAAGGAATACATAGAACCCGAATTCCCTGCCATTGCTGACATGGGTCTGGTCATGGCTTTGGAGAAATCGGCTCAAACCTTAAAAGCTAAATATTGGAAAGGCATCAATCGAACTCACGATGCATTTTACGAGCGACTTGATAACCTAAGTAAGTGGGGTAAAGCGCATAAAGATCCGCGAATGAAAAACTGGAATATGCCAATTGTAAGCTCGGAGATGGAATGCAGCGTTGTTTTCTTGCTACCCCTAATGATGGGCCTGCGAGGCGCGGCAATTTTATCGGTGAACACGACAGAGCCGTTCGAATCCATTGAAAAGGATCCCGGTTTGATTTATGAGCTCATTGAAGAACCCAAGACTGACGACGGGGTTGATAAAGCTATCCGTGTAGCCTTAAATTCTCTCACTTATCTTTAGCGAGAGGTCAATCTGTGTAGACTGAATTCTCATTCTAATTGCATAGCGGTTTGCAGGCTAATTGCATACCCCTTTGAAAGGCTCATACTCCAATTCATACTCATAATTTGAATTGAATATGTCACATACTCAGATCGGCCAGGAAGACTGGTCTTGTATTTCCCGCATGCTCCGAGCTGGTCATAACTTTAGTGAGATAGCACGTACGATCGGCAAAGACCAGAGTTCATTGAGCAGACATGTCAGAGAATACGGAGGAAAAGATCGATATGACGCATGTGAAGTGCGCCGCAGAAAGCGGATGAAAAGAATTGCTGCGATGGACTGCATTCGCGTCATCAAGGGTGCACTTCTTCGGACAGTCAAAAAGATGCTGATTGACCACAAATCTCCGGAACAAATATCCGGAACATTGAAGCGAAAAAAGATCAGAATTGCAGCGAGCACCATATATCGATATATCAAAGAGCGGGCGCCTCATTTGAAGAAACATCTTAGATCAAAGAAAGGCAAGTACCGACGGAGACGAGGTACCAAGATCCGAGAAAAACAGCGTGAACAGGCCAAGAAGCGGCGCATTGATGAAAGACCGAAGATTGTCGAGAGACGCGGCAGGATCGGCGACTTTGAAGGTGATACGCTCATGGGCAGGGACAAGCGCGTGCGCATCGTCACTTTCGTTGACCGGAGAACCGGATATTTGATCGCTTTCCTGTTACCCAAAATGAATGCGAAACTTGTTACCTCCCTTGCGCTCAAACATTTCCGAAAGATTCCTAAAAAGAAAAGAATAACAATTACACTCGACAACGGCATTGAATTTGCCGACTGGGAAACTCTTGAAAAGAAGTCAAAAATGACTATTTACTTCGCGTACCCATACCACTTCTGGGAACGTGGTTCTAATGAGAATACAAACGGACTTCTCCGGGAATATTTTCCCAAGACATATGATTTCAATCTGATCACTCCTTCTGAATTGGCTCATGCAGTACGGCAGCTCAACAATCGGGAACGAAAACGCCTCGGATTTTTGAGTCCGAGGCAAGTGTTCTGGAAGAAACGTAAAGTATGCAATTAGAGTGCTAATCTAGTATTTCAATATCTCATATTTTGTATTGCATATTATTTTTAAAAAGCCACCTACTACGAGGTGGCGGTCGTGTACATCAGAGGAGATTATTCAATCACTCAATTGTCGTACAGGTTTTGAAAGAAAGATCACTTCTTCTGCAATGCTGTCCGGTTTAAGGCTGGTTTTGCAAAATATCGTGTGGCAATCAAATGGTGCGGTGATGTCTCCTTTGTCCCCCCTGGCAATGAGAGTTCCATCCTTTATAAATTCAAAGTCACGAAAAATCCGGACCAGTTCGTAACTCTCATTGGGAAAGACAACGGAATCAGCAATGTAGTATTCATCGTGCTTAGACACGTACTTCGTAGGTTGCCTTTGGTACATACCAAGGTTTTGAAGCAGAGTGGTCGCGCAGGTGATAGCGAGGGCGAATGAATCCTGTTTTTCGTGAGATCCAGCCTCGATTTCAAAAACAGGAATATTGGACCCCTGTCCGCCGAAGAAACCGAATACCGGCAAACCGATTTGCACGATGTCTATGTTTGACAACACCAAAGAAATAGGAAAACCCGTGACTAATTCTTTTGGAAGATTTCCTCCTCCGCTGATAATCATTGGAGGGCTGTCTTGATAGGTGCTGTGAATGTCGAATCCGACAGTAAATCGTTTCCACAGCGGATACAATTCTTTAGCACGTTGGATCTCGTATCTGGTGTCGTCCTGGCGTTCAAGTAGATCATCCGGCAACCGATTCATGTTAAGATCAATAAATCTAGCCCTCCGTCTTTCCTCGACGGACGATGAGCTAAAATATTTCTCAACGGCTCGGACATTATTGATACCGAGATACAATGTTCCTCGCAACAGAGATGACTCTATGTGCATATCCTCAAGAAGATATTTGATAACCGCTATGCCGCTCGGCTCGTTTCCATGAGTGCAAGCGGTGATGCCAAGCACCTGACCAGGACGTCCCGAATCTATCTTCATAGATGCTGGGATGCCATCGCACGCACGACTTTTGAATGATTCAAAGAACAGCTTCAGTTCTGCGATAGTAGGAATATTCATTTTTCGATCTTTCTCGTCTATATTTATTTTTTTGTTTACTTCTGTCTGCGAGTATAAGAACTATTGATACTTATGTCAATAGATTTAGGACCTAACTAGATTAGCACTCTAATTGCATACTTTACGTTTCTTCCAGAACACTTGCCTCGGACTCAAAAATCCGAGGCGTTTTCGTTCCCGATTGTTGAGCTGCCGTAC
>Ga0209083_1000335_pt1 | contig 72307 bp, 69 predicted proteins | sample AM7aDNAmetaG_FD_184132 | JGI IMG/M metagenome (GOLD analysis project Ga0209083, IMG submission 184132) | Freshwater microbial communities from Finland to study Microbial Dark Matter (Phase II) - AM7a DNA metaG (SPAdes) (version 3) | ecosystem: Environmental > Aquatic > Freshwater > Lake ... | reverse complement strand
CAGGACCATGGCCTCCATTTAGTTTCATATCAATTAAAGAGAAGTAATGTCAGAAAATGTAATCGATCAATCGAAAGACATCACCATTCTTGAAATATTAGATAGGGTGTTGAACAAAGGGGTCGTGATAACCGGTGACATCGTGATCTCGGTTGCTGATATCGACCTGGTTTATTTAGGGTTAAAGTTGATTTTGACTTCGGTTGAAACGATGCAGCAACGGCATCTCAGCGTTGTAAAACCAAATCACCCCAAAAAATAGCAATGCCGTGGACAAGATTATTTACGCCATAATGGGCAACAATTGCTCTAAGGAAGAGTTGACTGACCTAGTGAAAGGTATTTGGGGCATATCAGGTTCATCCTTGTATGCCCTTTCGTTTAAAGAGATATCGGTTGCCGTAAGCGATTTTTCAGCCTCAAAATTTGTAGTCGATAAAGAAATGGCGATTGATTTTGCCAGGGTAATTGAACAACTGTCACAAAACCTAACCCTTCTGCCTGTTAGGTTTGGCACTTTCCTGAAATCAGATGAAGATATCCTCAAATTATTGGCCGATCACTATGATCCGTTCTACAACAATCTCCTCGAAGTTTGGGACAAAGACGAATTTGGCCTGAAAGTGATCTGGGACTATGAAAAAGGGAGTAAAAAGATCAGGGAGGAAGCAGAAAACGAAGAAGTTAAAGCAGATACCTATTTTTCAAAAAGTACCGTGCATACCAACTATCTGCTTGAAAAAATCAAAAAGCACAAGTTGGAAGATGCTTTGTTGAGACATGTCGAAAAGTTGATTGGGGAGATCTGCGTATATCTGGCACAAATTAACCCAGCATGTAAATTTAAAAAGATGGTTTCAAATAGCCTTATCCTCGATGGCGTTTTTTTGGTTGAAAAAGATAAAAAAGATGAATTTGTTCATGCAATTGAATCTTTAAAACAACAGCACGACGATTTGCACTTTCTCCTGACCGGTCCGTGGCCTCCTTATAGTTTTGTGGAAATCGATCAAAGTTTTTAAAAAAGAAAATAAATGAGCGAAAATAAAATCCTTCTGAATTCTGTTCCAATCGAAGAATTCAAAGAGTCAATCGAAACGATTGAAAATGTAGCCGCTTCAAGGATCAATGCCACCCCCGATAATGCGGATCATGGATTGGCCCAATTGGTACTTACACTGATTGAGCTTATCCGTAAGCTTGTTGAAAAACAAGCAATAAGGAGGGTCGAAGGTGGTTCATTGTCTGACGAGGAAATTGAAAGGCTGGGAGAAACACTCATGAAGTTGGAAATGAAGATGGTGGAATTAAAACAAATCTTCAATTTGTCAGACGATGACCTGAACATTAACCTTGGCCCCTTAGGTAGTCTGATGTAATTTGAATAGAATATAGGTTTTTTTCAATCACGGGCATAATGATCAAAATCCTTGCAATAGATGACATCGACAACAACCTGAATTGTTTAGGGAGGATCATTAATGAAACTTTCCCCGGTTCCGTTTTTATTTCAGCATTGGATGGAACATCAGGGATCGAACTTGCAATAGCCAACGATCCGGATGTGATCCTGTTGGATATTGTAATGCCTGATCTGGATGGGTTTGATGTTTGCCGGATATTGAAACATGATGACCGTGTCTCTGATATTACAGTCATTTTTCTGACTTCCACAATTGATATCCGGCAAAACCGGATAAGGCACTTGAAGTGGGGGCTGAAGCATTCCTCTCCAAACCAATTGATGAGATTGAACTTACTGCCAAGATAAGGGCAATGGTTAAGATAAAAAATGCAACAAACCATGGAGCAATTTTTAACAGGCCTTAAAAACAAATACGATTTGATTCTGATGGATGTGAGAATGCCGGTAATGGATGGTATTCAAATCAATCCTGCACTTTTAAAATGATGATAAAAAAATATATTTACTCACCAAACGAATTAAGTGTAAATGTCAGTAAGTGTGAATGAGGCCAGACAACGTTCAATGCTGGCAAATATATCGGATGTGATCGCCATCATTGGGACAGATGGCATAAATCGTTATAAAAGTTCAAATATTGAAAGACTATTTGGCTGGCAACCCGATGAATTGATCGGAAAATCAGCATTTGACATTATTCACCCTGAAGAACAGAAATATGTACGATCCATTTTCAACAAACTAATAATTGAACCGGGACAGTCAAGAACTGGTGAATGTCGTTATTTATGCAAAAATGGCGACTATAAATGGATTGAATTTACGGCAATAAACCTAACTGAAGAACCTGCAATCGGTGGAATTCTTTTGAACTATCATGATATCACCAAACGGAAAAAAGTGGAATTGGAGCTTCAAGCAAGCGAAGATCAGTATCGTACAATGATTGAGAATTCCAATGATCTGATCTGGTCATTGGATTTAAATGGTAATTTTCTCTTTTTGAATAAGATAGCTACAAACACTACCGGTTTGGTCATGGATGAATGGATTGGGAAATCATTTTTGCCCCTCATAATGGAAGAGGATCGGCCAATGATTCTCGATATTTTTCAAAAAGGATTGGATGGAGTATCTTGTAATTACAACTTGCGTTTTAAGAAACAAGAAGGTAATATGCTGACCATTTCAACCAATACTTCACCCATTTATAAATTCGGGCAGGTTGCAGGAATTGTGAGTTTTGGAAGGGATATTACTGAAAAGATAGAGGTTGAAAAAAGAATGAAACTTTTGGCTTATTCTCTTGAGGGGATTAGCGAATGTGTTTCAATTACTGACATCAAAGACTATATCATTTATACAAATGAAGCTTTTCACACAACTTATGGTTATACTGAAAATGAGTTGATTGGGCAACATATCAGTATTTTAAGGTCTCCCGAAACGAAATACGACCATTTAAGGGATATCCTTCCCGAAACTTTAAATGGTGGATGGAGGGGAGAAATTACAAACCGGAAAAAAGATGGAACTCTGTTCCCAGTTTTGCTGTCAACTTCTGTAATTAAAGATTCCGATGAAGAACCGATCGCCTTGATCGGGGTTGCAATTGATATTAGTGAAATTAAGAAAAACAGGGAAGAATTGGTTGCGGCCCGAAGAAAAGCTGAGGAAAACAACAACCTGAAATCAGCATTTCTGACCAATATGAGTCATGAAATACGTACTCCAATGAACGCAATTGTCGGATTTTCTGATTTAATGATAGATGCAGGTCCGGAGGAGAAAAATGCTTTTGCGGCCATCGTCCAGAAAAGTTCCAAACAATTGCTCGAACTGATTGAAAATGTGATCCACCTTTCACGCTTGCAGAGTGAAAAACTGCCAATCAACAACATTAGCTTCTGTCCTGCCAACTTATTGAAAGACATCTACTACAGACAAATCCGGTCGGAATTGAAGGAAGGCATCGACATTTCCTTATCAATCCCTGAGGAATATAAGACATTGATGGTACAGGCCGATGAAAACAAAATCAGGCAGATATTTTCAAATCTGATCTCAAATGCGCTGAAATACACCCTTGAAGGGACTATCGAAATGGGATTTGCCATTCATGGAAAGAACCTTGTTTTTTTTGTGGACGATACTGGTATCGGCATCTCAGAACATGAACAACATCAGATCTTTGATAATTTTTATCGGGGAGAAAAGGCTATATCAATGGCAATTGGGGGTGTAGGTTTGGGGTTGAGCATATCCAAAGAATTGGTTAGGTTGTTAGGTGGTAAAATCAATGTAAAATCAACACCCGGACAGGGTTCCCATTTCTCGTTTACGATGCCTGTGGAACATTCGGATAAGGTTCAGACGGAAAGTTCTGAACCAAAACCTGTTCAAAAGGAACTGAAAGAACTGGTCGTTCTTGTTGCTGACGACGAACCGGCAAATATCTATTATTTTGACACATTGTTACAAAATAAGGTAAAAAAAATCGATCATGCCTGCAATGGTAAGGAGGTCATTGAATTGGTTGCAAACAACGATTACAGCATAATTTTAATGGACCTTAAAATGCCAGTTATGAGTGGGATTGAAGCAACCAAGCTTTTAAAACAACAATTTCCGGACCTTCCCATTATTGCGCAGACAGCCTATTCCTTGCCAGAAGAGAGGGAAAATGCATTACAAGCAGGGTGCAACGATTTTATCTCCAAACCTATTAACAAAGAGAAATTGTTTGAAATGATCCTGAAGTACGTTTGAAAAAAAAAGAGACGGGAAACCGAAGATCGGGATAAAGGAGAACTGAGACAGGAGAACCGAAAAGATATTATATTTGAAAAAATAAAATTTAGTACATGACACTAGATAATTTTCCATCGAAATTGTTGGAAAATGCTGTAAATGAGTTTTCCAGACTTCCAGGTATAGGTAAAAAAACAGCACTTCGTTTGGTCCTTCATCTTCTTAGGAAGGATATCGAAGAGGTAAGACGGTTTAGCCGTTCATTGACCCAACTACGGGAAGAGGTAAAACATTGTAAAACCTGTCGCAATATCTCCGATACCGACCTTTGCAATATTTGTAACAATCCCTCCCGCGATCACCGTACAGTTTGTGTGGTTGAAAATATCCGTGATGTAATGTCGATCGAAAATACACAGCAATATAAAGGGGTATATCATGTGTTGGGAGGAATTATCTCGCCAATGGATGGTATTGGCCCTGCTGATCTTGAAATCAATTCACTTTTACTAAGGGTCGAAAAAGGAGAAATTGACGAGGTGATCTTTGCATTAAGCACTACGATGGAGGGTGACAGTACCAACTTCTATATTTTTAAAAAACTCAAACCGTTCGATGTAAAAGTAACCACCCTGGCACGTGGGGTGTCTATCGGTGATGAGATCGAATACACCGATGAGGTGACTTTGGGCCGGTCTATTGTGAACAGGATGTTGTTTGAGAATTTCCTTGGATAGGCAATTGAGCATGGGGCGAAGGGCGTGGGGCATGGCTTGGAGGGTCAACAGGAAGCAGGAAAAGGGAAAATGGAATCGCCCAAACAACTTGATTTTATTAATTTTATGTAATTAAAAGCTGTTATATCCAAATAAAATAATACTTTGTTTATGGCCAATTACCTTTCAAATGAACTGATCAGTTTGCGGGCCATAGAGCCCGAAGATATTAATTTGCTTTATATCTGGGAAAATGACCCTGAAATCTGGGAAGTAAGCCACACATTGGTTCCCTATTCCAATTACATCCTGGCCCTGTACATCAAAAACGCAGATAAGGACATCTACGAAAGTAAACAATTGCGTCTGATGATTGATACAACAGACGGGAAAACGATAGGTGCAATCGACCTGTTCGACTTTGACCCTTACCATTTACGTGTTGGGATCGGTTTATTGATCCATAAAAAGGATGACAGATCGAAGGGATATGCCTCTGCAGCACTGGAGTTGCTAATTGGTTATTGCTTCAAGAAACTGAAGATGCACCAACTTTATGCGAACATTGGGATCGGAAACCAAATCAGTATTTCACTTTTTGAAAAATATGGATTTATTATTTGTGGTACAAAAAAGGATTGGAACCGAACCGAAACTGGTTGGGAGGATGAATTAACATTGCAACTTATTGAATTTTAGATAGTTAAATTTTTCTGTCTGATTGGTATCCATATTTCTTCCTCTGAATTCGGGTCTCCATTTTTGTATTTTGCTCCCAATATTTCAAAGTGCGGTCTGTCATCTAATAAATAGTCTGAATTTGGTAACCAAGTCCCGAAAATGTAAATAAATACACTGTTGTCTGTGCTGGGTCCTTTATAATGGAAAGCTGCATAAAGTCCTCCCTTCAACGTATAAGTATCCATTTTTTCAGGTACATTCTCAAAATTATCAACCTCAATAGCAGCCCACTTTTCAAATTCCTGATTTAAATCACCTAATCTAAAAGGTTCATTATAAACCTGCATTGAAATCATCTCAATAGTATCACTATTATTAATTTCTCTTCGTCGTGGCATAAAAGTTCGCCAAAGATTAGAGGTTTTATTGTTGGCCAGAGACATTGTCAATTGTTTTCCTACCAGTTTCTTTTCGGATAGATTTTCGATTCTCGGTTCCATATTGATTTATCCTTTCTATTTTAATATCATTTTCAAATCTTTAAATATATTCATTCTTCAATTTATTCATTTATTCATTCTTTAATTACTTGGTAATCTGGTATTTCAGGTAAGAAGGTGTATGTAAGTTGTTGCTGATCGAACTTGCAGCAATAATGGGCCATCCCATTTGTGACAATCAGATAGCTGACACGAAGATCAAGGTTATAGAGGGCAATCTGATCGAAAACCTGTTGGGAGATTTTCACCTCGGGCGCTTTACACTCGACAACCACCAATGGATTCCCTTTTTGAGAGAAAAGTACGATATCGGTACGGAAATCCCGTTGGTTGATCTTTAACGACCTCTCAATGGCCACCAAAGATGCAGGGTATTGCTTGACCTCTGTAAGGTAACGTGCAAAATTCTGCCTTACCCATTCTTCAGGGGTAAGCACGACCCACCTTCGGCGAAAACCATCAAATATGTATCTTTTCCCCGATTGTTCCTTAAGCCTAAATGAATATTGTGGCAGATTGAGTATCATTGTTAAAATTAATTGGCTCAAAACTAATTTTAATTTTTCAATTGAATCAGGAATCAGCAAAAACCAGATATTTTTGTTCAAATTTCTTTTATGAAGACAAAAGACGAGATTGTAAAAAACTGGCTTCCCCGTTATACAGGCCGTGAACTCCAGGATTTCACCCGGCATATTATTCTGACCAATTTTCAAAACTATGTTGAGCATTTCGCCGACAAGTTCAATGTCCCGATAGTTGGTGAAGAAAGATCGATGCCCAATGCAAGCGCAAATGGCATTACAATTATCAACTTTGGGATGGGAAGTCCAAATGCAGCAACAATTATGGACCTTTTAAGCGCGATTATGCCCGAAGCTGTCCTGTTTCTTGGGAAATGTGGCGGCTTAAAACGCAAAAGCCAGCTTGGAAATTTAATTCTTCCCCTCGCTGCTATCAGAAGTGATGGTACATCAAACGATTATCTTCCACCCGAAGTTCCTGCTCTGCCGGCATTCAGTCTTCAGCGTGCGGTGTCATCGACCATTCGGGACATGGGTCTCGACTACTGGACTGGCACAGTATTTACGACCAACAAGAGGGTTTGGGAATACGACGAGCGGTTTAAAAAATACCTCAGCAAAACAAGGGCGATGGCCATCGATATGGAAACGGCCACAATCTTCACTGTCGGATTTTACAACCAGATCCCGACAGGGGCATTGTTATTGGTTTCGGACCAACCCATGATTTCAACAGGAGTCAAAACCGCTGCCAGTGACAAGGAGGTTACCCGTAAATTCGTGACCCACCACCTTGAAGTTGGCATTGGTGCATTGACCGAAATAATCAACGATGGCCGTTCGGTAAAACACCTGAAATTTTGAGCGGTATGGATTACACACAAATCATCTCAGACATAAAAAATAAGGTATATCACCCAATTTATTTCCTTGAAGGTGAAGAGCCCTATTTTTTGGACCAGATCAGCGATTATATTCTTGACAATGTACTGACCGAAGATGAAAAAGGGTTCAACCAATCTATCCTCTATGGTAAGGATCTAAGTATCGACGCGATCATGACCGCGGCCAAAAGGTTCCCAATGATGGCCGAGCGGCAAGTTGTTGTGATCCGTGAAGCACAGAATATCAGGAATATAGAAGACCTTGCACCGTATGCGGAGAAACCACAGAAGTCAACCATCCTGGTTCTTAACCACAAATACAAGACGATCGACAAACGGAAAAGACTCTATAAGGCAATCCAGAAAAATGGGGTCTATTTTGAGTCTAAACCCCTTTATGATAATCAGATACCGGCCTGGATCTCAAAATATCTGAAAGGTAAAAACCTCGGTATCGATCCGCGTGCAGCCCAGATGATTACCGATTTCATTGGAAGCGATCTACAAAGGATTGTCAATGAGCTCGAAAAGGTGTGCATTTCGTTGGTGCCCGGAACAAGCATTATGCCCGACGATGTTGAAAGGAATATTGGCATCAGTAAAGAATTCAATAATTTTGAGCTTCAAAACGCATTGGGAAACAGGGATATCCTAAAGGCAAACCGGATCATCAACTTCTTTATCGATAACGAAAAGAACCACCCGCTTACAGTTATACTCGGCAACTTGCTAAATTATTTCCGCAAATTGCTTGTGTATCACTCTATTGAAAATAAATCGGACCGCTCGCTGGTTGCACAGAAATTAGGGGTAAATCCATATTTTATCAATGATTACGTGAACGCCTCAAAAAATTACACCCTCGACAAGGCAATAAAAATAATTGCCATTATGCGTGAGTACGACCTGCGTTCAAAAGGTGCCCGTGGAGGCAGTGCGAGCAATGGCGACCTCTTGCGCGAATTAACATTTAAAATTTTACACATCTGAAAATGGCAACTACAACCCTATTGTTGATCCTCTTTATAACTATGACTTCGATTGCTGCTTTTTCGCAGTCCGAAACGATGGCCCAATTCCAGTTTAATGCCTTTCAAATCGTCCATCGCAGACAATATTATCGCATTCTGACCCATGCTTTTGTTCATGCCAGTTGGGAACACCTGATCGTGAACATGATCGTCCTTTATTCGTTCGGGAGCAATGTGGAACACTATTTCCGCGACGAATTTGGAAGTATCAGTGTCTATTATTACCTGATCCTGTTCTTCGGTTCGGTCACCTTCTCAAGCTTGTGGTCGTTGGTCAAGCAAAAAGACAACCCCTATTACAATTCGGTGGGTGCTTCGGGGGCTGTTTCGGCTGTACTTTTTACTGCCATATTTTTTGATCCATGGAATCCGGTTTATTTATTTGGCATCCTGCCTTTCCCAGGTATTATCTTTGGCGCACTTTACCTTTATTATTCCTATTATATGAGCAACAAAAAGATGGACAACATTGGTCATGATGCCCATTTCCTTGGTGCGATCTTTGGATTTTTGCTTCCTGTTGTGCTTCGGCCCTCTTTATTCGTCATCTTTATCCATATGCTTTTTGGAAGGTTCGGGCAGTAAGCCAGGTCAAAAATGAGTTTTTTAATGATCTATATCAATGACTATTATGGGATTTATTACAAAAGTCTCCGTTTTTCTTCGTGAAACTTTGTGCCTTCGTGTCTTCGTGGCATTTTGATTTTCAGCCATAAAAGCACTGAGTCTCTAAGTTTCACAAAGCTTGAAAGAATAAAAAAATCAAATAAATAAAAAATATTGGAGATGAAAAGTACAGGATTAAAAATTAAAGCATTTGCATTGTTCCTTTTCTTTGTCCTGATTTCAATTCAGGGACAATCGCAACATCGGCTGGTGCTGCTACACCCAACTGTCAGCAACATCGAAAGCATCGAATGGATGGTGCAGAATAAGGTGATTGATATCCCCGGTGTAGAATTATTGGGAGTTTATTATGCGAAGGAAGTTTACGATTATTCGGCCTCCGAAAAATACCTTGCAAGCCACCAGATAAAGAATTATCGGCTCCGCAAAATTGACAAGGAACTCAACCTTGAGGATATTTTCCGTGAAAACAATTGTACCGCAGATTTCAGGAAATTGTTCCAGGAGTCGGATGCCATCCTGTTTTTCGGTGGCCCTGACATTCCTGCGGCTGTTTATGGTGAAAAACAACATTTGCTCACATTGGTCACCGACCCTTACCGGCACTATTTCGAAACTTCGTTGTTTTTCCATTTGATCGGTGGAAGCCGGAACCTTTCATTTGTCCCGTTCTTAAAGGAAAAACCCGATTTTGTGATCAGGGCTTTTTGTTTGGGGATGCAAACGATGAATGTTGCCGCAGGGGGTACTTTGATCCAAGATATTCCCCAACAGGTTTATGGGAAGAACACTCTTGAGGAAGTGGCAAAAATGCCCATTGAAAATCAGCATAGAAGTTATACCTCACCGATGAATCCTTTGTTGGACTTGTTTGGTGGCAATTTCCACCCAATCCTGATCGAAAAGGATGGTTACCTTGGCAAAATCGCAGCAAGTTCGGGTGCTACAAACCCCAAGGTGTTGAGTTATCACCATCAGGGTGTAGGCAAAAAAGGAGCCAACCTGAATGTGACGGCTACCTCAATGGACAAGAAAATTATTGAAGGATTGCAACACGCTGTATTTAAGAACGTTGTTGGCACCCAATTTCATCCCGAACCTTCTTCATTGTATAAAACAGATTCAAAGCTAACAACGGATCCGGGAAAACCCTTTTCCCCGAACGAACTGCTCATCCAATCGAACAGCCTCAAATTTCATCAGCAATACTGGAAAGATTTTTCTGATAAGGTGAAGGAAAGCAAGCGGTAAGCGAATTTAGTGATGGTTACAATATGTTCCTTGATTAACGGTACTGGTGTTCGAAGGCAGGTTGCGCAAAACAAAATAGTAAGCACAAATTTTATTAGGATGATTTTCCTCCCGAAGCTTTCATTGCGAATCAAATTTCTGTATCTTAAATGGTTAGTAGGATCAATATGTTTGATGCGGCAATCCCAAATTTTGAAGCACATTCAAACATTGTTTTTGGCACTGTGCTTTGTTGTTGAGGCACCAGAGCACCGGAATGAATTCTGGTGTTACAATATAGTTCGTGCCTAACGGCACTTTGTGCCAGACTAAATAGTTTACTTCAAGCTTATGGAATCGTTTCAAACTCCCTCTTCGGTCAATTCTGAAAGGGATAACCGTAAATAACCCCGGGTAAGCGCTCCTGATCCAAAACCCAATCAACGTACAAGTGCTTTAGGGACCGAGCCACCTGGGGGAAATGAATCGCGACACTCTGGGAAATGACATGGTAATAAAACCTTCCGCAATCGAATGTTCAAAAGAGAGCCACTGCTTCTTCGGACGGGAAGGAAAAACTTTATAGAAAGGTGTAGTAATGTATTAATCTACAGTTGGAAGGCCTTATTCCCTATCAATCCCTATCGCTTTAGGTCTTTAAATTTTTTGCATCCGGTGCCTTTTCCTGTTCTTTCATCGACCTGAGGAAGGGGAAGATATTGGGTGCCATCCGTTCAATGGGTTGGTACAATTTTGATTCGGCCTTTACCTTTGGAGGAATAATGGTAATGGTAAGTTCTTCGATTTTTGTAATCACGATCATCAGTATACTTAGGATGAATGCAGCCTTCAACGCCCCAAATATTCCTCCTGCCAATCGGCTGAAAATACTCAGCGATATGGCTGCAACAAACTTTTCGGTCAGTGTAGCGATGAGGTGGATTGCCATTACAACAAAGACAAAAATCAGGATAAACGACAGGATCCGCATGGTATATTCGCTCATTGAAATGTAACGCGACAACCAATGTTGGACAATTCCTGAGAATTCGGCACCTGCCCAGATACCGAGTATCAGTGAGACAATCGAAGCCAGTTCGACAAAAAAACCCTTTATAAAACCACTGATTGCTGCACTTACCAATAAGATAATCAAGATAATATCTACATAATTCATCCAGATAAAATTTAAATTTTCCGCGTTCAGTTTATAAAATTATCCGATGAAGCTGATAATTTGCGGAAAATTACTAAATTTCATCCGAAAATAAATCAATCAATGGCGATTTTAAATTCCATAATTAACTGGGTCAACTACAAACGTATTTATGAAATAGATCTCTATCGGGAACATGCCCGCGAGATCCAGGAGGAAGTGTTGTTCAACCTCCTCAATGAAGCAAAAAGCACACAATGGGGCGAAAAATACGATTATGTGAACATCAGGTCGTGGGAGTCCTACAAAGATACAGTCCCTGTCAGCAAATATGAAACCATTGAACCTTTTATTAACCGGATGGTTCAGGGCGAGAAGAATGTGTTATGGCCGGGCGTTATGAAATGGTTTGCAAAATCATCGGGGACGACCAATGCCAAAAGCAAGTTTATCCCGGTTTCAAAGGAGTCGTTGGACAACTGCCACTTCCGTGGAGGCAAGGACGTGCTGGCGATTTACTACCGCAATTATCCGGAAGCCTCGCTCATTTCGGGGAAAAGCCTGACTTTGGGTGGCAGCCACCAGATGACCAACCTGAGCAATCGGGCCTATTATGGTGATCTTTCGGCTATTATGATCGAAAATCTCCCATTCTGGACAGATTTCCACCGGACCCCTCCGACCGACATCGCCTTGATCCCTGAATTTGAAGAGAAAATTGATCGAATCACCAAAACAGCAATAACCGAAAATGTGACCTCCCTGGCTGGTGTCCCGTCCTGGTTTCTTGTGCTTTTGCGCTATATCCTCGATTATACTGGCAAGTCCAATATCTCGGAAGTTTGGCCCAACCTCGAATTGTTTATCCATGGCGGGATCGCTTTTGACCCTTACCGGGAACAATATAAACGACTGATCCCTTCGCCACGGATGAAATACATGGAGACTTACAACGCCTCCGAGGGATTTTTCGCGATTCAGGACGATCCCGAATCTTCCGATATGCTGCTGATGATCGACTATGGGATCTTTTATGAGTTTATACCTGTCAATGAAGTTTATAGACCAAATCCAAAGACCATTCCGCTTTGGAAAGCAGAGCTCGGTGTAAATTATGCCATGATCATATCAACGAACGGTGGATTATGGCGGTACATGATTGGCGACACAGTGATCTTTACCTCAAAAGACCCTTACAAGCTGAGGATTTCGGGGCGTACAAAACATTTTATCAATGCCTTTGGAGAAGAGGTGATCATCGACAATGCTGAACGTGCCATCAAGGAGGCTTGTTCGGCAACCAATTCGATCATAAGCGATTACACAGCCGGGCCGATTTTTATGAGCGACAAGCAGCCAAAAGGTGCGCACCAATGGTTGATCGAATTCGACACACCACCTGCGGATATGGGGGTGTTCACCACTGTCCTCGACAAAAAGCTGCAGGAGTTGAACTCTGATTATGAGGCCAAAAGGCACAAGAATGCAACCCTGGAGATGCCCCATGTTTTGGCAGTTGCCAACGGGACTTTTCTCCAGTGGATGCGCGAGCGTGGCAAAATCGGGGGACAGAACAAAGTGCCACGCCTCGTGAACAACCGCGAATTTTTGGATGGATTGCTCAGGATTAATGAAGAATTGAATCAAAATAAATGAGCGATGATTAAAAGGAATTACTCTATAATACATGTCTCACCCCCTGCCCCCTGAAGGGGGTGACTTCCTGAATATTGATTTCTTAATTTAATAAGTTCCTAAAATATAAACAGATGAAAAATGTGAACTCGACAATGCACATCGCCATAGCGGGCAACATCGGCGCAGGAAAAACAACGTTGGCAGGAATACTTGCAAAACATTACGGGTGGGAACCCCATTACGAAGAGGTGGACGGAAATCCTTATCTCGATGATTTTTACCACGATATGCAGCGGTGGTCGTTCAACCTTCAGGTTTATTTCCTCAACAACAGGTTCAGCCAGATCATCGATTTCCGCCATTCGGGCAAAACAGTGATCCAGGACCGCACCATCTATGAGGATGCCGAAATATTTGCACCCAACCTTCACGAGATGGGGCTTATGAGCACACGCGATTTCCAGACTTACCATACCCTATTCGATCTGATGGGAAAACTGATACAGGCACCCGACCTGATCATATACCTGAGGGCCTCGATCCCAACGTTGGTGAACCAAATCCAGAAACGCGGGAGGGATTACGAAAATACGATCCGCCTCGACTACCTTCTTCAGCTCAACCAGCGCTACGAAGCATGGGCCACCCGCTATCGCCTCGGCAAAATGCTGATCATCAATGTTGATGAACTCAACTTCGCCGAAAACAAGGAAGACACAAGTAAGGTGATCGATAGGATTGACGCACAGTTGCATGGGTTGTTCTAAAAGAAAAGGCTTCATTTTATGATAAATAAATGATGTGCTAAGGACGTGGAAAATGGCAGGCTTTGTACATCAAACAATTAGTTGTCAAAAATTAAAAAAAGAAAAATGTCTGAAGATAGAACATATTTCATAAGTAAAGGTCCTTCTGCCTTTATTAAAATAACACGCGATGAACTTACTAATGCAGCAAATAGTAACTGGGACATTGGAGGTGAAAGTAGTTTAACACTAAAGCATTCGCCAACGATGGATACCATTGAATTTAAATTTGGCAAAGGATTAGTTCCTCAAATATGGCTGGAACGGCCTAATAAAGGTAATGCTAGATGTAAATTTGAAGTTGCTAATAAAATTCCATCTTTAAATGAGGCAGAAAATAAACAATTACGCGAAAAAATAGCCAGTTCATTAAGATCATATATGATAATAAATGGTTTACCAAAGGAATTTGAAAACGCAACTGGTTCAACAGTAATAGCAACGCGAATTGAATTATCAAGAATAAAAACTATTGAAGATGATATTAACTTAAACATTGACAGGAATGAAATACAAAAAATATTAAATTTTTACAAGTTTTTAGACGAAAAACTAATTGAATGGAATAAAAAGGAACTTGTCAACTTTTTGTAAATAGGAGTTATAAAATTGAACGGTCTTTTATCGAATAGACCGCTGATAGGCTAAAAACCAATTCTATGGCCTTTTAATTCTTTATTCGGGAGCTAAAAAAAGTCTAGCAATAAACAATTTCCAGAATTTTCAGAATGTTGCAATTTCCCCCATAATAGGTGCGAAAGAAAACTAATCCTCGAAGAAAAAACCTTACATCATGTGCCGATCATCTGGACTCTTAATATGGAAAACGTGGAACTGAACGAGTGAAGAGTATGAGAAGGGTTGTAAAGCTTTCAAAATGTATACGATCAAGCACCACAAAAGCTTGAAATGATATTTGATGCAGAACCGGGGACTGCAGAAGTGAAGAATTGGATTTACTTTCTTTGTTGATTGACAGCCATGAGAAAATTCATTATCCGACCGAATTACAAGATCCAAACGAGGAAATTAAATTCAGGATAGTACAATTGAATTTTATATTATAACGGACTTGGGGACTTCTTGAAAATCATAATCGCCGATCAGTTATTTTGATCCCGAAAATTTGTATTTTCGTATTATTTCACGAGCGTACAACAATGGTGGCAAGGTTGAAATACGATGTCAACTTACCATAATAACAAATTTGAATGTTGATTTGATAACAATTAAAGCATAGATTATGGCAACAATTTTAAAATCAGACGAAAGAGAATTTCAGGAAAGTCCCAATAAGATAGATCATTACAGGATATTTACCGACAGATCAAGGGTCAAAAAAGGGATAAATCCACAAAACTTAAATTTTGATTTAAGACAATTGAACCCAGGTCAGTATTCTGCACCGTATCATTTTCATAGATATGCCGAAGAATTATTTATGATTATTTCTGGTAAAGCAACGCTAAGGACACCAAATGGATTAGAGATTGTTGAGAGCGGCGATTTGATTTTCTTTGAGATGGGGGAAACAGGAGCGCATCAATTGTACAATCACACAACAGATACTTGTACATTCCTGGATATCAGGTCTTATATTGGATTTGATGTATGTGAATATCCGGACTCGAATAAATTATTGATTGCTCCTACATACGAGATTTTCAATAAAGACTCGCAGGTTAACTATTTTCAAGGAGAGGAAAACATAATCGGGAAATGGAAACAAGTTGAGAATAAAAAAGAATAACACTGGTACATAACCTATTGGTATTCAAATTACTGTACTTTGTAAAATTCTTTATCCGGCCTTTCATTCGACAAACCTATGAAACTGTTTCAGAAACAAATTTCTGAATAGTTAGGGTGGAAAACTTAGTAAATGCTTTCAATGCCAAATCAACAAAACGATTTCCAGGTTGATGGGACTAAAGTAAAATATGAAAGGATAAACTCCGGAACTATATACTGCAGAAGGTAACGAATTGGATTTACTTTCTTTGCTGATTGACAGCTATGAGAATATTCATGATCCGATTGATTTGCCGGAATCAATCTAAGCGATTAATTTTAGGAAGAAACAAATGAAACATGAAAACACATCTTTGCACAATTGTCTGCCTGCTTTGCATATTTAGCGTCACGGCGCAAAAGCCGTTACTCCAATGGCCTTTAAATGGGAACTGTTCCGATTCAATTTATGGAAACCCGGTTTTTACAGAAGGTGTTTCGGGTAAATCCCTTGTTTTTGATGGTTATGCTACACAAATCATCCACAAGACCAACAAGCAAAACTTAATCAATCGAAATTTTACTATTTCGGCATGGGTAGCACCACAAGAATACTCCTGGAATTTATCCGCAATCGTCAATCAACAAAAAGAATTTAAAACAGGCTTTTTTTTCGGGATTAATCATGTTGGCAAATTAGTCGGCTCATTGTCTGTTGGTCCTGAATGGAAAACGTGCATTTCTACCGATAGCCTACCCTTGCTTCGATGGTCAAATGTGGCAATGGTTTTCGATGTTGAAAAGGGTATTTCATTGTATATCAACAATAAAAAAGTGGGCGGAAATTCATTTGCCGGCATTCCTGTTTTTGCAACTGATGTTGATATTGTCCTTGGCAAAACACAGACAAAACTAACTCCAGCCTTTACGGAACGGAACACCAGCAAGGCCATCGGTTCGTGGATGCGGTTCGATGGGTTAATGGATGAAGTGCAAATTTATGACAAAGCGCTCAATACGGATGAAATTGCCCAATTATTTAATTCTGTGAAAGTTACGGTTGTTCAACCTTTGCAATTCCGTAAGTTGCCTTCGGGTACGGATGAAAAACGTCCCTTTGGAGCCTATTATACCAAACTCAAATTCTCACCGGGTTGGGATGATCTTTGGAAAGGCAGTGATTTGCCAGATATTGTGGTTCGTTTTACAAATAGTCCGGTAAAATTGGTTTTTTGGCGGGGAACAGGTTATATCCCTGCCTTGGTCACTGAAAACGGGATTTGGATGACCGATCAAAGCGTAGAGAATTTTGGGACAGGGGAATGTTATGAAGCGATGGGCGATAAACAGTGCCGGTATTCCCATGTCAGGATTATAGAAAATACCCTTGCACGGGTAGTTGTCCACTGGCGATACGCATTGGCAGGCATAAAACATCAGATTTACAATGAAACAGATACAACCTCAGGGGAATGGGTCGATGAATTCTGGACGGCTTACCCGGACGGCGTTGTGGTCCGCAAGCAGGTTTTGTGGTCCGATTTTCTGCCAATAAAAGTCCGGAAATCCTATCAGTTTCAGGAAACAATTTTCTTTAACCAACCTGGCACAAAACCGCAAGACAATGTAAACTATGAAGCAATAACTTTTTCAGATTCCGAAGGGAATAAAGCATCCTATTCATGGGAAAATGGTGTCCCAAAAATATTTAACACTCCCCAATACAAGACGATTCAGATCGTCAATACAAAATCGAAATACAAACCATTCGCTATCTATTACCCCAACCGTATCACCTTTCCATTTAATTTTGGCTGGGTAAAGGGATATAGTACCTTCCCCTGCTGGAACCATTGGCCAATTTCACAGATTGCTAGTGATGGGCGAAATACCGTTGCCTCCGACAAAGTAAGCCATTCGTCGCTGACACAGGTAAATTGCGACAATCAGATCTTTGAGAAATACCCCGACAATTCGGTCCGGGTGCGCTCGATCATGGGAATGACCACTGAGCCAATTGACTCCCTTATATCTCTGGCTAGCTCCTGGAATTATCCGGCTGAAATTGAATTAAACTCCGCCAGTTTTAAGTTAAACGGTTACGACCAATACCAACGATGTTACAATTTTGAGAATTCGACCAAAACAAATCAGGTGCTGGAATTTGATGTATTGGGCTCAAAACAATCTCCGGTTGTAAACCTTGCGTGTGCAATTAAAAACTGGGGGTCAGGCACAGCAACTGTTGAGATTAATGGGAAAAAAGCAATCCAAGGGATTGATTACATGCTTGGGTTTTTACCTACCCTCGATGGCGACGATCTGGTTGTCTGGATCAACAATAAATCATCTTCTATAGTTAAAGTGAAGATCAGGTAATATGATCAATGAAAAAAAACAACTGAATTTCAAATTGTCAAGGACTAAAAATACTAGTACATTTGTTGCATGGTTAACCGTAAATCGTTATAACAGCGATCAATGGTGAGTATCTGTTTATTGGACAAAATTATTAAAATATGAAGAATATCACATTGAAAGAGAGGGCAAGGGCAGTTGCAAAATATTTCAAAGGCAAATTGCCTGAATCTTTTATCAGGCTGATATTTAGCTATTTATACAACAAAGATTTTTTTAAATTAAAATCTTCCGCAGAGGTTTTTACTGACATTTATCACAAAAATCTTTGGAACTCACCTGAATCTAAATCGGGTCGGGGTTCAACATTGGAAGCAACATTATCCATACGGGAACAATTGCCGAAAATTATTGAAGAATATTCAATAAGCACAATGCTTGATGTGCCTTGTGGCGATTATAATTGGATGAAAGAGGTAAAAAAAGATTGCAACTATCTTGGCGGTGACATTGTTGCAGAAGTTGTGAAAAAAAACCAACAACTGTATTCCACACAAACAGTTCAGTTTCGGCAAATAGATATTACAACAGATACCTTGCCTAAAGTTGATTTGATTTTTTGCAGGGACTGCCTTCAACATTTATCATATGATAAAGTAAAGGATGCCCTCAATAATTTTAAAAGAAGTGGTTCAACCTACTTGTTGGTATCATCATATCCAAAAACATGGCGGAATCACGACATTTATAACGGTGATTATCGAGCTTTGAATTTATTGATTAAACCATTTTATTTATCAAGGTTCATATTGAAGATAAAGGAAGAATCGAAAACCGTAGGGAATGAAGTTGACAAAACGATGTATCTGTATGACCTTCAATCAATCGGCAATTAACGTTTACCGTCTAAAAAGGAGTGTTCTTATGAATGACCAGAACAAATCAAAAGAAGAACTCGCTGATGAGTTACAGGAAATGCGGCAAGCCTATCATGTCTTAACGGTTTCTGCCGAAACAGATACTATCGCAAAAAAGCAGACAATTGAGGCATTGCAGCAAAGCGAAGAAAACCTTTCCACCACCCTCCATTCCATTGGCGATGGGGTAATCTCGACTGATAAAAATGGTTTGGTAATAAGGATGAACCCTGTTGCGGAAAAACTTTGCGGTTGGAAACTTACCGATGCCATTGGTAAACCCCTAGACGAAGTTTTTACCATCATCAATGCCGAAAACCGTCAAACTGTTGCCGATCCGGTTAAAAAGGTGTTGAAAAGAGGTGAAATTGTGGGGCTTGCAAACCACACAGTATTGGTTTCGAGAAACGGAACCGAATATCAGATTTCTGACAGTGCTGCTCCTATAAAAAACAAGGAGGGTGCAATTACAGGGGTTGTTCTGGTTTTTTCGGACATAACAGAAAGCTATATAATCCAAAAACATATCAAAGAAAGTGAAGAGCGGTACCGCAGTTTGTTGAATAATCTCGAAGCCGGTATTGTGGTTCACGCACCGGATACGTCTATTGTAATGAATAACCCAAGGGCATCCGATTTACTGGGCCTAAGCAACGATCAGATGAGAGGCAAGGTAGCCATTGATCCGGCATGGAAATTTGTAGATGAAACAAATATTCCCTTATCACTTGAACATTATCCGGTTAACAGGATTTTAAATGCCCGGGAGCCAATTAAAAATCAGGTACTGGGAATACACCAACCAGACAAAAATGAAGTTGTTTGGGTTTCTGTGAATGGTTGTCCGGTGCTGGATACTAATGGCGAAATTACCGAAATCGTGATCAGCTTCATTGATATTACCCAACGCAAGCTGGAAGAAAAAGCACGAAGGGAATCTGATAAATTATTCAAACATGTTTTTGATTATTCCAATGTTGGCAAATCAATTACATCACCCAATGGAGAAATCAATGTAAACAAAGCTTTCTGTAATTTATTGGGCTACAAAAAGGATGAACTCTGTAATAAAAAATGGCAGGAAATAACCCATCCCGATGATATTGAGCTTACGCAATATGAAGTGAACAGGATCAGAAGTGGCGAAGTTGATCAGGTTCGATTTAATAAAAGATTTCTTCACAAAAATGGTTCTGTCATATGGGTCGATTTAAGTTCATCTGCCTTGCGTAATAAGGCAGGTGAGCTTCAACTTATATCTACGGTTATTGATATAACCGAAAGCAAACGGTCTGAGCTATTGCTTAAGGAAAAAACAGAAGAAATTGAAGCACAGAATGAAGAACTGAATCAAACAAATCAAAAATTGGCGGAGGCCAAAGAAATTGCTGAAAAAAACGAAGCCAGATTGAAAATGGCCCTGAGAGTAAGCAAATCGGGGGCATGGGATTGGGATATTCAGGAAAAAACTTTTTATTGGTCAGATGAATTTTTGCAGTTATATGGGTTACCTGAAAATACGATTGCCGGGTTTGAGGCTTGGGTAAAAGCACTGCATCCTGACGACATTGAAAGGGCTTCATTGAAGATAAAGGAAGCAATTGAAAACCACACAGAACTTTTGAACGACTACCGGATAATACTTCCTCACAATGAAATAAGGTGGATAAGGTCAACTGGAAAAGTGACCTATGTAAATAACAAACCGCAAAGAATGGTTGGCCTATCTATGGATATTACCCAACAGAAAATGTCCGAGCAGGAATTATTCAATGCCAAGGAACGGGTCGAAGAAAGCGAAAGGTTGTTGGCCAAAATTGCTGAAAACTATCCCAATTCATTTGTTTCAGTAATCGAAAAGGATTTGACAGTCGGTTTTTCTGGTGGTCAGGAATTTAAGCGGCAAAATCTTAATCCCAACGATTTTGTAGGTTTAACTTTAGAGCAGGTTTTTGGAGGATTTACTGAAATTGTTAAAGAAAACTATTTATCGACGTTTAGTGGAAAAGAAACTTCATTTGAGCTGTTTATCAACAATCAATATCAACTGTACAAAACGGTTCCATTGGTTGATGAACACAACCATATCACCCGGATTTTGTCGGTAGTTGAAAATATTACAGAAAGGAAACAAACTGAGAAAGCTTCAAGGGAAAGTGAAGAACGTTTCAAAAACATGTTTGAGAGGCACAGTTCGGTCATGATGCTTGTGGAGCCGGAATCGGGCAGGATAACAGGTGCCAACGAATCATCCGTCAGGTTTTATGGTTACAGCAAATCGGAACTACTTGCCATGAATATTGACCAGATTAACATCCTTTTGCCTGAACAGGTAAAAATGGAACGCCAACAAGCCCTTCGCGAGGAAAGGAGTTATTTTATATTTCCGCACAGATTGGCCAGTGGTGAAGTGCGAACAGTTGAAGTACATTCGTCGCCAATTGTTTTACAGGATCAGAAAATCCTTTTTTCCATTATACACGACATTACCGAGCGCAAACACCTGGAAAAAATCCGCGAAATCCAATACAATATTGCCACTGCAGTGGTTACTTCGGAGAACATTGAACAATTGCTTGAATTTGTGCGTAACGAATTAAGTCAGATGTTCGATACCACAAATTTCTTTGCAGCACTTTATAGTGAAAAAAATAACAAGTTTAAAAAACTGCATTGGATTGATGAGGTTGACGATTTTGAGGAATGGGATGCCTCCAAATCATTCTCGGGCTATGTCGTTAAAACAGGTAAAATGCTGTTACTGAATAAACAGGAAGTCGCAAAACTGGGAGCGGAGCAAAATATACCAATTATTGGTGAACCAGCCGAATGTTGGTTAGGTGTACCGTTGGTTGTTGACAAAAGAACCATCGGCGTTCTGGTAATTCAAAGCTATACCGACCCCAAAGCCTATGATGCTTCCAGTGCCAGACTATTCGAACAGGTTGCCTACGATTTAAGTGTTTATATCGAAAAATCCAGGATTCTGCGGGATTTGAACGTTGCCAAACTTCATGCCGAAGAAAGTGATCGCCTTAAATCAGCCTTTCTGGCTAATATGAGTCATGAAATCAGGACACCGATGAACGGCATTCTTGGTTTTGCTGAAATATTGAAAGATCCTGAATTAACCGGTGAGCAGCAACTGGAATACATCAAAATAATAGAAAAAAGCGGTAACCGTATGCTCAATATCATCAACGACATAGTTGATATCTCGAAAATAGAATCAGGACTGATGAAACTGGATATAAAGGAATCAAACATCAACGAACAGATTGAATATATCTATACATTCTTCAAACCTGAGGCAGAAGCCAAAGAGATGAAACTTTCGTTTAGAACCACATTGCCAGCTAAAGAAGCAACCATTAAAACCGACCGCGAAAAGGTTTATGCCATACTTACTAACCTTGTAAAAAACGCCATTAAATACACCCCAGCTGGGGCAATAGAATTTGGTTATGAATTAGTTGACATTCAGGGCTTTGCTTCTCAAAAATTAAAAACGGAAAACAATGCGTTTCTGCAATTTTACATTAAGGATACTGGCATCGGCGTCCCAGCCAACCGTCAGCAAGCTATTTTTGAGCGATTTATCCAGGCTGATATTACCGATAAAATGGCGCGGCAGGGAGCTGGCTTAGGTTTGGCTATTACAAAATCGTATGTCGAAATGTTAGGCGGCAAAATTTGGGTAGAAAGCCAGGAGGGTGTTGGTTCTACTTTTTATTTCACTTTGCCTTACAATGCCGAAGTGGAAGTAAAAACCATTGCTAAAACTTCGGTTTTTACTGATGGTACAACCAATACGACCAAGACAATGAAAATATTGATTGCCGAAGACGATGAAACATCTGAGATGCTACTCTCCTTAATGGTGAATATTTTCTGCAAAGAAATATTAAAAGTTCAAACCGGGCTGAAAGCCGTTGAAACTAGTCGTCAAAACCCCGACATTGACCTGATACTGATGGACATCCAGATGCCTGTAATGGGCGGATATGAAGCAATCCGCCAAATCAGGCAATTTAACAAGGACGTGATCATCATCGCACAGACAGCATATGGGCTATCGGGCGACAGGGAAAAAGCAATTGACGCCGGCTGCAACGATTATATTGCAAAACCAATTAACAAAGCCGATTTACAGGCAATGATACTAAAGTATTTAAGGTGACAATCTAAAATTAACAGACAACTAAGCGACAGAGAATAAAGCACATGTGATCATGAAATTAGAAGACCTTGGATATTACGGTCAACTTAAAGAGTTTCAAGCTGAGACCTATCGGGACGGTTTTGAGATTGGAAGGGTTGTAGCCGAGCACAAGGAGCGGTACATTGTAGGCACAACGAAAGGTGAATTGGAAGCCGAAATAACAGGTCATCTGCGTTTTACTGCAAAAAGCCGGGAAGACTTTCCTGCAGTTGGCGATTGGGTCTCAATCACATCTTATGGTGCCGGTTTTGGGATCATCCATAAAATATTTCCAAGGTTCTCCATCATTAAACGGCAGGCTGTCGGACAATTTGGCGAAGTTCAGGTCATCGCCGCAAACATAGACTACGCGTTTGTGGTCCAGTCGGTTAACCGTGATTATAATATCAACCGACTCGAAAGGTACCTCACTATCTGCAATTCCTCGAAGGTGAAACCCATTATCGTACTCACCAAAATTGATCTTATCGATGGTCAGCATCTCACTGAAATCGTGGAAAACTTGAAAAGCAGGATTAAAGATGTTCCAGTAATTACACTGTGTAATGTATCTCAGGATGGCATGGGCACAATCAAAGCCATCCTTGAAAAAGGGAAAACCTATTGCATGTTGGGTTCTTCGGGTGTTGGAAAATCGACGCTCATCAATAACCTTTCAGGCAAAGCTATTATGCGGACCGATGCAATCAGTCAAAGTACAAATAAAGGAAGGCACGTAACAAGCCACAGGGAATTGGTACTCCTCGAAACTGGCGCAATTCTGGTCGACAATCCCGGGATGAGGGAAGTTGGGATTGCTGATGCCTCAACCGGATTGGAGATTACTTTTGACCGGATTGCCTCTCTTTCCCAATATTGCAGGTTCAAGGATTGTACCCACACAACTGAGATCGGCTGTTCTGTACTGGAAGCCATTGAAAAGGGTGAAATCGACAAAGCCTCTTACGAAAATTACCTCAAAATGGAACGCGAGAAATCCCATTTTGAATCAACTGTAGCAGAACGGCGACGGAAAGACAAAGAATTTGGTAAGTTTGTGAAGAACTATAAAAAGGACATTTTCAAAAACAAGCACTAAACAATAGCAGGAATTGAAACCTCATTAAAAAAAGATATTACCCGCATTTGTCATTTATTGGTATCTTAATTACTTGTAAGATTATCCAGAATTTTCTCTTGAAACAATTACGTGAAGAATTTTCTACTAATTTTACTAATGTACTATGAGACAAACAGATATAAAATATTTCAATTTTGGTGAAGATTTTCTTACTGTCGGTCTGGCTTTGAAATTATCTTCAGGAAAATTCTCAGGGAGGATCAGCCATTCGGCTGCAGAAAAAATAAACCGCAACCGATTGATCGTTGACAATATTGTGGCGCAACATGAAATTGTTTACGGGATCAATACGGGATTCGGGCCTTTGTGTACGACAATCATTTCGGAGAGCGAAACCAAAAAATTGCAGCTCAACCTGCTGATGAGCCATAGCGTCGGCGTAGGTGATCCGATCAAACCCCAGATTGCCAAACTGATGCTGATCCTCAAAGTCCATGCACTCGCCAAAGGTTACTCCGGTATTGCGCTGAGCACAATCGAACGGATGATCTGGCACATTGATAACAATATTATTCCCATTGTTCCCTCTCAAGGTTCGGTTGGTGCATCTGGTGATCTTGCCCCGCTTGCCCATCTTTTTCTTCCCCTTACCGGACAGGGGAAAGTCCAGTTTCAGGACAAGGTGGTCGAAATGGGTGAATTACTCCGGCAGTTTGGGATGAACCCAATTGAACTTGGTGCCAAGGAAGGACTTGCATTGATCAATGGCACACAATTTATTGCAGCCCATGCCATTAAGGTAGTAGAACGGTTGCAGAACTGCCTCGACAACGCCGACCTGATCGCAGCCATGAACCTTGAGGCCATGTTGGGATCGATCAAAACATTTACCCCCGAACTGCATGAACTGAGACCTTTCAAAGGCATTATCTATGTTGCAGAACGGATGCGTATGATCATCGGGAATTCGGAAATCGTACAATCGCACAAAAACTGCTCGCGGCTGCAGGATCCTTATTCATTGCGTTGTATTCCCCAGGTTCATGGCGCATCGCGAAATGCATGGCTCCACCTGAAAGAACTCCTTGAGATTGAACTCAATTCTGTTACCGACAACCCGATTATCCTTGAGGATGGACGTGCCATAAGTGGGGGAAGTTTCCATGGCCAACCGTTGGCAATGGCACTCGATTACGTTACGGTGGCTGCTGCAGAGTTGGGAAACATCGCTGACCGTCGTATTTATCTCTCACTCAACGATACGATCGAAGGATTGCCCAAACTTTTGATGCGCGAGACAGGGTTGAATTCTGGGTTTATGATCCCTCAATATACAACGGCAGCTTTGGTCAGCGAAAACAAAAGTTTCTGTTTTCCCGCAAGTGCCGACAGTATTCCCACTTCCCTTGGCCAGGAAGACCATGTCAGCATGGGGTCGATCAGTGCCAGAAAAGCATTGATGGTGATCGAAAACCTCGAAAAAATAATGGGTATAGAATTGTTCTGTGCAGCGCAGGGATTCGATTTTAGGAAACCTTTGCGTTCAGGTGGTATCATCGACGAATGTCATTCGTTTGTAAGACAGACAGTTCCATTTGCTGAATCGGACCATATCATGTCGCAGGAAATGAACAAGGCCATCGACCTGGTCAGGAATAAAACGCTGATCACAGTATCGGGGAAAGCTGCAAAAAAAATGAAAATCGACCTTAAAAATGAGCACCATGAACTATTCGGAATTTATTGAGAAATACGCCACGCATCCCAATTACAAAGCTCCGACAGGAAAGACATTGCATGCAAAATCGTGGCAAACAGAAGCTCCATTAAGGATGTTGTTGAACAACCTTGATGCCTGTGTTGCTGAAAATCCGGAAAAATTGGTTGTTTACGGCGGAACCGGACAAGCGGCCCGTAACCCCGAATCGCTTCGGCAAATTATTAAATGCCTGCTCGATCTCGACGAAAACCATAGTTTGTTGGTACAATCTGGCAAAGCAGTTGGTATCGTTAGGACCCACCCCGAAGCACCACGTGTTTTTATTGCCAACAGCAACCTTGTTCCGGCGTGGGCAACCTGGGAACATTTCGAGAAACTGAAAAGTGAAGGGCTCATGATGTATGGGCAGATGACAGCCGGAAGCTGGATCTACATTGGTACACAAGGGATCCTGCAAGGGACTTACGAAACTTTTGTAGCATGTGGGTCAAAATATTTTAATGGTGATTTACGTCACAAGCTGATTGTATCTGGTGGCCTTGGCGGGATGGGGGGTGCACAACCACTTGCCGCAACAATGGCTGGGGCCACCTTTCTGGGTGTCGATGTTGATCCGGAACGGATCAAAAAAAGACTGCAAACAGGTTATATCGATTATATTTCAGAATCTTATCAGGAAGCTAAGGAATTGGTTCTGAATGCCAAAGTGAAAGGTGAGGCAATCTCTGTTGGACTTATAGGCGATATCGGGGATACACTGGGAATGCTTTTACAGGATGGGATCATTCCCGATATTGTAACCGACCAAACCTCTGCCCACGATCCATTGTATGGCTATGTGCCAAATGGACTGACACTTGGGGAAGCAATTGAACTTCGCAAATTGGATCCTGAAAAATATAAAGCTTTGTCGATGAAGAGTATGGCCCGCCATGTCGGTTTTATGCTCGAAATGAAGCGGAAAGGAAGCATCGTTTTCGATTATGGCAATAATCTTCGCGAGATGGCAAGGCAAGGTGGCGAGCCCCATGCATATGATTTCGATGGGTTTATTCCCGAATTTATCCGTCCCCTCTTTTGTGATGGGAAAGGACCGTTCCGTTGGGTTGCCTTGTCGGGTGATCCCAATGATATTCTTGAAACCGACAAAGCCCTGATGGAAGCCTTCCCAGATAATTCACACTTAATCAATTGGTTACAAAAAGCAGATAAAAGGGTTGAATTTCAGGGATTACCTGCCCGGATTTGCTGGCTGGGAATGGGCGAACGTGAAAAGGCAGGTGTCATTTTCAATAACCTCGTGAGGGACGGAAAGGTCAAAGCTCCGATCGTGATTGGCCGCGACCATCTCGATTGTGGATCAGTGGCTTCCCCGAACAGGGAGACTGAAAAAATGAGGGATGGCAGCGATGCGGTTTCCGACTGGCCTTTGCTCAACCTGATGGCCAACACAGGCGGCGGAGCAACATGGGTCTCCTTCCACCATGGTGGCGGTGTTGGGATGGGATATTCGCAACATGCTGGTATGGTGATTGTTGCCGATGGGACTGATCGTGCCGAAACCTGTATTCGCAGGGTTTTGTTCAACGATCCGGCCATGGGAATTTTCAGGCACAATGATGCCGGATACCCTAAAGCCCAGGACAATATGGAAACCTTTCAACTCGGGTTCAAATGAAGAATATTGGCAATTCAAGTGCGAATCCAATAACCCTGTAAGGGTTCCCTCAAAATAACCGTGGGTTTCAACCCATGGAACATGACTGATAAAATATGAACGGCACCAAAATAATAGGCCCCTTTTCCCAACTCCTTACAATGGACCATCTTCCATTGAAAGGTTCTCTGAGTGACAGTCAATTGGAGATAATTCCAAGTGCAGGTATTTTCGTCTGTGAGGGACAAATTGTTGAAACAGGACTTTTCAGTCAGCTCTGTTCAACATTTGAAGATCTTGTTGACATCGAATACATTGACAAAGAAATGGTTGCAATGCCCGGAATGATCGACCCTCACACCCATATCTGTTGGGCAGGAAGCCGGGCAAACGATTATGCGTTGCGGTTAGCAGGTAAAAGCTATCTCGAAATTGCCCGAACCGGTGGAGGGATCATGAATACGGTCATAAAAACGAGGGATGCAACTGCGAATGAATTGGAGGCCTTGCTCACCGAACGCGCCATGCACCACCTGCGAAACGGTGTGACAACAATAGAAGTCAAAAGTGGTTACTGTTTAAATACTTCAGGTGAGCTTAAACTGTTGGAAGCGAGCAACTCCGTCAACCAGCAGATTTCAGTTGACCTGATCCCTACCTGTCTGGCAGCTCATATTAAACCATCAGATTTCCAATTCAGCAATTCTGATTATTTGGCAAATATTGTTGAAGAATTGCTTCCTGAACTTAAAAGACGAAACCTCACAAACCGTGTGGACATATTCATTGACGAAGGTGCATTTTCGACCAGAGAAGCCTTTGACTATCTGACGAAGGCCAAACAACTGGGTTTTGATCTGGTGATCCATGGCGAGCAGTTTACTTCAGGAGGGGTTGCACTTGCGTGCAGTTTGGGTGCTGCTTCTGTTGATCATCTCGAAGCCATTAAAGATCATGAAATACAACTTCTGGCAGCTTCAGATGTGGTAGCTGTTGCCTTGCCCGGCGCTTCCCTGGGCCTGGGTTGTCAATTCGCACCTGTCCGAAAGTTATTGGATGCGGGTTGTGCACTAGCCATCGGCTCTGACTGGAACCCAGGTTCGGCACCAATGGGCGACCTTTTGCTTCAAACCTCAATTATAGGTATCTTTGAAAAAATGACCATGGCCGAATCGCTTGCGGCAATTACGGTTAGGGCTGCTGCTGCCCTGGGTTTGAACGACAGGGGAATTTTAAAGAAAGGTTATCTTGCTGATTTTATTGGTTTTCCTGTTTCCGATTACAAGGAGATACTGTACAACCAGGGGAGTTTAAAACCCTCAATGGTCTGGAAGAGGGGGGACAATAAAATGAAGGAATGAAAAATTTGAAAATGAGAAAATTTGAAAATTTGAAAATTTGAAAATTAAAATGAACAATAATTCATAATCTTAATTCAGAAGTGTGATCGACTTAAGAGTGTGATCAAAAGCACCAGAGGTGCGAAATATTGGTAGAAAAGAATTTATTCCATTGGAGCGGCGCAATCAAAAGGTTATTCAAGGATCAGACCATCAATGCGCCGCAAGGAGCAAAATTTCCTTCGTACGGAGGGATGAAAGGGATTCGAAAAATCGTTACAAACGACAAACCATTAACCACTCGTTACAAACGAGGGGGATCAGGTTTAAAACCTTAAGTGGTTTGGAAATTTGTAAATCAGGAAAACGGAGACGAAATAATGAAGGAATTAAAAAATTAAAGAATTTGAAAATTAGCACAAGAGATGACTAATTTTAAGGATTACGATCAATCTTCTAGGCAGACAAATACACCGTAGGTGTTAAACTATTGTAGAAGAAATCGAATTCCCCGACTAGGCGGTGCAATCAGACAGTTGTTCAAAGCACAAACCATCAATGCACCGCAAAGAGCAAGGTTCGAATTTTAAAGAAATAAGAATAATCGTTACAAACAACTAACCCCTCTCCGATGAATCGGAGCTGGCTGTTGCAAACCAGGGGGATTATTATTCAAAAATTAAAAATATCGAAATATAATCATATTCAACTATCTATTAGTTATTTATCATATGAAACAACTTATCGAATGTGTCCCGAATTTTTCAGAGGGGCGTGACCTTCCAATTATCAAACAGATTACCGATGCTATCGAAAACGTAAAAGGGATCCGGTTGCTGAACGTCGATCCCGGACATGCCACCAACCGGACGGTTGTCACCTTTGTGGGAGAACCGGAACAGGTTGTGGAAGCCGCCTTTCAAGGCATTAAACGGGCTTCGGAACTTATCGATATGCGTTTTCACAAAGGAGAACACCCTCGTTTCGGGGCGACAGATGTCTGCCCACTCGTCCCGATTTCAAATATTACGATGGAGGAAACAGCAGAGTATGCCCGTCAATTGGCCAAAAGAGTTGGTAACGAATTAAATATATCTGTCTATTGCTACGAATTTTCAGCCTTTGAAGAGAAAAGGCGTAGCCTTGCGAATTGCCGTGCCGGTGAATACGAAGGATTGACAGAGAAACTAAAATCTCAAGAATGGAAACCCGATTTTGGCCCTTCGACCTTGAATGTGCGGTCAGGGGCTTCGGCGATTGGTGCAAGGAATTTCCTGATTGCCTACAATGTCAACTTGAATACCACCTCGGTCCGGTTGGCCAATTCAATTGCGTTCGATGTACGTGAAGCTGGGCGTATCTTGCGGGATGGTGATCCCATTACTGGAAAGATTATTACAGATGAACTTGGAGAGCCTGTCAGGATTCCCGGTACCTTAAAGAAAGTAAGGGCAATCGGATGGTTCATCAAAGAATATGGGATTGCGCAAATATCAATGAACCTGACAGATATAGAAATTACCCCCATTCATCTGGCATTTGACGAAGTTTGTGAAAGGGCCCACGACCGTGGCATTAGGGTAACAGGATCTGAGCTGATCGGGATGATCCCTTTACAGGCCATGCTCGATGCAGGCAAATATTTCCTTCAGAAGCAGCACCGCTCTTCGGGGATATCCGATCGGGAAATCATTAAAATAGCCATCAAATCATTGGGACTTGATGAATTGGCCCCATTTGACCCCGACAAAAGGATCATTGAATACTTAATGTTGGAAAAGAACAATAACCTGGTTAATTTGTCATTGGCTGATTTTGCCCACGAAACGGCTTCAGATTCCCCGGCTCCTGGCGGAGGTTCGGTGGCAGCAACTATTGGAGCACTTGGGGCAGCCTTGGGAACCATGGTGGCGAACCTTACTGCCCATAAACGGGGTTATGACGATCGCTGGGAAGAATTTTCCGACTGGGCTGAAAAAGGGAAAGCTTACTATGAAGAATTGTTGAAATTGGTTGATCAGGATACCGAGGCTTTTAACCAGATCATGGAGGCTTATAAACTTCCAAAAGCAACTAAAAAAGATGTTATTGTCCGAAAAAATGCGGTTCAATTGGCAACAAAAAACGCGATTGAGATCCCGTATAAGGTAATGCAAACCGCTTACCAGTCTATGGAAGTCATTGAATCAATGGCAAATATAGGCAATCCAAATTCGGTTACGGATGCCGGAGTTGGGGCATTGTGTGCCACTGCGGCTGTTTCGGGAGCATACCTGAATGTTCTAATCAATGCCAGCGGGTTCACTGATAAATCAGCAATCAGTGAATTGTTATCGCAATCAGAATTGATTGAACGTCAAGCAAAAGAAAGGTGCGAAAAGATCCAGTTGATCGTTCGGACGAAAATTGATCAAATGAAATAAATTCAGATTTATTGATGAAACAATCTACCGAGCAACTTCCTGTTTACAGCCTCCAGAACTTCAGTTCACCGGAGCGCAAGACCCAGCAATTTCAGGTGGAGGTTTTTGATGCAAACCGTCATTTCAGCGTGAAATACCCCCATCGGCATGATTTTTTTGAGGTCCTTTTCCTCCTTAAAGGATCAGGTTATCATGTGATCGATGGCAATAAATATGAAATCAAACCGCCATGCGTCTTCTTTATGTCGCCAGGACAAGCGCATAAGTTGGAACTGTCCCTTGATATAGAAGGGTTTATATTTATCTTTACATCCGATTTTTACCAGCTCAACCGCAGCAACCAGAACAATCTGATCGAATTTCCGTTTTTCTACACCATCCATCAGGATAACCCACCTTTGTTGTTGAAAAATGGAAACGATGTCCGTTTCCTGGAGATGCTGTTCAGGCAAAGCATTACCGAAATGGACAATACCGGGGAATATACTTTCGATTTGCTACGTACAATACTTGAACTAATCCTCACAACATGTGCTGCCCGTTACGAAATAATTGAGAACCTGTTGAACAATAGAAAGGGTCAAATCATTGTCAAAAAGTTCTTTCATCTGATCGAGGAAAACAACCAGAAAAAACTTCTGCTGGGCGATTATGCCAACATGATCGGTGTGACACCAAACCACCTCACACAGACCGTTAAATTGCTCACCGGAAAGACGTCTTCCCAGATTATCAAGGCAAAACAACTGCTCGAAATCAAACGGTTGCTGTTCCATTCAAACCTGAGCGTGACGGAAATTGCCAATCAGTTCAATTTTGAGGACCAATCGTATTTCACAAAGTTCTTTAAACGTGAAACCGGCATGACACCAATAAGATATCGTTCGGAGACTTTGAAGTAACGGGCAAAATTACCAATGAACAAACAAGGGTATCTTACTGTTATTTAGTGTATCTATCGGAATGACGATATTTATTGAAATTGAAATCCATGAATATTACCTAAAATAGTCAGTTTTTTCCATCTTTTTACGGTAAATATTCTTTTGCTTTGCAGAATCAAATAGAAAGCTTTAATAAACACAATAAAAAACATTAAAATGGCAAATTATTTCAGTTCCCTTCCTTTAAGGCTCAAGATTGAAGAGCTTGGAAAATGTGACTTCATGGATCAGTCGGAATTCGCCGATGGCGTAAAAAAATTGATTGGAAAAAAATTGGTTGTGCTAGGTTGCGGTGCCCAGGGACTTGCCCAGGGTTTGAACCTGCGCGACAGCGGATTGGACGTATCGTATGCTTTGCGCAAAATCGAAATCGATGAAAAACAGATCTCCTATATCAATGCCACCGAAAACAAGTTTGAAGTAGGGACATTTGAAGAGATGATCCCAAAGGCTGACCTTGTATTGAACCTTACACCCGATAAATACCATACACCTGTTGTAAATCAGGCTGTTCCATTGATGAAACATGGGGCGTGCCTCTCCTATTCGCACGGTTTTAACATCGTTGAAGAGGGGATCGACATCCGCAAGGACATTACAGTAATCATGGTTGCCCCAAAATCTCCGGCATCGGAAGTAAGGGCTGAATTTTTACGCGGATTTGGTGTTCCTACGCTGATCGCCGTTCACCGCGACAACGACCCCAATGGGGATGGTTTCGAAATCGCAAAAGCTTATTGTGCCGGTACAGGTGGCCATAAAGCAGGTGTATTGAAATCATCCTTTGTTGCAGAGGTAAAATCAGACCTTATGGGCGAGCAGACCATCCTTTGTGGTGTGTTGCAAACAGCTTCAATCCTGTGTTTCAATAAGATGGTTGAAAAAGGAATTGATCCTGGCTATGCTTCCAAACTGATCCAGTATGGTTGGGAAACAACTACCGAAGCTTTAAAATTGGGTGGTATTACACATATGCTGGACCGTTTGTCAAATCCGGCCAAAATCGAAGCTTTCAAATTATCGGAAGAACTGAAAAAGATCATGCGTCCCCTTTATGAGCATCATATGGACGATATTATGGACGGAACCTTCTCCTCTACCATGATGGTTGACTGGAAAGCCGGTGACAAAAATCTGTTGGCCTGGAGGGCTGAAACGGGCGAAACAGCATTTGAGAAAACCCCTGCTGGCAATATGGTGATTACCGAACAGGAATATTTCGACAATGGTACTTTGATGGTTGCCTTTATCAAAGCTGGTGTCGAACTCGCTTTTGAAGTGATGTGCGAAGCTGGTATCAAAGCTGAATCAGCATACTACGAATCGCTGCACGAAACCCCGTTGATTGCCAATACGATTGCCCGTAAGAAATTGTTCGAAATGAACCGTGTAATTTCCGATACTGCAGAGTATGGCTGTTACCTGTTCGATCATGCAGCAAAACCATTGTTGGCTGAATTTATGTCAAAAATTGAAACCAATGTTCTTGGCAAGAACTTCAACGAAGGTATCAGCAACCATGTTGACAACCTTGAATTGATCAAGGTAAATGAAGCGATCCGCTACCATGAAGTTGAGATCGTCGGTGAAGAGTTGCGCGAAGCGATGGAAGCAATGAAAGCGATTATCTAAAGTATTGATATTGAATTAAATAATAAAGCCCTGTCATATGATGGGGCTTTTTATTTAACTAAACATTTTGTTGAGCAATAACAATATATCATTTCTTACAATATCGTAGTCCACAAATAGTGACGGTGGTAGCTGATGAGCCAGACTATTTTTCCAAGCCGCTCTCAAACTTCGATCTTTCGATGGGTTGATCAATTGATCAATACCTGTAAATGATAATCCCTTAAATATCATCTTTTTATGAAAAGCATTAATAACTGCTGAATAATTAATGTCTTGACAGTTACGGGAGAGGTACCAAATATCAAATAAATCCCTTGGAGCGCTATAGGATCTTTGAATAAGTGCACGAATCTTCTCTGAAAGGATTTCTTCAATAGAATAACAAGATATAAGGTTTGGATTTATTACTATTTGATCTGAATAGCCATGATGTATGGTTCTTAGTACCGATGGAAAAACTAAGATTTCATAAAGAATAATCTCGATTTTTACACTTGTTAGCCAGCGATCTGGTGAGGGTGGATTCTCACTTTTGGAATGGTCTGATCCCCAAAATTTAACAATGGCGGCAAAACCCGTTAATTCATTGTTGAATTTTAACGGTTTAAGTGAAGTAATATGGGTAAGGAGGCCAGCATTGGCATTGACCTGAATACAAATTGATTCTAAATGTTTCCTGATAAACTGAAACGATGATGATCGGCTTGTAAAGTCTAAGTCTTCAGAAAATCGATATTCAGGTAACCAGCATTTTCGTAAACAAGTTCCTCCCTTGAAAACCAAGGTATCCCTTAGTGTTTGGTCAGAATAAATGGCAGCCAGAAAGTGTCCCAAAGCCCAATCTTTGTCTATGGTACTTTTTGGTATTTGCTGCGCTTCAGCATGAATGGCAACCTCTTTTTGAAGGATCATATTATCATTTGTCTTAAATGGAAGATAATACTTGTTTGATATTCATATTCATGCATAATTTCCATGAACCCAAAGGTTCTCCTGCCCGATCTCCCATGGGGTCAAACAAATCATAAGAAGAATTGACTTCAGATTTTGCATAGCTGATAAAAGACTTCATCCCTTTTTTATCCGCCAATTCAGCAACAAGGCCCATACGCTTTAAGGCAGCTTTGTTGTGAACAGCCTTACTATATGTTATAAGCTTATCAGCCGAAAGGTTTGCCGAAATAAAAGACCTGATAAGTTCTTCGAAACCACCGGAATAGGCTGGCAGATCAAAACAATCGACTATGGTCTTTTCTATATCTGTTATACGAAAAGCGTTGTTGCCATATCCTTGGGTCGTAATACCGATAATTTTACCGGAAGGTATTTGTATAAATTTATAGGAAGTGCTTAGTACAGTTTTATTCTGCTTATTATGGGTGGTCTGGATAAAAATCAAATTAGGAAATCTGGATGTAAGGCCATGGATATTAAGGGCTGACCAATAAGCTACTGCACCATCATTTACCAAAAAACAACCAATTACATTATCGTTGCGAAAATTCGACCGGCAGTATTTCCCCCTTTCAAGTCTCGACAGAAATCCCTTGGTTTCAAGATTTTCAAGAATTGAATTGATGTTTGAAAACTTTTCATTGACCAACGATTCGATCTCTTTCAATCGGAAGATTTCAATTTCAAAATCATCAAGCAACCGAATAAACCTCTGTTGTTCAACGGATAAATTGAGCGTATGATAAATTCTCGACATTGCTTTTTATTTAATTATAAGGGGTAATTATTGCCCCTTATACTAATGCGATAAATAATGCAAATATAAAGGGCATTTAAGTCATAAGCAATATTACACCTGCATATTTTTAATTCATTATACGAATTAAAAATCTTTTGAAATTAAAATGGTCTTTTCTAACAATCGTTGCAAACTAAAAACCTTAAACCCCACGTTACAAACACGGGGGATTGTAGTTTTGAAAATTCAAATATACTTTGAGCACAATCATATACTTCTCAGGAATTATGTTGTTGTATAACAAATGATTAACTCATAAAACACAAATAAAATCAATAAGTTGTATAAAATTGATCTATGAGCTGCTATACAAAGGCAGAATATTGGTCCAAGAATTTGTATAGACTTGAAAGGGGAAAAGGTTAAGAGAAAAAAGGGGAGGCACACAGTTTACCTTAGTATCATTCAACGTATACCACCCTTACGATCAACAATCTGATTCGATCTTTAGCGGAAAGATAATATTTGGAAGTTGGTTTAGTTCAACAACCAATCAGGATTGGTGAGCATTTGTAAGTTTCCTGGTGAGCATTGGTGTATAGAACACTCACCAGGAAACTATAACCATAGTAGTCTATACAAATTCAATTCTTATATCTGGATCTGTCAGAGGATGAATAAGAACTGGCGATTTTCGTCCTTCTCTGGTTACATAAACACCGCCATGATCCCAATTAAAACCACTAACTATTCCAAAAGGGTTTTCATTTCTTCCCTTCAACCGAACTTTATCACCAACTTTGAATTTCAATAAAAACTCGGATACAGGATTTTTGTACATCAATTCCCTCCTTTGAAGTTCCGGAGTGCTAAAACCTTTACCAGGATGATAATAAAATTTTAGTTTCTCCAATCTTTTATCTATATTTTCTATCAATGGATTAACTTCAAGATGAACCTCATTTTCGATTCTTAAAAATTCAGCATTAAATGTTGGCATGATTCCAGAAACATCTTCATTATTCGATATTTTTTCTAAAATATTAAAACGGTTATTCAACTCATCAAGTAAAACCTTTTTTTTTCGATCATACTCTGATTTATCGATTTTTGCTAGTTCTACTCGTTGATCCCATAATCGAGTAAATTCCTCTTCAATTTCTTGAACTTTATCAATTTGTTTATTCAACCAACGATTAATATGGTCTGAATGCTCTTGATCATTATTCATCTTCATCCTCCTCATCAAATTCGTCATCATCATTGTCATCATCATCATTCTCCCCATAGTGATTATCCATTTTGGAGGACCAATCATCGGCTTCGCGTTCAAGGTGATCCATATATTCCATTGGATCTTTAAAACCATCTTCTAACATACCTTCAGAAAATCTACTCATTGGTAACTTTGTTAAGATTAATTTTTCATAAAAATACTAATATATTCAATTGACTAGTGTAAATAATTGTATGATTTTCTTTTAAAATATTCTTCGTACAATTTTTTCTTCAATCCAATTTGTTTTTGGGTCTTATAACAAATGAATATGAATAATAATAAAATATCATATTCCTTTAATGCACTATTGTCACCACTCTAACAATCGAACAATCGGCTTCGATCTTTAAAGCAAAAGTAAATATCTAGAATTCAGTATTTTGCAAAATCCAACATAAAATAGAGCGGTTTGCAATGGTGGAAATTGAAAAATTTGATACCATTCAAGTTGAACAGTGGGATCTTGCTCTATGGTTGCCAAATGGATCGGGCAGGTTTCGCAGTTCAGACCACAATACGCAATCATGGTTTTCATTTTGAACAGACTTTAGATTGGTGAAACAAACTCTTTCAGATTATAAACGGAACAAACCGTTTTGTCCGATTCATGTATTCAACATATTGTTTTCCAAAGTATTGCATACATTCCTTTTCGTCTGCTATTGCAGTCAGGAAAAGAAACAAAGTTGAAAAGCAGGATATGATCAATGTTTCAAAGGTGATGTTCTTCAGACAAATGCCCCAAGTTAGAAGGAACAATGATGAATACAGCGGATGACGGATGTATTTAAAAATCCCGGTATCCACAAGTCTGGAGGTTTGTTCAAATTGGTAAAGGCCTTCTTCATTACGTTCTTTATTTGGTTTACCCATTTTTTTAAGGAGAAGAGCCCCCGAAATAACGAAATAAATGGAAATAAATAGAAATAGCCATGAAAATAACTGCCTTATTATGAATGGATTATCAAACCAATGTTTAATATTGGTTACGAGAAGCCAGAGGATACACTCCCAACTGAAAAAGCGGTAAAAACCATGGGTGCCAAAACGAAAGAGGGTCTTCCTTGAAATGAAGATGACCGGCATACTTAAAATTACAAAAATCAAAATACGGTTCATTTTTGCAGATTTAAGAAATTCTATCTATTCTATTGACTTATCGAAGTTCCATGGGAATGCATGACCTTGTCGGTATAGGCTAAAATAAGTGCCGAAATCAGGAAAACCAGGTGAATGGCTACCTGCATAATGGCATCCTGCAAAGGGATATTGTGAATGTCGATAAATGTTTTCAAAAGGTGGACTCCTGAAATGCTGACAAGGGAGATGATCAATTTAATCTTTAATGTACTGGCGTTGATCTTCATCAGCCAGTCAGGCTTGTCTTCATGGCCATCAAAATCAATTTTGCTCACAAATGTTACGTACCCTCCAATAAAAACCACCACCAATAAATTGATCACCATAGATATATCAATCAGTCCCAGAACCGACAACATGATCGTATTTTCGGCCATCACAGAAAAATCAGAGACAAGGTGCCACAGCTGGATCATAAACTTAATGGCATACATGATGGAGGCAACAATAAGTCCCAAATAAACAGGCATTTGCAACCAGCGGCTCCAGAAAATAAACTTTTCTATCTTCTTTTCAATCACTTCCATATTATTGTGAATTAATATTCAATGGTTTTTTTCGAAAGATAACAAATAAATCGTTTTTATCCTTTTATTGCCCAACGAAGCTTGGCCGAACGCGCACGGGGATTTGTGTTGCACTCCTCCGCGGTTGGCCGGATGGGATCGGGGGCAATTTCGCTGTAAAACCCACCTCGGAAATAGGTTTGAAACGATTTCTTAACACGCCGGTCTTCACCGGAGTGAAATGAAAGGATTGCAACCCGTCCTCCCGGAGCCAGGGCATAAGGGAGCTTTTCCAAAAATTTGTCGAGTGCCCCAAATTCGTCGTTCACTTCGATCCGAAGTGCCTGGAAACACCGTTGGCAGGATTTTTTTACCTCCTCTTTTCGGTCGTTAACAGGTAGAAAAACAAGTGCCTCATTGATAATATTTTGCAATTGTTTTGTTGTTTCAATGGGGATTCCTTTTGCCAGCGTGTCCCGGATGGCCTTTGCAACCGGTTCGTAATGGGGTTCATCAGAATTTACGACAAGCAATTCCTGCAGTTTCTGCAAAGAAATGGATTTTAACAAGGCAGATGCGGGTTTTCCGCTTTGGGGATTCAGCCTTAGGTCCAAAGGACCATCAACCTTAAACGAAAATCCGCGGTCAGGATTATCAATTTGCATCGACGAAACGCCCAGATCGGCAAGTACAAAATTCAGTGGTCCTGCTTCATCGGCAATCTGATCGATTTCGGAAAAATTCATTTTCTTGATTGTCAGGACATCCGATCCATAACCGTATGAAGCGAGGCGTTCCCTTGTGCGGGGCAGTTCAAAGGGATCAACATCGGTAGCATAAAGGTGTCCGCCAGGAACAAGGCATTTCAAAATCTCAAGGCTATGGCCGCCATAACCAAGTGTGGCATCCAATCCAACCTGTCCGGGGGCAATTTTGAGAAATTCCATAATTTCGTTCACACAAATTGAGCGGTGCATCCCAGCAGGGGTACGCCCCTGCTGCATCACTTTTGCAATGTCATCGGCATATTGCTCCGGTTGCAACTCCTTGTACTTTTCTTTAAAGGATTTGGGGTGAGTGCCATTATACCTAACACGGCGGGCCGGTTTTGGTTGATGATCTTCCATAGTATATATTCAAATTCAATAATTTATCAATCAGCTATATTTCAATATTTTAAAGAAATATTCCTAATTCATGGGGTTCGTATCTACTTTAATGGTTGGCTCAAAGAAAGGCTTTGATCTCCAGAATATTCATATAAGCTAAATCCAAAAACCTCCATTTCTGGATTGGACATTTGCAGACCATTCTGCGAAATGGTATTTAATCGGTTAAATGCTAATACCGCAATTATTACGGATGGCGCATTTGGTTTTTTGTTAAAGAAACAACACCGCTTTTCATCAAAACCATCGGAGAATGTTCTAATTGTGGAAACAGCCATCAAATCAAAGAGTGATGATTTTAATTGACTGATCGCTTTCTCCCTCTTCCCTTGTTGAAGACCATACGAATTAATAAATGAATCAACATATTTTGGCAAGGTATCTGTAAGTTCATTCAATAAAAAATATTGAGGGGAATCGGTGTAAACGATCAAATCGCACTTTTTCCTGTTCTGACAGAACGACTGAGGTAATGTATCGATAAAAGCCTCATAATTAAGCATGTTAACCAGTAAGGAATTTGTGTTTTTGTATTTAGCTATGCCATCTCCATTATTAGGATAAATTAGATTGACATCATCTTTAAGTTCAAAATAGGATAAATTAGTTGCCTTTTTTAGAATGCCCGAAGCAACTGGCAATCCATAATACGAAGTAAAATCATTTCGAAGCAGTGTTTCCATAAGTTATTCAATCGCATTATATTGGTCGTAAATGGAATTAATCGTCTCTGAAAGAAGATTGGTATTCACCAACTTCTCATTTTGAACGATCAAATCTTCAAGTCCACCATCAATGACATGATATACTGCCAGGTTTCCAAATTCTATACTTACTTCTTTGCCATTTGCTTTCTTTTCGGATCGTTTGATTAGAAGATTCAGATAATTAATAATATATGGGCTGTGGGTTGAAAGAATAAGCTCCACCTTGTTTTTGTTTTCAACAAAACAGACTGACAATAAATCACTTATCAATTGACACTGTGCATCAGGATAAAGGCTTAGTTCAGGTTCTTCGATATGAATGAATATTTTTTTATTGATTTCGCCCAGATTTTTAATAGGTTTAAAAGCTGTTAACCTATCTGTATTGGATAAATAGGACAATACGGAACGGTTAAATGCTTCTTCAAAAGAAAAATACTTTGAGAAATATTTCGGAATAAGCAATACGGGGACAGAGTTTTGGGTACCGGATGAACTATTTTTCAAATCAATTTCAAAAACCTCTTTCCCTTTTGAGGATATTGAGTATTTCTTTTGCGCTCCGGATTTTTTAACGCCAAATTTGACATCCAAAAAGCTCATATCCATGTCTTTGATAAATTCTGTTGCCAAATCAAAGTCACCAAAAACCTCATGAAAATAGTACCCCAGATAACCACCAGTAAATGACGCACCTTTATCTGCCCAAAGTGGAATAACGTTTCTGGTTTCGGAGATAAAACTGATTTTATTGAAACAAATATCTTCAGCCCTGACATCAGAGTTGATCTTAATGTTTAGGGATGATTTATTCTTTGTCAGTTTGATTTCATAGATCTGACCAGATTTTGATTTGGCTGTATAGATTATCTCAGTGTCCGTTTTAATGTATTTCTCGAACCCGCAATTTCTTATATAAGTATCCATTCTGTATCTGAATGGCGATTTTGAGATCTCACTGTGTTTCAGATAGGACCGGATATTGTGCATTTTGTATAGCCATCTGCACAATGCGATTACCTTCATAATCGTACTTTTTCCACTTCCTGATTCACCAATAAACACAGTAAAAGGTTTAATACTGTCAATTTTGATATCTTTTAATGGCCCAAAATTTCTTATCCAAATTGATTCCATCATTTTGTTAATCTATTAGTTCTCAAAAGTAAATAATATTTTCAACAAGAAGATCTGTTTCCAGTCAAAGGTCTCCACCGATTTTAAGCAAACTCTTTCCAAACAAAACAATCCTTACCAAAATCTTCATTAATAAAATGTGGAGCCTCTTTAAACAATCCAAATACCGAAGAGCCGCTGCCCGACATGGCTGCATAAACAGCTCCCATGTTCAGCAATTTGGATTTTAGTTCGGCGATTTCAGGATAGATCTGGAAAACAGAAGGTTCAAAATCGTTGAAAACAGATTCCTGCCATTTTTCGGGTGATTGGTGGATTGCTTCAGGTAATGGAAAAGTAGGAATTGCTGGTTTAATGTTTGAATAGGCCTCTTTGGTCCCAACACCAAACTGTGGTTTGACTAAAAGAAGATAGTACCCTTTCAGGCTAACCTCGATTGCGCTCAATTTTTCGCCTATTCCGCTTGCAAACATGGGCCGGTTTTCAAGAAAGAAAGAGCAATCGGCACCCAACTGTAGGGCGTATCTTTTAAGTTGATCGATTGTCAGGCTCAGTTCAAAAAAATCATTCAGCCCTTTTAATAAAAAAGCAGCATCCGAAGAGCCTCCTCCGAGGCCGGCACCAAATGGGATAACTTTGTGCAAATGAATGTCGAGGCCAGGAAGTGAATGGTCTGCTGCCAGCAATCGATAAGCTTTCACCACAATATTATCCTCCGGATCAACATCCAGCAGGAGACCCGAACTTGTAAAGTTGATTTTATTGTGCTTATTTTCAATGAATTCCAGACCATCCTTTAATCCGATCGGATAAAAAACCGTTTCAAGTTCGTGATAACCATCTTCCCGCTTTCGCAAGATGTTCAGTCCGAGATTGATTTTAGCATTTGGGAACAAGATCATGGCGGGGGATTATTAGTTGGAAATTCGCAGTGAATTGAACACATAGGGCAAAGGGCAGGGGGCGGGGTGCTGGGGAAACGGAGACCGGAGACCGGAAAAGGGAAAGAGTTCCAGAAATATGGAATGGTTCCATTTTTCCTGTTTCAGTGTCCGGTCTCCTGTCTCCGTTTCTTCCGTTTCCCTACTTATAATTTTCCAGCGGTTCGCAGGTACAGAACAGGTTCCTGTCACCCCAAGCATTGTCAACACGGCCTACAGGTACCCAAAACTTGTTTTCCCGAAGCCATTCAAGCGGATAGGCAGCTTTTTCGCGAGAATAGGAGTGTTCCCAGTTGTTTGCAGTCAGCATCTCCGCAGTATGGGGAGCATTCTTCAAAACGTTGTCCTCATAATCGGCAACCCCGGTTTCGACCTCTTTGATCTCGTCAAAAATAAGGTTCATGGTTTCCACAAAACGATCCAGTTCCTCTTTTGATTCACTTTCGGTCGGTTCGACCATCAAAGTCCCATGAACGGGAAAAGAGAGGGTTGGGGCATGGAACCCATAATCCATCAAACGTTTGGAAATGTCAGTTTCCGTAATTCCTGAGGCAGTTTTCAGGTGGCGACATTCCAGTATCATCTCATGGGCCACACGTCCATTTTCGCCAGTATATAAAATCCCGTAATTGTCTTTCAAACGGGCTGCAATGTAGTTGGCGTTCAGAATGGCAATTTTGGTTGCTTCCGTCAGGCCATCGGCACCCAGCATTTTGATGTAGCCGTAGGTGATGGTCAATACAGAGGCACTTCCCCATGGTGCTGCCGAAACCGCATGGATCCCCACATGACCATTGTTCATAACGGGATGGGCAGGCAAAAATTCGACAAGGTGCTGAGCAACACAGATCGGACCAACTCCTGGACCGCCTCCACCATGCGGAATCGCAAATGTCTTGTGCAGGTTCAGGTGACAAACATCCGCACCTATCCGGCTTGGATTGGTAAGCCCAACCTGCGCATTCATATTGGCACCGTCCATATAAACCTGTCCACCAAACTGGTGGATAATTTTGCACATTTCGGTAATCGATGATTCAAAAACCCCGTGTGTGGAAGGATAGGTGACCATGAAACAGGATAGATCATGTTGAAACTCCTCAGCTTTTACCCTGAGTGCGTCTAAGTCAATATTTCCGCGTTCATCACAGGGTACAACCACTACTTTCATACCAGCCATGACCGCACTTGCAGGATTTGTACCATGGGCAGAAGATGGGATAATCGCCACGTTACGGTGGCCTTCACCCCGGCTTTTGTGGTATTCCCTGATAACCAGCAAACCAGCATATTCGCCGGCTGCGCCAGAGTTGGGTTGCAAGGAAATATCGGCAAAACCCGTAATCTCAGCCAGGTCGCGCCGAAGCTCTTCCATCAATTCGTGATATCCCATAGCCTGGTTCTTTGGTACATAGGGATGTATCCCATTGAATTCTATCCAGCTAAGAGGCAACATTTCTGTTGCAGCATTGAGCTTCATTGTACACGAACCCAGAGAAATCATAGAGTGGACCAATGAAATATCTTTCTTTTCAAGACGTTTGATGTAGCGTGCCATCTCGGTTTCGGAACGGTATTGACTGAATACTTTCTGCTTCAGAAATTGAGAATTCCTTTGGAACAAGGCTTCAATTGACTGGTTGTCTGGAATTGAATGGATTACAGGCACAGGTTTATTCGCGGCTTTGGCAAAAACTTCAAGTATCCAGTTAATGTCTTCAATATTGGTTGTTTCATCGATACTTAAACCCACCTGCCCATTCGGGAAATAGCGGAAATTCATTTCAAGATCGAGCGACAACCATTCGATATCCTCACGTTTAACATGCCGGGGCAGGTCAATCCTGATCGTATCGAAATAATTCCGGTTTACCTGAGTATAACCCAATTTTGAAATCTCTGTCGATAAAAGACAAGCAATATTATGTACTCTATCAGCGATCGCTTTAATTCCTTCAGGTCCGTGATAAATCGCATACATCCCTGCCATTGTAGCAAGAAGAGCCTGGGCTGTACAGATATTTGAAGTTGCTTTTTCCCTTTTAATATGCTGTTCGCGGGTTTGCAGTGCCATCCTAAGGGCATTTTTCCCGTTGACGTCCTTTGAAACACCGATGATCCTTCCCGGAAGGTCGCGTTTGTATTCGTCACGGGTAGCAAAGAATGCTGCAATAGGGCCACCATATCCCATCGAAACGCCAAAACGTTGTGAAGATCCAAAAACAATATCCGCGCCCCATTCACCCGGAGGTGTCAACAAGGCAAGTGCCAATAGGTCGGTTGCAACAGCTATTTTGCAGCCTTTTTGCTGAACGGTTTTTGTGAAAGTCGAATAATCTTCTATAACACCATCAGAGTTTGGATACTGCAAAATTGCACCAAACCAGTTTTCACCAACCACTGCCTCTTTAAAATTGCCAATTCTCAATTCGATTCCTAGTGGTTCTGCCCTCGTGATCAAAACATCCAAAGTTTGGGGCCAAATCATTTCGTCAACAAAACAGACATTTGCACCAGCTTTTTCCTGTGCCCTCGAACGAAGTGCGTACATCATGTGCATTGCTTCGGCAGCAGCCGTCGCTTCATCCAACAATGAGGCATTTGCCAGCGGCATCGATGTCATTTCGCAAACCATTGTCTGAAAATTCAAAAGTGCTTCCAACCTGCCTTGAGATATCTCGGCCTGGTAAGGTGTGTAGGAGGTGTACCAAACAGGATTCTCCAAAATATTGCGAAGAATGACCGCTGGTGTGATCGTGTCGTACCACCCCATTCCAATATAAGTATTGAAAACTTTATTTTTCTTGGCCAGTTTCAGGATTTTTCGGTAATACTCACGTTCGGTGAGACCATTGGGGAGGTCCAACGGCTTTTCGAGCCTGATATTTGCCGGAACTGTCTGATCGATCAACTCATCAAGGGTTTTAACCCCCACAACTTTCAACATCTCCTGAATATCTGGTTCACGTGGTCCTATGTGTCGGCCTACAAAAGTATCTATTGCCATTTTAATTGTACTTTAACGATTTACGGGTGCAATTTTAAAACCTTTCACCGGGATAAAATATGATTTTTTTTACATGAACAACGATCATTTAAGGAACGGATTGTCCCTTTTTTCGTCACCGATTGTCGTTTCCAGGCCATGCCCACAAAAAACTTCGACATCGAGTGGCAAAACCATCAGCTTTCCTAAGATTCCCGAAATCAATTGGGTATGATTTCCTTTTGGAAGATCGGTACGACCCACTGAACCATTGAATAAAATATCTCCTGCAATTAACAGACGATCAATTTCAGAATAGAAAGCGACTCCTCCCGGTGAATGTCCCGGAACATAAATAACTTTCAAAGTGGAATTACCGAAAGTGATAACATCCCCATCTTCAAAGAAATGACCTGATTTGGGAGGTTTCGGCATAGGCATACCAAACATCATCGCCTGATTTGCAGCCTGTTCCACCAGAAAGTTGTCCTCCTTGTGAATTTCGCACTTTAAACCCCAGGTCTTCTCCACAAAACCATTCCCCATCAGATGGTCGAAATGGCCGTGTGTATTGAGCAATTTCACAGGCTTCAAATGATTGGTTTCGATAAAGGATTTTAGTTGCTGTTCCTCCTGGGGATAAAAACAGGCAGCATCGATGATCACACATTCAAGGGTATCGTCCCAAAGTACAAAAGCATTTACGGATACCGGATTGAATGTGAACTTTTTAATGTTCATATTTGCTAAGAGATTTGTTTAATGTGGGCAAATTTGCGGAGGAACCTGAAAAGTTCATCGGTCAGGTTTTCAATAGCCGTTGGGATATCCCATTTTGTGGTGTCGCGAACTTCGACATAATTGGAAATAGCCCTGATTTCGAGAAATGGGATTTTTTCAAAAAGGCACACATAAAAAACAGCCGCACCTTCCATTGATTCAATGTCGGGATCAAAATCCTTTTTCAATCTGGCGATGCTTTCAGCGCAGCCATGGCTTACATTTCCAGTAATTCCCTGAACATCAATAAGATCTAAATGATCATACATGGTTTTGCTGATGAGTTTTCCGTCCGTAAACGGGAATTCATCCGGATTGACAAATCCAGCCTCAAAAACCGTTTTGATATGATCGTTTTCTTCAATTCCAAAATCACAGAACTGTTCGCTGATCACATTGACAACAGTCCCGATCGAGATCTCATCCCTGAAAGTTCCCGCAATTCCGGCGTTGATCACCAAATCATAATGATAGAGGCTGAGCGCCTTGGTCAGGAAGAAAGTTGTGAACGTAGTTCCCAATCCGGTAATAATAAGGTCAATATCAAGGTCATACCATTTATAATGGAAAACCGGCCCCCTATTATCTGGCTCTTCTTTCATGCTCTCGAAAAACTGATAAAGCTCGAAACATGTTGCACCCACAAAAAGGATTCTCATCAGCAATGAATTGAATAAATAATATTTTGCAAAAATAGCCTATCCAATCGGTAAACTATTAATTTGTTTATAAACATTTATACTCATTATTTCGCAAAAGGTTAAAAAAAGTTGTTCATTTGTAGGTCAAAGACTGAAAATAACAGAAAAACATGAAATTTTCATTGAATAGCAGAGATAACGAAGGCTATAGCAAAGTAGAAGTTTATCACGAGGAGAATATTTTGAAGATGGCAGGGCATTATCGCGAGATCATTAACCTGATCGGGGAAGATCCTGAACGTGATGGACTACTTCGAACTCCGGTCAGGGTGGCCAAAGCGATGCAGTTTCTGACTCAGGGATACAATATGGATCCGGAAGAGATACTGAAGTCGGCAATGTTCAAGGAGGATTACCGACAAATGGTGATCGTTAAGGACATCGAACTCTATTCACTTTGCGAACATCATATGCTACCATTTTTCGGCAAAGCTTATGTTGCTTATATCCCAAATGGCTACATAACAGGACTTAGCAAGATTGCCCGTGTTGTTGAAGCTTATTCGCGACGGTTGCAAGTACAGGAAAGGCTCACAATGCAAATCAAGGACTGCATCCAGAAAACCTTGAACCCACTGGGAGTTGCAGTGGTCATCGAGGCAAAACACATGTGCATGAGCATGAGGGGGATTGAAAAACAAAATTCGGTTACAACAACTTCCGATTTCACGGGTGCATTTCAAAAAGAAGCAACCCGACTGGAGTTTATCCGGTTGATCAGTTCGGATTTATCTTAGTCCTGAACAACCAATAAATCAGATTAATATGGGAATATTCAACACAAAGGGGGAACCTCCTTTTTGAATTTGATAATTTGTATCTTTGCACCCGAAATTTTAGAACTTAAAACAATGAAAGCATACGTATTTCCAGGGCAAGGCGCCCAGTTTGTTGGTATGGGGAAAGACCTGTACGACAATTCTCCTATGGCACAAGAGTTATTTGAGAAAGCGAACCAGTTACTGGGTTTCCGCATCACCGATCTGATGTTCAGCGGTACTGATGAGGACCTGCGACAAACCAAGGTAACCCAACCTGCCATCTTCCTCCATTCTGTACTTCTGGCCAAAACATTGGGTGACAGCTTTCAACCCGATATGGTTGCAGGACATTCCCTTGGCGAATTCTCTGCTTTGGTTGCAAATGGCGCACTCTCTTTCGAGGACGGGCTTCTCCTTGTTTCAAAACGTGCTTTGGCTATGCAAAAAGCGTGTGAGGCAGAACCTTCAACAATGGCCGCAATTGTTGGTCTCGATGATGAGGCAGTTGAAAAAATTTGTTGCGAGATCGATGAAGTTGTCGTTCCTGCCAATTACAATTGTCCAGGCCAATTGGTGATTTCGGGATCGGTCCAGGGGATCGACCTTGCCTGTGCAAAACTCACTGCCGCTGGGGCCAAACGTGCAATGAAACTCAGTGTTGGTGGGGCATTCCACTCCCCTCTGATGGAACCCGCCCGTGCCGAACTTGCTGACGCAATCAATTCTACCCATTTTTCGACACCAATATGTCCTGTATATCAAAATGTTAGTGCAAGCCCTGTTTCAGACCCTGAATTGATCAAGGCTAATCTGATTGCACAGCTTACTGCCCCAGTCCGTTGGACACAAACTGTAAAAAACATGATCGCTGACGGTTGTACTTCCTTTACGGAAGTTGGGCCGGGTTCTGTATTGCAGGGTTTGGTAAAAAAAGTTGACCGGACCATGGCTACGGTTGGAATCAATACATACCATGGTTAAGGAGACAGGAGAAGGGAAAATGAAAGAATGAAGGAATGAAGGAATGAAGTTGCTGGATTACCTTCGACTTTGTCAGTTCAGGAAACCATTATTTTTACAGCTTTTTAATTGTCTCAGCAAGAAAGGTGCAAAGCACCGAAAAATCAAAACAAATCCTTTGATATTTCGATGTTCTGCACCTTTTCTTGTTATATAAATTATTTATATAAATATTTGATTTGCTGCTATTTAGAATGATTGCTATTAAACATCCTTGTTCATCAAACCCATTTTGGTGAATAAATAGAAAATCAGCGAGAGCACGACACCGATAATTGCGGCAAAGGCCATACCTTTTAATTGAACTGATCCGATATTGATGCTTGCACCGCTCACTCCAACTACAAAGGTGATGGCGCCCAGTACCATATTGCTGTTTTTGCTGAAATCAACTTTCTGTTCCACAAACATCCTGAAACCCTGAACTGCAATAACCCCATATAATAACATGGTGATACCACCCATTACAGGACTTGGAATCGTTGAAATTGCAGCGGAAACTTTTCCGATGCAGGAGAAAGCAATGGCAAGAAGAGCAGCACCACGAATAACCCACACAGAATATACACGCGTAATCGCCATTACACCAATATTTTCGCCATAGGTTGTGTTGGGAGGGGAACCTGCAAAACCGGATAGAAGGTTGCTGATCCCATCTCCAAGCAGTGAACGGTGAAGACCGGGGTTTTCCATCAGGTCCGAATTTGTAATCTTACCGGTCACGATTAAATGGCTGATATGTTCTGCCAAAACAACGATGCATGCCGGAGCGATGATGATAATGGCGTTAAAGTCGAAAACTGGAACCTGGAACTTTGGCAAAGCAAACCAATTGGCATTGGCAATAGCCGTTGTATCGACCATCCCCATTGCAAGGGCCAAGAAATAACCTGCAACTACTGCTACAAGGATTGGGATTACCTGCATAAATCCTTTAAACATGACCGAACCCAGCATACCCACGATTAAGGTAAACATTGAAACAATCAACACATTGGGTGCAACAGCAAAAGGAGCAACAACCTGTCCTACAGCAGTTGGCCATGGAGCAAGTCCGGCTTGCTGGGCAGCCACAGGCGCCAGTTCCAATCCGATAATCGCAACAACAGCACCCATTACAGCGGGTGGCATTACGATATCGATCCATTTGATGCCCCAATATTTAACGACATAGGAGATCAGGATGAAGAACAAACCAAAAAAGATAAATCCAGACTGGGCATGGCTGAACCCACCATATGCACTGATGATCAGCAACGACGGGGCTATAAATGCAAAGCTGGAACCCAAATAAGCCGGAATACCACCTTTGGTTACCCAGGAATAGAGCAATGTGCCTATCCCATTCATTAACAAGGCTATAGCCGGATTAACACCCAAAAGGATCGGCACAAGTATGGTCGCGCCAAACATTGCCGTGAGGTGTTGAAAACTTAGAGGCAAGCTCTCTAAAACAGAAAGTTTTTCATGGATACCGATAATTCGTCTTGCCATTTTTTGATCTCCTTGATAATTAAAGACTTAGTTCTATGTATTGAGTGATGCAATCAGCTGTGAAATTAACAATTGTTTTCAGAAATAAATACCTACCAAAATAATTTGGTTTTTACCCCAAAAATTTCACGCAATCATCCGAGACCAGACTTTCCTTCCCCTCGAACCAATCAGGTAATCCGGGAGATTGGACTTTTTCGCCATTTGCCTCCCTTATGGCAACCAACTCATTGAGTTGCAACAACTGTGACAATAAATCCAACGAGGCATCAAAACCATAAGCTTCCAGGACTGCCTGGTCCAGATTTTTCTGGAGATCTTTTAAGATATTTTTCCCCGGCTTTTCGAGATTGCGATAAACTTCGCGCAAGCTTTGCCTGTTGTCCTTCATGATTCGGCTTCTTTCGTTTCTCAGTGATTTTGAGGCTTTTGCAACCACAATGATCTGATCTTTAGTAGGCTTTTGCGGCCAGGGGAAGGTGTCCCAAACACTTTCGGTAGTATATCTTAATCGTTCTTCGAGGGTTGAACATTTGGTTTGAAACCATATCCAATGAATACCTGAATTTATTATACCAAAACTATAATCATCTTCAAAAGCAAAAACCATCAAGGCCGCATTTGGATTGATATCTTTGGAAATAAACTCAAATATTGGCCGTTTTGTAACCTGTGCGCATGAGATATATCTTGTCAACAATGATACTTGATGCAACATATCTTCACGTCTTCGCCACATCTTCCACCAAATATTCAACTGGGCTACCCTTCCATTGGCTTTTGTAATCCCCAATTCTTCATTTTTTGCTTTTTGTGTTACATCTGGTAAGACATTATTCTCTATCTGTTTAAACAATTCCTTATAGGTTGAAGCTTGGTGAATATCCTTGTAAGTAAAATCAATTACAAACCTTTCAGGTTGTGAATTTAAATTGGAAATCATTTCGTCCCCAATTAGAAACGGTTTAAGTACGTCTGAATACTCTGGATGGACTTTCAATAATGTCTTTGCAAGCGAAGCAGATATCAAAAAGCCTATATGCCCATGTGTCTGACCTTGAAATATTTTTTTTGGATTTTTGTTGCTTATAAGGATTTTTGCCCCAGCAACATCGGTTTTTAAACTTAAGCTGCTGTTAATAAAAGTCAATATCTTATTTAATATTCGCCCTTGGTTATCGTAATAATACAATACTTTATCTTTTGCAAACAGTCCTTTTTTCCAACATACAATCGAAACAAATACGGCTGCCTCACCCATCCAAGGCTCCGATGAGACTGCATTGATAATTGTCCCACCGTTTTTAACAATGTAATCCAGACTACCTTCCCTGCTATAGTTTTCCCGTATCGTATTCGTACCGACCAGACCAGCAAATTGATTTGGCTTTAAATACTGATGCGCTTTATAAAACCAATAGACACAAAAGTCTGCACGGCCTGGAACTTCGGGGTAAGCGGTACGCAGTTTATCCAGATATTCAGTACCAAATTCTTGCTGCATCTTGTTCTTGCTTTGGTAAGGCGGGTTGCCAATGATGGCATCGGCTTCCGGCCACGACCGCTGAGAACCATCCTGGTTTAATAGAGCATCTTCGCAAAGGATGTTGCCATCAAGGTTATCGAGTGGGAGCGGTTTGTATTTATTGTCGTGGTCTTCCTTTGTACCAAGCCATGTCAGTTCTTTGGCAATCATTAATGTGACTTTTGCCAATTCTACGGCAAATGGTTTAATATCAATACCTAAAAACTGATTGATTGTAACGTACTTAAATTTAATGAGGAATGGAACTAATCGTTTGGCATCGACCGGTTTATTGAACTTTTCGCGCATTTCGGAAAGCAACCTTTTTTCGAGGAATTTCATTTCCTTATAGGCAATAAAAAGAAAGTTGCCACTGCCACATGCAGGATCGAGTACCTTAAATTGGGACAATTCTGTAAGCAGGTTAAAGTAGTCATCAAGGGTAACTGCACCATCAATCTTATCGAGCCAGGGTTCCACAATAACCGGGGCAACTATTTTCTTGATATCCAGTTCATGGGTATAATGCGCCCCCAACTTGTGCCGTTCTTTATCGTCCAGTGCAGATTCGAATATTGAACCAAAAATAGCCGGGTTAACATTGCTCCAGGTGAACGAAGCGGCCATATCAACCATTGTGATTTCATGTTTTGTCAATTCAATAGGGTATATTTTATCGAAAAGTCCCCCGTTAAAAAAATCCACTCCCTTATAAATACCTCCAGGGGTAATCCCTTCGGTGTTCATGGCATTAAAAAGCCCACTGATCAGGTCATAAGATCTTATGACTTTATCGGGGCCACCGCCGGGTTCCAACAAAAGCTCCTTGATGATCCGTGTAAAAATATGGTCCGGCAATAACTCGGTATCTTCCGCAAAAAGGGTCAAAACCATTTGCAAACAATATTTCAAGCCAATTTCCGGCTGAACTCCCCTTCCAGTTAATGAACAATAAACATCTGATATATAATAAGCTGCTTTTCTGGTGACATCCTCTTTGTTGTAATTGAATATTGGAACCCGGGGTCTGGGGAGCATAAAACCAAATGCTTCCTGGCGTTCGTGCAACTTTGAGAAATGGATTTTTTCAAGGGGTTCGTAAACCTGAATGTTTAAATCATAGATCCAAAATTCGTCAAAATTGCAAAGTATAACATATTGTGGTCGGTTGGGAACAAGTTTCGTCCAATAATCAAAAGCCTGCTGATAATGGATGGTCAGGTCTGCTCCTCGCTTTTTCATTTCGATCAGGACGATCGGTTTCCAGACCAGGTCGGCAAATTTCGTTGTACCTTTCTCGTCCCTTACGCGGAACTCACAATTGGCACCAGCACCTTTCAAGCCTTCAGGGTATCCCAATGTCTGAAAAAAATGATCCAAAAATATCTGTGCCTCACCTTTTTCGTCACCCTTGATGTATCTTTCAACGTAATTGATAAAACCAGTAAAATCCAATCCCATGGCAAAATAATTTGCCGCAATTTAATAAAAAAAAATCGACAGGTACTCCAAATGAAGTACCTGTCGATCAATTATTTCCGCTTATGCGAGCCTGAACACCTTTCGCTTAGGCTCTTACAACCCTTTGCTGATTTACTTCTTCTCCTTTTCCTCCCCTTTTTCTGCTTTGGCTGGTGCTTTTGACAGTAATTTTCCCGCTCCGTCAAAAGAGATTACGAGTTTTTCTTTCCCTTTGGCTGCTTCCATTTCAAAGGTTACAACCCCTTTTCCATCAGTTGATTTCTCAATTTCGTCGAGTTTAAAACCGATGAAATCCTTTGCCAATGTTGCTTTGATCCCCTGTGGAAGTTCGGCTTCCTTTATTTCGACTTCCGACTCCAGGAACTTCCCAGTAGCATCAAACAATGCAGACGATTCGGCCTTGTTCAAAACAAATTCAACTTCAAATTCGCCAGGTTTCTCAACGCTCCATTTCACCTTTTGGGCACCAGGGTATTTAGCGGCAAAAGCAGTTTTGGCTGCAGCAGGTGTTTCGTCTTTGGGCTTCTGGGCAATGGCAAAAACTACGAATGCCATGCAAACGATTAACAACATCAATCTTTTCATCTTCATTTTTTTAAGGGTTAATCCTATAAATATAAGCGCATAACTTTGTAGGAAATTGGTAGTTTACAATTGGTTGTCAAACTTTAAGGCATTCTCCTTTGATTTTTTGAGCTGTTTTCCAAAGGAATAACTAATCCCTGCATAAATCATCCTGGCACTTCGTCTCCTGATCACTTTCTGATAGAGTTCGGGCGTATCGACCACTGAATTGTTCCTTAATGAATTAAACAGATCGGATACCGTAAAAAGAAAAGCCGCCTTTTTCTTAAGGAACTCCTGCCGGAAGCCCAGATTCAAAACAAACGATTGCAACTGTTTGCCTTGCGGCGTCAGTTTTTCCGAGATATAGTTGGAGGTCAATTGCATCATCGAATTTTTGGTGAAATTGACACTCGAATTAAAATTGATCATATAGGAAATGTTTGACTTCTTACTGCTGTATCCCAGGTTTGAAGCATCAATTGTATTCAGAAATGTATTGGAACTAAAGTTGACATTGATGATTTTGGCCAAAGTAGTAGCGACAATAAACTCAAATCCGGCAGAACTGCTTTTGGAAAGGTTGGACGTAGTGGTTATCAGGACGGAATCGTTCATGTATCTTGTGATACTGGTCATACCATTGTACTTGTACCGGTAATAAATCGTCGAAGTGATTGTAGTTGCCTTATTCTTGTATTGATACCCAAATTCTACCGAATGAATTTCTTCCGGCTTCAGCCTTGGGTTACCAACCCTGAGATTGTAGGGATCCTGATATTCTGGAAATGGGTTCATTTCATCCCCTTCAGGGCGGCGGATCCGGTGACTGTAATTCAACTGAAACTCATGCGCATCGTCCTTTTTATAGGATAAATGCAGCGAAGGGTACAACCTGAAATAATCGTTGTTGATCAGGCTATCGGTTGTTACCTGATGCGATTTTATGACTGCCTGTTCAGCTCTTACCCCTCCAAGAATCCCAAATTTACCAAATTCCTTCTCAAAGGTGGAATATAGAACATTAATATGCTCATTGTAAATAAATTGATTGGATTTAACAAAGTCCTTTTGCCAGATATTGGAAACAGGGTTGAGCGTTTCTCCATAAAAATCCATATCATTTTTCCTGGTTTCAAGAATATATCCCGCTTCAAATTTGCTGGTTTCCGATAACGGATTGACATATTCGACCGACAATTGCGATTCATTATCGTCCTGTTTGATCAAGGTATTGTCAAAGGTCGTGCTTTGTTCTGGCATCCTTAAAACATTTGTATAATGGTTGTCTTCCTGTTCCTTCTGAGCTGAGGAGGTATAATCCATTGTCAGTTCGTGCCCATCCTTGTCGAAAGCATGTTTGTAATTGAGCGTATATTCAAGGCTATGCTCATACTCAGGATCCAATCTGTAACGGTCCAGGTATTTAATAAGTTGATGGTCCTGGTCTTCATTTTGGGTGCTGGTCAATCCTGTCTTGTATTGATCGCGGTTATTGTAATTTCCGGAAATCCCAAATTCGTTGTGATTGTTAATTTTAAGATCAAACCCACTATTGATAATATGGGACAGGGGCCGCGATTTCTCCTGGGCATCCATGTTGATATAACCAAATGTATTGGTTGTAAGGTCCGTATGTTTTCGCGAATCCAAAGTATATCTTAGCCTGTCGTCCTGGCGTAAACTGTACGACCCGAAAATATTTACTTTTCCTGTATTGTAATTGGCGACAACATTCCCATTGTAGCGGTCATCATTTCCAACATTCGACATGATGGTACCGTTCATTCCTAAACCCTTGTTCTTTTTAAGCACAATATTGATGATCCCGGAAGTCCCATCAGGCTTGAACTTAGCAGAAGGATTTGTAATAACTTCGATCCGGTCGATCGAATTTGCCGGCATCTGTTGGAGTACTGCGGCCCTGTTGGTTCCCATCAATGCCGATGGTTTCCCATTGATAAGGACCATCACATTCTCCGATCCGCGCAAACTGATATTCCCATCAATATCAACAGCTATCGAGGGCACATTTTGCATCAGGTCGCTCACTGATCCCGTCTTGCCGATCACATCCCTTCCTACATTAAATACTTTCCGGTCGATTGAATTGGTGTAGGTTGACTTTTGCCCTACGACCTCGACATCATCAATTTCCTTACTCGACACCGATAATCCCAACATGCCAAGATCGATCAAACGGGTTTTTTCGTTGATTGTAAATAATTGTGATTCAAAGGGTTCGTATCCTATAAAACTATAGGTAATTTTGTATTTCCCATCAGCGATCTTGTCAAGGTTAAAGCGGCCTTTTGCATTTGTAGTGGTCCCATTAATAACAGTCCTATCCGAATCCTTTTGGAGCACAACATTTGCAAACTCGATGGGCTGTTTGCTTTCCTTGTCTATGATAATTCCGGTAATAGTACCTTTGATCTGTTTTTGTGCTGAAAGATTCAAGAAAACAATGACCAATAAGGACATTGTCAATAATTTATTAACCATCCTTTAATTTAATGAATAAGCAGAATAATGTAATCAATGCCAAAATTAAACGGAAAGGTTGTAGAAAATTGGGATTTGAAAAACCCTCTTAAAAATATTGAAATACAATCTCTTTGTGGATCAAGAGGCCAAAAGGAATTATAATCTTACTCGGATATTCCTGTCAGGAGTGGCACAAAAACAAAGCCTCCTTTGTCTTCCTCTGTATATTCGGATTCGCTGATGCGTATGATGATTTTCATGATCTGAAGGTCGTTTGTCCCTACCGGGATGACCATGATCCCACCCACTTTTAATTGCTGTTTTAACGGTTCAGGGACAAACGAGGCTCCGGCGGTCACAATAATCTTATCGAATGGTCCGTAGGTAGGAAGTCCCAGATAGCCATCGCCATAGAAAAATTGTGGACGGAAACCCAAAGTTGGAAGGAAATTTCGTGCAAAATCATACAATGCCCGTTGCCGTTCGATTGTATAGACAGTCGCACCCATTTTGCACAACACGGCAGCCTGATAGCCCGAACCGGTCCCAACTTCAAGAACCTTGTCGAACTTCATTATTTGCAACGATTCGGTTTGAAAAGCGACCGTATAAGGCTGGGAAATGGTTTGTCCCGCGGCAATCGGAAATGCCTTGTCGATATAGGCAAACTGGAGGAAACCCGTATCCATGAACAAATGGCGCGGAATCGATCCGATGGCATCCAGGACCCGCTCGTCTGATATCCCCTTTTGCCTGATTTCTGCCACTAATTTCTTGCGCATCCCCTGATGCCGAAAATTATCTTCTATTTGAACCATTGGTTAGTCGAAAGTATCTTAACCGGTGACAAAATAAATACCGGTAAAAATCGTTAAATAAATTCATTAAAGCTCAAAAATACGATAAAATAAGGCTTTATCAACATGAACCGGTTGATAAATAGCCGTTGAATAAACCTAAAGGAATAGGGTATAGAAGTATATTTGTATCAGAATGTTAAGCACTGCAATCATATTACCTGGCGAGTCAGGAATGCTCCCGATAAGTTCACTCCATTCAATTGAAGGGGTGGAATGGGAAGGTATTTTCTACTCAGGCAAAAAGCAAAACCACCCAATTACGAAGGCTTCAATTTTCTCATCTCCCGAAATAATGCCCAGGTTGTGTGATTTACTCATTGTTATCGATCCCTATTTTTGCAATTTCGATTACTTATCGTTTGCCATCAGAAACGGGTGCCATCTGTTCCTTTCAGATAAATTAAGACTAACAATTGAAGAACGGAGCCAGTTGATCCATCTTGCCAACGAAGGGGGAACTTACATTCAGGTCCAGAACGACTTCCTTTTCCACCCTTTTCAGGAAAAAATCAAATCCCAAACAAACCGAACCTGTTTCATTGAGGCCTTACAATCAGCCCCATCACAACCTTACCGACTGAATGAGTTCCTTTTAAACAATCTGTTAATGATCCTGAGGGCTGCAGACTCACAGCTCCATAAGTTCAGTGTTTTCTGCGGGACAATCCCATTGAGCCAGCCCGATATTTTGAATGTCCACATCCAGTTTAAGAACGCCTCTGTGGCATCGTTAACGCTCAAGTTTATAGAACAGCACCCATCGCACATTCTATCCATTTATACAAATGGGGAAATTACCACATTTGATTTTGTGCATGATAAAATCGACCATTATCCGGTAAAGGAAACACATGGCCCCATATCGAAAAGTTCGCCCGATCCATTACAGGAACAGATTGCCGATTTTGTGAGGAACATTGCTGGAAAAAACAATCCGGGATTCAGCCTTCACGACGAGATCCAGGTATTTCAATTGATCGAAAAAATAAAGGAAAAAATTGAATTGCAATCGTTTAAGCTACAGTAGGGCGGGGAGAATTAATAATTAAAGAATTAAAAATGAAGAATGGAAAGAGGATGGGGAGACTTGGAGAGGGAGTAAAGGGGAGAAACGGAGACAAGAGACCTGATGATTAATATATGTACTTCCAGTTTAAGTACGATCAAGCCAGTTGCCAGTTGCTAGCCGCTTTCGATTAATGGAATACGGTCATTGCGTCCGCACGATCAAGCCAGCCGCCAGTTGCCAGTTGCCAGCCGCTTTTATTGAGAATCAAATTTAAAGATTAAAATAGTATTAAAATGAAAATCAATCATATAGGAATCTGGACCAATCACTTGGAAGAATTACGCGAATTCTATTGCACCTATTTTGGAGCAAAATCGAACGAAAAATATGTCAATCAGGTAAAGCAGTTTTCCTCCTATTTCCTGACCTTTGAAACCGGGGGGTGCAGCCTTGAACTCATGAATAAACCAAACTTGTTGAGTCCTGATATACTAATGCTAAATAACCTGGTTGGATTGGCACATTTTGCCTTTTCTGTTGGCTCAAAGGAGGAGGTCGATTCAATCACGGAACGTTTCAGGCAAACCGGTTATCCAATCTACAGCGAACCCAGGTTTACCGGGGACGGGTTTTACGAGAGTGCCATCAAGGATCCAGATTGTAATATCGTGGAGATTACGATTTGATATTGAAAGTACTAACTAGAAGAAACGCCTAGCTGTTACAGTGCAAAAAAGTGGTCCGTAAATCACAATCTTAGAAGATTTTACTTTGGGATTGTCCCTACGAATCAAACGACTGTATGATAAAGGGTTAGCAGTGGCAATCTGTTTGGTGCGGCAATCCTATGTTTGAAGTACTTTCAAAACATTGTTTTTGGCGCGGTGCCTCTTAGTTTGGGATTGCTTTTCCGATAAATCGGAACAAGTCGTCGTGCAGATGATTCCATTTCAAATGTAGAATGTGCTGCACTCCGTGCAATGACAGGTCATGAGGGTGAAAGTGCCGTTTTGTTGTTTGTTATGTCCCTCCAACTTTTAAAACTTTATGGCACACTCCGCAATTTTGCTTGTTTTCCCAAGGCGTTGACATTGGGTTAGGGTATGCTGGGGCCTACAGCCTGTTGACCGTGCCGGGATGGTGATGGTGCAAAACAAAATGGTTTGCAATGAATTTGTGATGAAAGTCTCACTCTCTGAACTGTCATTGAGATCCAATCGGCTGTATATTAAATGGTTAGCAGGTTTATAGTGTTTGGTGTGGCAATCCCACTTTCACAGTAGGTTAAAATCAATATTTTGTCCACCAAAGAATAAAAAAAATGTAACTTTGCATAAATTACATAAAAAGAAATGTTATGCCAGAAATTAGTCGATTTTATGGATTGATTATCTATATGTATCCAAAAGATCATTTTCCACCTCATTTGCATGCAAAATATGGTGAGGACTGGGCTGAAATTTCGATTACTACAGGTGAAATCATCGTTGGTAAATTGCCTAAAAGGGCAATGAGATTGGTGGAAGATTGGATTGAATTGCACACAAACGAATTATTGGAAAATTGGAAAGAGAGCCTGAGTGAGAATCCTAATTTCAAAAAAATAGAACCTTTAAATTAATACTGCCATGATGCATTTAATAAAAGAAATAAAAGAGGTAAATAATTTTGAGTTGCTGTTACTTTTCAATAACAATGAAATCCGTAAAGTAAATCTGGAACCCAAATTAATAGAATGGACGACTTCACCACAAAGCAAATTCGGTCAATTATTAAACCTTTCCTTTTTCAAAACTATTCGGTTGGACAGTGAGATGGAAACTGTGGTATGGGACAATGGTATTGATTTATGTCCCAATGTTTTATACGAAATGAGCCAATCTTCATAATTATTTACCCGAACACCAAGTTTGGAACGATTTCAAATTTTGTCCCGTTCTGTATTACGCTCAATATCCGATCCTGAGCGAGAAAGTGCCGTAATATTGTTTGTGTTCCCCCAACTTTTGAAACTTTGTGGCGCAATCCTCAATTTTGATTGTTTTCCAAAGGCGTTGCTAATGGGGTGTTGTTTCATCGTTTCCCAAACCGTTGCGGTTGGGTTAGGTTAAGCATGAGCAGTATCGAAGCGTTTCAAGATTTTTAGGATTTAGCGGTTGCGGCTACTTTGCGCCAATATTTTGGAAAGAGCCTGCGGGTCATGCGATTTCCAATCGCATTAGTTCACTTCGATTGGAAATCAAAGGACCCTATCGTGCCTAACCATGCTGTTGCGTTTTTAGGCTATGCTCCGGAATCGATTTCAAACTCCTTCTGCATTCACCACTAATAGGGCCGTATACCCCGAATTTATGTTCGTTCCAATCATCTACGTTGCCGATTAAAAGGTCTTGAATAGAGGGCAAAAAAGAGTTTCATAAAATCCTAATATTGAAATTTAGGATTTTATGAAACTCTTTAAATATAAAATAGATAGACTAGACCCTAAAGCTAATCCAACTTAAAAAATCAAGCTATTTCTTTACAAATTCCCAATATTCATCCACAATCTCTGTTGTGTATTGCTCCCAGTAAGCAGGGGAAACCTTCTTGCCATCAGCTGTCTTTAACGACATTTCATATACGGCAATTACCGGATTGAACACCAGATCGGTAACACCTAAAGTATAGGTTGCCGGAGCTTCGACGGCGTGAGCCTCTTCCACAACAATCACTTCAAAATGATTAAATTCCAGTAATTCCTTTAAAAAATCCCGACGCAACGAGGTTAGCCCTTTTTCAACAATAGTGCAGCGTGTACCAGCGATCTCCTCAACGATATGTTTAGCTTTTAAAGTCATGATCTTTCGTATTTACTCTTTCTATAAACTATATAACCATCATTATAATAGGCCTTTACTTTATGACTGGAAATGCCCCATGCTCCCAGCTCCATGCCCTTAGCCCGCATCTATTGCATAATCCCGTAACTCAGACTACTGATGATTTCATAAACCTTGGCCCAGAAACCGAGGAAGAAAATGCCCAACCCTGCAATCAACAGCCCAGCCCTTGTAGCCAAGTCGCTTTTGAAAAAGGCCAATGGCGTTTCATTCTTGTTGATAAACATTGCTTTCACAACAAGCAGGTAATAATACAATGAAATGGTAGCATTTAAAACTGCGATAAAGACCAACCAGTAATAACCGCCCGATGCTGCTGATGCAAAAAGGAAGAACTTTCCGAAGAAACCTGCAACCGGAGGAATACCTGCCAAAGAAAACAAGGAAAGCATCATCAACAAGCTCAGTTTCGGATTGGTCCGGTAGAGACCGTCATAATCATCCATCGACTCTTTGCCGGTAACTGTCGAAATAGCCGAAACCACGCCGAACGCACCAAGGTTCGAGAAGATGTAAACCAAAACGAAGTAGATCACGGAGGTCATCCCCATTACATTGCCACCTAAAATACCAAGAAGGATAAAACCTGCCTGGGCAATCGATGAAAATGCAAGGAACCGTTTCATGTTTTTCTGGCGCATCGCAAATAAGTTACCGACTGTCATGGTCAAGACAGCAATCAGGTAGAGGATATTCTTATAAACCGCTGCAAGTGAACTAAATACAGTGAACATCACAATAATCAGGATAAAAGCTGCTGCTCCTTTGGAAATAACAGAAAGATAGGAAGTTACGTTAATCGGTGCACCTTCGTAAACATCAGCTGTCCACAAGTGGAAAGGTACCAACGAAATTTTGAACGACATTCCACTAAAGAAGAAAATAAACGCAAGCAACTGTAGTGGTGTATTTGCATAAACTTTGGTGATCGTATCAAAATAAATAGAACCTGTTGAACCATAGATCATTGAAATCCCAAACAAAAGGATACCGGAAGAGAGAGCCGAGCTAAGAATCAATTTGATCCCAGCTTCTGCAGACTTTGTCTGATGATGTGTATAAGCGGCCAAGGCTGCAACTGGAATTGTAGCGAGTTCCAAACCCAAATAGAACATTAAAAAATCGCCCGAGGAGATCATAAAGTTCATCCCGATCAGGGTAGAGAAAAGCAGGATAAAATACTCGCTTATTTTCTCCCTGTTCTCTTCTTTCTTTAACCAGGTAACAGATTGCAGAAGAATGATAAACACGCCGATATTCAGGATATTTTTCATCATGATCAGCAAAGGGTTCGTCCGGTACATTCCCCCAAAGAGGGTATTCGATCCTTCGGGGATAAATCCTACCAACAAATTCACGAAGAACAACCCGAGTGTGATCGGTATGATGTAATGCTTGTGCCTGTTATGAAGGTTCAGATCAATTATGAGTACAACCAATGCCAGCAATGTGAGCATCAGTTCATGTCTCATGGTCAGAAAATCGTTAAAGTTCATATAATGCAAACTTATTAAACTGAATAATTCGATTTAAAACAAACTCGTTATTTGAATGGACGAAAGCCTTTCAACAATCGGTGCAAGACTGAAATTAATCATATTGGAGAGCCACAGTGGAGCCATCCCGATGGCTGTAATGGCCAAAACCAGCGAAATGGTCGAAATCCTTTCATACCACTTAGCATCAGTTAGTTCAAGGAAATGGTGATCTTTGATAGGTCCCAGTAATAGGATTCCTACCACCCTTAAAATGTAAACTGCGGTTATGACGATCGAAGAAGCAGCAACGATGGTGATCACACGGTGGAAAACATCGGTATGCTGATAAGAACCTATAAAAATGGTCATCTCGGCAACAAACCCACTAAACCCTGGCAATCCAAGCGATGCAAGACCTGCGATGACATAAACAACGCCCAAGAATGGGATAACTTTCATCAAACCACCCATTTCGCCAATGATACGGGTGTGGGTCCTTCCATAAATCATCCCAATCAGAGCAAAGAAAAGTGCTGTCATCAAACCGTGGGAGATCATCTGGATAATGGCACCATTCATCGCTGTCTGGTTCATCATCAAAACTGCAAACAGTACAAGACCACAGTGGCTTACAGAAGAATAAGCGTTGATGTATTTAAGGTCGGTTTGAACGATGGCTGAAAATGCCCCGTAAACCACACTAATGGAAGTAAGAATAAGGAAAATCCAGGCTTGTTCGTGGGCAGCTTCCGGCATCAGGAAAATGGCGACCCTAAATGCACCGTATCCCCCTAATTTCATCAACACGCCCGCATGCAACATCGAAACGGCTGTTGGCGCTGAAGCGTGACCGTCAGGTGACCATGTGTGGAAAGGGAAAAGGGCACCAAGAATACCGAAACCGATAAAGGTAAACGGAAACAAGAACCGTTGCATTCCAATTGGAATATTCACTTTGGATATTTCCATGATACTAAATGTCAAATGATTGGTATCAGGATTTGAGAAGAAGTAAATTCCCAATAATCCAACGAGCAATAAAGCTGAACCCGCCATAAGCATCAAAGTCAGTTTCATTGCAGAATACTCTTTAGGACCTGAACCCCAGATTCCAATTAAGATATACATCGGAATTACCGCCACTTCATAAAAAAGGAACATTGTAAAAAGGTCGAGCGAAATGAAGAAGCCATAAACACCGGTTGCAAGGATGATCAGCGAAATAAAAAATTCACGCGGAAGGTATTCCATTTGCCATGATGCAAAAACTCCGGCAAACACCACCACACCTGTCAGGCCAATCATTGCCACCGAAATACCATCAACACCAAGCGAGTAATGGATATTTAAAGTTGGGAACCACACCACATCGTAGGTAAACAACATCGCTGCTGTGTTTCCGGCCGACCGTTCAGCAAGATAGAGGTAAATTAATACCGCTGCCATTATAAGTTGTATTCCCATCCCGATTGCAGAGGCTAACCGGGCCTGTTTCAGATCTTTGGTCAGCATAATAGCACCGACCGTCAGCATGGGGATTATTACAAATAAATTAAGTATATTCATTTCGTATTCAGTTTCTTAGAATAGATAGACAAAAATGAGCACCAAAATCACAGTTCCGCTAATAAATACGTATCCGTATTGTTGCAACTTACCTGATTGAAATTCCTTGATCGCAACCGAGGTATATTGTGTGACACCTGCAATGCCGTTCATAGTGCCATCGATAATGTGGCGGTCGAACCAGGCAATGGGCTCAGAAATATAGCGATAGATAATTTTACGGGTCACGAACAAGTAAACCTCATCCATATAGAACTTGCGGTGTGCCCATTTGTATAGGTGCTTTAATGTACCTGCAACCTTATCAGGAATGGCTGTTTCCGATTTATACATTACAGTTGCAATGATAATGCCAAGCAATCCGATCAGGACGGATGGAATTGCGATCATCCATTCGGTATGAGTTTCAAGAGGAAGACCATCCGAAGTTACGAGGTTATGGAATGGCAGGAAGCCTGCAAAAATAGATCCGAATGCAAGGACCATTAATGGGACTGTCATTACATAAGGAGCTTCATGTGGTGTATGGTGATAATGCCTGTCTTTTCCCCAGAATATTCCGTAATAAAGGCGAAACATGTAAAAAGCTGTCAGACCGGCGACAATAAATTCGATTGCAAATAGGAGTTTGTTACTGTGGAAAGCGGCAACCAAAATTTCATCCTTACTAAAGAAAGCTGAAAATGGAGGGATACCTGCAATTGTGATACAAGCAATCAAAAAGGTAATGTGGGTAAAAGGCATGTACTTGCGCAGACCGCCCATCCCAGTAATTTCATTTGTATGAACGGCATGGATCACTGCACCTGCTCCAAGGAACAAAAGGGCCTTAAACATGGCGTGGGTAAATAGGTGGAAATTAGAGGCCATAAAACCCAAACCTTCTTCGCCCCCGAATCCTGATACTCCAAGAGAGAGCATCATGTATCCAATCTGGGACATCGTTGAGAAGGCAAGAATCCGTTTAATATCTGTTTGTGTACAGGCAATTACGGCTGCGAAAATTGATGAAAACCCTCCAACCCATGCGACAACATGCAAGGCATCGGGCGCCCCAAGAGCATAAACCGGGAAAAGGCGGGCTACAAGATACACACCGGCAACAACCATGGTAGCTGCGTGGATCAATGCAGAAACCGGAGTCGGGCCTTCCATAGCATCTGGCAACCAAATGTGCAACGGGAACATGGCAGATTTTCCAGCGCCCCCCACAAATATAAGGATCAATGACCAGGCCAGAAGCGACATCCCCATAAAGACTGCACCACCTTTAGAGGCGATTGCCGGTCCGGCAGGATTCGTCAAAGTTTGGAAATCAAAGGTTCCGGTTGTAAACGAAAGCATCAGGATACCGATCAAAAAACCAAGGTCGGCAAACCGAGTAACAATAAATGCCTTTTTGGATGCTGCGACAGCACTGGGTTTCTCGTAATAATATCCAATTAAAAGAAAGGAAGAGACACCTACCAATTCCCAGAAAATATACATCTGGAAAATGTTGGTGGCCAATACCAATCCCAACATCGAGAAGCTAAACAACGAAAGGAACGAGAAAAACCTATAGAATCCGGGGTCACCTTTCATGTATCCAATGCTGTAGATGTGGACCATCAGCGAAACCGTGGTAATCACAACAAGCATCATCACCGAAATAGGGTCAATCAGGACACCCAGGTTAATTGTGAGCTTATCGGTCAGGTGCAACCAGGTTACTTCAAAAGCTTTGATGGAAGTATAACCTGTACCGGCAACATGCTCCGAAACAAAATAGCGAAAAGCTGTTGCGTAAGATAAAATTGCCCCAATCCCAAGACCAGAAGTCCCGATTAATCCGGCAATAAAAGGCTTCATTTTATGCCCCTGTAACCCAAGTAGCAGGAAAACAAAAAATGGAATCAGAGGAATGAGCAGTGTGTATGTATAATCGGCCATAATTGATGATTGTCTTTTTCGGTTAATGAATTATCAATATTTCATCTCATCGACATTTTCAACATCGACCGATTTAAAATTGCGGTATATATTAATGATAATGGCAATCGCAACTGCGGACTCGGCTGCGGCAACTGCAACAACAATCAATGTGAAAAAATGTCCCTGAAGTTGCTGAGGATAGAGATACCTGTTAAAAGCCACAAAATTAATGTTCACAGAATTGAGGATCAGCTCAACTGACATAAGCATTGTAATCAGGTTCCTGCGGGTCAGAAATCCATAGATGCCGATGAAAAACATCAACGTACTGATTACCAAATAATAACTGAGTGGGATGTTCTGAATCATATATTTATAGAATTATCTGAAACTTAGTGTTTTAAATGTTGATCAGAAATTATTTTTTAATTCTTTCCTTTTTGGCAACTACAATCGCACCGATCATGGCAGCAAGCAAAAGCACGGAAATAACTTCAAAAGGAAGTGCATAACCATCCCTCTTATAAGAAATCAATGCATTACCCACATCGGTAATGTTGTATTGCGGATCTGTACCTGGATTTGGAACAAAGGTGAACCTTAAAATGGTCATCAAGGTAAGGATGGCGCCTGCCCCAACAGATAATGCAGAAAGGACACTTTGTTTCACCGGAGCCATCGCCGCCTTTTCGCTTACATGACTTGTAAGAAGAATGGAGAAGATGATCAGAACCACAATACCACCTGCATAAACCGTTAACTGCACAGCTGCAAGGAAGTTATAATTAAGTGCAAAATATAAACCGGCAGTTGAGATCAGTACAAACAGCAGATAAACAGCAGCCCGAAGGACTTTTCTGCTTGTAACGGTCAACAATGAGAAAATGACAATCATTGCACCAAAAAGAAAAAACATTACCTGGTTAAGCATAATTCTAAATCTTTAAATATCTTAATTTATTCTTTAACCCCAGCAGCGATTACCGAACCCGGTTGATTCAATACCTTGGTCAATTTGGCACGGTCCCAGACCGCATGTTCAAATTTCTGTCCCATGACAATAGCCCCTGTTGGACAAGCCTTTACACAAAGGTTGCAAAAGGTACACATGCCCAGGTGGTAAATGTGCTGATCAATGATCCGTTTCTTCTTCCCTTCCGGGGTCAAAATCGATTTTGATATAATTTCGATCGATCCATTCGGACAGTTAATTTCGCAAATCCCACAACCGGTACATAAGTGTTCATTTTTTTCGGAATGGGGCATGATCACCTCGCCACGAAAACGTTCGAACATCACAAGGGTATCGCGATTTTCGGGATACTGATGGGTCAGGTGTTTCCACGGGGTGAAAAAGTACTTTGCAGTCACTTTCATCCCGGTCAAAAGTGTCCATAGACCTTTGAAGATTGAAACGATATATTCGATAAAAGACTTCATATCTACTTATTGATCAGTTAAAAATGAAATTTTGTCAGCACAACGAGGGCCATCAGTAAAATATTGACCAGGTTAATCGGGAGAAGGTATTTCCACTCCAGTGTAAGGATCTGGTCAACCCGAAGGCGTGGAAAGGTCCATTTGAACCACATGATAATGAAAATCACGAAAAGAACTTTCCCAAAGAACCATATAAACGGAGGGATGAAATCCATCACATGATTGAACGACTCCAAATTCCCGAAGTGCAATGGCATCCATCCGCCAAGGAACACGGTGGCAGCAACAGCCGATATGATGAACAGGTTGATGTATTCAGCAAGGAAGAACATTGCAAATTTGATTCCTGAATATTCGGTGTGAAAACCTGCAACCAATTCCGATTCAGCTTCCGCAAGGTCAAAAGGGCCACGGTTCGTTTCTGCTGTGCCTGCAACAAGAAATACAACGAAGGCAATGATTGCTGGAACATGACCCGAAAAAATGAACCAAGCATCGCGTTGTCCTTCAACGATTGCTGAAAACTGCATTGTACCAGCAAAAACAACCATGGTCATCAGCGAAAGCGAAACCGATAATTCGTAGCTCAGGATTTGTGCGCCACTACGCATAGCGCCAATTAAAGAATACTTGTTGTTGCTTGACCATCCTGCGAGCAAAATACCGATGACCCCAACCGATGAAACAGCAGTGAGGTAGAAAACACCGATGTCAAAGTCCATCGACTGGAGACCCGGTGCAAATGGTAAAACCGAGATCGCAAGAAAGGAAGCAATAATCACAAGATAAGGGGCAAGATTATAAAGGAAGTAATCAGCCTTGCGTGGCATGATCAACTCCTTCATTAACAGCTTAATAAAGTCTGCAATCGTTTGAAGCAGTCCCCATGGGCCAACTCGCATAGGCCCCAGTCGCTGCTGAAATGCCGCACAAACTTTCCGTTCGGCATATACCAGAAACAAACCGAAAACCGCGATAAATAAAAGATAAACCACCCCTACAATTACCCACTCAATGGTGGTAGCTACAAAAGGTGAAAAACTTTCTGCCAATCCCACGTGTATGTTGTGGGTCAACGTTGTAAAGTCATAAATATTAAAAGCCATATTGAAAATATCTTTAGCGTCAGTGTTGATCTTCAATGTATATTACCGGTCGATATCTGGGATAATCAGGTCGAGCGTTGACATAATTGCCACAAGGTCGGCGATTTTATGACCCGTTGCCATTTTATTCAGGGCAAAAAGATTTGAAAATCCAGGAGACCTGAATTTTAGACGATAAGGATTCTTTTTCCCATCGCTCACGATAAATACGCCAAATTCGCCCCTGGCCGATTCGACCCTTTGGTAGAACTCACCTTCAGGAAGTTTGAGCACCCCTTTCATTTTAACTGCATAATCCCCGGCAGGGATATTGTCAATTAATTGTTCTATAATGGAGATTGATTCGTACATCTCTTTGATACGCACCTCATAACGGGCATAGGTATCGCAACGGTGATCGAGGATCTCGTTGAATTTAACAAAAGGATATGCACTGTATGGAACATGTTTGCGGACATCGCACGAAAAGCCGGAAGCCCTTCCTGATGGCCCTGTTACACCATATTCAATGGCATCTTCCTTTGTAAGATAACCAATCCCTTCGGTACGTTCTTTTAAAATGACATTGCCAGAAAGCAATTTATCATACTCGGGAAGTTTGGTTTTGAAATATTTGAGATAGTCTTTTACCCTTTTCTGAAAATTGGGGTGTATATCTGCCATTAATCCACCAGGCGTATTGTAACTTACTGTCATCCTGGCACCACAAGTTTCCTCAAAGATATCGAGGATCAATTCGCGGTCGCGAAGTCCGTAGAAAAAGGTTGTCAATGCCCCTAAGTCCATTCCGAAAACACACCACCACAACTGGTGGGATGCCAAACGGCTGAGTTCATCCATGATAGTACGGATGTATTTGACCCGGTCGGGCACTTCAACCTGAAGAGCCTTTTCGACACACAGTGCAACAGCTTCGTTGTTCATATGAGCAGAAAGGTAGTCCATACGGTCGGTAAGGTGGATGATCTGCGGATAGCTGATCGCCTCGCACATTTTTTCTATCCCACTGTGGATATAACCTGAATGTGGCTGAACATTAAGGACTTTCTCACCCTCAAGTTTGACCAATAAACGTAACACCCCGTGGGTAGAAGGGTGCTGCGGGCCCATATTTACCAGATATTCATCGGTAGCGAGCCTGTCGTTATTTATAATGACCTCTTTTATTTCGGACATAATTCTATCGTTCTACTATTCTTACTTCGTCCACATAATCTTTTCGAAGGGGATGACCCCAGTCGTCATCAAGAAAGACACGGCGCAAATCGGTGTGGTTGTTGAAACGGACACCCAGCAAATCATAGACTTCGCGTTCATGGTATTTAGCCGTCACCCACACACTGCTAACCGTATCGACTGCAGGATTGACCCTATCAGCCGTTTTAACCTTCAAAACCATTGTATGCCGGTGTTCAAGCGACTCCAGATGGTATATAATTCCCATGTTTTGGGGATAATCGACTCCGGTAAGGCAAAAAAGATAGTCGAATGAGGTCTCTTTTTCTGTTTTCAACTGATTGGCAGTCTCAAGAAGGGAAGAATTGACAACAGTCATCTCAACATATTGAGGGCCTGTTTTGATCTCTGCCTCCGGAAACCTTTCAGTCAGGTATGCTTTTAATTCTTCGTTAGTCATATGACCTAATATTTAAAGGGGCGATTTATCAGAGAGAATCGGCTTTGCTTCAGAGTAATTGACTTTGCCGAAATTTTTGGTTTTTTTGATCTTCTTTTGCAATTGCATCAAACCAAAAAGGAAAGCTTCAGGGCGCGGAGGACAGCCAGGAATATAAACATCAACCGGAATAACATGGTCGGCACCTTTTACAACTGCATAGGAGTTGTAGAAAAATGGGCCACCCGATACGGCACAGGCTCCCATGGCCATCACGTATTTTGGATCGGGCATCTGTTCGTATAACCTTTTCAGCACAGGTGCCATCTTGTAGTTGATGGTTCCCGAGATGACAAGCAAGTCGGCCTGTCTTGGCGAAGGCCGTGCAACTTCAGCACCAAACCGTGCAAAGTCGTGGCGCGATGCACCTGCAGACATGAACTCAATTGCACAACACCTTGTACCAAAGGTAAGTGGCCACAATGAATTTGCCCTTGCCCAATTGACCAACGCATCGAGTTGCGCCAGTATAATACCTCCACCTTCGTATTCTGCGATGATAGGGTAATCATTTTTCCCGAAATCGCTTTTTTTATTTATTCCCATCTTAAAGCATGTTTTTTCCAACCATACAACAGACCCAATCCCAAAATCGCAAAGAAGATCAGGACTTCAATAAATCCGGTTAAACCGGCAGTTTTCATCACAATCGCCCATGGAAAAAGAAAAATCGTCTCCACATCGAAAATGAGAAAAAGGATCGCAAACAAATAATACCCTACGGTATATTGAAGCCAAGCATCGCCGATGGTCTCAATACCACACTCATAAGGTTCAAATTTTGTTGCGTTGACAGATGTTGGGGGAACATAACTGGAAAAGAGGATTGCCAATCCTACCAGGGAAACCGCTGCAAGAAAAAATACTAAAAGTGCGCTACTCTCCATATTCTAAATATTAAACAATCTAAGTCAAAACGTAGTTTAGCCAACAAATGAGGTTAGCCAAACGAAGCGGCAAAGGTAAAAATTAAAATTATCCACAAATCTAAATGGGATTTTTTTTTAATGATATTGATATTTATCAACCCGTTAGCAACAGAATGTGTAAAAATCCCTGCGCGAATTGATACACATGATCGATAAATCGCCAGATTTATCGATCACTTTACTTTCGGTCAAACCCAACAAAGTGTCGATAAAAGTGGTGCTAAAAGTGGCAGCGATCAACAACATTCCCTGCTTAAGACCAAGGCTGTGCAAAAGGGCTGCCCGCTGCAAACGCCATGTTGCAGAGTGGCTCTCAACGACCTGAAAAGGAAACCTGAACTTTCCGAACAGCCTCTGGACAGAAAAAAGGTTTGCCTGTACCGTGTTTTGATCGGCAGTGCCACTCTCCTCAGCAACAAACAGATCGACGGTTGCGCCATTGTGCCGGCCAAGGTAGCTCGCCCATAAGGCAAGGTCCTTGCTTTTTTTCATATAACCTATCGGGACAACAACCCGCTTATAAACGTCATTTATATTTGCCCTTGCAGATACAAACAAAAAAGGGAACAAGGAGTACTCAAGAAGTGGCAAAAGCTTAGCAGATGCAGTTTTTGGTGCCACCAGCACCAGACATTCGTAACGCTGGGCGAGATCTTTTAACGTGTCAAGGACCGGCGTTTGCAAAACAATGTATTTAACCGGATAGTTTGGTAACAAAGGGGCAATTTTCGAAGCCATTCCACTTAGGCGGGCTTCTGCAATCTCAATGTTTTCATGGTGTTTGGCATCGAGGTGATGAAAAAGACAAAGCTCCTTTTTTAGGGTCATGGCTAAGGTTACACCATGTAAAACCGCGTTGTCCATTTCTGCCGAAAAATCACACCAAACGAATATTTTCTGTTCCCCATTTTCCATTGGCCAAAAATAAGAATAATATTAAACGATATTGACTTTGATTCTTTGTGAATCTTAGTGACTCCTATATAACTCTTTGTAACCCATTGGTAACCAACGGGTATTTTGGGCTGTATTTATGCGACTTGCTTTAATTTGTTTATCTGTTTTTCTAGTTTTTTGATTTTTTCTTCTCTTGATTTTT